>JAABUS010008541.1_pt1 | contig 11203 bp, 10 predicted proteins | sample 5560161 | NCBI WGS metagenome assembly JAABUS01 (sample SAMN10711885, study PRJNA513376) | rock metagenome | isolation source: Antarctica rocks | place: Antarctica: Victoria Land, Trio Nunatak nord | collected 2016-01-04
TGCTTAACCGGTGGCTCAGTTTTCGGGGTCCACTATAGAACTCTGATTTTCCGCCGGCAAAAGAGACGTGCCGTGGAGCGGACAAAAGACTGGCTAGCGTAGCTCGTAAGAGCCCGCTCCTAATTCCCGTCTTGCCCCCCGGACGGTTTTTTTTCAACGGTCCGCCAACGGGCTAGGACCTCGTGAGTTTCTGACGTAACATTCGAACTGGTTTCGGGAATCGATCGATAGTTCAGGGTCACGGAGCTCGGCAGCATGGCTTACCATTGGCCCGCGGACACGGATTTCGCCCTCTGGGAACTCGACGTCCTCGACCGCAACTGTCCGGCCTGTGGACGGATGATGCACATCTGCGATCACCGCCATCGCCGCCTCCATACCTTGGACGGGCCGGTGCAACTGATCTGCAAGCTCAACCACTGCCCCGACCCCGCCTGCCCGGGACATGCCAAGACCAAGAGCCCCGAGCTCGAAATGACCATCGCCCTGCCCCAGGTGGCGATCGCCTGGGACGTCTTCTGCTGGATCGGACATCGACGCTGTTCGCGCCACATGGCGATCTCCTACATCCGATCCGAACTCCTGGACGACTACGGCATCAAGCTCTCCGAAGACGCGATCGACAAGTCCATCCGACGGTACCAGGCCATGCTCGCGGCGCGGCAGCAAGACCCCGAGTCGCTCCGCCGACAATACGCCGCGACGGCGGAGATCATCCTGTGCATCGACGGCCTCCAGCCCGAGAAGGGACACGAGACCCTCTACGTCGTGCGGGAGTTGACCCGGAAGCGCGTGTGGTTCGCCGAGCCATTGCTCTCGGCCACGGAGGCGGAGGTTCGACGCCTGATCGTGACGGCCAGGGAGTGGGCCGAATCCTTGGGCACGCCGGTGGGGCTCTGGATGTCGGATAAGCAGGACGCGTTCGTCAAGGGGATCGCGGCGGAATTCCCCGACGTGCCGCATCGCTACTGCGACAACCACTTCCTCCGCGACGTGGCCCAGCCCGTCTTGGAGGCCGACAGTCATGCCAAGGTTCAGATGCGGAAGAAGGTGCGCGGCCTGCGGACGATCGAACACGCCGTGCTCCAGCGGCAGACGGTCACGACCGGGGAGGAGATCCCGCCGGACGCCCCTGAAGCCACCGACACGGCGATCACGGCGGCGGCGAAGCCGTCTCCTGCGGTGGTCGATCCTGCCGACTCTGTAGTGCTCGACTATTGCGCGGCGGTACGTGGCATCCTGAACGACGATCAAGGGGGGCCGTTGCATCCTCCGGGCGTGCGGATGGCTGAGGCCCTCACCGAGGTCCACGCGTCGCTCCAACGGAACTTGGAGGCGAAAAAAGGGGGTTCGCGGACGAGCAACTCGGCCGCTTGGCGGGATACATCCAGGGGGGCTTGGACGAAGTCGAAGAGCAGCAAGCGGTCATCCGAGAATACGTCGAGGTGATCGCGGAGGTGGCCGCGACGCTCGAGCCCGGGACGGAGGACATCACGGAGCGTCAGGAGAAGTTCGAGTCCTTGATCGATCAATTCGAGGCGACCGAGGATCCGATCCGCCACGGCATGGCCACGGTGATGCTCAGCTTCTTGGCCGGCCTCTTCGTCGGCGAGGAGGCGTATGAGGCGATCCGGGACAATCTCGATCTCGAGCGTTGGTTTCGCTTGCCCAAGAGTCACGAGCGACGGATCCACGGTCATCGCCACGCGGGGATTCGCCTGGTCCTGGACGGCCCGACGCTGGTGCATGCCCTGGACGCCCACGCGGCGCATCCCGGTCCGTTCGCCGTGAACGACCTGTTGCCCTATCGGGCAGCCAAGGAGCCGCCGAGCCAAATCGCGGCGCGGAACCGCCGCACGATCATGAGGAAGGCACGCTCCCCGAAGCAACGGCCGTTACTCCTGGCCGAGTTGGAGTGGCGTTATCGGGAAACCTCGGAGCTTTAGCCCTTTCGCGGACCGTTGTTTTTTTTGCTCACGGTCGGTCTACACGTCTGAACAGATTGCAAGGACTCGAGAGCGGACGCTACGCTCGCGGTCACTCCCCACTTCCTGGTGAGTACCAACATGGGCCGTGGCCCCCGCATGGATGGTAAGGGGGCTTCGGTTCCACCTCGACCGCGCCCACCTCGGTTCAGCAGACTCAGCTTCGAGCGGCCCCCGCCGGCCCCCCAAGCGCCTCCCCCGAGTACGGGCGAGCCGCGTCTCTGGCGGGCCAGGCTCCGATTCCCGCTCTCACGGCGGGACATCCTTCGACCGGCTCCCGCAGCTCACTCGAAATTCCCCAGTGCTCTCGCACTTGGGAGATTCCGAGCAAGCCCACCCCGCCCATCGGGCTTTCTCTTTTCCGCTTCGCGGAAGAACGTGCGCCCTCAAGGACCGGCGGACCGCCCCGAGAGGGTCGGACCCTGTCACCAGGCGAGCCCCAAAGCCCAAGGCTTTGGGTCCCGGGAGCTTCGCTCCCCGCTCATCGCGGCCCCCCGGAGCTTCGCTCCCCCCAGTCAAGCTGGGGTCCCCCTGAAGACCTCCGAACCCCACCGCCCCTCCAAAGCCCAGCTCCCGCCCCACCACCTGCGAGGCTCCGCCGGCGGTCGCCCCACCTGTTCGCGTCCGGTAGCGATGTCAAGGTCGTGCCTGCGGCCTCCACCTGTGACATCGCCACCAGCCGCCCACCCCTCCCCACCGGCGACCGCCGGCCTCGCATCGCCCCCGTCTGAGGTTGGGGACCCCCCACCTGCCGGCCTGGCCTACCCCCCTCTTCGGAACGGAGGGGCCCGTCAAGGTCGTGCCTCCGGCCTCCACCTGGACTGGCCCCTCCGTTCCCCACCGCCCCGCCACCGGTCCACCCCGTCAGGCGGGAAGTCCCCAGCCGTGAGACACGCTTTTTTTCGGATGGGGGCGGTCCTGCACCCACAGGGGGTTTTTATCAGAACCGCCCCCACCCAAAAAAATGCTTTTCGGGAGGAAGGCGGCCAGGTGGATAACTCGCTCGGTCGGGTGATGGTCGGGCTTTCAGAAAACAAGAGGCAGTATGGCTTGGAGACTTAACCGCAATCTCATTGAGGGAGAACTGGACAACACGGAGCGGGGCCGGGTGACCGGTTGGATGGATTTCGTCGGGCTCAAGGAGCGGGTGACGTTCGATCTCAAGGGGGATTTTCACCGGGACATTCGCGGCACTCGGATTCGGTTGAAGAACACGACGCCCGACCACGAATCAGGCCCGCTTATGGACGGATTCTCGACGTCCCAGACCGGTGCCGCAGGTGACATCACGGCAGGACTTCCGCCCGAGGACTACGCCGATTACCCATACATCGAGTGGTATTCGGAACTGAACGGCCGAGTCGTGCTCGAACTCAAGCGGCGTGAGCTGGAGGTCGTAGGCACCCCCTACCCCTGGCGGAAGGAAGCCCCAAATTCAGCGGAAGAGCAACAGCAGCACATGCAGGGTTTCCTCGAATCTATGTCGCGGGTGCTGAACGCGAATTACGCCGTGGCGGTGGGAGCGGCCGGGGAGAGGGAGGGGAACGGGGACAGCGGACCTATACCCACGTCATGCGAGACGAAGCCGGTCACGTTCGGGGAAATCCTCGCCGCCTGCCGCAATGCCGGGGTCCGAGTTTTCGAGAACGTCCGATTCGACGACGACGACCCAACTCTTTTCGACTCTCAGTTTTTCCACCAGCTCGGAAACGGCGAGCGGCACGGACCTTTTGAGCACAATCACGAAGCCTACGCACACGCATTTCTCACCTATTACCTGTGGCCTTGGTAGGTAATTACGGGCCAAGGAGGGCCCTTTCAAGACAACGAACGACAAACAACCAGAAAATGATGGAGACGAGACATGGATACAAATCCAATACCCGAATTTGAGAACACAAACGCAATACTCGCAGGGACTTACGAGGCGGTCTTCCGCGGCTGCGACGTCATCGAGCGACCGAAGTTCGATGGCTCCCCGGGCATGGAGACGGTCATCAAGCTGTATTTTGAAGTGCCCGCCGAGGAGGCGACCATCACCAAGTTCGATAATCTGCGGCTTTCCCCGCGGAGTAATTTACGGCGGGACCTGAGACAGATGAGCGGGGCGGACTACCGGGACGAGGTCTTTAACAACCGTGCTTCCCTGTGGGAGCACATCCAGAGCCTGATAGGGCGGGCCTATACCATCCATTGCGAGCCGGCGGAGAGCGGTGCATTCACGAAAATCACCGACATCGTCGCCGCGAGAAAGACCGCGAGCAAAGGGAAGAAAATCGCCCTGTTGGAGGACGGCATACCGTTCTAGGGGGCTGGCCCCGCAGCCGGCCGGGAATGACCCGGTCGGCTTTTCCCGCGACCTTGCCCTGGCATGAGCCGCACGAAAGCGCCTCGACCGAGTACAGCCGAGCCTCGTCTCTAGCGGTTCCGGCTCCGGATTCCCGACGCTCCGTCAGGACATCCTTCGACCGGCGCCGCAGCACCCTCGGAATTCCCCAGCGGGTTCCCGCTCGGGAGATTCCGCGAGTGCCCACCCCCCAATCGGGCTCGCTCATTTCCGCTCCGCGGAAGAGCGCTCGCCCTCAGGGACTGGCGGACCGACCTTCAAAGGTCAGCCCTCATTTCCGGCTACGCCCCCAAAGCTCACGCTTCGGGTCCCCGGAGCTAACGCTCCCCCGCTCATCGCGGGCCCCCCGGAGCGTTGCTCCCCCGGCTAGGACGCCGGGTCCCCCGGAGCTTCGCTCCCCCCAGTCAAGCTGGGGTCCCCCGGGGCAGTAGCCCCCCCAGCAGTAGCCGGGTCCCCCAAACCCATCCCTGCCCTTCCCTCGGGGAAGGGTTCCAGACGGCACATCGGGGCACCTACCGAGGTCCCTCGTCCCGAGGCTCGCGTTCCTGCCTATCCATCCGTGAATTTGAGGCTTACGTCACAATCTTGGGTTTGCGTTCCTGCCTACCGTGCTTTTGACGCCTTGGGACAACCGGCGAAATATCAATTATTCCAACACCGAGACATGGATTAATGCATTTAATCCGCGCAATCTTCGATAGGATCATTCCTGAAACGACTTGAGGTTCCTTCGCCGAGCGAGGAATTTTCCGATGGCGTTCTCGATTTGGGAATATCTCCGCGAGCGGGCGAGAAACGCGACCCTCGCCGGTATCCAGGACGCCCTAGATATCGCCGAGGACGGGGATTTTGAAGGTAGCCAGAGAGCCGCAGCAGACCGTTTAACGGCCCGGCTGAGCGGCCAGGTCGTGCACGAGCTCCCGGAGCCCGTAATCGCCACCACGGGGAAGCGAGAACCCGAGGACGAGACGATCCATCCCTCGCTCCCGGTCCAAGGTCGGACTTTTGGCCAAGGGCTTGAGCCCGCCAAAGCTCCGGCCCAGGCGCCGGACCCGTTTGAGGAGCGGCTGAGCGGTCCGCTGCCGAGCCCTGGACCGCCGCGGCTAACCGAGCCCCAGGAACGCCGCGGACCTTCGAGGAACGGCCGATTGGACGGACAGGCTCCGCCCTTACCCGAGCCGCCACCAAAGCCCGAGGCCCCCGAGCGGCGAAAAAGGGGGAGACCCCGGAAGGACGAGGGGTAATGACCCTCACCGAGCGGGAGCGGCAATTCATCCAGGCACTCGCCTCGAAAATTCGGGTCCTCACCTTCGAGCAGATTTCCGGGATGTGGTGGCCGGACTCAGACTCCGGCCGGACAAACGCCCGGAGGAGACTCGCGGAACTCGCCGAGCACGAATTACTCACCCGCACGCGGGTCCACGCCCGGCCGCTCATCAAGCTCACCTCGCCGCTTTGCCGGTGGAAGCCGGGGGAGCCAGCCCCGGATTTTCAGTCGCTCGCCTGGCAGCTCCACGAGAGATGGCGGGAGCCGCTCCAAACCATGACCGCCTACCTCGCGACGAAGCGGGCGGCGGGGATTTTCGGAGGGGTCTGTGAGGGACGGATTAAAAATCCCTCCCAGGCATCGCACGATATCCACCTCTCCGGGGTCTACCTCCATTTCCTCCGGACCGCCCCGGCCCTTGCCGCCGGTTGGGTCGGAGAAGACGTCTTGGCCCCGTCCCGGGTGGACCAGAAATTACCCGACGCGATTTTGCATGACGGCGAGGGCAGGCCCAGACTCGCCATCGAATTCGGCGGGAGCTACCAGGCGGTGCGTATCGCCGATTTTCACGCCGACTGTGCCGCAAGGACGCTCCCTTACGAGCTCTGGTGAACCCTGGACGCAAAAGCCCGCGACAAACTGATTCTCGAACACGTCAGGAGGTATCACCTCACGACGGACGAAATCCTTGCGTCGTTATTTTTCGAGGGCGGGAGCGTCCGGGCGGCGAGGAAGGTCACGACCAGGCTCAAGGCGGAGGGGAAGCTCAGCCGGCACCGCTTTTTTGAAGGCCGGGTTTTGTGCCAGCTCACCCCTCGGGCCGCGGAAGCACTCGGCGAGCACCGGAGCATCTGCCGGAAATTCAATTATCAGGGACTCGTAAACGCTTACGGCGTGCTCCTGTTCTGTGCGAAGTTCGGCATCGACAAATTCACCGCCCGGGAATTTATGGACAGGTTCCCCGACCTCCACCGGAGGGGAACGAGAGCATCGAACTACTACGTCGATAACGCGGACGGCGGGAAAAGGCTCGGCTTCATCCAGGTCGATTCCGGGCGAGAAGCCACGAAGCTCGTGCAGAAGATTCGGAGAATCATCGGCCGAGCCTACGGCGTTCCGAATTTCGCGAAGCTCATCCAGAGCGGCCGATTCGTCATCGCCATCGTCACCCCGACCCAGGGCAAAAAGACGCTCATCGAGCGGGCAATAGCCGACGAGCCGGCGAGCCCGGTTAGATACCGGGTCGAAGTCCTGGACGAACTCGCCCACCTGCTCATCAATCCGCCGGCGAAGCTCAGGACCGTCATTTCCGAACCAAATAGCGACCGCCCCGGGGGCGAGGCCGAGGAGGCAGAACGCGATGAGGCGGACCCTAGCGAGGACTAGGGACACGCTCGACGCCCAGGCGTTGCCCCCGGTCGAAAACACAGAGCTTAACCACCGAACGCGGGTCTGGACCGACTCGGAAGAGCGGCATTACACGATTCGAGTCCTGTTATACCTCACAATCAAGGTCGTGTTCTCGGCTTTCGTGATTCAGAATCTGACGCTGGCTTCGGTCCCACTCATCGCGGCCTGCTTCCTTCCGCTCGCCTTGCTGATGCTCGGCTTCGCGCTCTCTCGTTACATCAGAGGTTGGCCGGTCGGGATTCGGATTACCAAGTCAATTTCATACGTGGTCACGTTTCTTGTTATTGTGGTGATGTCGTTCATCGGCGATGTTCGGGCGGCTTACCTCGCATTCGGAGCCGCGGTCTGTTTTGCCGCCTACCTCTCCCGGGTCATCGCCAAGCAATATGCGTTCTTCATGGCCGCAAACGACCGGCTTCGGGTCCGGACCGTCAGGAGGTGGCAAGGGGTTTGGTTCGAGTACCCGAGGCTCAAGTTCCGCGGGACGAGATTCCTCCCCGAGGTTTCGGACCACGCGCGGAGCTTCCCGCTCCTCCTCCTCCCCTACGCATGCGGCTTCGTGGCGCTGATTCTCGCCGAGCGTTCAGCCCTCGCATGGTATGCCGGAGCTATCGGCATTGCGGCGTTCATTGCGACCGTTCCGGTCGTCTGGTTTGCCGCCTCCGACCTCGGATTTACGCCGCACGCCCCATTTTTCCACTCGGTCCATGTCTGCTGGCGGGGACTCGTGACTTGGTTCTGCTACAACTACCACCAGACCCCGGCCGCGGGAGTCTTCCAGTTCCCGACGCGGTGGACGAGAAACCCCAACATCCGGAACCTTGCGGTCTTCTGTTCGCTCTCGATGTTCGCGATGACGGCGCTCTCGGCCGGAACGGTTGGCTCCCGCAATGGCCTCCGGAACCTCATGAACAGGCCCGCTAGCTCTCCCCGAAGATACTCGCCGCCCGAGCCGTCGGAAAACGCGACCCGGATTTTGCCGCACGAGAAGATTTTCATGGAGCAGCTCCCGGAAGCGGAGCAGGGAAGCTATAGGCAGCGGCTTTTGGATAGACGGCGTCAGGAGGAGGCCCGAGCCTCCGCGAAGCGGTGGAGCCCGTCCCATCACTTAGGGGACGACTGGCTCATCAGGTTCGCATTCACCGTCGCCTTTTGTTTCGCCGCCCCGCTGCCCGCCCTCTTCGTCGTGTATTGGTTCGTCTCCGGGCGGTTGCTCACCGCCTACTACGACGCCCTTGAGGCACCGGACGGACACCAGCAATCGACCGAGAAAAGCCCGTGGGACAACCGGGTTGAGCGGCTCCTTTCGTCCCGGGACGAATTAGAGGCCGAGCATCTTTATATGGGCAGGAGCTATTACGGGGATTACCCCGTGCTCCTTCACCGCGACTTGCTCGATGCCCACGCCCACATTCTCGGCGATACCGGGTCCAGGAAGACGAGCATCGGGATGGCACCGATGCTTACCCAGCTCATCGCCCGCGAAGATTCCTCGGTGCTCATCATCGATCTCAAGGGCGACATGGGGCTTTTCCAGTGTGCGATGGCCGAGGCGAAAGCGGCAGGGATTCCGTTCAAGTGGTTCACGAACATCACCGAACGGTCGAGCTACGTTTTCAACCCGTTCGCCCAGTCCCACATGCACCGTCTCACCATCAACCAGAAGACCCAGGGCATTCTTCAGGCGTTAAGCCTTGAATTTGGAGAGGGTTACGGCGAAGCGTATTTTTCCGCCATGCATGAAATTGTATTAGCAACTTACATGAGAAAGTATAGGAACATTGGGTCGTTCCAGGACCTTTACAACTACATGAAGGACAAGAACGCTTATCGCGGCATCGGGGACCTCGACGATTGGGAGAAGGCCCGGCACCTGACGACCCTCGCAAACAAGCTCGCCGAGGTCTACCCGCTGAACCTAAAGCCGGCAGACTTCCCCGCCCGGCCAAAGCTTTTTGAAAAACAAATCGACATGCCGAGTCTCCTCAGTAAGAGGCAGGTGATTTACTTCTACCTCGCCTCGACCCTGGAGCCGACGACCGTTTCCCCGGTCGCAAAGCTTGCGATGTTCGCGCTCCTCACCGCCGCCGCCCGCCGGAGTGAGTCGGAGCCGAACCGGGTTTACGTGTTCCTCGACGAGTTCCAGAGAATCATCTCCGAGAACGTGAAGATTTTCCTCGAACAGGCCCGGAGCATGAAGCTCCATTTCATCCTCGCAAACCAGACCGCCGGCCAGCTTGAGTCCAGCGGGACCGACCTCACAGAGACCGTCGATTCGTGCACGGCGTTCAAACAGTCATTCAAGGCGACCGATTTGAAATCCCTGAAGAAGTTGGAGGAGTCCTCCGGCGAAGCCCTCTACCACTCGGCCGACTGGACCGAGGCGATTGACGCCGGGCTCAGGGAGGCCGCGGACGACGAGTTTGACATCGGGCATTTGCCCACGGGGATTTTCGATTCGTCGGGCGTGGGCGTGAAGGAAGCCGCGGGGCCGCGGCTTGAGCGGAACACCATCATCGAACTCAGCGCGAAGCCGATGGCCTCGTTCGTCAGGTTCACCGAAGGCTCCGGCTATACCCAGTTCAGCGGTTACTACACGCCGATTCTATCGGAGTATCATATCTCGAAGGACAGTTTTAAAGCCCGTTCCAAAGCCCCGTGGCCCGAGGATTCCGAGGAGACGGTCATCGGTCACGCCGAGAGCGGCGAGACTCCGGAGCGAATGCCCTTTCTGACCGGACACCCGGGCGGACCGCCGCCCCCGGAGAACGTTCCCGATGATTTCGACCGGCACCTTGAGGAACGGCTGACCGGGCCGGAAGTGCCGAAGCCCGCGAAGCCTCCGAAGAGCCGCTGAGAGACCGAAGTAAACCCTGCCCCCGCCCTTCCATCTGCCCGAGGAGTCATTCCGATGGCCGAACCGAGCAGGGAGACCCCTCCCCCGATTGTGAACACGGCACGCCCGACCCTCCAGGAGCGGGCCGCCCGCAGGAACAAGACCCCGTCCGTAAAGTGGGCCCTCTTCAAGCTCGGATTCACCGTTGCGGCCACGATCGGCGGGATGTACTTCCTCCAATACCTCCTTGCGATGCCCGGAGAGCCCGCGAGGTCACCAGTCGCTGTAATCGTGGGCCTTCCGAACGGAGAGGCCCAGGAGCCCGCGAAGGCGGCTCCTACGATCCAGGCGGCAGAGCCAGAGGACTTGGAAGCGAAGCAGCGTCGGATGGAGCTTGAGACCGTCCAGGGCGTCGAGCGGCAGCAGCTCGCCGCGGCGAAGCTCAAACAACGGCAGGCCGTCGCCCTCGGGGAGTCGGTCGACCGAACCATAGACGAATGGACGGCCGAGCTTGAACAGTGGTCAAAGGAGGTCGTGCCCCTCTCCAGGAACGACAAGGGGAAGGCCCTCGCCGCGAACAACTCCCTGCTCAGGCAATACCGAGCGGTCATCGCCACGGAACGGCCAGGCCGGGACGACGCGAGGCGGCTGAAAGAGCAAGTCGAGGGGCTCGTATCGGCCATGAAGACCGCGAGCGAGAACCCGAACGATGCATCCCTTCCCGCCCCGGAGATTTCCGAGGGGCTCCAGGGCCTCTTGCAGGAGGCCAAGGCGGGCCGGAACAAGAGCCGGGAGGCACGGGAGCAGGTTGATTCTCTCGTGACGCAAGCGACCGACGAGGGCTCGAAAGGCGACGTGACCCTAGCCGAGGCGGCCCGGAAGCAGCAGGACGAGGAGCGTCGGGCTTCAGCGGCCATCATCGAAGCCGAGCGGTCAAAGGCCGAGGAAGAGGCGACGAGGGCGATAGCGACGGCGAAGGCGGAGCAAGCCCGCGTCCTCGGTGAGAAACAGGAAAAGCTCATCAAGGCCGAGACGCGGGCCTTAGCCGCCCAAAAAGAGAACGACAGAATTCAAAGGCTCGCCGCGGACCCGAGGATTCAAAACGAGTTCTCGCCTTTCCTCGGGCACGGAAAATATCAATTCAGCATCAATGGCTCGTTCGGCAACATTCCGGAGCCCGCATCATGGAAGGGAATCGTGGGACAGGGCTTCTTGACAGATGTAAAAAGCTTCTCCATCGGCATGGCTGGGTACGACGCTCTCGGGAGTTTCTCAATACAATCGTTTGAGGGGTGTCGGCCGTGGACAATTCCCGTCGGGACGTGTGCAATCGTGGGTGTGATCCCTTGATTGACCTC
>JAABUS010008543.1_pt1 | contig 11199 bp, 15 predicted proteins | sample 5560161 | NCBI WGS metagenome assembly JAABUS01 (sample SAMN10711885, study PRJNA513376) | rock metagenome | isolation source: Antarctica rocks | place: Antarctica: Victoria Land, Trio Nunatak nord | collected 2016-01-04
AAGGTGCGGTGCATGTACCGCATGTAATGAAACTTGTCATGCATGTCAAAGATCTTGCTTAACAACTTTCTGGCTGTGCATGTACCGCATGTATTGCAACGTGTCAGGGTTGTTTGATAGTTTGTAGGGGTTAGGGTTTTATCGGCTTTTGCATTGGGGTTTAGGGTCTGAGAACCGATGAGATATAACGCTGGGCCCGAAAGACCCTGTAAAATGCCTCACCCCGGGTTTCGCTGTTGAACAGCTTGGCAACATGCTTGTTTGATCAGTGGCAAATACTGCTAGAAGTAGCGAAGAGACTGCAAAACATACCGTGAGTCAACATCAAGCGTTCCCAGGTTGAAACATGTGCCTGCTTGACAACGCTTCACTGTTCAGACAGATATATATTGCGAGTGATTCAGTAAGTGAGTCAGTGAATGTGTCAGTGAGTGAGTCAGTGAGTCAGTCTTTGGTTTAGTGAGTCAAGTTGTGAGTCAGTGAGTGTATCAGTGAAATTTCAGTCAGCGAGTCAGTCTTTTAGTCAGTGAGTCAATTTTTGTGTCAGTGAGATTACATGTCAACAAATGTATGTTTGTAGTGTCGAACGCCTGGCTTATTTAGTGCTTAGTGTATATTGTTTTCCCAGTTATTGTCTGTAACTGATTGATGTTGTGCAGATGCTACATGTGGGCCGCACAAAGGGCCCTGCAGCAGAGTGCAAGCCAGGCAAGACGCTGCTGGCAGACCTGAAGAAGAGGCATGCCTTCTATGCCACCCCTACTGGCTCCAATGATGACTGGTAAGCTGCTATGCAGGCTTCTGCCCTTGCTTTCTTTCAGACTATTTGTTTAAAAATGCAACTTATGTCAAGGGTGAAGAGGAACAATGCCAGCTATGTCATGCAGCCAGGCTGTCAATGGCAAATGGCAAGTTTTGAACAGTTTTCCCCGGTGCGCTTTTGCAAACAATTTGCTGAAATGATTGTGCATGCATGTGCTGAAGAGCACGATGTCCTGACAGCGTCACTTGTACAGCTGGGTTGTTGAATCTGGACACAGATGAGTCAATGCATCAACCATTCTTTGTCATGCTGTCACGCATGTGTGTAAGCCAAGGAGAATAGTGATGATGTGAGTATCTATGAGAAGCAACCAACATAATGACAGAATGGGTAATTTGTCATGCATGCTGTGATAGTCGCTGTCACGCATGTGTGTGAGCATAGGCGAATAGTGATGATGTGAGTGTTTATGGGAAGAAACCAACATAATGACAGAATGGGCAGTGGTGATGTGACTTCTGATACAGTGAGCTAATGTCTCCACTAGCAATGATGTATTTGGAGGCACATAATGGTCATGTGCAGCAGTCAAGGCCGGGCACAGAAAACTACTCATATGCAATGCATGTACAACCGTGCATGTGTGTCAATGGATACATGTTAACGAGCATGTATAGTGATGCATGTATGGTGATATTGAATACATCTGGTGGCAGGTACTGGATGCATGCAGCAGTCAAGGCTGTGCACAAAGTCATGCTTACACGTCAATGCATGAAAATGTATAATAATGCATATATAGTAATGCATATATAGTAATGCATATATAGTAACGCAGATATAGTAATGACACATGTGTTGGCAGGTACTGGATGTATGCAGCAGTCAAGGCTGGGCCCAAGGGATTACTCATCAGCAATGATGAAATGCGTGACCACATGTTCCAGCTTTTAGCACCGCGCTTCTTCCACAAGTGGAAGCAAAGGCACCAGGCAAGTGGAATTTCTTTTGCCACATGCATGCATGCATATACACTCCTTGTTGAACAGTGCTGTTGCTGCAAAGGATACAGGCAAAGGATATCACCTCATGCACGCGTGTATTCATATGTCCATTCTCGACAGGAAAGTTATGTTCAATGCTTCTGTTGTACAGCCTGGCAATGGCAAGAGGGCGAGTGCGTTATACTTTGTGCTTCCATGTGTTGGCCATAAGTTGTTATGCTGTTAGTTGAAGCTTGCAGCAATCTGCTGGTCCTAGCTGATTATGGTAAATTGTGTCAGAAAAGCACACAATCAGGACACCCAGACAACTGAAAGAGCATAGCAAACCTGCAGCAGAGTTGATAGCCTCAGCCACCCGGCTGGGTTATACACATATGCCAGAGTTCATGTCAGAATTGTCTTAAGCTGATGCTTGTTCAGCCTGTGTAGTGGTTGAGATTATGCTCAAACGTAAAAGTTGCTTGCATTTGCTGCAGGTCAAGTTCACCTTTGATGAGTCTGGGCTGCATTTACATCACCCGGCAGTGTACACCATCTGTGCACAGGGGTTGACTAACGGGTCATATGTCTTCCCCGCTGCCCAAGGCAACGCCTGGCTGTCAGCTAGGCTGCAATTCACGGACTAGCTTCTAGCTATTGAGAATGTGGCATCATCAGATCTGATAATGATCATCTGGAGAAGTGCGCTTTTCTCCATGTGGGAGTTCGAGTAGGAATGCCTCAGTATGTCTTTGCTGCAGCTCAAGACAATGCCTGGCTATTAGCCTGACTGCAGTCCATGGACTAAGAAAAAGAAAAAGAAACGATCATGTGCTTCAGCAATCATGATGGGAGCCTCCTAGAGCGGCAGCTCGGAGCTGTTCATGGATTACTAATTAGCTTTCTGAGAGAATGGCACAACAGCGCATCTGAGGAAGTATGTTTTATATCACAGTGCTGAACATTGCCTGAGAACTGGTGTCACAGAGCTGAAGCAGACCTACTAGGCTATGTGCGCTATTTCATACATTGTGCACAACCAAAGGGCTGTGACTTATTACTCTGCATGTGATCCATGATATCTGATCTTCCTAGCTTGTTTGCTCATCCTGCATGTTGAGATAGATATCAGTGCAAAACGGCTTCGATGTGTTGCTTGTTTCCAGTAATACTATGTGCTTTCCTGATCAGCAGCGCTGTCAAGTGATATCGCAATTTGGGAGTAAACTGACTTGGTATGGACAACAGGAACGTAACGCCTTTATATCTCAAATATATTTGTCGCAGACACATGTACATGCACTGAAGGATGTCGCAGACACCTGCACTGAACTGGATATGCTGTGCTCTACATGTGCATGCACATGTGCAATTGTGTCGGCAGGTCTAGGTCTCATGCTGCTGTCACACGCTGACTTCAGTTGAGCTTTTGTGTTGCGCTTTTAGCCAGATGGAAAGAAGTACGAGGTGCTGCACATGCAGACAACACTGACCGCTGAGCACTTGCACAACCTGCGGTTTGGGTCCCACGAAACATATATGCAAAACAACACGAACACACACGATTCTAGACACGTACGTGCATCAGAAACTCAGCAGACCATCAGTTTTACACGCCGCACAAACAGGATGACAGCTCAACATATGACAGCTACAGAGTGTATATAGTTCATGCACATTGTAGATCAACGCCTTGGACCCATTGATACATTCTACAAGCAACGCAAATTGACTGCTTTCCACAGCTGCTCTCTGCACACCATGTCTCAAGATGCTGCACTTGCATGTGCAATGATCTAGATGTTTTGCAACACTAAAAGTACACAAACCTAAGCTTAAGGCGCTAACACTGCCGCTGCGCGGATACTCTTCTGACAAGAACAAGGGGGCTTCAAGGGCTCACACACATGGACCCCTGATGTATGCACGTCTGGTGCATCCAGGCAGAACTCTCTCAGCAAAACATTTTGTACAAGCCCGCCCCAGACGGATTAGTAAGCATCAACATCCTTTTCATCCACAGTGCCGTTCTCCCAGAAAACTAAAGCTCTGATCTCGATGCTTTTGCGGGGGGGCGCATCAGGGGTGGTGGAGGGGTTCTTGAAGGCTGTGTGAGGGGTGAAGCGCGCACGCCCATCTGTGCGTGAGTCATAGCAAGCAAAGACATACGCCTCTTTTGTTGTGATTCCGCTTGCCCAGTACCACCTGTATGTGCAAACTCAAGCTGCAGTGTGCTAGCTAGAAGTCTTGGGACATGTGCAGTGTCTACTGTACTACAGGTATGTGTTTTGTGAGAGTTGGACACGACAACTCAGGCAAGGCATCAAGTACAATTGCTGCCTTCTTTGCGACAAGCCTTACATGCAGTGTAGCAATGTTACATTGTGCATATCATAGTGAATGACAACTTTGCAAAGGATTGCTTGACAGTGAGAGTTGATGCAGGCAGGCCTGCACCATTGTGACTGTGACGTTCACGAGTGTGTCAGCTTGAGAGGCATATACGGCACATGGCATTGCGTGCAGACAGGAGTTGATGCAAGGCAAATGCCGCGCTTTTGATAGGCATATGCAATCACCATGCACTGCAAGTCAAGTCCATGCAGCTTGGGCCTTGATAATCAAGCTGCTGGACGCTTCCAAAGATGACTGTCGGTCTCAGGGTGAGTCAGGCCTTGAGAGAAATCCAAAAGAACAGAGACAAAAAAGGAAAAAAAAGGACAAGGAAAATCTATGCTTTTTGGCTGCTCAGAGCCAGCGCTGGGTCAGATCTTACTTGTGGTCGGGGTTGTGAGCCAGTGCATAGGTCTGGCCTGAGTAGGTGAGACGATGTAGCGCCACAGGCATCAGGTCCTCTGGGGCAACTGTAGAGGCATCTGCCAACACCAGGGGTGAGTCATCCACAGGGCCTGCCAATGGGCGCCACACCTAGACACACATGTGCATCCAGTTGGAAATATGTGCCATATCATATGGGTTGTGAACCCTAAAACAAAAACCCTAAGACGTTTGGTGCAATGTCAATTAGGTTGCATGGCTGCTGTGACAGCGCGTGCGCATATGCATGCATGTCCATCAACTTGGATAGCTGTGTAATGCGGATGACTTAAGGTTATCATGGGCTGCGAGCTTGAGGATAATTCTGGACTGCAGTGTTGATGGCGTCAGCAGGAGGAGAGTCAGACTGGCATGCAAGATGATCATGTCATGACAGCTGCAACAGCTGTAAAAGCAGTCACAGTGCTTGAAAGCAATGCTAGTACTGCAAATCCTAGGCCTAGTCCGGGGTGGTCGGTTTTGAACCTGCAGAATGCCAAATGGGGTTTTGCCCAGTTGCTCTGCCTCATCTTTCATGGTGTCCTGCAGACGGCGAGGGCCGCTGGTGGCACTATAGTCCACATGGGCTCTCAGGACTGGAGTGTTCAGTTTTGGGGACTGCTGCAAGGAAGGCTTGCCATCTGCAGCCTTTGACTCCTCTGGAGCCCTGCAGAACAATACTATGCATGCCATAGACTATGTCTCATTAGTTCTGGTGTGTACATCAGTACATGTGTACAACAGTACATCTGTACAGTCTGTGTCACCACATCCGGCTTAGCTGATCAGCACTGCAGGAACTCATCAATATGGCTTCGAGGCATACTGGTGACTCAGAAATTACTCACCGGTTTTCTTGGCCTGAAAGCCTCTGCAGAGGGTCGACGCCTCTCAGGGTATGGTCGAAGATTTCAACTCGAGTCACACCCGCTACTCTCTTCAACAACCTATGAACTTCAGGGTAGTAGTGTTCTCGCACCTGCGGCCACTGCAGCCATGTGCATATGCCATATGCCATATGCATATGCCAGATCACTCGATGCACACCCCACCGATATCGGGCCTGGGGTCTACTCCAAGATTTAGGCAAGCTGCGCGCGGTTTTCATATACATAACGTCATTCTGCACTTGATACCAAATTTACCTGAGCTTCGTCAGCCCAGTCAGCCACAGCACGGCCAGCAGAAAAATTCACCAGCTTGAAGCCATGCTTCTTGAGGGTAAGCGGGACTTGTTCCCGGACAACTCGGATGTCCGTAACTCCAAAATCGTGCTCTATTGGATTGCCGTTGCTTACTGGTACGCCTTCGGGAGGCTCGTAAGCATAGATGTAGAGCTGCTCACCGTTCTTTGGACACTCAAGGTATGGGATCGGGGCGTGCAGGACGTCCGGGCTGACTGATTTCGCGCCCATTCTTCGACCTCCAAAATTGGTTTGGCAAAATCAATGTAATACCTTGACAAGGACAAGCCTGCCTCGACTGCCAGGTGTTGGTCCGCTGCAACGAGAAGCCTTTTGCAACATGCAGACGTCGGCACGTGCAGGCACACCCAAGGGAGCATGCAATTCTATTACTAATGTTACTAATATGGAAGGTTCGGCCCTGTCATGTAGGCTCCAAGCTACACAGGGCCAAGCCAGCACACCGTGTTTTGCTGTTGATGGGAAATGTCCCACTCTGTACATTCTGGCACAAACTGGTTAAGCATACGCTGATTGGAAGGAACAGATTTGATTAAAAGTCTGACATGACTGTACAGCTACAGTCAAAGCAGACCCTGGCCCATTGGAGAACAGATGCAATGTTTTCACCATGGCCATGAGCCAAGAGCTGAATGTGCAGCATGCAAACAGCAGATCAAACACCTTGCGCCTGAGTCTTCCAAACGTCAGGACGCATCCTTCAACAACTTGAAGCACAATGCTGCTGTATGACTGGTACGGGCCTGAACCAAGTGTGAGTCTGCGCCAATTGAAGCGAATATGCTTGCAAGCAACTGTACAGTTGTACCATCACTGTTGTGACCCCATTACGAACAAAGAGAACAAGTATTGCAATCCAGCATCCACATCAGAGCAAGACATTTAAAATTTGTTGCCAAACGCATGCATGCACAAAGGCATATGCCTTCGATTCTCTAGCAGCTGATACAGCTATTTTGCTGACCCTGTTTTGCACAGCATGAAAGCCAAAATCAAGGGACTCCAGCTGACTCGAGCTGCTCCTATGCAGACTGCAAGTACCCATGCATCGTTCAGTGACGTGACACATTCAAGTATTTTGAAAAGTCAATTCTTCACCAAGAGCTCTACACCAAATCAAGCTTCTGCAGCTGTGACCATGGTGCAGCGACTATCTTTTTGCATCAAGTCAAGGGCTTGCAGACCACCAATGTAAGGTTGAGCTTGCTCAGCAAATACCATCTACCGTTCGACAGAAACGAAGACTGGTGCACTGACAAAGCTGAGGAGTTTCCAGGTGCTCAATGGTGCCTCATTCAGCGCAGCTATGTCTTTGCTCTGAGGAGATGCTTGAACGCAAGAATCTTCCGTACTGTTAACTTGCGTACAATTCCTCGCGTGTTGTGTGGGCGAGTGACAAAGGTTTGAGTCAGCCTGGACTACAGAATTCCAACAAAGTTGGCATGTTATGGATAACTGCTTGAAGCGTCATCGCTTGGTCAACAGGCAGTGAATCACGGACGAGGCAGTAAAACTTGTCGAGCTATTGATTTGCAAGCGTTATGGCAATTCTTACGGCGTCAGGCACATTGTGCAGGCCAAACTGCACCCCACAACGTCAGCCTGATGCGGCAGAACACCGAGCTCAAACTTCTGTACTTTGCAGACACAAAGGTGCAAGTGCTAACCTGCAGGCACCCTTGTGCTGCTCAAGACTTCGCCTCCAAGGCAGACAGACATGGCACAGAAAGAACCGGAAAAGTCAGCGGACAAGTTAGAATTGGACGCCTTACTTGATGGTGTGAATCTAGATCGCTGCTGCTTTGTTGGCAACCATGTCATCCTCGAAACTGTGCTGCCTGCCGTATGCAGACGCTTTGAACGACTTCGAAACTGATCAACCCGACACTTCCGGCCGTCCACCCAGCAGGTGACTATGATACAGTCGCAGTTCTTCCTTCCGTAAGAAAGAAGTGGTGGCAAAGAAAGCTATACTTGTGCTGCAGCAGTTCTTCGGCACCTGCACAGACAGACAGACAAGGTCCAGCACCAAGCAAAGGAAAAGGCCTTGCCTTTGACCCTTTACAGAAACCTAAAGGCAAACGAGTCCATACACATGCTCCAGCTCCTGCAACAGCGGCAGCTGCAGGGCCCTTTGGTGGATTTGGTGGAGGATTTGGGGCCATCCCTCCTGACATAGCTGACCAAGATGACATATCAGCAGGCTTTCAGCGAATGATGGCAGAGCTTGCTCAAGGTGCTCATACCACAGCATGTGTGCAACCCACTCTTCTTGTTCCATAGAAATTAGTTGCTGTCTTGGGTGCCTCAGATTTGCATGCTTTAGTCACAATCTGATCTGCATGTCATATCTCAGTGCAAGCACTTCCCTTATAGCTTGTGGAAACAAGGTGTCAGGCAGTGCACAGCATCAAGTCAGCATGATTCTGCATTGATCACTTCACACGCTTGCCACGGGACTAGAGCCAAAATTATGCCCCATGATTCCCTCCTAGAAACTTCCTATGCCTTCAAAGGCAACGACCTGGCTGCTGTACTGTTTAAGGTTCTCATACATTCTTCTGGCAAAGCGCTCATGCCAGACCAGTGTCCTGCTGGCAAGCTCTGCAGCCTACAGCCAAACTCCTCGTCTCCATATGCTGTGACCAAGCATCCCTCTTTGGTGCTTACTATGCCAGCATGCACATCTGGGGCTGCCATGTCGAAATCATCTTCCAACCACAGCACCTGTGCCCAGGGCAGCAACCCCAGTCCCTTATGATCACAGACCGGCTGTCAGCTGCATATCTCAATCACACCCTGCCATTACATATCACGGAGTGACACTGCTAACTACCCAATGTACATGCTGCATCCCTGGACAGCCCTGTATAATACTTGGCTTCTCATTAAATTGACGCCAAAAGGCGTAGTCTTTTCTTTCCTGGTCTTTTCTGCTGCATCAAATTTTGGCCTTGGAGCTGTCCCCGCATACGTGGCACAAATCCCCGTCCCTGATGACCTAATCCCAGCTGTCAGCTATACAGCTCAGTGAAACCATTTGTCTGTCGTTATGTTGTATGTTGTGACTCTGCCATAGCGTTCTATGTTATGAATCTGCCATTGAGTTTTATGTCGAGACTCTGTCATTATGTCTCTATGATGTGACTGTGCTTTAGTGCTGCAGTGGATTTGAGCCAAGGGCAGACCCCCCGCCCCATGGCACAGCCCCCCATCCCGGGGGATCATGACCTAGCAGCCACCCTGAGGGCCCTGGCAGCCAAGTCCAGCTCCTTTGGGGGTGGGGCCAATGCACAGGGGGGGTCCCTGGACCCTGATGGACTGAACAGCGACATGCTGAACAAGTACAAAATTCTGTGTATTCTTGTCATTGGACAGCATCTTCAGCCGAGAAATTGATATGCACTTGAGATTTAGCGTCCAGCAGCACAAGAGACAGCTGTGCAGCATTGGTTTCTTTTGCACCAAAATGACACCAAAACGTGCATTTGTACCCCTATGCAGTTGCAACAAACAGTCTGCATGTTGAGCCTGAATAGGCTTATGGTACAGCCTTCCCTATGTCAATGCACTTTTCTTGCAAACTGACAACAAGCACCTTGCAAGGTGTAAGGCTGAGCATTGTGCCTCTTATCAAATGACTTTTTGTGCATGTCCACTCACCGTGCAAATCCCAAACCCTAAATCTTGCATGTGTTCATGCAGGCTAACAGAGCAGCTGAATGCACTGGGGGAAGCAGCAACAGGGGGGGTGCCTGGGGGTCAGGAGGGCTCCAGTGAGGACATGTCGGGGCTTGTGGATGGGATTATGCACCAGCTGCTGGCCAAGGATGTACTGTACCAACCCATCCAGGAGATTGGGGCCAGATACCCCCAGTGGCTTACTGATCACAGGTATACACCACCAGTGTCTGGCTATACATCAGTATTACCGGTACTGTTACTATTAGTAACCCCCCTGGGAGGGGGTTTTTTGTCTCAGCTTCTTGTTTTGACATTGCTTCGACTTTTTTTAATGAATATCGAAAAGTCCTTTCATGTTTTTGCTTTTTTTGTGTTTCAAATTACATTTTTTCTTAATTTTTTTTGTTTTGTTTGACATGCACAGGGCCAAGCTGAGTCCCGAGGACCTGGAGAGGTACAGTCAGCAGTTTGAGCACATCCAGCAGATCTCGCAGCTATATGAACAAGAGCCAGAAAATTTCCCCAAGCTGATCAATCTCCTGCAGCAGGTTTGTACAGTACAACCTCTGCAATACCATTGCTGTTGAGCGCCGTTTGGTCAATCCTGCTCTTCGAACGCATCCACTTCATGCAATCACTTTGCTTGTTTGGAGACATTTGTTTCCATGTAGCAACACAAAGAACACATGTGTAGTGCATACCAGTCATAACACATCAGTAGGCATACGTTTTGCTTTTTGAGTCAGTTCACATTACTAAAAAACGAAATAGCAATTACAATCATCCTAAAGAAGGTCATTGGCGCTCGTTCTTTTAGTAGCTAGCCCACCCTGCCAACACTGCAGCAGTTCTGAAACATCTCCACAATTTACAAACACCTTTTTACTGTCCCCAGACGTTTCCCTATTTAGATTATCAGTGTAGGGATGACGTTTAGGAACTAAAAATGCTATTTTGGGATTGAAAAGAGCATTTGAGCAATTATGCTGATGGTGACTGCAGATGCAAGCTTGTGGGCAGCCCCCTCAAGAGATTGTCGATGAGATGGCCCCTGGGTTGCAGTTTGATGCCCAGGGGCAACCCCAGCTGCCAGCAGGGTTGGGGGGTCTAGGTTCTCTTGGTGGTCTAGGCATCCCTGGACTGTCTGGCAACAGTGGCAATGCTGCAGGAGCCAACTGCTCTATACAATAGCTGCCCTCCCCGTTTAGGTTGTGTTGAGTATGTTTGGTTTAGTATGTATAACAACAGACTGGGCGTCTAGGTTTGTCTGAGTCTTTGCTCATAGTATGCAATAGGTTTGCATATAACTAGCTGGTCCCTGTGTTTCAAGTGGAACCCACTGGCTTTGACAGTGGCAAACGACTGATGATATGTGCTGCAAATGTGGCTACGTTTTGACTGTTACACATGTGTAACAGCTGGTGGGTAACACCTTAGCAAACCTTTAAGGCAGATGTGTCCCCAGCCGACTGCGTCGTTGCGATGGTCAATTGCACGTCCATGTTGATGCTGCCGGGAGCCTTTCACATGGACGGTAAAAGCATCTTGCTGCTTGCTGCCACACCTACACAGTGTATTGACCACCCAGAACAGCAGCTCTGTTAGCAGCAGATCCGCAAACAGTACTGACAGGAAGTTAAGCAAGCGAAATTGGCAGTTTGTAAGCACAGCTCACATGAGCCTCGGCTGCTGCGACGTTTTTCTCGTGTGAAAGCGCCTGCTGTGATTACGTACATCCTGTGGCTTG
>JAABUS010008544.1_pt1 | contig 11198 bp, 8 predicted proteins | sample 5560161 | NCBI WGS metagenome assembly JAABUS01 (sample SAMN10711885, study PRJNA513376) | rock metagenome | isolation source: Antarctica rocks | place: Antarctica: Victoria Land, Trio Nunatak nord | collected 2016-01-04
TGCGCGTCACTATGACCAGATGTCACCATGATCAGGAAGGAAGGGAGCGCCGATGGCCGAGGCACCAATCGTTGGCACACCACCGAGCACCGTGACGAATCCGCCGCGACAATGGGGACCAGACGCGCCACCCAATAGTTATCCCGATCCGGATGTCCTGGCCCTGAGTCCGGAGTTTCGCGGCCTGACCGTTGGCAACACGCCACTACAGCGACTCTGGACCGGCTCCCTCTGGGCCGAGGGGCCGGCCTGGAGCGGGCAGGGGCGTTATCTGGTCTTCAGCGATGTCGGTGGCGACGTGCAATATCGCTGGACGCAAGACGATGGCCGCGTGACGGTCTATCGCTCCCCCTCGCGCAACAGCAACGGCAACTCGTTCGATTACATGGGACGGCAGCTTTCCTGCGAACATTTCACGCGCCGGGTGGTGCGCTGGGAACACGATGGCTCGCTCACCGTCCTGGCGGAGAGCTATGATGGCAAACGACTCAATTCGCCGAACGATCTGATCCCGCACCCCGATGGCAGCGTCTGGTTCACCGATCCACACTACGGCAACTCCCTTTACGAGGGGCAGCCGGACGCGGGTGGGGATCTCGATCCGCGGGTCGGGGCACCGGACGCGGGCGATCAGGCGCAGGTTCTGCCGAATGCGGTCTATCGGATCGCGCCGGATGGGCAGATCACCAAGTTGACCGACGCGATTGCCTATCCCAACGGCCTCGCGTTTTCGCCCGATTGCCGAAAACTTTACGTCGCGGATACCGGTCCAGGACCGCGCGACATCAAGGTCTTCGATGTCGCCGACAATGGCACCGTGTCCAATATGCGCCTCTTCACCGATATGATCGTCGATGGGATCAAATGTGGGCCGGATGGCTTGCGCGTCGATCTGTATGGCAACGTTTGGTGCGCCAGCAACGCCGGGAGCGCCGCGCTCGGCTACAGCGGCGTGATCGTCTTCAATCCTGGTGGGGAGCTGATCGGTCGTATCCGCTTGCCCCAGGCGTGCGCCAACGTCTGCTTCGGCGGACCGAAGCGGAATCGCCTCTTTATGACCGGGAGTCAATCCCTCTATGCCCTCTACGTCAATACGCAGGGCGCCACGCCGGGCTGATTTGCCGAGTATTGGCGTCCTCGTCATGGTACTACGTGAGAAGTGGGGTGGGAGCGAAGGCTCTCGCCCCACTTTGTTGGCGTGACATAAAACTAGGAGCGGCGATACAGCCGAGGTCGGCTCGTTCAGTTGATCGTATTGATTGCCCGCGCCGCCAGGACGGCGATCACGATCAACGAGATCAGCGATTGCAGCATCATCAGCACCTTCATGTGTCGAGAGAGGACCAGCGTGTCGGTAGGGCTGAACGCGGTGGAAGTATTGAACGCCAGGAAGAGATAATCGAGGAAGCCGGGCGACCAGCCCTCTACCAACCCATCATCGTCCTGCTGTTGCTGCGGGAACGAGAAATCCTGGCTGGCGTGTTTGCCGGGGTGGCGATGCGCCGGACCACCGGCATCGAGGTTCCAGTACCAGAGCGCAAAGACCACGACATTCGCGCCCCAGACGAGCCCCGCATCGCGTAAGAGGGTTAACGATTGCTCTGTCCCTGCGGAGAGGCGGTAGAGGAGCAAGGCGGCGCTGGACGCGACCGCGAGGGTTAGGACGCCATTGAGGGTGAGCGCGACAGTGTGCGTCCAACGGTGCATACCGCGCCACCGCAGGATCCATAAGGGGATCAGGAGCGCTGCGATCAGGGCGAGTACCCCCCCACGTGGCCCCACGGTATAGCGTGACGAGATGAAAAAGAAGACGCCACCGACCATCAAGATCGCGATAGCTGCGGGCCAGCGCGCCACCCCGACCGCGTCATCAAGCTTTGCTTCGTCGGAGGAGATGGTTGTACGCGCCATAGTCTCCCTTGTCATGGTTCCTCACGCAGCATGATACACAAGAGATGCGGGGCTGTTAATTGCTTGGAGCACGACGCATATCGCCGTTTACGATAGGTAGCGACTACTGTAGCGCTGTGGATACCGGTACACCGCCTGGTGGAGCTCACTACCGGGCGGTGTTAATTGACACGCTAGTGACTGGACGAAGTGGTGGCAGCTTCGCGCCAGAGGGCCGGATCACCGGCGCGGCGGGCGCGTACGGCGGCAGCCAAGCCTTGCAAGACCGGCACACTCGCCTCCCAACCCATGCAGCCGTCGGTGATACTCTGACCATAGGTGGCCTCGACGCCCGGTTTCAGATCCTGCCGTCCATCGACCAGGAAACTCTCCATCAGGATGCCGATGATCCCGGTTTGCCCGGTAGCCACCTGCTCGGCGATCTCGTGCGCGACCAGGGGTTGCCGACTGTAGTCCTTGTTGCTGTTGCCGTGGCTCGTATCGATCATCAGTCGGCGCGGCAGGCCATTGGTTTGCAACGTCGCCAGGACTGTGGCGACACTCGCGGCGTCGTAATTCGTGCCGGTCGTACCGCCGCGCAGGATCACATGGCCGTCCTGATTGCCGCGCGTCACGACGATCGCCGCGAGCCCTTCTTCCGTGACGCCGAGGAACTGGTGCGGATAGGCGGCGGCGCGCACCGCATCGACGGCCATTTGAATCCCGCCACCGGTGCCATTCTTGAAGCCGACCGGCATCGAGAGGCCGGAGGCGACCTCGCGGTGGACCTGGCTCTCCGTGGTCCGTGCGCCGATCGCGCTCCAGGTGACGGCATCGGCGAAGTATTGCGGGGAAATCGGGTCGAGGAATTCACACCCGGCCGGTAAACCGAGGGCCAAGATATCGAGCAGGATACTGCGGGCGAGGCGCAGGCCGGTATTGACGGCGAAGCTCTCGTCGTGGTTCGGGTCGTTGATCAGCCCTTTCCAGCCCACGGTGGTGCGTGGCTTCTCGAAATAGACCCGCATGATGATCCGCAGATCGGCGGAAAGGTCCGTGGCGAGCGCGGCGAGTCGCCGAGCGTAGTCGAGCGCGGCAGCGGGATCGTGGATTGAGCAGGGGCCGACGACGACGATCAGGCGATCATCGGACCCGTCGAGGATACCGACCGCCTCATCGCGCGACCGGCTGACCGTGCGCGCCGCAGCGGCGGTCAGCGGCAACTCTTCGAGCAGGATCGCCGGGGAGACCAGCGGGCGATTCTGCACGACGCGGAGATTGCGCGTGATCGGCGTCGTATCCTGACTGTCGGGGACGATCTCGGCCACCCCCGGCAGCGCCGCCAGCGTCGCTTTCAGCGTGGTGTCTGCCGCGCCGGTGATCGCGATGATTGTGTGGGCCGTGCCGGTCAACACTTCCGCCGTCAGGCCGGCGGCACGTACACGCTCGCTGACCCTCTGTGTCGCGCCGGCTTCTGCCCCCGGCTCCATCAGCACCAGCATCCCGTATTTTCTCCTCATCCACGCCCTGCACGCACCAGTTGGTTGCGCGCCATGTCCGCGCCACACCCGGACAGCGCGCGGCAATTGTCTGCGGTCGCGTCGTCAGCAGTGTAGTAGCGTGCGTGGAGAGCCGTCAAGGAGGATCGGCAGGACCGTGCGGGCGCGATCGATCCGGGTATCTGGAGCAGTGGGAATCGTGCCTCATGGTGTCGCCGTACTCTCTAGCCCAGCAATTGCTCCATGATGATTACATCGATCCACTTACCGTCGATCAGCCCCTGCTGGTGGTAGACACCGACCGTGGTGAAGCCGTGGCGCTCGTAGAGGCGCATACCCGGTGCATTGGTGGGGAAGGCCGCCAGGACCATCTTGTGATACCCCAGCGCACGGGCGCGCGTCTCCAGTGCGCCGAGGAGGGCATCGCCGATCCCGCGCCCGCGTTGCTCGCGGGCGACATAAAGCGAGAAGTCAACGACGTGATCGTAGACCGGGCGCGGATTGAACGGATTGAGGGAGCCCCAACCGACGATCGTATCGGTATTGTCGGTGGCGACGAGGACGGGATGACGTGGGCTACGCGCCGCGAGCCATGCCGTGCGCTCTTCGGCGGTACGCTGCTCAGTTTCGAGCGTCGCCACCCGATCCTCGATCCCCTGATTGTAGATTTGGGCGATCGTTGGCGCGTCGGTGCCGGTCGCTTCGCGAATCATCATCCTGTCCTCCGTCTGCGTCGTTTCCACCATCCCTGCCCAGGTACGGGCGCGTTGGCCGAGCCCGCTGAGGTACGCCCCGAGATATTCGAGCGCCTTCGGATCGAGGCAGTAATAGCGGTTCGGCCCGTCGCCGCTGGTCTGGATGATCCCGGCCTCGCGCAGCGCGGCCAGGTGATCATGCAAACTCGACTGTGCCAGGCCGAGTTCGTCCATCAGTTGCGGCGAGGTGGCGTCTTTCCGCTCCGCCAAAACCTCCACGACGCGGAAGCGCGCCGGGCTCGCCAGGGCGCGCAACATTTTAAGCGCGCGTGCTGCTGCCGCCGAGTGGGTTCGCTCCTGCCCGCGCATCGATTTCCACCCCTTGCGTTTGATCCCGATAGCCGTTAAAGTGGGTAATATCGGACAAACGCGATTCTCCGATATTCTGTCTCCGTTGTCAAGCTGTGAGGGGATGATGGCAGAACGGGACCGGGCAATACCGGGCGGAGGGCGGGGCCGCAGTGGCTCATATTACGGCTGGTGGCTGCTAGGGGCGCTCTCTTGGGGGCAGGTCACGTCGTGGGGGATCCTCTACTACGGCTTCTCGGTCTTCGTCGCGCCGATGGAACGCGAGCTTGGTTGGTCGCGTGCGGCGCTGACCGGGGCCTTCTCGCTGGCGTTGCTCTGTTCCGGCTTCGCGGGGCCGCTGATCGGTCGCTGGGTCGATCGGCGTGGCCCGCGCCTCTTGATGACGGTCGGTTCGACGCTGGCCGCGCTGCTCCTGTTCGCCTGGTCGCGGGTGACGAGCGAGCCGATCTTTTTGCTGATCTTCGTCGGGTTGGGGCTGGCGATGGGGGCGACCCTCTACGAGCCTGCCTTCGCGGCGATCGCCACCTGGTTCTCGCGGTATCGCGCCCGAGCCCTGACGATCATCACGTTCGTTGGCGGCTTCGCCAGCGTGATCTATATCCCGTTGATCTCTCGGCTCGTGAACACCTACGGCTGGCGACAGGCGCTGCTGATCCTGGCCGCGCTGCTGGCGATCCTGACGATCCCGCCGCACGCGCTGATCTTGCGGCGCAGGCCGGAAGACCTGGGGCTACTGCCAGATGGAGGCCCCGACCCGGCTCAGGCGAGCGGTGCGCCCGCCAGCGCAGAAGCGCGTGTATCGGCCAAGGATGCTTTTCGCAGCGGCTCCTTTCGCTGGCTGACGATCGGCTTCTGCCTGGCGTTCTTCGCGAACGTGGCCGTGACGGTCCATCTGATACCCTACCTCACCGATCACGGCTTTTCTCCCGGATTCGCCGCCTCCGCTGCCGGGCTGATCGGGATCCTGGCGTTGCCCGGTCGGCTGCTCTTCACCCCGTTGGGCGGGCGTGTGCCGCGCCGGTTCGTGGCCGGGGGGATCTTTGCGGTGCAGGCGCTCGGGATCGTTGTGCTCGTCCTCACCGGCACGACGGCCGGCGTCGTCGCGTTCGTGATCCTCTTCGGCATCGGCTTCGGTGCGATTACGCCGGCCCGTGCCGCGTTGGTGGCGGAACTGTATGGGCGGGCAAATTACGGCACCATCAGCGGCACGCTTGCGCTGTTCGTAACCGGCGCACGCGCCCTGGCACCGGTTTCCGCTGGCTTGCTCTACGGACTGTTTGGACGTTATGAACCGGTCTTCTGGATTGTGATCGGCGTGGCGCTGCTGGCGACCGGCGCGATCACGCTGGTTGACGACCATGCGCCCGTAGCGGTGCCACAGACGGTGTAATACGGAATCCGGTTACAGCGTTGCGTTATGGAGACGCAGCCTTGCTCATCAAGGGCAGGGCATTCGCGTAAGCACTCACCCAGATTCCGTATAAGGCTGCGTATTCGCTGTGTATGCGAGGAGAGGGTAGCTATTGGCTCAGTAATCGTCATCGCTCGATCCATCGGGCTGAGCTAGCGGCAGATCGAGGCGGAAGGTGCTGCCGCTCCCCGTCATGCTCTCGACCGTCAGGGTGCCGCTACTATGCTGCGCGATCTGTTGCGCGATGAAGAGTCCGAGCCCGAGGCCGCTGCCCCCGCCACCTGTGGTGCGATAGAACCGCTCGAAGATCCGTGACTGTTCCTGCGGGGGGATACCGGTCCCCGAGTCGCGCACGGCGAGGCGGGCAGCTTCGCCGTGTCGTTCGACCGTCACCTCGATACGGTCGGCAAGCGGGCTGGCCTTCGCGGCATTACTGAGCAGATTGCCTAACAACTGCTGGATCCGTTGCGGGTCAGCGCGAACGATCAGCGGCTCGGCGGGGAGTTTCAGAAAGATCCGATGCGTGCCGAGATTCGGCTGCTGCTGCTCGACCGCGAAGTGGATGATCGGCACCAGATCGAACACAGTCGGCTCCAATTGCAGTTTGCCCCGCTGCATCCGTGAAACGTCGGAGAGATCGCTGATCAGGCGACCGATACGGTCGGCTTGCTGCTCGATGACCCGCAAATGCTTCGCGGCGCGGCGCAGCGGCTCCTCATCGGCCTCGATCGCACGCACGGCCAACTGGGCAAAGCCTTTGATGGAGGTGAGGGGCGATTTGATCTCGTGCGAGATTAAGGAGAGAAACGCATCTTTTTCCTGGTCGGTCTGTTGCTGGGCGTTCCCATCGCGCATGATGATGACCGCGCCGCTGATCTGCGCGGGCGCGTGAAAGATTGGTGCGCCGGTCAGGCTGATGCGGCACTCGGCACCGCCCGCCGCTCCGTCACCGATCATGAGGTGCTCGACCGTTGTGGTCTGCCCTGCAAACAGGGGAGTGATGAAATCGCCGAATGGATCGAACGGCTGACCCTCGTTGCGTTGCACGACAGCAGCACGAAGCCGATCACCGAACCGATGCGCCCGCGGATCATCCAGGATCTTGAGGAGTTGCAGACCAACGTGGTTGGCTTCCAGGATCGCCCCATGCCGATCGAGGATGAAAACCCCTTCGATGAGCTCGCCGATGAGTGTCGCCACGGTGCCAGCTTGACCGTTGAGTAACGCCTTACCTGGATCGCCCCGCTGCGCTGTCACTTCCGTCATCGTGACGACGATCTGCTCGACCACACCATCTACGCCGTGCGTCGGCTGACATTGCCAGTCCCAATAGGTTATCTGCGCGGTCCGTTGCTGCGTGCTCGTCATGGTGAATGGCACATTAGCGACTTTACGGGCTGTGCCTTCGGTGATGACTACTTGCAATTGCGGGGCGATCGTCACGCTTGCCGGGAGGGATAGTACGCTGTCCAATGCCGCACCAACTGGTGGGGCAGCATCGGGCGGGAACAGATCGCGGTAGGCGCGATTCAGCGCCAGAAGCGGTAAGGTCGGCTGGTGCGCGTCGAGAATCACCACCGCTTCGCGGATCTGATCGAGCAATATCTGCTGTGTGTCGTGTACTGGTTGCGCCACGAAAACCTGTCCATAATGCCGAACTACGCCATCGCGCCGATGACGATATTCCTGGCTCTTTCGCAAGTCGCGTGCCGACCGGATGATAGACTCGAAGCGTTGCTGCGCGGGGGAAGTCATTCCTGACGGCAATGGGGGATACTCGTTGCGCTTCTGCGCTGCCGTCTATCACGATCTTTCTGCTGGCTGACCATCCCTGATACGACGCTGAACACTGTGAACGCCGGATCAGGTCGGCTCCTCGCGCAGCAGTCGTTGCAGCGCCGCGCCATGCTCTTTCAGCCAGCGCTGGTGTGTGCGATAGGCGGGGCAGTGCGCGGCGACGATCGCCCAGAAGCGGGGGCTGTGATTGAGCTCGCGCAGGTGGGCTAGTTCATGGATGACGACGTAATCGAGGATTTCTGGCGGGGCCAGGATCAAGCGCCAACTGAAGTTGAGCCCGCCGAGCGACGAGCAACTGCCCCACCGTGAGCGGCCATCGCGGATCGTCAGGCGCGAGTAGATAACCCCGAGGATCGCGGCGAACTCTCGCACGCGGAGGTTGATGATCCGGCGTGCTTCATCGCGATACCACCATTCGAGGAGTGGTACCAACGACTCGTGCTGGGGTGAGCGTATGGCGGTCAGGGTTTGATCCGTTTCGTCGAGGATTACGCCAGGTTTGTCGGCACCGCGCGCACTGATGATGAGACTGATGATGAGACGGTATTCCTGCCCGCGATAAGGGAGGAGTGTGCCCTCACCGAGCACCGTTTGTATCGGCGGTAGCTGTGCCTGGATCCGATCGAGTGCGCCTGCGATCCATGCCGCCTTTTCCGTCAGCAGGGCGGGGATGTCAGGCAAGCGACCGCGCGCCGGGAGGACCACTTCGAGTCCGTGTGCTGGCGTGACGCGCAGGCCGATCCGCTTCGCTCTTGCGCTCCGACGCACGGTGTACTGTACCTCGCGCCCAGAGAGGAAGATGGTGTGCGGGTTGGATCGGTCAGCTGGCATCGCGTTCATTTACTCCACAGGGAACGAAGTTGAACCATGGAGACAGAGAAAATGAGAGACAAAATGCGAGGATGTGAGCAAGCGGTAGGAAGTAATCGCGTCAAGAAATGAATGTTAAGAAACAGGTGGACGACAGTTTCTCCAATCTGAGCGATTGATCTGAGCGACCAGTAGCGACATATCCCCCTAATTTGAGAAGCTCTGCGCTACGTCCAAAGATCTTGACGGCACACGATGGGGCAGGCAAATTTTCTTGCCCGCCCCATCGCTGATACTCAGACCTGACAGGCCGTTACATCAACAGCGCCAGCGGGTTTTCCAGCAAGCGCCGGATCTCCGAGGCGAACCGTGCGCCCTCCGCACCGTCGGTGAGACGGTGGTCGGCGGAGAGGGTGACGTTCATCCGGTCGCGGATGACGATCTCGCCGTTGACGACGACCGCTTTCTGGGTCGATGACCCGACCGCCAGTGCTGCTGCTTGCGGCGCGGTGACGATGGCGATGAACGTCTCGACGCCGAATGGGCCGAGGTTACTGACGGTGAAGGTGCCGCCGGAGTATTCCGCCGGGGTGACCTTGCCTTCGCGGGCGCGACTGACGAGGTCGTTCGCCTCGCGGGCGACCGTGCCGAGCGACTTCTTATCGACGCCGCGCACGACCGGGGCGATCAGCCCCTCCTTCAACGCGACGGCGATGCTGACATTGATCTCGTCGTGCATGATGACGTGGTCGCCGCCGAACGACGAGTTAAGGTTCGGGAATTTGGCGAGCGCCAGCCCGGAGGCTTTGACGATCATGTCGTTGACGGTGATCTTGTAGCCATCTGCCGCCGCCGCCTCGTTGAGGCGCTTGCGCCAGGCCAGCGCCTCGGTCATGTCCACTTCGACCGAGACATAGAAGTGCGGGATCGTCGTCTTGCTGAGGACCATCTGCTTGGCGATGGCGTTCCGCATCCGCGTCAGCGGCACCTGTCGGTCGCCCGCGCCAACTGGAGAGACTGCGGTCGGTACGGAGGCGGCTGGGCTCGCTGGTTCGGCTGGGGCGCTTGGGGCGGCAGCAGCGGCCTGGGGCTGCTTCAGCGCCGCCTCGACATCCTCACGGACGATCCTGCCACCCGGCCCACTGCCACGGACCTGGCGAAGATCGATGTCGTGCTCCTGGGCGATCCGCCGTGCGAGCGGCGAAGCTTTGATCCGCTCACCGGAACCGTTGGACGCGGGTGCCTCCGCAGGTTCTTGGGCAGCGGGAGCAGCCGGGGCGACTTCTTGCTTATGCGCTGCCTGCGCTGGTGCGGCTTGCGCCTGTTGCTTGGGCGTAGGGGCGGGGGCGGGGGCTGGCTCCGCAGTCTCGCCTTCGCTGGTGATCGTGGCGATCGGTTTGCCGATCGCCACACTCTCCCCTTCGCCCGCGATCCGTTTGCTGAGCGTCCCCGCATATTCTGCGGTGAGTTCGAGGGTCGCTTTATCCGTTTCGATCTCGACCAGCGGCTCATCTTTGGCGACCATGTCGCCCTCGGCCTTGAGCCACTTGATGACGGTCCCCTCTTCCATCGCGTCGCCCATCTTGGGCATGATCACGGTGGGCATCGTTGGCACCTCCGGTTTAGTAGCCAGTAGTCGGTAGTCGGTAGTCGGTAGTCAGTAGTCAGTGGGACGTTGATAACTGTTGCCGATCTGCCGAGCGAGGAAACGCTAGCAGCGAGCAACTGACTACTGACTACTGACTACCGACTACTACCTGTAATGGACGCGATTGACGGCGTCGCTGATCTGCTTCTCGCTGGGGAAGGCGGCGATTTCGAGGTTTCGGGCGTAGGGCGCGGGTACTTCGGCACCGCTGACCCGCTCCACCGGGGCGTCGAGATCGTCGAATGCTTGCTCCTGGATGATCGCCGCGACCTCGCTGGCGACGCTGAAGTAGCGCCACTGCTCCTGCACGACGACCGCGCGATGGGTCTTGCGGACCGACGCGACGATCCCTGCGGTGTCGAAGGGGCGGATCGAGCGGAGATCGATGACCTCCGCGTTGATCCCTTCCTCTGCGGCGAGCTTTTCGGCCACGCGCAGAAGGATGTTGACCTGCCGTCCGTAGCTGATCAAGCTGACATCGGTCCCTTCGCGGGCGACGCGCACCTCGCCGAACGGGACGGTATAATCGCCTTCTGGCACCTCACCCTTCGTGCCGTAGAGGGCACCGGCTTCGAGGAAGAGGACCGGATTTGGGTCGCGGATAGCGGTCAGCATCATCCCCTTCACGTCGTAGGGCGTTGCCGGGGTGACGACCTTGATGCCGGGGAAGTGGCCGTAGAACCCTTCCAGGCTGTGGGTATGCTGCGCGGAGAGTTGGACACCGCCACCATTCGGGCCACGGATGACCAGTGGCACCGAAACCTGTCCGCCCGAGAAGTAGCGGATTTTGGCCGCGTTTTGCAAGATCTGATCGGCGGCCTGGAATGAGAAGTTCCAGGTCATCATCTCGACGATCGGGCGCATCCCGAGCATCGCCATCCCGATCGCCGCGCCGGTGAAACCACCTTCCGCGATCGGGGTATCCATGACCCGCTTCGGCCCGAACCGGTTGAGCAGGCCATCGGTGATCAGGTGGGTGCCGCCGTAGACGCCGATATCTTCGCCCATGATCACGACCGACTCGTCGCGCTCCATCTCATCGGCCATCGCGGCGCGTAGGGCCTCGCGGTAGGTCAGCG
>JAABUS010008547.1_pt1 | contig 11193 bp, 6 predicted proteins | sample 5560161 | NCBI WGS metagenome assembly JAABUS01 (sample SAMN10711885, study PRJNA513376) | rock metagenome | isolation source: Antarctica rocks | place: Antarctica: Victoria Land, Trio Nunatak nord | collected 2016-01-04
TAGAAAGATTGATAGAAAGGCAGGCATCAAGACTCTACGTCAGTGCTATGAACTACACTACAAGTCATAGAAACATGACTTTTAAAGAGAAGAAGATAATGTTACGAGTGTGTCGAAATTGAATAGAGTTTTCTAGTCAACAAGCTCTAGAGGTTTTGACTCATGTTGAATTTCTAGCCTCAGCACTCTATTCTAGCGCTTTCAATACTTGAGCAAATCTGCTTCGTTCTCTTTATTTTGCTCTACTATAGATACAGCTCGAAACTCTCTTTGATTTCTTCTGTATTCTTAATATTCTAGTTATAGCTATCTCTATTGATCAAACATTCTATTCAGCTACGCACTATCTCGCTGCAGTGTGATTAGATTCTAGACATGATCTCAACACTTTCTATCATGTTTTTTCGTCATAACTCTCTATCAAAGTCAAATGATCTTCATGTTTTTCCTTCATGTTTCTCATCATGTTTCTCATCATGTTTCTCGTCATGTTTTTCTTCATGTTTTTCTTTATATTTCTCGTCATGTTTCTCGTCATGTTTCTCTTCATGTTTCTCATCATGACTCTCTATCAAATGATCTTCATGTTTTTCTTTATGTTTCTCGTCATGAATTTTTATCAAACAATCTTCATGTTTCTCTTTATGTTTCTCGTCATAATTTTCTATTAAATGATTTTCATGTTTCTCTTTATGTTTCTCATCATGACTCTCTATCAAATAATTTTCATGTTTTCTCTTCATGACTTTCTATCAAAAAGATAATGCAAGAGTTGAAAAAATTTCTATATTTAGTTTTTTTGATGTCAAGCTTGAGTTCTTGACGAGTCGAGTTGAGTTGACTCAATTCTCAGTCGAATCGAGTCATGTTGAATTGAAAATATGAGCAACTTGACTTGAGTTGAGTTGAAAATGTGAGCAATTTGACTTGATCTTGATTTAAGTTCAAAATGTTAACTTGAAATTCAACTTAATGATTAGTTTATTTCATATGTTTAAACTTCTTAGATTGTTTGCAGATTATTGCATTGATTCAATGAAACATGATATATAGTGCATTGCTCTTTATTTTTGATTTTCGTAATAGTGATCTGCTTTTCATAGTCAATTATAAATTCAACGATGATAGAAAAACACTGTTGAGTATAATTATTTGCATAGCAAACGTGAAACTTTCTTCTAGTTAATTTCTCAAGTGTTAAAGAATAAGAATGTAAGCAAGAAAAACTCTTCATTTAATTGAATAGTTTAAACTTATGTTTTAATATTATTTTCAGTGAGTGATGATATAACTCATGTTTCAGATCTTTATTTGCATGTTTAGTTGAAGAAATAAATTTTAATAGTATAACACTAAATTTATTTTGCTTTCATTAAGTTGCTTGATTTAAATTATCAACAATAATATATACAAATCATGCAAATTTATTCTTGTGATGTTGAGTTAACATGATTTTGTCTGTAGCTAACAGTATTGAAACTATAGTGTCATCTTCAAAAATCAGTGCTTGCGTATTTCATCATCAGATATTAATGTGCATTTTCATGTACATTCAATTTTCACTGACGTTGTATACTTTGATTGATGCATATTTCAGATTACTTGCAAATGAATGATGTTTCAAGAGAAATTTCAAGACATTTATCATGTTTCTGTACTGAATCTTGAATATATCTGTTTCAATCTCTAAATTCATTGATGAGATTTTCAAAGATGTTTCAAATCAACTATCATCAAATATTTCATGAAATATATTATGTAGAATGCTTCTAAATTGATCTGCATTCTTGAAGATACAATCAGCATGATAAGTTTTCTGAAATAAAATCTTGAAGTATTAATTAATATCTTCGCTACTGACTTTTGCATTCAAAAATCATTGTGCAAGAGAAAAATCTTTCTCATTTGAAAAGAAAAGTCACTTTGATTAAAGATTGTCAAGCATTGCAATAGCACAGTATCACAAAAGTCAGTGAAAGTAACAATGAGAAAAATATAGAAAATGCATTGCAAATGTTCACATCATCTCGACACAAAGATCGCATCTGTTCAACAAGATGATAAAGATGCAAAATGATCTTCAGAAGATCAAAATTGCTCTCATCACTCACATCAAAATTGAACACATAGATTTGAATGCTTATCTGCATTTCAGAAATGTTTCAGATGCAGATAGCATGTGATGCAACTGCGACTGAAATCATCAGATAACAAAACATGTACTTATGCATTGCTTGAACTAATTGCATCTGCGATCAAGAATGTTACAAGATGTCAACTTCTTAAACTATTGAATAATCATCGCTATCACGAAGAGTCTCAGAGCAGCTGCAAGAATGATGATGAAAATGAAGTTTCTGAAACAATTTAAAGTAACTGAGTTACTCATTCTTTAACATGCAATCAACGTGAACTAATTTGATACATAGTCTTATAATGATAGTTTCGACTGCATGAAGCAGTCATATAGACAGCAAATGATTTTCTATCTCAGAGAGTTTTGTTCACTCGATATAGATAGCATAGAGTTTCTCATGAGTTGACTTAATTGATGTCACAAAAGTGTATGAATTTATTATTATTATTATTATTAAAGACTGTCATTTAAAGATGATCATGAATCTTGCTTAAGTTTACTGTAGTTTGAAATGATTTTTATGAGTCTGATATATTGTTTTAGCAATTTATCAATGCTTTGTTTCTTTGTATCATTCATCTCATCATAATTGTTTACTTTGATAAATGAGAAAGTATATGACAAATTGATAAATCTTTTGAAATTAAGTGATATTTATGCAATTGAATTTTGAAAATGCTTCTGATCATTTGAAGCTTCTATGTTTTCTTCTGTACTTTGCTCAAAGTCAAAGACATCAATATTGTTCATCGTGATTATTTCATGTCATAAATTAATCTGAAAGTATTTGCATGTATCTGTATATTCATTGACTGCTGAGTTCTCTTTTCTTAAATATTTCTTGAAGAACTGCATGTCATTTCACAGCATCAAGTAGTGATTAAAGTGATATATCAAACTTCGTGTGATTCTTAATATCATTTCACATACATGACAGTTTCACTTCATGCTTGAAGCTGATTTCAATAAAGTAGATTGTAGTGAAAGAGATAACAAAGAGTATTGATTGATGCATTTGACAAATTGTATCGCGCTGTCGTTATTTCTAATCAGTATTTCTGTTGATACAAGTACATTGAACTACAAAATGTCAGAATAGCATGCAATACAAAGAATAAAATGATCAGAAATTAATGAGATCTGATATAGCAGTAGAAGCAATAACTTTTGTTTTACTTCTGATCAAGCAATTTGTTCTTTTTTACTTGAAGCTCTTTAATGAAAGCAAATTTTTCTGAATTACAGCGAGTTTAAGATAAATTATTGTAAATTTGAAATGCTTTGCACATCTCAATATTTACATTGAAATTTATGAGTTGAAAGCAAATTTTTCTAGATTATCATTGATTTGAGATAAATTATCGTAAATTTGAAATGCTTTACACATTTTCATATTTATCTTGAAATTTGTGAGTTGAAAGTAAATTTTTCTAGATTATTATCGATTTGAAATAAATTATCGTAAATTTGAATAGCTTTGCACATTTCAATATTTACTTCGAAATTTGTGAGTTGAAAGCAAATTTCTCTAAATTATCATTGATTTGAGATAAATTATTGTAAATTTGAAATGCTTTCACAAAATGCTCAATCAGCTAGTATATCATAATCATAGTCTCTGTGCTTTGATAATTCTGTAGAATATTAGAAATTATTTTATATAAAGAGAATTTAACGTGCAATACTTTTCAGATTGATGAAAAGATGAATACAGATAATTTATTGTCAAAGTATGTTGTAAGCGAATTTGCTCTTACTTAAAATAATTTGCAATATGAGAATGAAAGTTGATCTTTGCTTCATTTCTAACTTATTAATTTATAATTCTTTGTTCTTTTGATACTCATTATTGCAATAAACACTTTTACTCTATCTGTTACAAAGCTCAGTGTGTACATCATCTGTCATCAGCATGTAGTAAAATCTGTAAGTGATTCAAAATAGAGAAAATGTCACATGTACTCTTATTTTACTTCTCAACATCATGACAGTAATTGCTTTACATTCTATTGTATGACTTCTAGAAATTCTCAGAACTGACAATAATGTTTGTATATTTGTTAATCTTTCAATATATCATGAAGACTTAAGTTAATTTCAGATATGCTTGCAAACTTCAACTATGATGAGATTTCGTCGAATTGAATTAAGATAATGATCACTTAAGATCTTGTCATCGACAACAACAAGTATGATGCATTGAAGATACACATTAAACAAATGCTGAGAAATGTAAAATTACTTGAAACATCACTTGATAATAAAATCGAGAAAAAGACAGTCAGAAAGATTGCAATCATCATAAATAATGAACTCTTGCACTTTTTGATAAAAGATCATCAAGTAACATGAAAAGATGCATGTCTTATAAAGTGAGTAAGACAAATAAACAGTAAGAAGAAAGATAAAGCAATGAGTGTAAAGACAGAGAAATCTGCTCATCTGATTAAGCAAGCACAACTCAGCTTAGTCTCATCATTCATCTTATTGACAATAATTAACTTTAATCACATGATCTTGACTTCAAATGATACAATGAATAATAAGATGATTCATCATTTACAGCTTTTTGTAATGAATGAAAAGCAGAGCAATTTCACTCTGAAGAATGTCAGTTTCAATAACTATCAAAGACAATTTGTTAGTGAGACAATATTTGACTTCAAAAAGAAGAAAATTATTTATAAATTCAAGAACTTTCAAAAAGTTGAAATCAGAAATGCAGTCAACTTTCATGTTGCATTAACAAATATGACAAAGAAGAAGATATTCTACTACATCTTTTGAGTTCAAGCTATAAAAAATGTAAGAGAAGTGAACATGAGAATTTCATGCAGTGTTTGAGCAACGCAGTTGAAAGTACAAATAACTTCACTTCATTCAAGATCTCATCAGAAAATGAAAGTGAACAACTTATAATGAAGAAGCAAAAGCTTTGCAAAGAAGTTCATTTTAATGTTTCAATAATAACTTTCGAAGTTTTCAACATCGTCAAGACTGTCAGTTTCAATAAATCATCTTCTTTAACAATAAATTCTTTGACAATTAATGATAACTTGAACATGAAAAAAGTGATGAAATACAATTAAAAGCACATTGATCTGTCTTTCATCATTAACTTCATTCATATCACTCAGATGTAAGTGCAAGTGCAAAGCAATCATGTAGTAAAACATGTTAACTTCATGATATAAATTTAAAGATCTGCAGAAACAACAAGCATGCATTTAAATGAATGAGAATATATTTCTTAAAGTCTTGCAGTTTTGAAAACACGATCTAAGCTGTACAGATATTAATGATAAGAAAATTGATAAAGATGCAAATGCAGATCGAAATATGCAAATAAAAAGTATAATACGAACTTTACTACTCATATAAGCGTTGAAAATATATTGACAACTTCATGTTGAAAGAATAATTCAATATAAAAAGTTTTAATGTGATTAAATGAGAATAAGAAAGATAAGTCTTCTTTACTTCTTAAAGCTACAGACAGAATAACATACTTACTTTTCTTTATTTGCAGATTATTCAAGTCATAGAATTGATAGTGATGAAGCATTGACTTCATCTTGCTCATGCAAAAGTCAATCTCTTTCATAAGAAGCTTAATGATAAACATTTGCTTGTTAAATCTCAGAAATTTCTTCAGAATCTTAAGACGAAATGTTCATCAGATGAGTCATGATCAATGATTTGTTTCTGCATGAAGAGCAGTTTCACAGCAATGTTAAAGTCAAATCTTGAATTGATTCTGATTCTGCTGTCTTCAATCTTGATATTGAATTAACAGAATGAATTTGCAAAAACATTAACATCTGTATCATGTCTTGACATTAAATTATATGTGAATCATCACTCTGAAAAGAACAAACTTCTTCTAAAAAATTGCTTGCTGTTTCAAGATTGAAAGAAAATAGAAACAAATGAAAATGAGATTGATGCAACAGTAACAACTTTTATAAAAGAACAGAAATGACTTGTAATGTTGACTGAATTGAAGTTGTACAAGACATATGTAAAGTGTATCATTGTTAATCAAAAAGATGTTTGAAATGAAATCAACAGAAGTAAAAAAAGAATAACTCTGTATGATTTGCAAACATGCTAAGATCGAATACTAAGAGATGAATTTCACATGAAGAAGAGCAGAAATTCTAAGATCATAAGCATTTTATGAGCATTCAAACATTGCATGCACTTCGTACTGTGAATTTATTTAAGTACATCTTTTAAGATCTCATCAGATGATTTAGATCACTATGTGAAGATTCTGAAGCACTCTGATGAATGAAAGAATGAATACATTCTAAAGTTAAGTAATTCAGAGAAAGTGCTGTCATGAAACAAATTGATGTTTAACACATTAAAACATAAGCATAATGTACAGATGAATGATAAACTGCAGAAAATTGCAAGAAAATTGAATAAACTTTTCATTCTTCTTATGATTTAACGTTTATCATCAATGAATTGATTCAACACTCTCTGCATAAAGTTATCTTTTCATGAAATGCAAGATGTAAACTGTTTAATCATTGAGAAGTATAAAAAGATGCACGCAAAACTTAAGAACAAGACTGCAAGAAGTGTAAAAGAAGAGCTGCAAGTATATATTGATGACTGAGTATTAAATGATAAGAAAAAATCAATGTTTGTGTTTTTTTCTTCAACTTTGTTCAAATTTCATGACAGATGAAACTGTGTATTACATTTTCATATTTTGTTGAATTGAAAACAAAGCACAATTTGATGTTTATCTGAACTAAACTTGTTTGTAATAAATGATTAACAATCGTCAATAACTGTTTCTACAATGATAATATTAAGAAACTGTATAATTCTCTCAATCATAATTTCTATATTTTGCATCATGCATGATGTTTTCAACTTGTTAAATGTTGAGTATATTTGTTTCTTTACTAACAATGAGCTAGTATTTTATCAAGATTCATGAAATGAACTTTGCAGTCTTTTATAGTGATCTAAGTCTTGAAAATCAACAAAGCTTGATCAATAGTTTTCAAAACATAAAAGAGAATGATTTTGATTTTGATATTCTGATTGAAATTACTGAAGTTCTAGAAACAGATTACACTCTTCATCATGCATTTCAAGTAATACTGATGAAGCTCAACTATATGATCTGAATGAAACAGCAGACTTTTTTTCAAATCAATAAATATGATCAAATTGCAAAGAAGACATGAACATATCAATTTTATACTTTGAAATTTGATGTTAAGAAACTTATTAAAAATCATCAGATGTAACATCAGATCTTTCAAAATAATACATATAATGATAGTAAAATGAAAAAAATGAGTGATGAGAAGATGAGAAAGAATAATCAGATAGTAAAGACTGTGTGAAAGACTTTAGTTTAGTGCTTTTGCTTCATAGTCTGTTAACTGTTATTAGCAAATTATTGTTAGTTATTTCAGTCAAAAGAAGTAATTATTAACAGCAGAAGCATAAACATGATGACATAAGTAATAAAATACTGTGTTTTGAACATATTAAAAATGCAAGAAAAATAACATCATATGTATATTTTCACTGTTGTAGAAATATGATAATTTATTATTTTTTATTCTGATTATTCAAATGATTTATCTTGTCAGATGATAATTTATTATTTTTTATTCTGTTTTTACATAATAATAATAATAAATTCATACACTTTTGTGACATTGATTAAGTTGACTCATGAGAAACTTTATGCTATTTATATCGAGTGAACAAAACTCTTTAAGATAGAAAATCACTTGTTGTTTATACAACTGCTTCACGCATTTGAAACTATCATTATAAGACTATGTATCAAATTAGTTCACGTTGATTGCACGTTAAAAAATAAGTGACTCAGTTATTTTAAATTGCTTCAGAAGCTTCGTTTTCATCATCATTCTTGCAACTGCTTTGAAACTCTTTGTGATAATGATGATTATTTAATAGTTCAAGAAGTCAACGTCTTGTAACATTCTTGATTGCAGATGCAATCAATTTAAGCAATGCATGAATACATGTTTTATCATTTGATGATCTCAATCATAGTCACATCATATGTTATTTGCATCTGAAACATTTCTGAAGTGCAGATAAACATTCAAATCTATGCATTTGATTCTGATGTAAGTGATGAAAGTACTTTCAATCTTCTGAAAATCATTTTGCATCTTTATTATCTTGTTGAACAAATGCAATCTTTGTGTTGAAATGACGTGAACATCTGCAATGCATTTTCTATATTTTTCTCATCATTACTTTCATTGACTTCTGTGATATTATGTTATTGCAATGCTGTCACTAGTTGAAATCATTACAGCGAAAGCTAATTGCTTATGTCTTAACTGTATTTTCACATTTTCTTGAATTGAATTGTTCAGAAGCATCACTTTCTTGATGACAAAAGAATAAAAGATGATGCAATTGATACTCATCAAATGAGCATGTATCAGTTTGCATGTTTATCTGATTTTCTGCATATAATCATTAACTTAACTGCGTAACGTGATCTTGTCTTGCAGCATGTTCAAATGAACATGCAGCAAGCTTGTGTACATTTTTGCTTTCAGAGTCTCAATGCTTACTCTTTTAAATATTTTTGCAACATGATGCAAAGTCTGATTCTGTAATGTTTCAAATCTGCATTCTTTGTCTGACAGTTTTTTCTCTTTTTCTCACTGATATCAAACTGATGCTTTGAATGCAATTTCTGATCTTATTACTGCTGAATATATCTGTTTTGCTTTTATGAAGATTGTCTCTCATGTAAAGACTTCAAGTCAACTAAGTGTTAGCATTCATATGACGTGATTTACTTCAATTTGATGAAGATGTGCATTTCATCACAATTTCATGTTCAGTTGTACTTTTAGAACTTGCATGTCTGATTTCAACTTAATAACTAAACTTTCTATTTATATGCTAATCATCATGTCAAATTTTTTTAATTTTTTAATGAAATGCATAAATTCATACTTTTCTGATGCAAATGTTGCATCATGAGTGCAAGCTCATTTTGCACAAACATTGTATGCTTTGCTCAATGTTTTGCAAATTTCTTCAATGAATTTATCATATGTTAAAATATTAATGTCATTTACAAAGTTAAGCACTTCAATCTTGATTCTTAATACTTTGCACTTTTCAATCAGACTTGCATTGAAGAATAGAAAGAGAATCAATGAAATGAGAAATCTTGATGATATGTCTGCATTTATCTTGTGCATGTCACTTGTTTACTCATTAAATCTCAGCAATGTTTCTTAATTTTTAAGAAAGCTGCATGCTCATTCAATTATGTAGTTTGAAGTTTTTTTCATTTTCAGAGTATGCAGAAGTCTGATGTGCAAGACTCAATTGAATGCTTCGATGACATTTAAACTTAGCATAAACACTATGTATTTAATTTTGCAATCTTATATCGTGTGAATTTGATCTACTAGTAAATCTAATGTTGAGATCATGAATTGCTTGCATTTCGCTCTCATTTAAGCATCAGATAGCATGTGATGAATCTTAGTTATATTGCTCAGTCTTTTAGTCATGATCGACTTCAGAGCTTTTTCTATGATATCAAGCAAAGCAATGAATTAACATGTTTTTGAATCAATATAATCACTTTTCTTTGATTTGCATAGTACTATCATTTGAATCTTTTTGAACTGCTTTGAATGATATCTGTATATTACACATGCGTTGAATAAACTTGTCAATATCAAGATCAGTTTTGCAAGATCTGTCTGCAGCACTCTGTTTAAAATGTCTGAGATATTTGATGCTTTGTCTGCTTTTATTCTTTTAATTGTCTGTCTTACTTCATCTTCTGAAATGCGTAAGTCAGATGACATTATTAAGAATATAAATGAGTTTGTGATATTGTTGATGTTTGTCTGAAAGAATGAAAGAAAGAATTTTTCTTGCAATATCTTGATTTTTTTCTTGAATGTTATTGTCATTTGATCAATGTCACTTCAGCATCAATATGACATTAACGCAATAAAGAAGAGAAATTGTCGAGTATGAAATAAAGACTAGAAACTCTTTAGAATCAAGCGTTGCGTCATGTGATCAACGTCTTCAGAAAAGTGAACATCGAAACGTTGAAAGTCGAAGCATACACATTCTCGCTACATGTTCATCTGAACAAGCTACAGAATCAAGTCATACTACGCAGTTGAATCAACGACAGAATACAGAAGACTCGATGAGCATGCAAGATCATACATGCTCATCTGATAAAAACTAATAAACTCATCTTTCGCTTTTTAATCTTCAAAAAAATGACGTTTCTGAATGCTTCAATTTGCAAAGAAGCAAAGATACAGTTTAGATGCAAACGACTCAATTTCTTAATGATGATTCAAATGAGTGAACGTGCAATTGCACAGTTTCACAAAAGTCAATGAAATCTTCAATAAGAAAACTACAAAAAACGCATTGCAGACATTAATGCATTTCTCGCTCAAAGATTTCATCTATTCAAGAAGTCAGTAAAGATGCATAATGATTTTCAGAAAGTTGAAAGCATTCTTGCAACTTACATCAGAATTGAACGCATAGAGCTGAAGATTTATCTGCACTCAAGAAACGTGTCAAGCGTGAATAGTTCTCGATGCAACTGCGAATAAAGTCATCAGACAGTCAAGCATATTCTGATGCATTGCTTGAATTGAACACATCTTCGATTAAATATGCTATGAGACGTTGACTTCATGAACTATCGAGTCATCATCTCAATCACGAAGAATCTCAAGGCAACAGCGAGAATAATGATGAAAACAAAGCTGCTGAAGCAGTTTAAAGTGACAAGAACACTCATTCTTTGACATGTAATCATCGCGAACAAATTTGATACATAGTCTCAGTTTTATCGTTTCAACTGCGTGTAGCAGTTGTATAAACAGCGAGCGATTTTCTATCTCAGAGAATTTTGTTCACTCAACACACATAGCATAAAGTCTTTCATGAGTTGATTTAATCAATGTCATAAAAATGTATTAATTTATTATTATTATTATTATTATTATTATTATTATTATTATTAT
>JAABUS010008549.1_pt1 | contig 11191 bp, 5 predicted proteins | sample 5560161 | NCBI WGS metagenome assembly JAABUS01 (sample SAMN10711885, study PRJNA513376) | rock metagenome | isolation source: Antarctica rocks | place: Antarctica: Victoria Land, Trio Nunatak nord | collected 2016-01-04
GGCGGTCCCCCCCTGAGCCAGGCCGATCGCGCCGTAACCGAGTGCGGTCAGGGGGAGGGCCAGCCCTCCGCTGAGGATCGACAGGCCGGCGAGCGACGACTTGACGCCGCTCGCCAGGAGCCGGGTCACGACCTCGACCGCGCCCAGGGCGCCCAGGGCCATCATCATGTCCTTGATCAGGCTCGATGCCGTCCGTCGGGTGAGCGGGATGCCGTAGACCTTGCTCAGGGCGATGATCATGCCGACATCGACGGCCAGGCCGCCCGCCATGTCGGCGATCGGGATCGGGTTGAGGGCGACGGCCGCCCCCTTGGCCAGCGCGAAATTCCAGATCAGACGGTTCGCCGCGTCGTCGCGGATCCGGACCTTGTGCGCCAGGATCTCCTCGTGCAGGTCGCCCGCCAGGAGGAGCGTGTTGAGCGCCACGAGGGCCTTCCCCTCGCGCTCCAGGACGGCGAGGATCCGCGCCTTCAGGGGCTCGATGACCGGCGTGGGGCGCTCCCAGGCGACGCTGGTGGTGCCGTCGGGATGGCGGGTCTTGACCTTGACGGCGTCGGGGCGGGCGGCGGTCATCACGACGTCGTCGGGGCGGACGAGGTCGCGGATCCGCTCGTCCTTGATCTTGTCGTAGATCAGGTCGCGGTCGGCGTCGGGGTAGCGGTCGATCTGGTTGAAGACGAGCAGGATCGGCTTCTGGGCCTCGCGGAGCTGCGAGAGGGCCTCCAGCTCGCGGCGCTGCATGTCGCTGGAGACGACGAAGAGGATGAGGTCGGCGTGCCGGGCGACGTCGCGGGCCAGGGCCTCGCGGGCCTCGCCGCCGACCTCGTCGATCCCCGGCGTGTCGACCAGGACGAGCCTGGCGCCCTCCACGGTCTCGCCGTCGGGCGTCGGCTGCTCCCAGCGCTGGGCGGCCTTGGCGACGGTCGTCCCGTGCGTCGATCCCGCCTGGAAGACCTCCTTTCCGAGCAGCGCGTTGAGCACCGAGGATTTCCCCCGGCCGACCATGCCGAAGGCGGCGATCTCGATCGTATTCTCTTCGAGCTTCTGGCCGAGGTCGCGGAGCTGGCGGAGCTCATCGGCCAGGGCGCGCTCCTCCTCGGGGGTGAGCCTCAGCCCCTTGAGCGTCTCGTCAAGGCTCTCGCGAGCCCGGGTAACCAGCTCCTCCTGCTCGTCGAGCTGCATGAGTACCTCAATGAGCGCCGGGTCGACGCCGTCGGTCGGCTGTGTGGTGGCCATCGGTCTAGTCTCTCCTCGGTCGATGGGCGCTCCGGATCGCGTCCTCGCACCAGAGGGCCGCGTCGAAGAGTTCGCCCTCGCGGTCGCGCCGCCCGATCAACTGGACGGCCAGGGGGAGGCCCTCCGGGGAGAGGCCCACCGGGAACGAGACCGTGGGGAGCCCGAAGAGGCTCCAGGGGGCGTTGAAGACGGGGTCACCGGTCGTCTCGGGGCCGGGCGCCGGGCCGAGGGCGGCGGGAGTCACCAGGACGTCGCAGTTGTGGAAGGTCTCGTGGACCCGTTGTGCGAGATTTGCGCGGCGCTCCTGACACTGCACATAGGCCGAGGCGGGCATGGCCAGGCCTTCGATGAGCAGGTCGTGGATCCTCGGCGGATAGTCGTCGGGGTGCTCGCGGAACCGGGTCTCGTGGAATCCGGCGGCCTCGGCGGCCATGATGGCGCGGTGGATGGCGATCGCGTCGGGAAAGTCGACGGGCAGGGGGGGCTCGCTGGTCTCGGCCCCGGCCGACTCCCATACGGTCATCGCGTCATTGAAGGCCCGGAGCATCGCAGGCTCGGCCCTCTCCTCGAACAGCCCACGGAGCCGTCCGAGCCGGGGCCTCGGGCGCGGCGAGCGGTCGATCGGGCCGAGGTGGCCGTGCGCCTCGCCGGGGAGGGGGAGTCCGATCAGGGGATGCAGCAGGATCGCCAGGTCGGCGACCGTCCGGGCGATCGGCCCGGGATGGTCGAGCCCGGCGGCGAAGGGGAAGACGCCTCGGACGCTCACCGAGCCGTGCGACGGCTTGCAGCCGGCGACCCCGCAGAACGACGCCGGGCGCGTGATCGAGCCCCCCGTCTGGGTCCCGATCGCCCCCAGGGCCATCCCGCAGGCCACGGCCGCCGCCGACCCGCTCGACGACCCGCCGGGCGTCCGATCGAGCGCCCAGGGGTTGCGCGTCGGCGGCGGATCGATCCACGCGAATGGGGTCGTGACCGTCTTTCCCAGGATCACCGCACCCGCCTGGCGGAGCAAGGCGACGAGCCCGGCGTCCTCGGCCGCGACCTCTCCCGCCCGGAGCTTCGAGCCGCATGCCGTCGGCATCCCGGCGACGTCGATGATGTCCTTGATGCCGATCGGGATCCCGTGCAGCGGCCCGCGCGATTGCCCGGCGGCCAGCTCGTCGTCCCGCGCCCGGGCCTGCGCCATCGCCCCCTCGCGGTCGACGAGCACCCAGGCATGGACCCGAGGTTCCCACTCGTCGATGCGGGCCAGGCACCCTTCGAGGACGTCGACGCACATGCGGCGGCGGTCGCGGAGTTGCCGCCCCACGCCCGCGATTGTTTCCGTATCGTTCGCGAATATGTCCAACACCAAAGATACCCCTCGGGGGTGCGACTTCGGATTGATGTGGGCTGGTCTGCAGAGACAGCGATTGAAAAGTCTCGCCTATAGGCGATCCGTATCATCTGACAGACGCAGCAGACTCATTCGTCTTCGTCGTTTGGGCCGCCGTAGATGTCGAACCATATCTCAATCTCCAACTCGCCGAGACGCTTCATAATCGCCGGAGAGAGCGTTGGGCCGCCATGCCCGCTAGCAGAAAACCAGAAGCAGGAAATGTCCATCCGATGCCCATCGGCCTGCAAGCCCTTCAAGGCGTCATCCTTGCTTTCGAGCCGATCCAGAATCCAATCCACATGGCGTCGCACATCCCTGGACTCGACGATGCCTTTGCTCGAAAGGAACCACCCGCCGATAGGTGGCTTGAATTTCCTGCCGTACTGTGTGGTGATCACTCGCCCTTTGACCTGGGTATCACTCGGCTCAATACCCAGAAGACCAGTAATCCGGTCGGGGTCCAAGTCGTCATGGTAGATGCGTAGACCCGCATACGTTCCGCGACAAGTCGGGTAGTCGTCGTCATAGTCAGTGGGCATCACACTCCTCTTCGGGCGCAAATTGTCGTCTCTACTCGACTCGACCCACTTCTGACTCGACATAAATTCTTGAACAATGGATCAAAAACCGCAATTTCGAGAGGGATTTCGACTCGTTACAGGTTTACAGTTGTCCTAATAAGGACCAATTTTACCCATCCCAGATCCACCTCATAAGAACGGGGTCGCCAAGACCACTTCGCTCCAAGGTCGCACCCCCCTCAGGAATCCTTGCCGGCTGGTTGCTGCGTTCCCTTGACGGCGCGCTTCAGCACCCTGTCGACGGCCTGCTTGGCGAACTCCTGGAGGAAGTCGGCGCGGCTGTTGAGGTCGAACTGGCGGATCAAGGCGGCCTGCATCCCGCCGTCGCCCCACGACTGGCCGCGCGCGAAGTACTCGGCGAAGGTCCGGCCCGCGATGTGGGTCAGGTAGGCCATCGTGACGCCCTGGACCGCGCCACCGGCGGCGTAGCCGACGAGCGTCGATTTGAACAGGCCGGCGACGAGTGACGCCGATGCCTCGATCAGCCCGAGCTTCAGGAGCATCTGGACCATCTGGCCGCCGATCATCTTGACGTGCGCGCCGGTGATCGGGACGCCGTAGACCGCCGCCAGCTCGGTGATCATCTGGAACTGGACCGCGCCGGTGGCCAGGAGGTCCAGCGCGGGGATCGGGTTGGCGAAGACCGTCCCGGCGGTGATCCACTGGAACTTCTCGACGACCCGCCCGGCCTGGCGGTCGCGCTCCCCGCCGAGCTGTTCCTGGGCCGCCTTGCTCAGGAGGTGGGCCCGCAGGAGCAAGTTGCCCGCGCGGAGGGCGTCGCCTTCGCCCCGGAGGACGACGGCGATCCGCTCGCGGAGCGCGGTGAGGTCGGCGGGCTCGGGCTCATACACGACCTGCGTGGTGCCGTCGGGGCCGGGGATCCGGACGGGGGTGGGGCGGGGCCTGGCGGCGATCGCGATGACGTCGGCCGATGGCACGATCCCGGCCAGGCGCTCGCGGAGCTTCCGCAGGATCGCCTCGCGGTCGTCGTGGTCGAGCCGATCGGTCTTGTTCAGGGCGACGATCGACCGCTTCCCCTGCTTCGCCAGGGCCGCCAGGGGTTCGAACTCGGAGCGGATCAGGTCGTGGTCGAGGACGAACAGGAGCAGGTCGGCGCGGGCGGCCAGGTCGCGGGCCTCACCTTCGCGGGCCGCCCCCCCCTCGCCGATCTCGGAGAGGCCGGGGGTGTCCGTCAGGAAGACCTTCCCCTCGACCCCTTCGATCGCGTGGGTGTGGGTCTCGCCGCGTCGGGTCGTCCCCATCGTGGCCTCGGTGGCGCCGACGGCCTGGCCGATCAGCGCGTTGATGAGCGAGGTCTTGCCCGCGGAGCCGGTCCCGAAGATGACGACGCGGAACTCGTCGCGGCTCCGATCGGCCCGGAGCGTGGCAAGCTCGGTGTTGAGGCGGACCTTGGCCGCCTCGTCGCGGATCTGCGCGATGACCCCCTCGGCCTTCTCGGCCTGCACCTCGGCCGCGCGGACGACGTCCTCCGGCGCCTGCACCGGGGCCAGCTCGGGCCTGCCGAGCGTCCAGAACAACCGCGCCGCCATCAGCCCCGAGGTCAGCGCCACGATCGCCGCGGTCGTCACGAAGGCGAGGGCCAGCGGCGCCGAGTGCCGCTCGAGCCGGTCGTGCATCTCGCCGACCGACACGATCAGCCAGGCCGCCGCGCCGAGCGCGACGGTTACCAGGACCACGGCGAGGAGAAACCGGGACAATCGCATGCGTCGCTAGCCTCGGGCGGCCACTGGGGGGAATCGCCTCATCCTTCCATTCGTCGGCCCATCCCCATGATTGTGCCATCCCGGCGATTTCTTTGCATGGACCCAGGGGACTCGACCGGGAGGATTGCGATGGCAATGGTCCTCACCGGGCCGCATCATCCCTCGAAGCGATGGCCCTGGGCGCGGCCGACCGGGTCGAAATTCACCGGGAGCGACCGGCGAGGATTTCGCCACCGAACCTGGCGGAATAGCCGATCTTCGGGATGGCGATCCGGTAAGACCGGTGGAGGTTCAGCCTCCGGTTGAAGGTCAGTGTCACGGTGTTTGTCGCCCGGTCGTAGGTTGCCGTTCGGACGACGATCCGACGCCCGAGGCGGAGACGGCCGATCGGCCCGGTGACGACATAGCTTGACGGGTCGGATGCGACCGACGCGACGGGCACCCCGCCGAAGGAGACGACCAGGACGGTGGGCTGGGCGTGGAAGCCGAACCGCGCCAGGCCGACGACCGGCGCCCCGTCGGCCCCCGCGGCCGGTGAGGCGACCGAGGCGACGACCGTCGCGCTGCTCACGGCGCCGTCGGCGTTCCCCACGAAGGCGGCGCGGAAGTCGTGCGACCCCGGGGCGAGGCCGTCGAGGCCCAGCACGGCGACGCCGTCGACCAGCGGGGCGGAGCCCACGAAATTCTCTCCATCGTAGAAGAGGACATTGCCGACCAGCGGCGGCTGGCCCGGCGAGGTCGCCTGGACGTGGGCGGTGAGCGTCGCCGAGGTCCCCGACGTGGCGACGGTCAGCACAATGCTCGTGGTCGCACGGACGACGACGACCGAGACGGGGACCTCCGTGGTGGCCGTGGTATAGTGGGCGTCGCCGGAATAGACGGCGCGGATGGTATGGGACCCGAGCGCGAGCGCCGAGGTCGTCAGGCGTGCCTGCCCCGAGGTTGTCGCCGCCAGCGGAGACGACGCGAGCGAGGCGACGCGGAGCCCGGAGGGCCCCGATGCGACGAACGGCGCGGTGCCGAGGTAGATGTCGCCGTCGAAGAAATCGACGGTCCCGGTCATCGGAGTGGAGCCGTCGGAGATGGCGGTGAAGGTGGCGGTGAGCGTCTCCTCCTGGCCGAAGAAGATCAAAGGCGCCGACGCGGAGATCGTGCCTCCGATCGCGGGGGACTTGGCGACGACCAGCGTCGAGGGGCCGGAAACGCTGGGGGTGAAGACGGGGTCTCCCCCATAGGAGGCGGTGACCGAGTGGGAACCGACCGCGAGCCCCGCGGGGAGCACGAAGGAGGCGGTGCCGTCCGCGTTGAGGGCGACCTCGGCGAGGAAGGTGTCGCCATCCCGGAAGACGACGGTCCCGCCGGGTATGGGGGCGCCCGATCCGCCCGCGACGGCGGCGTTCAAGGTGACGGGCTGCCCGAAAGTCGCGGGGTTGGGGACGATTGCGAGCGAGGTCGTCGTGGCCATTGCGGCCGTGGCGTCGACGGTGAACGAGCCGAAGCTGGCGATGCCGGCGATCGGATTGCCGGCGAGGTCCTTCACGCCCCAGGCGACGAGCGCGATGCCGTAGCTCCCCTGCGGGCTGGCCGCCCACGAGGACCCGGGGGCGGTGACGGTGTAGGTGACGGTGTTGCCCGAGACGGAGATGCCGGAGACGGTGGCGCCGTTGCCGACGGTGATGTCGCCCGTGTCGAAGGTCGCGAGGTCGATGCCGGAGCCTGCGTCCGCATAGGTGACGACGACGGTCGTGGTGGTCCCCGCGGCCTGCGCCTGGGCGATGTCGGCGGCGGAGTCGAGGACGGCGCTGGGGAGGATCGCGTCCACGAAGAACGACCCGAGGGGGCCGTCGATGGCGACGGGGTTGCCGGCGTTGTCCTTGACACTCCCGACGACGTCGTCGATGGAATAGACGCCCTGGAAGCTGCCCGCCCAGTCGACGCCCGGCGCGGTGACCGTATAGGTGACCGTGGCCCCGGAGACGCTGAACCCGGTGACCGTGGCGCCGTTGCCGACGGTGATGTTGCCGACGCCGAAGGTCGCCGGATCGATGTCGCCACCGACGTAGCTGACGGTCACCGTCGTGATGTTGGCGGGGCCGGCGGTGTTGACGTCCTCGGCGGCGTCGAGGACGGCGGTGGGCATCACCGTGTCGACGGCGAACGAGCCGAAGGCCGGGTCACTGGCGATGGGATTGCCGGCGAGGTCCTTCACGCCCCCGGCGACGAGCGCGATCGTGTAGGCACCCTGCGGACTGGTCTGCCATGTTTGCCCGGGGGCGGTGACGGTGTAAGTGACGGTGTTCCCCGAGACGCTGAACCCGGTGACCGTGGCTCCATTCCCGATGTTGACGTCGTCCGCGCCGAGGGTGGTCGGGTCGATGCCCGATCCGGCATCGGCGTAGGTGATGACGACGGTCGTTGTGTTGGTGGCCGTGGCGGAGTCGACGTCGGTGGCGGAGTCGAGGGCGGCGGTGGGCGACGTGATGTCGACGACGACGACGAAGGGGGCCGAGACGGCCGAGGTATTGCCGGCGGCGTCGGTGGCGGTGGCGGTGAACGTGTAGGTGCCCTCGGGGAGCGTCGTGGCGGTCGCGTCGAACTCCCAGCTGCCGAGACCGCTCGCGGTGGTCGTGCCGATGACGCCGAAGCCGACGCGGGTCAGGGTGACGGTGCTGCCGGCCTCTGCGGCGCCGCTGAGGACGAGCGTCTGGTCGGCGGTGATGCCGTCGGCGCCCTCGGGGCCGGTGTCCTGCGTGATGGCGGCGATCGAAGGCGCGGCGGGGGGCGTCGTGTCGGTGGAAATCGTGGCGACCGACGGGGCGTTATCGGTCGTGGTCGCCGTGGTATCGATCTGGGCGTCGCCGATCTTCGCGAGGCCTGAGACCTGGTAACTGCCCGTCGCCGGGACGCTCACCCGGAACGTGAGCGTCAAGGTCCCCCCGGCCGAGACGGAGAAAGAATCCGACCAGATCGGCTGGCCGCCCTGGAAGGTCGGGTCCGAATAGCCGGCGCCCTCGAGCGTGGACGAGCCGCTCACGTAGATGAGGCCGGACCCGAGCGTGGCGAGCAGTTGATCCAGTGTCGCGGCGGCCGTCCCGGTGTTCTGGACCCGGAGGGTGACCGTCGACTCGCCCCCCGAGACCGCGCCGGCGGTCACGCTCACGTTCAGGTTGTTCGCCACCGGGCCGATGGTGGGGAGGGTGGCCCAACTCCCGGTATCGGTGTGCTTCACTTGCGTGCCGCTGCCGATGTACGAGACGGGGTTGAGCGAGGTGGAGGTGCTGGTGCCGTCGATCGCCCGGAACCTGTAGGTCTCCGTGTAGTCGGAGTTCGACGTGGCCGTCGGGGACGGCGAGTAGTAGAGGAAATCGTTCACCGTGATGCCATTCAGGTCTCCGGAGGTGAACTCGATCTTCGTGGACTTGAGCTGGAATGCGGACGCCAGCCAGCCCGGCAGTGTCGCCGGCGTGATCGCAATCACCGGGTTCCCGATGGTGCCGGTACTCCCGTGGATGATGACGTCGAACTCCGACCCGATCGCCAGCGTCGGAGGCCCGGAGATCGATCCCCCGCTGAACTTGTTGGCGGCCGCCTTGATCGTGTCCTCCACGGCGGTGATGGATTGGACGTAAGAGGCGATCACGTTCCCCTGGCTGGGGAGCCCGCTGGTGAACGTGACCGTGTACGTCAGTGGCGTCGCGGCGGTGGAACTCGGGGTGACGTAGAAGTACGCGTTCGCGGCGTTGGTCCCCGTGATATTGCCCAGCCGGACGACGGTGGGGGCGTTCGTCCCCGTGGCGATCCCGGACGAGAAACCGCCGATGCTAGCATAGACATCTGAGTACGTCCCGCCGTCGCCGGTCAGGCGATAGCCCACGTAGGTCGAGCTGAGCTGAGGGCTACTCGTCGCGTCGACGTAGAGCGTGGCGGCCCCCAAGGAGGCGACCGTCGCAGCAGGGTTGATCCGCTCATCCAGTTGCTCGACCGCGCACCGCATGCGCCGACGGCCCCCGTGGAGGACGGGCCGGGCCCTCCTGCCGGAAATCACGCGATCTCGATTGTTCAGCCTAACGAATTGATCCCTTTGTGATACGACCTGCGAACCCGGATGATCCATCCAGAGGAGGGGCGGCCACCGTCCTGTTTGCTCGTTCTCGCTCGCTGACGACGGCGGGAATTCTCGGTCGGCCCGGGGACCCGGATCCGGGGCCTCGGTAACCGTCAGGCGGTCAGGCATCCCGGCCAACCCTCACGTAGCCACCTATTGCTGCCCCGCCGCCGTCCGGAAGCTGCCCGCCATCCCGAAACGATGGTCACTTCCGCCGAGGAACAATGCTTAAGGGAAAGCGGACCCGCCGCCGACCGTTTTTGTTTTATAAGACCATTCTGCCTCGTCATGCTGGGTCGCTTTATTGGCTTACGCCGCGATTTAACGTTATTAGGAAAATTAGTCTTTAGGCCAACAAGTATAAATAAGAATGTTGGCCAGAAAAGGCAACATGTATTTGAAAAAACTGTATTGATCCGAATGGTTTCTCGGGCCGGGATTGGTGACGCTACTGTCCACCGCCTGAGAGTGCAGCCGTTCTCGCTCGGAGGACGCGACGTCCTCTTCGCTCCGGGGCGGCGTGAGCGGGGAAGGCTGTGGGAGCGGCGGGGGCATCGAGGCTTGACCGGCGTCCGTGGCCCCCTTAGCCTGGCGGTATCCCCATCCGAGACCCCGGCCCCCTTCGACTCGCCATGAGGAGTTATTGATGAGCATCGAGGCAAACGAGCCGAACCGCACGCGACGCGACTTCCTGGCGGCTTCGGCCGCGACCGGCATGGCATTGGGCCTGGCGGGGGCCCCGGCCTCGGCCTCGGCCGCGAGGGCCGACAAGGCGCTCAGGGTCGGCACGATCGGCTCGGGAGGGCGGTGCCGCGAGCTGCTGAAGGCCGCCAAGCTCCTCCCCGACCTCCAGGTCATCTCGGTCTGCGACGTCTGGGACGTCGCGACGACCGAGGCGCTGAAGCTGGCCGGACCGGACGCGAAGCCGACCAAGACGAAGGATTATCGCGAGGTGCTCGACGACAAGGACATCGAGGCCGTGATCATCGCCAGCCCCGACCACTGGCACGTCCAGATGCTGGCCGATGCCCTCGATGCGGGCAAGGACGTCTACGTCGAGAAGCCGCTCACGCACTCGCTCGCCGAGTCCAGGATGGCGCTCGACGCCGCCCGCAAGCACCCGGACCGGATCGTCCAGGTCGGCCAGCAGCAGCGCAGCATGCCGCACATGCGGAAGTGCTTCGACGAGATCGTGAAGCCGGGGGCGCTCGGCCACGTCCACCACGTCCGGATCTGGTGGAACTACTGGGCGTACCCCAATCGCGCCAGCACCCCGAAGGTCGACCCCGCCACGGTCGACTGGAAGCGATGGCTGGGGAGTGCCCCCGACCGCCCGTTCGACGCCTACCGCTTCCGCGCCTGGCGGAACTTCTGGGACTCGGCGGGCGGTCACACGACCGACCTGGCGACCCACTTCATCGACGTCGTCCACTGGTTCCTCGGCCTCGACCACCCGACCTCCGCGTCGTCGGCGGGCGGCCTCTTCTTCAGCCAGGACGGCCGCGAGACCCCCGACGTCATCCATACCCTCTGGACCTACCCCGACAAGCTCGTCGTGACCTGGGAAGGGAACCAGCACAACGGGGCCGACGGCGGCGGGATCGTCTTCCACGGCTCGAACGGGACCCTCTACATCGACCGTCAGCTCTACGAGTGGACCCCCCGCGAGGGCGAGAAGGTCACCCACCACGACGGCGACCTCCCCCGGGGCCACTTCAACGTCCGCCCCGACCAGGACGCCGCGCACCTCAAGGATTGGATCGACGCCGTGCGCGATCGCAAGCCCCCGAGGTGCCCCATCGAGATCGGCGTCAACGCGGCGGGTGCCAGCCACCTGGGCAACGACGCGTTCCGACAAGGGAAGCTCGTCACCTGGCCGGACGCCTGACGCGAGGCCGCTCGCGATCCGCGCGTCCCTCCCCGGGGTGATTGCATCCCGGGGAAGAGAAACTGGCTTGCGGACGACGTTGCGTGACGAGCCGCGCCGTGGGATGACGCGGAGGGGGCGCGACGAACGAGTTCGGCGGTTACGTCGAGGACGATCCCGTCACGCCGGCCGACCTCGCGGCGACGATCCTCCACCACCTGGGGATCGACATCGACAAGGAGTACCGGGACGAGTTCCAGCGGGATTCCCGCAGGCTCTCGGTAGGCTCCCATCAAGACG
>JAABUS010008550.1_pt1 | contig 11191 bp, 11 predicted proteins | sample 5560161 | NCBI WGS metagenome assembly JAABUS01 (sample SAMN10711885, study PRJNA513376) | rock metagenome | isolation source: Antarctica rocks | place: Antarctica: Victoria Land, Trio Nunatak nord | collected 2016-01-04
TCGGCAAGATGGACTGACCCTCGGTCAGAGCTCGACGGCGCCACCCTGCCGGCGTCCGTACAGGTAGCCGACCAGCGCCTGGGTCACCTTCGGGTCGAACTGCGTGCCCGCGTTGCGGGTGATCTCGGCGATCGCCTCGGGATGGGGCACCGCCGCCCTGTAGGGACGGTCGGATGTCATCGCGTGGTAGGCGTCGCAGGCGAGGATGATCCGCGCCCCGATCGGGATGTCCTCGCCGCTCAGACCGTCGGGGTAGCCCTTTCCGTCCCAGCGCTCGTGCTCGTGGCGGACGATCCGCGCCACCCCGCCTAGGCCCGGGATCGCGCGGAGGATGCGCTCGCCGATGACGGTGTGCTGGCGCATGATCTCCCACTCGCGCTCGTCGAGCGGCCCCTCCTTGTGAAGGATCTCGTCGGGCACTCCGACCTTGCCGATGTCGTGCAGCAGCGCCGCGGTTCGCAGCTTCGCCACCTCATCTGCCCCCATCCCGATCGCCTCGCCGACGCGGCCGGCCATCTCGACCACGGACTCGGAGTGATCCCCGGTGTAGCGATCCCGCTCCTGGAGGGCCGAGGCGAGGACGGCGACGACGTCGTTCCGACCGATCTCGTGGACCGCTCCCCCGTTCCCGCCGCCGGCTGAGTGGACGACGACCCGGCCGCCCCCCTCGGAGCGGGCCGCATCGAGGGCCGCCTCGGCGTTTGCGAGCAGGCGCTCTGGCGTCTCCTTCGGCCGCAGCTCTGCGATCCCGACCGAGGCGCTGACCCCTCGGACCGCTCCTGCGTCGAGATCCTCGAGCTCGAGCAGCAGCCGCTCGGCCGCTTCCTTGGCGGCGGCCGGCTCCGTCTCCTGGAGCGCCACCGCGAAGGCGTCCCCGCTCATCCGGCAGGCGAGGTCCCTGACCCCCGTGAGCGCCGAGATCATCTCCGCGACGCCGGCGAGGACCCGGTCGCCGGTGGCGTAGCCGTGGGCGAGGTTGATCTGGCGAAATCCGTCGATGTCGAGCAGCGCGACGCTGAGCGGGCTGCCGCCCGGGCGCGCACCGCGCATCGCGAGCTCGAGGCGCACCCGGAAGGTGCGCAGCGTCAGCATCGTCGCGGTCAGGGCATCGTGGCTCGCCGCGCGCGAGAGCTCCGCCTCGAGCCCGGAGGCACGCTGGCGGGCTTCGGCGAGCTGTCCCTCCAGGGTGTCGCGTTGCTTGGTCAGCAGGCCCATCCGTCCCCTATCGGCGGGCGGCTCGCCGTCCTTGACGCGCCCTCCCCCCGCGGAGTCGCCGCGCTCGCCACGGTCGGGCTCTCCCACGGCGGTCGACCCTCAGTGACGCGCGACGCTTCCATGGAAGAATGCGGGAGCGCCCATGTCCGGCTCGCAGAAACCACTCGAGCTGATCCTTGCGAGGAACCTGCTGACCAGCGTCACCACGCCGGCGTTCCTCGTCGCCCGCAACGGTGCGCTGCTGTTCTACAACGAGGCTGCCGGAGCCCTGCTCGGGCGCCCCTTCGAGGATGTCGGGCAGCTCGAGGCCGATGAGTGGACGGCCTCCTTCGGTCCGCTCGACGACGAGGATCGCCCGATCCCGCTCGAGGATCTGGCACTGACGACGGCGCTTCGCGACGGACGGCCCGCCCATTCCGAGTTCTGCGTCCGCGACGCGCGGGGTGCGAAGCATCGGATCGCCGCCAGCGCGATGCCGATCGTCGGCCACGCCGAGGCCGCGTCGGGAGCGATGGTGATCTTCTGGCCCGTCGATCCCGACCGGGCTCGCGAGGTGACCACGGGGCGCCACGAGGTCGTGGGATGAGGGTCAAGGTCTGGGGTGCGCGCGGCTCGGTCCCGGCACCCGGGCCCGAGATGAACCGCTACGGCGGCAACACCTCATGCGTCGAGGTCACCCTGGCTAGCGGGGAGACGCTGATCCTCGATGCCGGAACCGGCATCCGCACGCTCGGGTTCTCGCTGACGCCGGAGATGCCCCGCATCAACATCCTGCTCACCCACCTCCACCTCGACCACATCCAGGGGCTGATGTTCTTCCCGCCCTGCTTCCGCGCCGAGTCCACGATCCGGATCTGGGGACCGAGCTCCCCGGAGGCGACGCTGGAAGCGAGGATCGCGCGCTACATCTCGGCGCCTCTCTCCCCCGTCGAGGTCCGCGAGCTTCCCTGCGACGTGTCGTTCCTCGACGCCCCCGCCAGCGAGTGGGAGATCGGCGGGGCCACGATCCGCGCCGAGGCCGTCACCCATCGCGGTCCGACGCTCGGGTACCGGATCACCGACCGCGACGGGACGACCCTCTGCTACATCCCCGACCACGAGCCGGCGCTCGGCAGCCCGCTCGAGAACCTCGATCCCGAGTGGATCTCGGGCTACAACCTGGCTCGCGAGGCCGACCTGCTGATCCACGACTGCCAGTACACGGACGAGGAGTACCCCGGCCACGAGGGCTGGGGGCACTCGCAGGTGGGCGACACGGTCACGTTCGCCCGCCGCGTCGAGGCGCGGAAGATGCTGCTCTTCCACCACGATCCCCTCCACACCGACGGCTTCCTCGACGACCTCCACGCCAACGCGCGAGAGCGCTGGAGCGAGCTCGGTGGGGAGGCGGATGAGATCGCGATGGCCGCCGAGCGCTCCGAGCTGGCGGTCGAGAGCTCCGGCACGCCCGAGCCGGCCGCCGAGCGCTCCTCCGAGCTGGCGGTCTGACCGAGGCGGCCGGGCGGCCGCGCCCCGCGTACAACCTCCCGAGGCGAATTTTCGACGCCCGTACAAACACGGCACGCCGGCCCGGCCGGAGACTGGTCGCGTTGGCAATCAACTGCCGCCGGTCCCTCGCGCCCGGCGTCGAAGGAGTTGGCGTATGAAACGGAAGTATCTCTGGGCGCTGCCACTGGCGCTGGTCGCGCTGCTCGGGCTGTTGCCCAGCGCCGCGTTCGCGGACGTGGCCGGTCAGGTCGAGAAGCTGAAGGCCGACGCGGGCGACACGCAGGCCGCGCTCAACACGACCTGGGTGATCGTCGCGGCGATCCTCGTGATGTTCATGCAGGCGGGATTCGCCTTCCTCGAGGTGGGCTTCTCGCGGGCGAAGAACGCGGGAGCGGGGATCGCGAAGATCCTCGTCAACTTCTCGATCTGCGGGTTGCTCTACTGGGCCGTCGGATTCGCGCTCGCATTCGGAGGAGCGGGCACGATCGCGGGTACGGAGGGGTTCTTCCTCGACGTGAGCTCGCTGCCGGCCGAGGCCGCGGCGAACTTCCCGATCCTCGACATCGCCCCGATCAGCCCGGCGGCGTTGCTGTTCTTCCAGTTCGTCTTCTGCGCGGTGTCGCTGGCGATCGTCTGGGGGACCACGCTCGAGCGGATCAAGTTCGGCGCCTACGTGATCTACGCGATCATCTTCAGCGCCGTTCTGTACCCGGTGATCTCGCACTGGATCTTCGGCGGTGGATGGCTGCAGGTCAACTTCGGGATGCAGGACTTCGCCGGATCGACGGTGGTCCACCTGATCGGCGCGACCGGCGCCCTGGCGGCGTTGCTGCACCTCGGTCCGAGGCTCGGCAAGTACGGGCCCGACGGGAAGCCGAGGCCGATCCCCGGCCACTCGATGCCGATCGTGGGCCTCGGGATCCTGATCCTGTGGCTCGGCTGGTTCGGGTTCAACCCCGGCTCGACGCTGTCCTCGTTCGGCTCGGCAGCCGACGGGATCGGCAACCGGTTCGCCGAGATCGTGGTGGTCACGAACCTCGCGGCCGCTGCCGGCGTCCTCGCGGCGGTGACGATGATGTACGCGCTGCGCAAGACGGTGGACATCGGGATGGCGGGCAACGGCGCGATCGCCGGGCTCGTGGCGATCACGGCGCCCTCCGGGTACGTCGAGTTCTGGGCGGCGCCGATCATCGGCGCGGTCGGCGGCATCATCGTGGTGCTCGGCGTCCTCGGGATCGAGAAGTACCTCGACGATCCCGTCGGAGCTCTCTCGGCCCACGGCCTCGCCGGCATCTGGGGCACGCTGTCCTGCGGGCTGTTCACCTCGCCGCGCTTCGCGGAGTTCAACGGGGTGGGCGATCCGGGGCTCTGGTACTCGGGCTCGTTCAGCCAGCTCGGCGCTCAGGCGCTCGGGGTGGGGGCCGCGTTCGCCGTGGTGTTCGCCGTCTCCTACATCGTCTTCGGGGCGATCAAGGCGACGATCGGGCTCCGCGTCTCCCCCGAGGAGGAGCTGGCCGGGCTCGACATCACCGAGCACGGCATGTATGGCTACCCGGAGCAGTTCATCTCGGCTGAGGAGTACGGGTTCGCGAGCGTCTCGCCCGCGTCCCCTCCCCGGAAGCCGGCGACCGCCACGGCGATGGCCTCCAAGCCATCGCCGCAGGCATAGGAAGGAGGGTCCCAGGATGAAGAAGATCGAAGCGTTCATCCGCCACGAGGCGTTTGAGCCGATCCGCCAGGAGATGCTCGAGCGGGGCATTCCCTCCCTCTCGATCTCCGAGGTCAAGGGCTCGGGACGCCAGAAGGGCGTCGTCGAGCACTACCGAGGGGCGAGCCTGACGGTCAACGTCCGGCCAAAGCTCAAGATCGAGTGCGTGGTCAGCGACGCGGAGAAGGAGATGGTGGTCGAGACGATCCTCAAGCACGCGAGGACCGGCTCGATCGGGGACGGGAAGATCTTCGTCCTGCCGGTCGAGGAGGCCATCCGGATCCGCACCGGCGAGGAGGGCGGGGACGTCCTCCAGGCCCACGAGGGAGCCGAGGTCCCCGCCGGAGGCTGAACCGGCGAGGAGCATCTGATCGCCTCGAGAGGGACCGGCCCGCCCATGGATGGGTCGGCCGGTCCCCTCGTGGTTTCGGAGGGAAGGAGGCGGAGTGAGCGCGGATGCGGATGTGGTCCCGTTCCGGGGCGACGGGGTGAGGCAGATCGTCGCCTTCGGCGGCGGCGGGTTCTCGATGGAGGCCGGCAACGCCCTCCTCGACGATTACGTCCTCGCCCTGGCGCGAGGCCGGCGGGAGCGCCCACGCGTCTGCTTCCTGCCGACCGCGAGCGGGGACGCCGACCACTACATCGTCCGCTTCTATCGCGCCTTCTCCGGGGCGGTCTGCGAGCCGTCGCACATCTCGCTCTTCCGCCGCGACCCGGGGGCGCTCGACCTCCGTGCCCACCTGCTCTCCCAGGATCTGATCTACGTCGGCGGCGGGAGCGTGATCAGCCTGCTCGGCACGTGGCGCGCTCACGGCGTCGGTGCGATCCTCGCCGAGGCCTGGCGCGCCGGCGTGATCCTCTGCGGGCTCAGCGCCGGATCGCTCTGCTGGTACTCGCAGGGCGTCACCTCCTTCCACGGCGGCGCGCGGGCGGTGCGGGGCCTCGGCCTGCTGCCGTGGAGCAACTGCGTCCACTACGGGACGGGGCAGGGCCGGCGCGAGGCCTACCACGCGATGCTCACCCGCGGCATGTGCCCCGGGTACGCCGCCGAGGACGGTACCGCCCTGCACTTCCAGGGGCCAAGGCTCGTCGCCGCCGTGTCCTCCCGCCCGGACGCCCGGGCGTGGTGCGTGGGGGACCGAGGCGACCGCGTGATCGAGACCGCGCTGCCGACGCGCTACCTGGGTGAGCCCTCGGCGCCGCTCGCCGGCTCCGCCGCGATCCGCGCGGCCTGAGCGCGGCTGCCGATGGCCGGCCCGATAGTCGCGATGGGAGGCGCGGAGTTCACGATGCGCCCCGAGAACGAGGCGCTGCACGACTACGTCCTCTCGCTGGCGGCGCCCGAGAGTGGGCGCCGCATCTGCCTGCTCCCCACCGCCAGCGGCGACCCGCGGGACCAGATCGGCGCCTTCCACGGCGCAGTGGAGCGCCGTGGCTGGTCGGGCTCGGCGATCTCGCTGTTCCGCCTCGGGCTCGCACCGATCGACCTCGCCGGGCACCTGCTCGCCCAGGACGTCATCTACGTCACCGGCGGCAGCATGGTCAACCTGCTCGCACTCTGGCGGGAGCATGGGATCGGCGAGATCATGCGCGAGGCCCACGCCCGCGGAATCCTCCTCTGCGGCTACAGCGCCGGCTCGATGTGCTGGTTCGAGCACGGGATCACGCGCGGGAGCGGCGCGCCGGCGGCGGCGGCTGGCCTGGGGCTGCTCGCGGGCAGCCACTGCGTCCACTACGCGCAGGACCCGGCGCGGCGCCGCGCCTTCAGGAGCCTGATCGCGAAGGGGGCCATTGGCGGCGGCCTGGCCCTCGACGACCATGCCGCGGCGCTGATCCGCGACGGCGAGGTGGTCGAGGTCGTGCGCTCGCGGGCGAGCGCGGAGGCCCACCGCGTCGAAGCCGATGGAGCCGGCGGCTCGCTCGAATCCCAGCTTCCCTCGCGCCTGCTCCCGGCGCCCGCTCGCCGGGACGAGCCGGGCCTCGAGGAGATGCGCGAGCTGCGCCGGCTTCGCTCGAGCGTCCAGCCGAGCCCCGGGCGCATCGGCCGCCTGCGCTGAGCCCTCGGCGTCAGCCGAGGGCTTCCCGGCGAACCCGCTCCGCGGCCTCCGCGGCCTCCCTCTCGGCCTGGGCGTGCAGCAGGCGCTCGACCTCCTCGCGACGTCCGCTCGCCTCCCTCTCGGCCTGGGCCGCTCGCTCCGCCGCCACGCGCGCAAGCTCCTCCTCCGCCTCCCGCCGCAACTCCTCCGAGCGGGCATCGGCCTCGGCGAGGGCCTTCCGCTCGGCCTCCTCCGCCTCCGCCCGGGCTCGCTCGGCAGCCTGCTCGGCCTCGGCCCGCACGCGCTCCTCCGCCTCGGACCGTACCCGGAGCTGCTCGGCCTCGAGCCGCTCGCGCAACGCCCGCTCGGCCTCCTGGGCCTCCTGCTCGCGCTCCCGCTCGGCGCGCTCGGCAGCCTCCTGCTCGAGGCGCTCGGCCTCCCCGGCGAGCCGCTGCTCGGCCTCGGCGAGGGCTCGCGCCTCCTCCTCGGCCGCAAGCCGGTCGGCGAGCCTCGTCAGGCGCGCCTCGGTCAGCTCGAGGCGACGCTCGGCATCCACCCTGGCCTCAGTCGCCGCGCGCGCCCGCTCCTCGGCGCCGGCCCGAACCTGCTCGAGCTCCTCGTCCCAGCGATCCTCGCGCTCGGCAACGTGCGAGTCGAGCTCCCGCGCGCGGTGCTCGAGCGCCGCCTCGAGCCGGCTCCGTTGCGCGGCGAGCTCCTCCTCGATGACGCTGCGCCGAGCCTGCAACTCGCTCTCGACGCGCTCAGCGGCCTGAGCGCGAACCTTGGCGGCCGCCGCCTGGAGCTTCGCCTGGGCCTGGGCACGAAGCTGCTCGCGATCCTCGTTGAGCCTCCGCTCGTAGCGCGCGGACGCCTCCTCGGTGGCCCGGGCGGCGACGCCCTCCGCCTCGCGGGCGGCGAGCTCCGCCCGCTCGGCCCGCGCCTCCGCCGCCTTTCGCTCAGCGATCGCCGCGCGTGCCAAGCCCTCCGCCCCGACGGTGCGCCGCGCCGCCGCGCGCGACTCCGCGGCGACCCTCCTCGCCTCGCCGGCGAGCCGCTCGAGGCCCTGCTGGCGAGCCTCCTCGATCGCCTGGTTGACCTCCCCGAGCGCGGCGCGAGCCGCCATGACCTCGGCAGGAGGACCCGCCTCCACCCCACTCGTTTGCAAGTCCTTCTCCTCCTCTGACAAGGCGAGCGAGCCTATCCGCTTCGACCCGAGGGCTGACGGCGCTCAGCGCTTGATTCGCGGGGCCGTGCCGTCGTAGGAGAACGAAACCAGGATCGCGAGCACGGAGGCGAGCAGCACGAAGAGGATCGCGAACGTCAGCAATCGCGGCATCCGCGCCGCATTCGCGTAGACGCCGATGAAGAACCCGACCCCGATCAACAGGGCGTAGGGGCCGGCGTCATCCGGCAGGCCGAGCAACGAAGCGAAAACCATGCCGCCATTATCATCGACGCGCGTGAGCGAGCTGCGCCCATCCCCAGCCGCCTCGGGCGAAGCCGCCCCGGACCTGGGGATCGACGGCAATCGAGAGGCGCTCGCGGGCGCCGGGTACCTCGCCGACGAGCCCGCCGCGCTGGTCTCCTACCTGGCACAGAAGCTCGGCAAGCCGGTGCTCGTGGAGGGACCGGCCGGGGTGGGCAAGACCGAGCTCGCCAAGGCGCTGGCGCGGGCGACCGGCCGCGAGCTGATCCGCCTGCAGTGCTACGAGGGCCTCGACGAGGCCAAGGCCCTCTACGAGTGGAACTACCGCAAGCAGCTTTTGCGGATCCAGGCGGAGGAGGGCGCCGAGGCCTCGGGCGTCATGGACGACATCTTCGCCGAGGACTTCCTGCTGACCCGGCCCCTGCTCGCGGCGATCGCCTCCCCCGAGCCTGTCGTCCTGCTGATCGACGAGATCGACAAGACCGACCAGGAGTTCGAGGCGATGCTGCTCGAGGTCCTCTCCGACTTTCAGATCTCGATCCCCGAGCTTGGGGTGATCGAGGCGCGGACGATGCCGCTGGTGCTGCTCACCTCGAACAACTCGCGAGAGCTCACCGAGGCCCTGAAACGACGCTGCCTCTATCTCTGGCTCGACTACCCCGACGCGGAGCGCGAGATCGAGATCATCCGCCTGCACGAGCCCGGAATCGACGAGCTCCTGGCGAGGCGGCTGGTGGCGATCGTGGGAATGGTCCGCGAGCTGGACCTGAAGAAGCCGCCCTCGATCGCGGAGTCGATCGACTGGGCGCGAGCGCTGCTGCTGCTCGGGGTGGACCAGATCGACGCCGAGACATTCCGGCGAACGATGAGCATCATCGTCAAGCACCGCACCGATCTCGACCTCGTGGCCGAGCGGGTCGGGGTGAGGCTGGGCGCGAGCAGCGAGCAGCGAGCAGCGAGCAGCGCGACGACCTCGCCGTGAGCGGGACGGCACCGCCGGCGGTGGACGGGATCGCGCCGCGAATCGTCTCCTTCTGCGAGGAGCTTCGCGCCGAGGGGATCGCCGTCGGCACGGCGGAGATCCTCGACGCCTTCGCCGCGATGGAGGCGATCTCATGGCGGCGCCGGGAGGATTTTCGCGAGGCGCTCGCCACCACGCTGGCAAAGTCGCAGGAGGACCGCCGCCTCTTCGAGCTCGTCTTCGACCGCTGGTTCTTCCGCGCTACCGAGCTCGCGGCACTCGACTCCGAGCATGGCTGGGAGGAGCCGGCCGAGGGCCGGGGCAGCGACGGGGAGCGCTTCGACCTGGACGAGCTGCGCGAGACGATCCGCCGCGCGATCGTCTCGGGCTCCGACGGGCAGATGCGCGATCTCGCCCAGCTCGCCGTCGCCGCCTTCGGGCGCCGCGGCGAGGGCTCGGGGGTCGTCGGCGTCGACGTGCAGCGGATTCGCCGCTCCCTCGGCCTCACCCCGGGCGCGCCGGCTCCCGAGGCCGCCGCGGAGGAGCCGCCACTCGACCGCGAGGGCGTCCGGCGCTTCGAGCAGCACCTGCGCCGGGAGCTCGAGCGGGGGCTGATCGAGCGAACGGGGAAGCTCCCCGCCGCCCGTCCCCTGGCCGACATCGATCGCGCCCTCCCAACGAGCCCGACGCAGGACCTCGCCGCCGTCCACCGCTCGGTCACGCAGCTCAAGCGGCGCCTGGCGACGCTCGGCAACGAGCAGCGGGGCCGCCGCAAGGGCCGGGTCGTGGACGTCCGCCGGACGATGCGCGCCTCGCTCGAGACCGGCGGCGTTCCGCTGCGCCTCCGCTACCGCCCCAAGCGCCCGCGACGCCCGGAGATCTACGTGCTCTGCGACGTCTCCACGTCGGTGACGTCAGCCAGCGTCTTCTTCCTCAGCGTCCTCCACGCGCTTCACGACTCGTTCCGCAAGCTGCGCAGCTTCGTCTTCATCGAGCGCATCAGCGAGGTGACCGACGCCTTCGAGCAGGAGCGCGACTTCCGCCGGATCAGCGAGCGGATCTCCCGCGACGGCGGGGTTGCCGACGTCTCCGGCTACACCGACTACGGCCGCGTCTGGCTCGAGTTCCTCGAGGAGATCTCGGCCGACCTCGATCCGCGCTCCACCGTGATCGTCCTCGGCGATGCGCGCACGAACGGGCGCGACCCGCATCCGGCCGCCTTCGCCCAGCTCACCGCCCGCGCCGGGCGGACGTTCTGGCTCAACCCCGAGCCGCGGCTCTACTGGAACTACGGGGACTCGGTCATGGCCGCCTACGAGCCGCACACGACCCGCGCCTTCGAGTGCTGGACGACGAAGCACCTCGAGCTGTTCGTCGACGTGATCGCGGGGGGCGGCGGCGCCGACTGAGGAGCGGCGGCTACACTGCCCTCGTAATCCAGGGGTGCTCGCGGGTAGCGGGCTGAGATAGCGCTTCCGGGATCACCCGCCCGGCGCTGACCCTTCGAACCTGTGCGGTAATGCGCGCGAAGGGAACATGAACATCCGAGGGATCTCCCCAGCGGCGGCCCCCGTCGCCTCGGCCTCACCGGAGCCGCCTCCGCCGGCCGCCTCGCTCCCGGCGGTCGTCGCCCGCTCGCTGAGCCACGGATTCGGCGAGCTCGAGGTGCTCGCCGACGTCAGCTTCGAGGTCTCCGCGGGAGAGGTCGTGGCGATCGTCGGCCCGTCGGGATGCGGCAAGTCGACCCTGCTGGAGCTGATCGGCGGCCTCGCCGAGGCGGGCGGCGGCGAGATCAGCGTGGGAGGCGAAAGGGAGGCCGCCGGGCGTCTGAAGCAATGCACCTGGATGCCGCAGCGCGACCTCCTGCTGCCGTGGCGGCGCGCGGTGGACAACGCCGCGCTCGGCCTGCGGATCTCGGGCGCCTCACGCGGGCGGGCGAGAGCTGAGGCGGAGGCGATGCTCGCCCGGCTCGGCCTCGGCGCCTTCGCGCGCTCCTACCCCGGTCAGCTCTCGGGCGGGATGCGCCAGCGCGTGGCCTTCGCACGCACGCTCCTCGCGGGCAAGCCCGTGCTCCTGCTCGACGAGCCGCTTGCCGCGCTCGATGCGATCACCCGCGCCGACCTGCAGGAGTGGCTGGCCGACACCGTGCGCGACGAGCGCCGGACGACGGTGCTCGTCACCCACGACGTCGAGGAGGCCCTGTACGTGGCGGACCGGGTGCTGTTGCTCTCCCCCCGCCCCGCGACGATCGTCTGGGAGGCCGCCTCGCCGGTCGCGCGAGACCTGCCGCGCGCGGCTGCGATCAGCGAGCCGGCGTTCGTCGCCGCTCGCGCCGACGCGCTGGGCGCGCTCGCGAG
>JAABUS010008551.1_pt1 | contig 11190 bp, 5 predicted proteins | sample 5560161 | NCBI WGS metagenome assembly JAABUS01 (sample SAMN10711885, study PRJNA513376) | rock metagenome | isolation source: Antarctica rocks | place: Antarctica: Victoria Land, Trio Nunatak nord | collected 2016-01-04
ATCAGGCGTCCCACGATCACGTTCTCCTTGAGGCCCAGCAGGTTGTCCACCTTGCCCGCCGTCGCCGCCTCCGTCAGCACGCGGGTCGTCTCCTGGAACGACGCGGCGCTGATGAAGCTATGCGTCTGCAGGCTGGCCTTGGTGATGCCCTGCAGCACCGGCATCGCCGTCGCCGCACGTTCCTCCAGCTTGAGGCGCTTCTCGTTCTCCGCCTCGAACTCAAGGCGGTCCACCTGCTCGCCCGACAAGTACGTGGTGTCGCCGGGTTCGAGGATTTCCACCTTCTGCAGCATCTGCCGGACGATGACCTCGATGTGCTTGTCGTTGATCTTCACGCCCTGCAGCCGGTACACGTCCTGGATCTCGTTCACCAGGTAGTCCGACAGCGCCTCCACCCCCAAGACCTTGAGGATGTCGTGCGGCACGCGCGGCCCATCGACCAACGGGTCGCCCCGGCGGACGAAGTCGCCCTCCTGCACGCTGACGTGCTTGCCCTTGGGGATCAGGTACTCGGTGTCCTCCCCGGTCTCGTCGTTTTTCACGATGACCCGGCGCTTCGCCTTGTAGTCCTTGCCGAACTCCACGCGCCCGTCGATCTCGGCGATGATCGCGTGGTCCTTGGGCTTGCGCGCCTCGAACAGCTCCGCCACCCGCGGCAGGCCGCCGGTGATGTCGCGCGTCTTGCTGCCTTCCCGCGGAATGCGCGCCAGCACGTCGCCGGCCGCAACCGTCGCCCCGTTCTCCACGGACAGGATGCTATCCGGGTTCAGGAAGTACCGCGCCTCCGCCCCGTTCGGCAGCCGCACCACCTCGCCGTTCGAGTCCTTCAACTGCAGGCGCGGACGCAGGTCGACACCCTTGGCCTGCTGCTTGTAGTCCACCACGACGCGGGAGGTCAGGCCCGTCACCTCGTCCATCCGTTCCACGATCGTCACCCCGTCCAGCAGGTCGAGGTACTCGACCGACCCGGCGCGCTCCGTGATGATCGGCAGGGTGTAGGGGTCCCACTCCGCCAGCTTCTGAGTGCGCGACACCGCCGCCCCCTCGTCGGCCAGCAGCCGGGCCCCGTACGGCACGCGGAAGCGGGCGCGCTCGCGCTGCTTGTCGTCCAGCAGGATCATCTCGCAGTTGCGGGACATCACCACCGGCACGTTCTGGCTGTTCTGCACGACGTTGCGGTTCTTGATCTGCACCGTGCCGTCGTGGCTCGCCTCCACGCTGCTGACCTCGGCGCCGCGCTGGGCCGCGCCGCCGATGTGGAAGGTCCGCATGGTGAGCTGCGTGCCCGGCTCGCCGATGGACTGGGCCGCGATCACGCCGACCGCCTCCCCGATGTTCACCGGCGTGCCGCGGGCCAGGTCGCGCCCGTAGCACATGCCGCAAACGCCCACCCGGCTCTCGCAGGTCAGCACCGAGCGGATCTTCACCGCCTCCACGCCCGAGCTTTCGATCAGGTCGGCTTCCGGCTCCTCGATCAGCGTGTTGCGCGGCAGGATCACCTGGCCGCCGACCGGGTCCAGCAGGTCCTCGGCCGTGGTGCGGCCCAGGGTGCGCTCCGACAGCCCGGCCACCACCTCGCCGCCGTCCATCACCGCGCGGACAGTGAGGCCCCGCTCCGTGCCGCAGTCGTTCTCGACGATGATGCAGTCCTGCGCCACGTCCACCAGGCGCCGGGTCAGGTAGCCGGAGTTCGCCGTCTTCAACGCCGTGTCCGCCAGGCCCTTGCGTGCCCCGTGGGTGGAGTTGAAGTACTCAAGGACGGACAGGCCCTCCTTGAAGTTGGCGATGATTGGCTGCTCGATGATCTCGCCCGAGGGCTTGGCCATCAGGCCGCGCATGCCGGCGAGCTGACGCATCTGCGCCGGGCTGCCGCGCGCGCCGGAGTGGCTCATCATCCATACCGAGTTGGTCTGGATGCCGACCTCCTGCTTGCTGATCTCCTTCATCATCGCGCCGGCCACCTCGTCCGTGCAGCGCGACCAGGCATCGACGACCTTGTTGTACCGCTCGCCCGCGGTGATCAGGCCGTCCTGGTATTGCTGCTCGAACTCCTTGACCTCGTTCTGCGTCTTGAGGATCAGCTCCGGCTTGCTGTCCGGGATGATCAGGTCGTCCTTGCCGAACGACAGCCCAGCCTTGGCCGCCTGGCCGAAGCCCAAGCCCATCAGCCGGTCGGCGAAGATCACGCATTCCTTCTGGCCGCAGTGGCGGTACACCGCGTCGATCACGTCGGACACGTTCTTCTTGGTCAGCGTCCGGTTGATCAGACTGAACGGCACGTTCGGGTTGCGCGGCAGGATGCGGGCGATCAGCATCCGGCCCGGCGTGGTGACGACCATCTGCCGCACCGCCTTGCCATCTGCGTCCACCGTCTCGTAGCGAGCGCGGATCTTCTCGTGCAGCTGGATCGCCCGGGCGTTCAGCGCGTACTCGATCTCCCCGACGTCAGCGAAGGCGGTCGGTGCACGGTGCACCAGCTCCGGCTGGCCGTTTGGACCGTCCTTGTAGGCGGCCGTGTCCGGCGCCTCGCGGAACTCCGGCGTTTCCAGGCTGAGGTAGTACAGCCCCAGCACGATGTCCTGGCTCGGCACGATGATCGGCTTGCCGTTGGCCGGGCTGAGGATGTTGTTGGTGGACATCATCAAGACGCGCGCTTCCAACTGCGCTTCCAGGCTTAGCGGCACGTGCACCGCCATCTGGTCGCCGTCGAAGTCCGCGTTGAACGCCGTGCACACCAGCGGGTGCAGCTGGATCGCCTTGCCCTCGATCAGCACCGGCTCGAACGCCTGGATGCCCAGGCGGTGCAGGGTCGGCGCGCGGTTCAGCATCACGGGATGCTCGCGGATCACCTCTTCCAGGATGTCCCAAACCTCGGGACGCTCCTTCTCCACCATGCGCTTCGCCGCCTTGATGGTGGTGGCGTGGCCGTACTTCTCCAGCTTGCTGTAGATGAACGGCTTGAACAGTTCGAGCGCCATCTTCTTCGGCAGGCCGCACTGGTGCAGCTTAAGTTCCGGACCCACGACGATCACCGAACGTCCGGAGTAGTCGACGCGCTTGCCCAGCAGGTTCTGCCGGAACCGACCCTGCTTGCCTTTCAGCATGTCGGACAGGCTCTTGAGCGGACGCTTGTTGGCGCCGGTGATCGCGCGCCCACGCCGCCCGTTGTCGAACAGCGCGTCCACGCTTTCCTGCAACATGCGCTTCTCGTTGCGCACGATGATGTCGGGCGCGCGCAACTCGATCAGCCGCTTCAACCGGTTGTTGCGGTTGATCACCCGGCGGTACAGGTCGTTCAAGTCGGATGTCGCGAACCGCCCGCCGTCGAGCGGCACCAGTGGGCGCAGCTCCGGCGGGATCACCGGTACCACGTCCAGGATCATCCACTCGGGCTTCGCCCCGCTCTCGCCGAACGCCTCGATCAACTTGAGGCGCTTGACCAGCTTCTTGCGCTTCGCCTCGCTGGTGGTGTCCTTCAGGTCCTGGCGCAGCGTCACCTTGTCGCTGTCGATGTCGATGCCGTGCAGGATGCCCTTGATCGCCTCGGCGCCGATGCCGGCCCGGAACGCGTCCTCGCCGAACTCGTCCTGCTTGGCGAGCAACTGGTCCTCGGTCAGAAGCTGGTGCAGCTTGAGGTCGGTCAGGCCCGGCTCCAGCACCACGTAGCTCTCGAAGTAGAGGATCTTCTCCAGCTCCTTGAGTGTCAGATCGACCATAAGCCCGATGCGGCTCGGCAGAGACTTCAGGAACCAGATGTGCGCGACCGGGCTGGCCAGTTCGATGTGGCCCATCCGCTCGCGGCGCACCTTGGCCAGCGTCACCTCGACGCCGCATTTCTCGCAGATGATGCCGCGGAACTTCATGCGCTTGTACTTGCCGCACAGGCACTCGTAGTCCTTGATCGGCCCGAAGATGCGGGCGCAGAACAACCCGTCCCGCTCCGGCTTGAAGGTGCGGTAGTTGATCGTCTCGGGCTTCTTGATCTCGCCATAGGACCAGCTCCGGATCTGCTCCGGGCTGGCCATCTGGATCTTGATCTGGTCGAAGGTCATGGCCGAGCCGGCCTGGCCCAGGATCTTCATCAGTTCATTCATATGTCAGCGACCCCAATGCGGCCGGCCCGCTTGCACCATGGGTGCAAGGAGCCGCCGGGTGATGCGGGATTGGTCGTCAAGAAATGCGGGTATCGAGGTCCACATTCAGGCCAAGCGACTTCAGCTCCTTGACCAGCACGTTGAAGCTTTCGGGGATGCCGGCCTCGAAGGTGTCCTGCTCGCGCACGATGGCCTCATAGACCTTGGTACGGCCGGACACGTCGTCCGACTTCACCGTCAGCATCTCCTGCAGCGTGTAGGCCGCGCCGTAGGCCTCCAGCGCCCAGACCTCCATCTCGCCGAAGCGCTGGCCGCCGAACTGCGCCTTGCCGCCCAGCGGCTGCTGAGTGACGAGGCTGTACGGCCCGATGGAGCGCGCGTGGATCTTGTCGTCCACCAGGTGGTGCAGCTTGAGCATGTAGATGTAGCCCACCGTCACCTTGCGCTCGAACGTTTCGCCCGTGCGCCCGTCCGTCAGGTACATTTGGCCGGAGGTGTGCAGCCCGGCCTTGGTCAGCATGCCCTCGATGTCGGACATCCGCGCGCCGTCGAACACCGGCGTCGCGATCGGGATGCCCTTCTTCAGATTGTCCGACAGCTCCAGCAGCTGCTCCGTGCTCATCGGCGCGATCTCCGCCTCGAACACCTCGTCGCCGTAGATGTCCCGCAGCATGTCGAGCAACGCATCGCGCTGCGCACCCGTCCGGCGGTACTCCTCCACCAGCTCGCCCACCTGCTTGCCCAACGTGGCGCAGGCCCAGCCCAGGTGAGTCTCCAGGATCTGCCCCACGTTCATCCGGCTCGGCACGCCGAGCGGGTTGAGCACCAGGTCCACGTGCGTCCCGTCCTCCAGGAACGGCATGTCCTCGACCGGGGTGACACGGGACACGACGCCCTTGTTGCCGTGGCGTCCGGCCATCTTGTCGCCGGGCTGCAGCTTGCGCTTCACCGCGACGAACACCTTGACCATCTTCATCACGCCAGGCGGCAGCTCATCGCCGCGCTGCAGCTTCTCCACTTTGCCGTCGAAGCGCGCCTGCAAGACCTGCACGGCGGCGTCGAACTCGCGCTTCAGCGTCTCGATCTCCGCCATCACGGCATCGTCGGCGACGCCGATGTTGCGCCAGGCACCGCGGGGGAACTCGGCCAAGACCTCCTCGGTGATCGGCGTGCCGGCCTTGATGCCCTTGAACCCGCCCGACGCCTTGCGGCCCAGCAGCTTCTCGCGCATCCGGTTGAGGAAGGACCGCTCCTGGATCGCCCGCTCGTCGTCGCGGTCCTTGGCCAGGCGCTCAACCTCGGCGCGCTCGATCGCCATCGCGCGCTCGTCCTTGTCGACGCCCCGGCGGCTGAACACCCGCACGTCGACGATGGTGCCCGTGACGCCCGGCGGCAGCTTGAGCGAGGTGTCGCGCACGTCCGACGCCTTCTCGCCGAAGATCGCCCGCAGCAGCTTCTCCTCAGGCGTCATCGGGCTTTCGCCCTTGGGCGTCACCTTGCCTACCAGGATGTCGCCCGGGTTCACCTCCGCGCCGACATAGACGATCCCGGCCTCGTCGAGGTTCCTGAGCGCCTCCTCGCCGACGTTCGGGATGTCGCGGGTGATCTCCTCCTGGCCGAGCTTGGTGTCCCGCGCCATCACCTCGAACTCTTCGATATGGATGGAGGTGAACACGTCGTCCCGGGCGATGCGCTCGCTGATGAGGATGCTGTCCTCGAAGTTGTAGCCGTTCCACGGCATGAACGCGACCAGCACGTTCCGGCCCAGCGCCAGCTCGCCCAGCTCCGTGCTCGGCCCGTCGGCGATGATGTCGCCGTTCGACACGCGGTCGCCGACGCGCACCAGCGGCCGCTGGTTGATGCAGGTGCTCTGGTTGCTGCGCATGTACTTGCGCAGCCGGTAGATGTCGACGCCGTGCGTGGTGCCGTCGTCGCCGGTCGCGCGCACCACGATGCGGGCGCCGTCGATCTGGTCGACGATGCCGGGGCGGCGGGCGACGATGGTGGCGCCGCTGTCGCGGGCCACCGCCGACTCCATCCCCGTGCCGACCAAGGGCGCGTCGGCGCGGATCAGCGGCACCGCCTGGCGCTGCATGTTGCTGCCCATCAGCGCGCGGTTCGCGTCGTCGTTCTCCAGGAACGGGATCAGCGCCGCGGCCACCGACACCAACTGCCGCGGACTCACGTCCACCGCCGTCACGTCATTGGGCTTCACCAGCCGGAAGTCGCCCTGGCGCCGCACCGAAACCAGCTCGTTGGTGAAGTTGCCCGAAGTGTCCGTCGGCGCGTCGGCCTGCGCCACAACAAGCTTCTCTTCCTCCATGGCGGACAGGTACTTCCACCCGTCCTGCACCTGGCCGTCCTTCACCAGGCGGTACGGCGTCTCGATGAAGCCGTACTTGTTCACCTTGGCGTAGGTGGCCAAGCTGTTGATCAGGCCGATGTTCGGCCCTTCTGGCGTCTCGATCGGGCAGATGCGGCCGTAATGCGTCGGGTGCACGTCGCGCACTTCGAACCCGGCGCGCTCGCGGGTCAGACCGCCTGGTCCAAGCGCCGACAGGCGGCGCTTGTGCGTCACCTCCGACAGCGGGTTGGTCTGGTCCATGAACTGGCTGAGTTGCGAGGAGCCGAAGAACTCCCGCACCGCCGCCGCCGCGGGCTTCGCGTTGATCAGGTCGTGCGGCATCACCGTATCGATGTCGACGCTGCCCATCCGCTCGCGGATCGCCCGCTCCATGCGCAGCAGGCCGACTCGGTACTGGTTCTCCATCAGCTCGCCCACCGAGCGCACCCGGCGGTTGCCGAGGTTGTCGATGTCGTCGATGGTGCCGCGCCCGTCCTTCAGCTCGCACATGATCTTGACGGTCTTGAGCACGTCCTCCTTGCGGAGCACGCGCACGCTGTCCTCCGCGTCCATGCCGAGGCGCATGTTCATCTTCACCCGGCCCACGGCCGACAGGTCGTAGCGGTCGGCGTCGAAGAACAGGCCCCGGAACAGCGCCTCCGCCGTCTCGGGCGTCGGCGGCTCGCCGGGGCGCATCACGCGGTAGATGTCCACCAGCGCGTCGTCGCGGTTGCCGTTCTTGTCCACCGCCAGGGTGTTGCGCAGCCACGGGCCGTTCGACTGATCGACGGCAAGCGTCGGCAGCCGGTCGATGCCCTCGTCCTCCAGCGCGGTCAGCCGTGCCTCGGCCAGCTCCTCCCCGGCCTCCGCGAAGATCTCGCCGGTTTCCCCGTTGACCAGATCGACAGCCACGAAGCGGCCCAGCAAGTCGGCGCGGCCCACCAGCACGGTCTTTGTCTGCTCGGCGATCTTCCGAGCGGTGCGGGCGGTGAGCTTGCTGCCCGCCTCGGCCACGACCTCCCCGGTGTCCGCATCGACCAGCGGCTCGGCGAGCGTAATGCCGCGGTAGGCGTCCGCCTCGAACGGGCGCGCCCAGCCCTTCGGCGTCCGGGTGAACACCACCTGGCCGTAGAAGTAGGTCAGGATCTCCTCGGCATCCATGCCGCGGATCTCGCCGATGTCGACCGTCTCCCCCGCCGCCACGCGGGACGCGCGCAACGCCTCGGTCGCCGCGCTCTCCAGCGCGTAGAGCAGCGTCGTCACCGGCAGCTTGCGCTTGCGGTCGATACGGACGTAAACTAAGTCCTTGCTGTCGAACTCGAAGTCGAGCCAGGAGCCGCGGTACGGGATCACCCGGGCGGTGAACAAGTACTTGCCGCTGCTGTGCGTCTTGCCCTTGTCGTGGTCGAAGAACACGCCGGGACTGCGGTGCATCTGGCTGACGATGACACGCTCGGTCCCGTTGATGACGAAGGTGCCGTTGTCCGTCATAAGCGGCATGTCGCCCATGTAGACCGGCTGCTCCTTGATGTCGCGGATGGAGCGCGCGCCGGTGTCCTCGTCCAGGTCCCAGACGATCAGCCGCAAAATGACCTTCAACGGCGCGGCATAGGTCATGCCGCGCTGGATGCATTCCTCAACGTCGTACTTCGGCTCCTCCAGCTCGTAATGCACGAACTCGAGCCGGCCGCGCCCGGCGAAATCGTCGATGGGGAACACCGACTTGAACACTTCCTGCAGGCCCGTGGGCGTCCGGCTGTCCGGCGCCACGTTCATCTGGAGGAACGCCTCGTAGGAGGCGCGCTGCACGTCGATCAGGTTCGGCATCGGCGCCACCTCGGGGATGCGCCCGAAGCTCTTGCGGATCCGCTTCTGTCCCGTGAACGATTTGGTGATCGCGTTCATCGCCCGTCCTTGACCAATTGTTTTGCACGTCCGATGTTGGCGTCACACGCACCGGACTTTGTCACTCGGCTTGGCATGTCGTTCCCTGGGGCTGGGACGCCCGACACGCAGACATAGGGTAGCGGGCGGAAACCGACCCCGGCCTCCACCCGCTTTCCCGCTCAATGGCCTGCAGCCGTCACGGAGGACGGTGCCGGCTTAGCTTGGCTACTTGATCTCGACAGAAGCGCCCTGCTCTTCCAACTGCTTCTTCAGCTTCTCGGCCTCGTCCTTGTTCACGCCTTCCTTGACCGGCTTCGGCGCGCCCTCGACCAAGTCCTTCGCTTCCTTCAGCCCGAGGCCCGTGATCGTCCGGACCTCCTTGATGACGTTGATCTTCTTGTCACCGATCTTCGCCAATATGACGGTGAACTCCGTCTGCTCCTCAACCGGGGCAGCAACCGCAACCGGACCGGACGGCGCAGCCGCAGCGGGGGCCGCAGCGGACACACCCCACTTCTCCTCCAGCATCTTGGACAGCTCAGCCGCTTCAAGCACCGTGAGTGCCGACAGCTCGTCCACCAGTCTTGCCATATCAGCCATTTCGTACCTTCCTTATCTAGCCCTTGGGCGGTTCCATGCAAGCCCGATGCCGGGTCTTGCGTTCACATCAGCTTTTGGTTCGCGCAATCGGTCTCAAATGGGATCAGGCCGCGTCCGCCTCGTCCTTCCTGGCATAAGCCCCCAAGACCCGGGCGAGCTGTCCGGCCGGCGCCGCGAGAATGCCGGCGATCCGGGTGGCGGGAGTCTGGATCATACCCACCAGCCTGGCGCGCAACGCGTCGAGCGACGGCAGGTCCGCCAGCGCCTTGATCCCATCCGCGTTGAGCATCTGGGCGCCAAGGGCGCCGCCGATCACGACGAACTTCTCGTTGGTCTTGGCGTAATCAACGGCTGTCTTCGCCACCGCTACCGGATCCTGCGACCACGCGAGCGCGGTCGGGCCTTTCAGCATGGGCTTGATGCCGTCGAACCGGGTCCCCTCCAGGGCGAGCACGGCCAGCCGGTTCTTGGCGACCTTGTAGGTCGATCCCGACGCCCGCATCTTGCGCCGCAGGTCGGACACTTCGGCCACGGTCAGGCCCTTGTTCTGGGCCACCACGACCATGGACGTTTCCGCGAACACCTGGCCGAGCGAGGCCACGAACTCCCGCTTCTCCGTACGGTCCACACGCTGTCTCCTGTTGGCTCCGGCGCGTCTGGACCGCGTCGGAACGGGTTCCCTGGCATGGCCGGGCGGCCACGCTGTCACCCTGTCCGGAACCCCGTGCGCGCGGACGCGCCGTGGACCCTTCAGCCGGAACCGCCAGTTGGCCGGGGCAGGCAGGCCCGCCCCGGATCATCTCGGCTTCCCCGTCTGCTGCGCGCGGGCCTCAGCCCTTTACTGTCCCTGTTGGGACGACGTGCAGTCTCGGACAGGTTCGGGACGGCTTGCGCCGCCCCTAGCCACCGGCCCCAAAAGGCCGGCGAATTCTTAGAAAGCGCGCTTAAGCCGACAGGCTGGCCACGTCGACGCGCACGCCTGGCCCCATCGTGGAGCTGACCGACGCCTTCTGCACGTAGGTGCCTTTGGCCCCGGCGGGCTTCGCCTTCTGGATGGCATCGACAAACGCTCGGATGTTCTCAACCAGCTTGCCCTCCTCGAAGCTTGCCTTGCCGATCCCGGCATGGACGATGCCGGCCTTCTCCGCACGGAACTCGACCTGGCCGGATTTGGCCGCCGTCACCGCGGCGCGCACGTCCATCGTCACCGTGCCGAGCTTGGGGTTCGGCATCAGGCCGCGCGGCCCCAAAATCTTGCCCAAGCGGCCAACCAGCGCCATCATGTCCGGCGTCGCGATGCATCGGTCGAAGCCGAACTCGCCGCCCTGAACCTTCTCGGCCAGGTCATCCGCGCCCACCACGTCGGCGCCGGCGGCCAGTGCCTCCTCCGCCTTGGCGCCGCGGGCGAACACCGCGACCCGCAGCGTCTTGCCGGTGCCGTTCGGCAGGCTCAGCAGGCCGCGCACCATTTGGTCGGCGTGCCGCGGGTCGATGCCGAGGTTCATGCTGAACTCAATCGTCTCGTCGAACTTGGCCCGGGCATTGGCCTTGGCGAGACGGATCGCCTCGTCGAGCGTATACGACCTGGCTCGGTCGAACGTCTCATAGCCCGCCTTGAGGCGCTTGCTGTCTGCCACCGTCAGCCCTCCACCACGCTGAGGCCCATCGACCGGGCGCTGCCGGCCAGCATGCGCATGGCGGCTTCCACCTCGTTCGCGTTCATGTCCTTCATCTTAGTCTCCGCGATCTCCCGCAGTTGCGAGGTTGTGACCCGGCCGACCATGGCGCCCTTGCCGGGCGTGGTCGTTCCCTTGGTGATCCCCGCCGCCTTTTTCAGGAAATACGTGTTGGGCGGGGTCTTGGTGACGAAGGTGAAGGTGCGGTCGGCGAAGGCGGTAATGACCACTGGGGTCGGCGTCCCAGGCTCCATGCCCTGCGTCGCGGCGTTGAATTCCTTGCAGAACGCCATGATGTTCAGGCCACGCTGACCGAGCGCCGGGCCGACGGGCGGGGACGGGTTGGCTTTCCCGGCCGCAATCTGCAACTTGATGTAGCCGACGATCTTCTTAGCCATGGCTGGGCCTCCTAGTCTGGAGGACCGCGGTCATATCGATGACGGCCGCCTTGCGGCAGCCGGCAATCTCCCGCGTTCCGAGTGAGGGCGGGCACTTAGCGGCGCAGGCTTGGCAAGTCAAGTTTTATTTGCCATCCCGCCTACCATGCTGGCCGGCAACGCTGGCGGCCAGCAAAGTCTGTAAAGTGACG
>JAABUS010008552.1_pt1 | contig 11188 bp, 12 predicted proteins | sample 5560161 | NCBI WGS metagenome assembly JAABUS01 (sample SAMN10711885, study PRJNA513376) | rock metagenome | isolation source: Antarctica rocks | place: Antarctica: Victoria Land, Trio Nunatak nord | collected 2016-01-04
AGAAGGGCTGAGGACCAATATGGCAATACAAGCAGCTGCCCTAAGTGCATGCATCAATTCAGCAGCATCATCATCATGTTGTGCCTGCATCAGAATCACATTTGAGATGCGTCATAATGAAAGGCTAGACAAGCATGCACACCCTGCTTCAGGTTGCTTGCAGACCATGGAAAATCACCAAGAGCAGTGTGCAGCTTGGAGCAGGTATGTTCTGCAGGACTGCAGTATCATGTGCAAGTCAAAGCACATCAACATTGCATTGTGTTGCAAGGCACATGCAAGGCATGTGCAGAGCTGCATGCAGGCATATGAAGCGTACACCAAGCTTCTGCTAAGAGTGACAGCATCTAGTGCTTCAGACATGGCTTGACAACAAGAAGGGATGAATCAACAAACAATGCAGGGGCCAGCAACAGGACCTGAGTCAAGTATCCAAGCTGCTATCACAGGGGTTGAATGTACCTGAGACATGAGAGAGGTAAGCTGGCTGCGGCGTAGCAGGCCCAAGGTTGCACCTCCAGGTCCAGCCTTTATCGTGGCAGTATAGGTGAAGGAGGCCACCATCATATTTGCGACAGCAACAGCATCTCCACAAACAGCTTGAGCTGCTGCAGAGCCATCAGCAGTATTTGTCAGTTGATAGTGCGCCTGGAAGACTTGAAAAAGAGCTGCAACTGATTGTGGACTCCATGTTTTTTGGTGCATTGAGGGTTGAGTTCGTGAAGTGCAGCTTGCAAATAGGATGTGTGACTTCCAGAACAGTGATGGCAAATCTGGCTGACCTGCACTGTCTTCCTTGCCTTCACAATCCACTAGCAGATCACAGGTTCCGTTCAGAACGACATATGCAGTGTCGCAATCCTCTCCCTTCTGTGCGATGACCTCCCCTGGCTTGTAGACTGCACTGCCTGTGCAGCACAGACAGTGTCCGTTCCGGACAGACAGACACTGGCAAGGTTGTTCAAGCTCTGCAAGTCAGAGTTGGTCACGTACTCATTAACACCCGGAGCCTCTTACTCGATTTGGGCAGCAGCTCCTCATAGAAGCCCTGCAATACAGGGTGAGGCCAACCCTCAAGAGCTGACTTGGGGATACTCACCATAGGTTTTGCGTCAGTGAGTGCTGATCATCAAAGAAAAGTTGAAGCAGCAGAAACAGACAGCACCTGGCTTAACATCTCTGCTGCTCCATGGATTCGTGAAGGACAGGGCATTTGTCAACGAAGGTCTCAGTTCAACTAGCTGCAGGTGCTGCAAGCGGTAGCTGGTTCTTGGGGACTCTGCCGGTGCCCCCAACCTATTGACGTATATTGCAATGTTGCCTACAGAGGCGCAGTGATATTGTTGCTGGCGTACATGCCAGACCTACGCCTCTGCTGTACGGTGTCAGTATATGTACGGACTTGCACTACCGCTAAGGTAGATTACTACGTCTAGTGCACCGACAGGTATATTGCACCGACAGGTATGTCTTCTATTGGGTCAGACGTCATTCGAAACGCAGGCAGTGACGCTGGATCGTGCAGGCTCCGGACGCTTGCGCATGCGCTTTCGGAACTGTGATTGCGCAATCTTGCTATGCACAGTCAAACCTGCGTTGACCAAAGTGCAGTTTAATCAGCAACTTCTCGATTCACTGCGAGAGATGGCGAGAGGGAACCCTGATGGATTGTGGAAGACTCATCCTTGCATTTTTATGGCGGTGTGCCATCCTTCGTCGATCGTACGTGCGATGCTTTGTTAGCGGTCTGTCTGTAAATGCGATAACAACGAAGGTCGCGGGACACTAGCAACCCGCAGTTTTGATCACAAGCTAAAAGGCAACTGCGCTCTATGACTGATTTACAGCCGGTACGATGACGTCCAGGATCAAGCATCCTTGCACAAAACATGCTCATATTGCTGCAATGCATGGAACATACGCCTGACAACCCTTTCGCCGCAGGTATTCTGTGGCAACTTTGAGTATAATATTGATGTGCGAGAAATCGAGAGGCTGTTTGATGATTTTGGACCTATAGAACGAGTGGACATGAAGTCAGGTCCGAATATTTCTGCTCACCTGTTCCCACAAGCATTGATTCCACTGATCTGCCTCCACCTACAGCAAAAATGCTAGCTCTGATCTGTTGCAGCGCACTTTTTTACAACCCACAGTGTGTCGTTTGCAGGTTATGCCTTTGTCTTCATGCGAGACAGCCGGGATGGAGATGATGCCATTCGCAAGCTGGACGGGTATGTCACTGCAGCTTGTTGCTGTCCTGAATTACCGCATTTGCATTGTTGCATCTGCATTGCTGCCATAGACATTTTGACACTCTTAGCGTGGATTTGCAGGATGGAGTTTGGGAGGCGGAGGCGGCCATTGAGAGTAGAATGGGCTAAGGTGGGCATGACACATATCTTGCATCTCATGATGATTAACTATGATGCCTTGATACATCCGCTACTGCATTCACCTGTATGTATACGCTCATGCTCAGGACAGACTGATACAGTATTGGGCTTTCAAAGTTACGACATTGTGATGCACAGCAGATGTGAAGCAAGCAAAACAGATTACATGCTACAGCTTGCATGTGCCAGGGAAATGGAGAAACAAAGAGACGCGAGGAGAAACGCAGGAAGAACTGCACGCCCACAGACACCCTCTTTGTGGTGAACTTTGATCCCGAAACCACACAAGAAAGGGACCTGGAAAAGCATTTTTTTTCCTATGGCAGACTGAAAAGGGTCCAAGTCAAAAGGAACTTTGGGTTTGTGCAATTCGAGTCCCTGGATGATGCCATTGCAGCAAGAAATGGTCTCAGCCTCAGTAGGCTTCTAGGTATGCATACATGCTTGCATTCGCATTGAGGTTGCATGTCATTGTAAGAGAAGTTCAAAAGTGACAGGACCATGTCAACACACTGGTGTGGCAAATCTTGCTGCTACCGGCCATTCCATATCTTAAGGGAAGAATGCAGAAGCTGGCAGCATTTGCATTGCACTCACCAGACTTGGAGTTTACCTGTCATCATCTGTGCTTGCATCTATGGCACTCGCCCTGTCAGCGCACACCCCTTGGGTGCAATTAGTGTCTCATGTTAGTGCATGTTGGCTCACAAGACTAGGGTTTATGCACACCTAGTAGGTACCTGGCAAAAACGATTAGCTGGAACGCCTGTAAATTGTTATCATTATTATCTGTGCTTGCAGGCCGAACCCTCACAGTAGAGTATGTGGCACGAGATGGCAGATCAACAGATGAGCAAGATGCATCTCAAGATAGAGGCGCCAGGCAGGGCAGGAATACTTCACCTCCTCCCCGCCGCCGTAGGCATAGCAGATCTCCAGACTATGGCACGAGGCAAAGGAATAGGAATAGATCTGTCACCCCACCCCGTAGGCATAGGCGTTCCCCCAGCCCAAGAAGTCAGAGATCAGACAGGTCTGCTGCCAAGACGCAGGCTGGAAGCCCAGTGTACGTAAAAAGGTCTCCCAGCCAATCAGCTCGTAGCACTTCACCAAAGCCAACAGGCAGCAGGAGCCCATCAACAGTCCCATACCAGGACGCCAACAGCAGAGCTGCCAGCAGATCAGTGTCAAGATCACCAGACAGGCATTCCAGTTCACCGGCTGGTTCCAGATGATAGTCACAACAGCATTTCGTTCGAATATGTATGCAGCGCTGCAAACTCTCCCAATATTTTCTTGCATCTTGGGGTTCCTGGCATTGAGGACAATGCCAAGGCTAGCAAAATAAATGCGCAGCACAGATGCAGTAATGGTGCATTGGCCATGCTGTTTTGCACTATTGCAGCGTGTAGGTGTGGTTAGTACAATGCCATTGCAAATTATACATGAAATGAACCGCCAGAACAACTTTGCATATTGACAAAGTTTTGTGACTGTACATTCACAGACTTGAAATACTTGGCAAAGTCGGTCATGTCAGCCATTGATAATTCATTGCATACCTGTCTTGAAGCGTCAAAAGGCAGCCAGTCATAATGTAAGCATTGGTCTCAGCGCAGGCACAGCATGCTTGTGTAAGCCTGGACGTGAAAGCATCGTGCATTGTCACGCTAGAAGACATACGTTGTATAATGGGAGGTGCTGCCAGTCAAACAAACACCAAAGACAGTGCTACAGCTGATTGCAAATCATGCTGGACAGGAAAAGGAGAAAAGCCTTGTAACCCCTTCAGCCAAAGGGTTAATGGCAGATTTGTCAAAAAAGACTGTACATGACATGCAGGCTGTGAGAATATAGCATGTGTCACATCCTTTCACTGCTTCTGTGGCAATCTCTGGCGATGCAAATGGTTCTTTGCCAGAAGAGCACGGTATTGGCTGCTAGCAGCCCAGGTATCAACCTCCTGTGCACGCAGGACAGGCAGCGGATGTGACAGCGCTCTGGTCTGGGCATTCTTGATGTACCAGCCAAAAGGTGTGGATGTTGCTTCATTGTATGAATGAGCCTGCGCAAACAGAACAAAGACTGTGAGGCTGCTGATGCCAAGGTGCAGCCTTGACTAGTCAGCTGTCCCTCCTGCCTATGCTGGCATTTCTTGAGCATGACACAGATTGACAGCCCTGACATGCATGGCATGTGATGATGCTTGTGGCTGCAAAGCTGTACTGTCGTTGACTTGGCGGGTGTGAACAGAACCCACCTGTCGAAGGAAAGCTTCCACGTTCAGCTCAGCATTGAGTTTGGGTGAGCCTCCAGCTAGTTTCATGAGCGCGCTGATGACCACTCGGTGGTCCTGTGCTACCAACAGTGCCGCCCTATCACATGTCAGCTCAGCAGCCCTCAACCACCGCAAAAGCCCTTCTTCCACTGCTCCAGACAGCAGGGGCAGGACGGATTGGGTGTTGGTGGCAAGAACATTGGCCATCGTCAACCATACACCATGATTGCATTTCAGGTGCCCCAACTCATGCGCTATGACTGCCTGTTGCACAACATGACCACATGTCATAGAGCACATGTTCAGCAGTGCGCTGAGCTCTCCTGATCTGCACAGGATGACATTATGCACGGCTGAACCCACAGGAGGCCTTGGCCCAACAGGGGTGGGCATGAGCTGCGACTCGACTTGACCACTGTTTCAAACAGTATGTCGGACTTTTGAATCAGAAGGAAGCATGATGTACCTGAACTTCCAAGGGTTCCAGAAGCTCCAACAGTGCTGTGTGGACCACTATGAAAGGCTTGCGCCCTCCTATAGCCAGCGTGTAAGCATTGGGCACAGGGTTCTGCATCACAACACTGTCATCAGCAATAAGCTGTGCACACAATGCCACACATACAAACAAGAGGTCACTGTCACTGTGCAGCTTGAAGCTCTAGGGTCACGCAGAGACTTTGGAATATGCCGTGCGGCTGACATGACACACACGTGATGACAGGCTAAATGTCACACTTGCAAGAGTGTGTACAATATGTGCAGATGGTACAGCTTTGACTATGACTGAAGTGGTTATTGTTTGGCGCTGTCCATGCCAGGCAGATTGTAAGTTTTAGCACATCAGACCAGAAAGAGCCATTGACGTGGCTCACATATGCATGCATTCAACAGACAAGGCAACGTGTGTTCAGACCTGCTTGATATAAAGATCTGGAGGTGCCATTTGCAGTGTGCTTGCAGCTGTGATTAAGAGGCGATGAAGACTTGGTAACTGCTCTGGTCCAACAAGCACTGAAGTGCCAATGTTTTCCAGCAATAACACCTGTTCTGCCACAGGCCCTGCATTTCCAGTTGTTGCAACAACTGGTTAGGTCAATTAGCCAGGCATTCAAAAGATACTTTCATACTTCACAATGTCGCAAGCCTTGTGCAAGAATATGCAACCCTGAAACATACGTGTGTTGAGTGACTGTGCATGTCCCATAAGAAGGTACATACCAAGGACATTCTTTGCCATTGTTTCCAAACCAGGCAGCACCTTGAGAAGCCTAGTGTTCTGCTGGTCTAGGGGGTGCCTACGTAATTCAAATGACTAGTGAGTGTCCAACAACAAGTACAGCAGCAACTGCAGCATGTTCAGCGTTGTCTTGCCTGAAGTCATCACCGTCAAGATTTTGGAACTTGGCAACTCTGGAGTTGAGCGCGCCAGCCTTTGACCACTGGCGGCTTATGCTTGCGCCAGCAAGCTGTGCCTGCAAGACAGTGTAGTGGGTGTGCATCAAAGCGTCCCCAAGGTCACGTCAAGGTGCTGGCAAACATATAGGAGACACACACAGGCACTTTGTGACTGGCGAACCCCACCTTTGGTGCCTGTTTTAGGGCGGTGCGTGCCTTGGTGTGCAGGCTGTGGTCCAAGTCTGGCCGTTGCTGTCCTGACCAAACGGAGGGCGCCAGTCCTACTTGCATTGCGCTGTTTGCTCGCGCTGCTGAATATATCAAGCACCTCGCAGCATATACCCAAGGCTATGCGTTACAGCTGGTGATCATAGTGTGTTGCGGGAAAGTCTTAAGACACGTCAAAGTTTCACAAACCGCGGATCATGCACAGGTGCATGGTGCGTTGCACAGCAAGCGCGCGCTGCATTCTCGCAACACAACGTGTGGGTCTCGCAGGAACAGCGGAAGAGAGAGCAGACAAATAGAGGAGGGAACACCGGATGACTCATGCCATAACCACATGCACAGCCAGGTAGACGAACTGCAGGATGCCGCACAGCTTCTGTCGAGTCGAGCGCACATGTCATAAAGCGTTCCGTAGTTCTCCGAGGTTGACTGTGGAAGCTGCCAGTCTTGAGTCGAGGACGACGCATAAGTTCAACAACTGACATACGTCATAAAGTTCCTTCACTGCACTCTACACACCACTCAGCTGAGGAGCAGCAAGACAAGCAAACCGTTGGCAGCAGACCAATGATTTTTATTTACTTGGGTGGCGGCAGATCTCAATTGTGGTTGACGCTGCTCGGCTTGGCGGTGACAGTGCTGTTGAACAGCGGGTACTTGTCAAACCCTTCGTCATATGCAGTTGGACCCGGCGGGGTGCGTTCTGTCAGACTTGTTAAAAAAAACCAACAAGCGAATCAACTGCCTCATGCACGATTCATTTCTCGGTCCAAGTGGATTTCCATACTGCTGTAGATAGACTTTTCGAGCGGCAGACGACCACTGCATGATCCTTGGAACGCTGACTTTGCCGCAACACCAAGCTTGAATTTGACATGGATGGTGCCTGCCTTTGCTGTTTTTGCTTTTGCTTCCAGCAAGGCTTACTTCAGCATTCGAAGACAGGTATCATAGCTTGCGGCCTCTTTGCAACAGCTTACTACAAATAGAGTCTTGCTCCTATGCAATGGTGTGCTGACCAGGAACAGTCTGCAGCAGTGTGCACCAACTGTCAGCGTGCAATCATGTTTTTGCTGTATGGAGGCAATTTACATCATCGTTATCTCTAGATAGCTGAGATAGAGCTTGACGCATGCAGTGGTTGTAGGGACTTCGCAACAGCTGGAGAGAGCTCTGTCATTCTGTCTGGAACTGGAGGCCCGCTGCAGCTGGGCAGCAGGCACACAGCAACACAGCCACCAGCAAACGACGCCGCTTTGAGGCAGTCAGCAAAATTGTACAGCAACTGCCTGTGGAGCTGTATGTGTCTGAATCTGACTTGCGCAAGCTACCTTTGCCAGAGCTGAAGGTGAGATAATTGACATGTCTATGTTCAAAGTCGTGGTGTACCAGTCACAGAGCATGAGGAATCAGAAAACTTGACAGCAATGGTGCTGCATACGCCCTGCTACCGTCGAGCTCTGCTTGTCTTATATTGCTTGAGGATATACTGCAAGATAATGTGAGTGCGTTAGAGCACATGATCTTTGTATCTTCATCAAGCCCAGCACAAATAAGAGCTGAGCTGTTGTTGTCGCAGAAACGCCTGATGTCCAATGGGCTGAACAGCAAAGAAAGCTTGGACAAAGGAGAGGCAGTTGAGCGCATCCTAGCTGCAGGAAACAGCAGCAGGTCAGGCTTCCAAATGTTCTGCCATGGACATGTTGACTTGCTCGGCCAAGTGCTTATGTGTGCCATCATTGCTGTTTGCCACTCTCAATGCCAGAGCGTCAAACATGTCTCCCATATTACTCAGGAGCTTTATGAGCTACCTGCACATCTTGCTCTGCTGCATGCTGATTTGCGGCGCAATTTGCTGTTTTACAAATATGTGACATGCAATGTTGTGTTATGCAGCACTTCTTGTACTGTGTGCTGTGATGACTATGAGAGCGGTGATGCGCTGCGGGTTTTGAAGTGTGGCCACAAATATCATGTGGAGTGCATAGACAAGTGGCTCTTGTCCTCGACAGATTATCTGCGAGCGCCAGCCTGTCCAATATGCAGTGCTGCTTTGAGCACAGAAGAACACTAATGCCATTTGGGCCCAAGTTGTAAATGAGTGTTTTGCTGGATGGTTTCTACAAAGTAAGGAGCATGTATATTCTGATGTTGTTGCTGAAGTCTTGTATACCATAGTTGTCCATACAGTTACGTTGAGAGTAATCAGTACTAAGGGTCAAGAGGTACGCTGCAGGGATGCTGTATATTAACTTATCTTCTGATTTTGGTAGCCTTTCTGTTCAGATATCTTGCTCTGGCAGCATCTACTGTAATCTGATCTTTTCGTGCAATGCCTGACTGCACCGCTACTGCAACAGCATCAGCTGCTGGCAGGTCTTGGTGTGCTGTCGCAATGGCTGCAGCAGCTGCTGTGTTCCCTCCGCTGAGTCTCTTGACATCGGCATTGCGCAGCTTGGGCAGTATCATTGATACCCAATCTGACTCAACAGGACAAACCTGAATTGCATAAACAAAAATGTCACAGTTTCAAGCCACAGCTTTGCAGTACAGGCAATTCAGATCAAGTTGCACAAGCATGTGCTGGACTTGACTAGCACAGCAACAGGTCGGGATGAGACCCTGGTCGTGAAGAATGACCAGCTGAGACCGCTTCAGGCAACCTTGTTATCATGCTTGAATAGACTAGTTGTATAGTGTATAGATACACTGGTTGTGACATGACACGTGAGATTCCAAGGCAGAAAATTGAGAAAGTCAGAAAATTGAGAAAGTCAGCTCACGCTGTGATACACACACAACTGCACACTTGATTTGAAGCTCACCTTGCTGAGGAAGACTCGAGCAGTTGAGACCAGCTCATGGTAGATGACCCAGTCTGGTAGGAGGCCATCCTCATCAGCAGCAATGCGGGCTGTGGAGGGGTGCAGCTGGGCTAGGGTGGAGGGCTCACTCAGGGTCTTGTACCCGTTGTGAGTGGTCATGCGGCGGGCCAGCCGATTTGCAAATCCTATCAGCAAGGCCTGCCTTAGGCCTGTTGTGCTGCCTGCAGAAAGGACATTGTTTCACACATTGTCCTGATCTTATACAGCGTCCACTCATGGCTCCCACTGTGAACTACTAGGTGACAGTACCTGTCACAGAGTATGCCTGGCAGTGAGCCTATGGGCATTTGCTTGTGAGTGGCGAGCTAAGTGAATCAAGGGTGTGCAGGCTTGTTGACACAGACGGCATCCTTGAGAGATGTGCATGTCCATTGTGTGTTGCAAGTGCATGCTGATGACTTGCGCTGCCCGTTCTGCCGGCAATGCAAACTGGTCTGCTTGCATTGTTCACACATGCATGCACAGTCTGCTTACATGCTAACACACATGCAGACTGATCTGCTTGTATCGCTCACACATGCATGCACAGACAGCAAGGACATGCCTGCATCCTCCGCGTCTTCTTCCTCTCGTCTCCTCTTGTTTCCACTGGTGGAATGCTGACCACGCTCTTTGCCATTGACAGTGCCTGAAAGAAATGCTATGAAACTGCGCAACGGGACAACAGTACCATCATGCAGCAGTTTGCAATTCTCAAACTGCCCTCAAGACAGGTGCTTGACGCCTGGCCCTGGTGTCATCATAAGGGCAACATGACACGACCACCACGTCACGGGGGGGGGAGTGGTGTGATCACTACACGGCAGCGCATGTGGACATCTGCCTTCACCCACTACACTTCAAAATTCATGTGTCCCTAACAGCTGTAGAGACTAGATGTCATGGCTAAAAGCAATGTATTTTTATCACGAAACAGTTGACCGCTCTGGGGGCCTGGTTCTCGATGCGGCAGACACACAGGAGTCACAACTTGATGTAAGCCAATGTGGGTACCTAGGAGGTGGGAACCCTGGGGCCCAGTGATGCCCTCCAGCTGGCGCCGCACATCCCTGGCAAACCTGAGGCCACGTGAATCTAGGCCGGCCTCCTTTGCCCACTCCACTGAAAAGTTATGCTCCTGCCATGCCTGTTGCATACACCACACTGAGGAAAGGACGTAAGATACAGGAAAGAAAAGAAAAGTCTATGCCTTTTGGCTTCATTTTGGTGAGAAGCCAAGTATTTTAGCAAACTGCCCAGGGGGAGGCGAGATACATTCCAGCCTGCACGATATCCTCCCCACTACCGTTACCTGTCCAATCAGGAGCATCATGCAGCTAAATGCCTGCAATGTTCTGTTTAGCAGCAGCCTGAGGGCTGACAATGTGGGATGTCCACAACACTTTATGCCATCTCTGGTTTACAGCCAAGCCAGATGCATTGCAACTAGAGCTAATGGTGACTCTGTACTTCACTGCCTGTACTTCAATGTGCTGAGTAAGTTGATCTGACATGAATGTGAACCCAGCTGGCGTGAGGACATGTAAAGGTGCCACCAGTTGTGCCTGCAATACTTTGCCAGGCTGCAGCCTCACAGGCAGACTGTGAAAGGCTCATCAGCAGAACTGGTGTGAGGGCCTGCAGGCCTATTGATCACATGTCGCTAGCTTCTGTCAAACAGCAGCTGATGTACTAGCTTCTGTCAAATAGCAGCTGATGTACAGCCCAGGTTGACTGACCTGATAGATCCTGAGCAGCCCCACTTGGTCTCCCAGGCCTTCTGACATCAGACCTGCCAACACTTTGCGGCCTCTGTCTGTTGTTCCTCCAGACATGGGCCTGCTTTGCTTGCCCCCCTGATCCCCCCTCACTATCTGCTCAGGGCCCCTGCGGTGACTCGCTAGGCTTGTACATGGCTTGCATGATGTGAAATAACAAAGCCATTATCCAGAGGAAGCGCTCTGACCATGAATATGATGTACTGGCCACAACGGGTCGTCAGACAAAGCAAAGCAGTGCATGAGCAA
>JAABUS010008554.1_pt1 | contig 11185 bp, 11 predicted proteins | sample 5560161 | NCBI WGS metagenome assembly JAABUS01 (sample SAMN10711885, study PRJNA513376) | rock metagenome | isolation source: Antarctica rocks | place: Antarctica: Victoria Land, Trio Nunatak nord | collected 2016-01-04
ACTGCGCGCGCGTGCACGCCGAAGCGAGTACGCATGAACAGCAAATAGATGAAGGCCAGCACCAGCAGCGACGCGGCGAACAGGACCATGCGATAGGTGGAGAAGCCATAGCCGCCGACCTCGAACCCGCCGCCGGGCGTGCCGATCCCGGGAAAGGTCGATCCGACCAGGACCAGCGTGCCTTGCGTTGCGATCAAGCTGAGGCCCCAGGTGACCAGCAGCGAGTCCAGCGGGCGGCTGTAGAGCGGGCGGATCAGCACGATCTCCAAGGCCATGCCGATCAGCGCCGCCACGAGCGTGCCGCAAACCTGGGCGAGCGGAAGCGGCAGCCCGGCGTGGTAGCTCGCCGCGGTCACATAGACGCCGCACATGATGAACTCGCCGTGCGCCATGTTGATGACGCCCATCATGCCGAAGATGATGGCGAGACCTGCCGCCGAAAGGATCAGGAACGCGAACACGTCGGCGAACTGATACAGATACGAGAACAGGTCTCCCAGCATTCCGGACCCCTTATTTCCCGGGCAGATGGTCTGGCGTGTATTGCTCCTTCGGATCGCTCTTTGTCAGGTCGCAGCCTACTTTGGACAGCCAATACGGCTCGATATTGCCGAAGTCCTGCAAGATTTTCACCTGGTTCTGGGCATCGACGCTGATCAGCCGCATCACATGCGAGCAGTGCTGGCTTTTCGGATCGATGACGATGCGGCCCTCCGGCGCGTCGATGCCGGCATCACCGGCGGCCATCACGCCACGGATCGCGTCCTTGCTGGTCGATTTCGCCCGTTCCACCAGCATTTTGTACATGAATACTGCGACATAGGCGTTGTAGCCCATGTCGTTGATATAGACCTCGTTGGGGAACTTGGCATGCCAGCGTTTTTTGAAGTCCTCGGCAGCCGGAGTGTTCAGTTCCTCGAACCAGTTGGCGGCCGCGTACATGTCCCTCATCACGCCCGGCGGGAAACGCTTGTGCTCGAAGCCGAGCATGATCTTCACCGGGCTGGCCATCGGCAGGCTGACCCCGGCGGCGTTCTTCTGCTCGTAAAACGAGCTCTGCGCCGCGCCGACGTCCAGCATATACAGCCAGTCCGGCTTGGCACGCTGGATGTTCTGGACGGTTTGGGCGAACTGCGACACGCCCAGCGGGATGAACTCCTCGCCCACGATCTCGCCGCCTAGCGGCTTCAGGATGCTGTTGCCCCACGCCGAGGACAGGTGGCCGAAATTATAGTCGGCGGCGATTGTATAGACCTTCTTGCCGTATTTCTCGACCATCCAGGGCAGCAACGTCGAGAGCTGCTGCTCCGGCACCGCGCCGACGCTCAGCATGCTGCCGTCGCAGACGCCGCCTTCGTACTGGTTCGTATAAATGTAGAAGGCATTCAGCCGATCCACGATCGGGCGCACCGCCTCACGCGAGGCCGAGGTGATGCCGCCGATCAGCACATCCACCTTGTCCCGCTGCAGCACCCGGCGCGCGAACTCCTGGTAGCGCGCGTTGTCGCCCTGCGGGTCCAGGTGGATCAGCTCGACCGGCCGTCCCATGATGCCTCCGGCGGCGTTCACCCCCTCGACCGCCAACTGCGAGCCGTGCAGCTTGGGCAGGCCGATGCTCGCGAGGTCGCCGGAGATGTCCTCCAGCAAACCTATCTTGATGGGAGTGGCAGCCTGGGCGAAATGCCCCGCTCCGATCAATGGCGCCGCGGCGGCGCCGAGCAGCAAATTTCTACGCTTCATCGCAATCTCTCCGTTTACGAACCTCAGTGCTGGCTCATCCGAGCGCCGGATGGCGCTTGTGCCAATCGGTCGCCTGCTGGAAAGCGTGACCGGCTTGAAGGAGAAGCTCCTCGGCCAGATGGCCGCCGACGAACTGGAAGCCGACCGGAGTGCCGGCCTCGGTGAAGCCGCACGGCAGGGTGATGGTCGGGCTGCCGCTCATGTCGAAGGGGCAGGTGAAGCTCAGCAGGAAGGCCATCAGGGCGGCATCCTCGCCCAGCGTCGCCATCTTCGCCAAGGTGGGCGAGGCGAAGCCCTGGGCGGGGATCAGAAGCAGGTCGATCGTGCGGAACAGCGCCGCAACGCGGCCGGAGAAGTCCTTCCGGCGCAGGATGATCTTTTGGTAATCCACGCCGGAAAGCGCGCGGCCGAGGTCGATCACCCCAGACAATGCCGGGCCATACTCGGCTTTGCGGGAGGGATAGGTGGCCTCGTGCGCCACGGCGGTCTCGACACCGCATAGGGGAAACCAGTCCTCGACCATGTGCGTGACATCGGGGAAGCTGACCTCGCGGATTTCGGCGCCGAGGCCGCGGACGATTTCGACAGCCGCGGCGATCGCCCGCTGCGTGGTGGTGTCGGCCTGCGTCTCGGTCCAGGCCGGGGCAACGCCGACCCGGACGCCCCGCAGCCCCCGGTCGATGCCGGCGAGGTAGTCCGGCACCGGGTCCTGCAAGGCGGTCGGATCGTTCTCGTCGGCCCCGGCGATGGCGCCCAGCATGGCGGCGGCGTCGCGCGCGCTGCGCGTCATCGGGCCGACGTGGTCCAGCGTCGCCGCCAGCTCGAACACGCCGTAGCGGCTCACCCGTCCCCAGGTCGGCTTCAATCCGGTTAGCCCGTTCGCCGCGGAGGGGAAGCGGATCGAGCCGCCGGTGTCCGACCCCAGCGATCCGTAGCACAGGCCGGCGGCGGTTGCCGACCCCGAACCGCTGGACGACGCGCCCGACCAGTGCGCGGCGTTCCAAGGATTGATCGGCGGCGTCACCTGCGGATGGTGGTCGGCGTAGGCGCCCTCGGTCAGTTGCAGCTTGCCCAGGATGACTGCGCCGGCCGCCGCGAGCCTGCTCACGACGGTCGCGTCCGCCGTGGGCCGGTAATCGCGGTGCACCACCGTTCCGGCCGCGGTCGGAACGCCTTGCATCCAGCACAAATCCTTCACGGCGATCGGCGCGCCGTGCAGCGGCCCTTTGATCTCGCCTGCGCGGATCTGCGCATCCGCGATGCGCGCCTGCTCCAGCGCATATTCGGGCAGCACCAGCGCAAAGCTGTGCAGCGTGCCGTCCAACGCCCCGATGCGCGCGAGTGCGGCCTGCGTCGCCTCGACCGAGGACAGCTCGCCGGCATGGATGCGCCGGGTGAGTTCCACCAGTTCCAAGTATTGGATGTCATCTGTCGCCACGTTCATTCCCCATCGATAAGAAGCATGGTAATCTTGCAGGATGCCACGATCATGCACCGGCGCGATCAACGCAACCCATCCGGTGCTCGGCGGTCTTCATTCCTTGGATAGGCTTGGACGTCCTGAGTTTGTGCTTGACGCCAGTGCGCCGACAGACTGACATATCAATCGCATATGATATGGCGCGATCAAGCGCCGGCCGGGAGGACCAACGATGCCGCCGTCCAGCGCAGCCATCAGCGTCGCTATGCCCGTCGTCCTGCCGCGGTCCGACACCTCCGCCGCCATTGCCGCGCGCATGGACCGGCTGCCGCTTACCTCGTACCAGCGCGGCATCTTCCTGGTGATCGCCACCGCCTGGCTCTTCGACAGCATGGACCTGGGCGCGCTCACCTTCCTGCTTGGCTCGATCCGTGCCGAGTTCGCGCTTTCACCAGCGCAGGCCGGACTGCTGTCCAGCATGAGCTTCATCGGCATGTTCCTGGGCGCCAGCACCGCCGGGCTGCTGGCGGACCGGTTCGGGCGGACGGCGGTGTTCCAGACCAGCATGATCTTCTGGGGCTTGGGCAGCGTCGCCTGCGGCCTGGCGCCGGACGTGATGCTGCTGGGGGCGGCGCGCGTGCTGCTGGGCTTCGGCATGGGCATGGAGTTCCCGGTGGCGCAGTCCATGATCTCGGAGATCATGCCGGCCAGGAACCGCGGCCGCTACATCGCCTATCTCGAGGGCTTCTGGCCGATCGGCTTCATCGTGTCGGGCCTGCTGAGCCTTGCCGTGCTCTCGGTCGCGAGCTGGCGCTGGGTGTTCATCCTGGAGGGTCTGCCGGCAATCTGGGTTCTCGTGGTCCGCCGCCGCGTGCCGGAGTCGCCGCGCTGGCTGGCGTCCCGCGGCCATGCGGACCGGGCAGAGGCGACCATGGCCAGGATCGAGCGCGCGGTGCAGGCCCGCACCGGCACGCCACTGCCGCCCCCTGCCCCGGCAATAGCGGCCGAAAGCGGGGTCGGCGGGTTTGCCGGGCTGTGGACCGGCATCTATGCGCGCCGGACAGCCATGCTATGGGGCCTGTGGTTCTTCGCGCTGCTCGGGTTCTACGGCCTCACCACCTGGCTCGGCGCGCTGCTGCAGCAGGCGGGGTTCCCGGTGACCAAATCCGTCTATTACACCATCCTGATCTCGCTCGCGGGCGTGCCGGGCTTCCTCGCGGCCGCGTGGCTGGTCGAGGCGTGGGGGCGCAAGGGCACCTGCATCGCGACCCTGCTGGGCAGCGCCGCAGCTTGCTACTTCTACGGGACCGCGAGCAGCCAGACGCAGCTCGTCGTGTTTGGCCTGTGCATGCAGTTCTGCCTGTTCGGCATGTGGTCCGTGCTCTACGCCTACACGCCCGAGCTCTATCCGACGCGCATCCGCGCCACGGGCGCCGGCTTCGCCTCGGCGGTCGGGCGGCTAGGCTCGCTGCTCGGCCCGTATATCGTCGGCGTGGTGCTGCCGGCGGCGGGCACGGCGGGGGTGTTCAGCCTCGGCGCCGGCGCCTTCATCGCGGCGGCGGCCATCGTGCTGATCCTCGGCGAGGAGACACGCGGCCGGGCGCTGGAGGAGATCTCGCATTGACCGGCTGCGGGGCGGCGGCGTGAAAATCTATGCGGGTGAGCGGACGTTGTCCGGCGCGCTGGTCACCGTTGACGGCGCACCCTTGCCGCCGCGGCTCGACCTGCATAGCTTCAACCGCACCGGGTTCGAATGGACCTATGCCGGCCCGGGACCGCAGCAGCTCGCGCTGGCGCTGCTGGCCGACCACCTGGGCGACGACGCACGAGCGCTGGCGCTCTGCAGGCCGTCATGTCGCACCTGGACAACGCCTGGGTTATGACCTCGGACGAGATCGCCATGGCGCTGGCTGAATTGGAAGAACCTTGAAACATACTGTTGATATGTTAGACAGGCCGCAGCCCCAGGAGACGCGCCATGATAAACCCCCGCCAGGCAGCCTTCCGCGCCGCCTACCGCGCCCAGATCGCCCCCGCCTATGACGGCCTCATCCATGTAGCGCTTATCTACCTGATTGGCGGCGCCACCTTTTGGTATGCGGCTCGGCATGTCCACGCCGCGAGCTGGGCCGAGTGGCTGACCGTGCCTGCGACCATCCTGTTCGCGAATGTCTTCGAATGGTTCCTGCACGCGCAGGTCATGCACCGGCCGCGGCCGGGCTTCATGGGCATCTACAAGCGCCACACCCTGGCGCACCACCAGTTCTTCACCGACCACGAGCCGTTCCACGACACCACGCGCGACTTCCGCATCGTGTTCTTCCCGCCCTACGCGCTGATCGCCTTCCTGGTGATGGCGTCGGCCGGCGGCTACGCGCTCAGCCTGGCCTGGTCCAGCAACGCCGCCTGGCTGCTGCTCGCCACCGCGGCCGGGATGTATATGAACTACGAGTTCTTCCACTGGTGCTGCCACGTGCGGGACGACCGGGTGCTGCGCCACCTGCCATTCATCAATACGATCCGCCGGCACCACATCGCCCACCACGACACGGCGATCATGATGAACCGCAACATGAATCTCACCTACCCCTTCGCCGATTGGATGTTCGGCACCAGCGACCTCGACCGCGGGCTGCTGGGCCACCTGTTCAATGGCTACGACACCCGCTTCGTCCGGCGCCTGCCCAAGGTCCGCAATACTGCCGGCGTGACGGCGCCGGCCGCCGGGGACTGAGCCATGGCCATCACGGTCCGTGACATCAAGCAAAGCCGAGATGCCAAGCCTGGGACTGCTCCCGTCAAGCGCAACATCGCCTCGCTGGTGGGCGGCGTGGTGATCGCGGCCGGGTGTTTCGTGCTGTGCCTGCTGGTCGCCTCCGAGCTGACGGTGATCGCCTGGCCCGTGGTGCTTGGCGCCGCGATTGTTGCCCTCGCCATCGGGGTCTGGATCAGGGTCGCCGACCTGTAGCGTCAGTCCCGCGCCTGGGACATACAGGCTTGAGATATACCAGCCTGGGCAAAGCAGGATGACGCGATGGCCGATCAGGTCGTGCACGAGATCGACGAGTTCCAACATGCGGAGACGCTGACCGACCGCGCCTACCGCGAGCTTGAGGAAGCCATCGTCACCCTGCGCATCCCGCCGGGGACGATGGTGTCGGAGGCGCAACTCAGCCGCCGCCTGGGCGTGGGCCGCACCCCGGTCCGCGAGGCGCTGCAGCGGCTGGCCCGGGAATGGCTTGTCGTCATCATGCCCCGACGCGGCATCTTCGTGTCCGAGATCGACGTGGCGCGGCAACTCCGGCTGCTCGACGCGCGGCGGGTGCTTGAGCGGCTGCTGGCGCAATCCGCCGCCGGCCGATGCAGCCAGACGCAGCGCGCGCAGTTCGCCGGGATCGCCGCAGGAATGGATCGCGCCGCCAAACGCTCCGACGACCTGTCGTTCATGCGGCTGGACCGGGAGTTCAACCTGCTATTGCTCGACGCCGCCGGCAACGAGTTCGCCGCCGCCTCGATGGGGCTGATGAACGGCCTGTCGCGCCGGTTCTGGTATCTGCACTACAAGAAGGTCGCCGACCTGCCGCTCGCCGCCCGGCTGCATGCCGCCACCGCCCGCGCCATCGCTGAGGGGCGAGAAGGCAAAGCGGGCACCGCGTCGGATGCCTTGGTGGACTACATCGAGGCCTTCGCCCGCAAGACGATCGATTGATGATCGCGCATGGCGGCGTTCACCTCGGCGAAGGGTAGCGCGTCGGCAGCGAACCCGAAGGTGCCACTCTCCTTGATCTCGCGAGCGGCGCGAACCAAGCCGCCGAGCGCCGCCCGGCTGAGCGATGAGCCGAGGCTGATCCGTTTCACGCCGGCCTCGGCAAGCGCCGCAACGGACGTCGCCGCGCCGCTGCCGCCCGCAAGCACGTTCACCGGGCGGGAGACGGCGGCGCACACGGCGCGGACCGCGTCCATGCTCGGCAAGCCCGGCGCATAGAGCACGTCCGCCCCTGCCCGCTCGAACGCCTGCAAGCGCCGGATGGTGTCGTCGAGGTCCGGCCGGCCGTGCAGGAAATTCTCGGCGCGTGCCGTCAGCATGAACCGGAACCGCAGCGTGCGGGCCGCCTCGACCGCAGCGGCGATCCGCTCGGCCGCGTGGTCAAACCCGTAGATTGGCTGGGCCGCGTTCCCGGTCGCATCCTCGATGGAGCCACCGACCAGGCCGGCCGCGGCAGCGAGGCGGATCGTCTCCGCGACTTCGCCAGGCGCGTCGCCAAAGCCGTTCTCCAGGTCAGCCGACACCGGCAGGTCGGTTTCAACGACGATCGCCGCTGCGTTGGCGAGCGTCGCGTCGCGGCCGACCGTGCCGTCTCGCTGTCCGAGCGCAAAGGCCAGGCCGGCGCTGGTCGTCGCCAGCGCCTCGAAGCCGAGCGCCGCCAGAATGCGCGCCATGCCCGCGTCCCACGGATTGGGGATCACGAAGGCGCCTGGCCGGGCGTGCAACGCCTGGAACACGGCCGCCTTCCCAGCCTGATCCGGCGTGTTTGTTCGGCTGCCAGGGCCCACGGAGATCTCGGTCACGCCCAACGCTCCTGTGCTGCGGAATATAGTTTGAGGCTACCCCGTTAAATCAGTTCGATGCTACCGCCGTAACCGAAGTAGGGGCCGCGAGGAAGTGTGGGGTGTCGATGCCGCCGCGGCCTGGTCGGCGTCACCTGAGAGATCGTTGGCGGCAGCAATTACGATATTGGCAGCTTCGCACGCTCGACGCGAGACAGCGCGCCCTGGATGCTCCTATCAGGGTCTGCAAGCCGATGCCACGGCCCATACAGCCGATGTTCACCAGCACGCCAGGCTCCGGCTTCTGCAAGTGCGGCAGGAAGTCCCGCGTAAGCGCCGCACGTCCGCCCCAGCAGTAGGCAATCCTCGCGCTTCCAGCCTGCGGGTAGACTTTGCCCAGCACATGCTCCAGGTATGCTCGATCCGTCGCGGTGGTAGGCTCGCTCAGCCCCGTTCGGACCAGCGCTTCTCCATCACGATCGGACTGACAATTCAACCGGACGCAGCAGGGCCGTCTGGCTGCGGCGCGACAGCCGCAAGTCTGGAAGTCTCAAGGCCGTACAACGAACGCTCTCCAACCAAATCGCCGACAGAGCGATGACGCGCGAGGTTCAGTTCTGATAGATCGCCGCCTGTGAGATCTAACGTGTAGGCGGCAACTCCGGAGCGACCCGAACGGATCGCGGAGCAGGATTGGATCGACGCGGCTGTTCGGCAGACTGGATCGCCTTGGCGGTCGCGCTCTACCGCAGGAGCGCCTTCGCAACCTTGCAAATGTAGGTGTATTTGGGATTGACGACCTGGGTGCACCGGGCTTCGGCAATTTGGCCGAGGAACATATATGCCTCGGCATCGGTGAAGCCGTAGTCGTCCGCCAACCAATACACCATCTGCTCGAACGCGATGCGCATCGCGTCCTCAAGCGGCCGTGCACAACCGAGCGTCGCGATGTGGGTGTCGGTTTCGATCCTGGGCCAGGTCATCCGGCTCGGCTTGTCCCGCAACTCCACGCTCAGCGTTACGCGCGCCCCGATTTCGGTGGCGCCAAAGCCGACGCACTCGCCATCGCCCTGCAGTGCATGGCAGTCGCCGACATACAAGCTCGCCCCATCCTGCTGAACCTCGAACAGCACGGTGCTGCCGGTGGTGATTTCCTGGACGTCAAGGTTGCCGCCATGCGTGCCGTTGTCGACGGTCAGGACGGCCCCGTGCACCGGGGCGACGCCCAACACGCCGATCATCGGCTTGATGGGCAGCTTCCGCCGATCGCTCCAGTGCACGAAGCCGTTGCTCACCTCCATAGCCCGGGTCTGGATGCCGAACTCCTTCTGCCGGACCCAGTCCGGAAACATGCCGATGCCCGGCCAAAGCGCCGTATAGCCGATGGCGTCGAGGTCCATGGCATGAACCTGGACTGCGAGGACCTGCCCAGGCTTTGCGCCCACCACCCGAAGCGGCCCGGTCGCGGGATTGACGAATGGGAAGCGCACCGTCTCCGGCGAGAGCTTGGACGCGGTCGAGGATATCAGGCCCTCGTTGCAGTTGATCTCGCACTCCACGGTGACCTGCTCGCCGGGCCTGATCTCGGTGACGCAGGCGTCGGTTGCCGACAGCGCGTATTTCAGGTTGCCGGCCTTCGGGATGGTGCGTACCGCGCCCATTGTCGCTTCCTTGCTGTAGTTGAGGATCAGTTGAGGTCGTGCCGCCACGGCAGCAATGCCCGCTCGACCCGGCTCACGACCGCCGAAAGAACGAGGGCAAGGGCAACCGTCACGGTCAGGGCCGCGAACACCTTGGAGATGGCATAAAGGCTGCCGGTCTTGAAGATCGCATGGCCAAGTCCCTCCGAGGACGACATGAACTCGCCCACGATCGCGCCGACCAGCGCGAAGCCGACGGTAAGCTTGAGGCCCGCGAAGATGTCGGTCAACGAAGCGGGGAGCACGAGCAGCCGGAAGACCTGCCTGCGGCTCGCGTCGAGCGAGCGCATGAGGTTGATCTGGTCCGGATCGACCCCGAGCGCGTCCTTGTAGGCCGCGACGAGTGCGACGACCACCACGGACAGGGTCGCCATGGCCAGCTTGGAGGCAAAGCCGGTGCCGAACCAGATGATGGCGATGGGCGCAAGTGCGACGATCGGCACCGAGCCCAACGCCAGCACGAAAGGCTGCACGACGCGCGACAGGAACCGCGAGAACCAGAGCGACAGGCCAAGCGCCGTGCCGAGCAGGTTGCCAAGCACGAACCCGCCCAACGTCTCGAGCCCGGTCACCCTTGCATCCGCCCACACCGAGCCGTCGCTGAACATGGCCATCAACTGCGCGGCGATCACGCTGGGCGAGCCGAACAGGAAGGCGTTCACCCCGGCGCCCTGCGTCCCCCACTCCCAAAGGCCAAGCACGATCCTGAGCAGAAGCAGTTGGCAAAGCGCCACCTGCAGCATCGACCGGCGCCCCAGCCGTTGCCGCGCCGTGCTGGGCCGACTCCACCAGCGCGCCAAGCGGGATGTCCGGGACGGGGCAGGCATGGTGGCCGGCCGCATCATCGAATGTCCAGCTCGGTCCATATCCTGCGGACATAGCGGGCAAATTCCGGCTGTTCGCGCATCGCCATCATGTCCGTCCGGTCGCCCGGCAGGTCGATGTGATGCTGCGAGACGACGGTGCAGGGCCGGTGCGAGAGCACGATGACCCGGTCCGACAAGCTGACGGCTTCCTCGACATCGTGGGTGATCAGCAGCAGCGACCGGCTCTCGCCGCAGACGAGCCGGGCCGTGTCGCGCTCGATCAGGATCTTGGTCTGGAAATCGAGGGCGGAGAACGGCTCGTCGAGCAGGAGGACCTCCGGGTCCGAGGCGAGAGTACGTGCCAGCGCGACACGCTGGCGCATGCCCCCCGAAAGCGCCGATGGGTAGTAGTCCGCGAACTCCCCCAACCCCAGACGCTCCAGGAGGCCATGCGCGGTGGCCAGACGCTCGCGCCCGCCAACCCGCCTCACCTCGAGGCCGAGCGTCACGCTCTGCACCGCAGTACGCCAGGGCGGCAGCAGGCCGCAGATCAAGTTGAGCAGCGTCGTCTTGCCGCAGCCAGAAGGCCCGACGATGCTTACGATCTCACCCTCGCGGAGGTCGAACGACACGGAGCCGATCACGTTGACGGGGCGGCCATCCTCGGCTCCAAACGTTTTGCCCACGCCCAGGGCAGCGAGCGGCGGCGCGCGGCTGCCGCTCTCACGGCTGCGTAGCGTGGATTCGGGAGCCGCCAGTTCAGGCAGCTTTCGCCGCCTTCTCGGCAAAGCTGTTATCGACGATCTGCTCGAACGTCGTCGAGCCCTTCACGTTCTTCAGGTATCTCTGCATCCAGGGTTTTCGCACCAAAGATTTTGTCGTGTTAAGCGTCCTGCGGGGCGTGACAAGCTGCTGCACTTGGCATTGCCGGGCGATGGTGTCCGCGCCTGTCAGGGGCGTGCGCCATGGTT
>JAABUS010008557.1_pt1 | contig 11183 bp, 10 predicted proteins | sample 5560161 | NCBI WGS metagenome assembly JAABUS01 (sample SAMN10711885, study PRJNA513376) | rock metagenome | isolation source: Antarctica rocks | place: Antarctica: Victoria Land, Trio Nunatak nord | collected 2016-01-04
CGCTGCCTGTCGACCACGTCGAGGAGGTCAGCGGCCGTGTACTCCTCCCAGTTGAACGCATAGTCCGGAATGTGACGCATGGTGACAAGCAGGAGCACGGCGGAGAGGGCATACAGCAGACAGAGCGCGACCGCCGCGGTCGTACGCCGGGCGAACAGCAGCGTCAGCCAACTGGCGGAATCCGCCGCCGGCAGGACGCTGCCGAGCGGCTCGCGGTGCCAGGGAGCCGACGCGACCCGGTCTCGGACAGATGCGTGATCCGGCATGCGTTTCCTCGGCAAGGAATGAGGGGGGTTCTGTCGAAGGACTGTACCGTATCGGCCTGGCCGGATCGAGCCAATGATTGACGGATGTGTACCGGTTTTCGTCCCATCTGGACAGGGACCGACCCGGACCGATTCCGGCCTGGGCGAATCAGCCCCCGTTGGTTCGGACGGTTCATCTCCTCAGTGGACGAAGATCTCAAACGATTCGTCCAGTGTGAGCAGGCATCCGCGCCAGACTAGGCGAGCCGGGATCCCCGGTCGAGTCAAGCCAGGCAGGTTCGAAGCGGGAAGCGGCGGACCGGACGTTGTATCGTTATGGCATACCGATCTATCGAACGTGCCCAGCAGGAGTTCCCGTTGCCATCCCATCGCCGAACCCGGGATGCCCGCCGCGCCGAACGCCGGGATACTCGCCAGCAACAGGTCGTCGCTCGCAATGTCCGCCGCGACGAGGTATTGGCGCCGAAGCCCACTCCGACTCCGAACGAGCGCGACCCGTTCACCTGCGGTCACTGCGGCGAGCGAGTCGGCCCGACTGTCTCCGGCGGCCATCACCGCAACCATTGCCCGCACTGCCTCCACAGTCTCCATATCGACGACCGCAGGATGGGCGATCGGGCCAGCGCCTGCGGTGGGCTGATGGCGCCAGTTGCCACCTTCCACCGACCGAAGGGCGAAGAGGTCATCATCCACCGGTGCGAGCGCTGCGGGCTGGAGCGGCACAACCGACTCGCCGCCGATGACAGCCTCCTCGTCCTGGGCGGCATCCCGGAGGTCGAGCCTCGCCAGACGGTCCGCGGCACCCCGGCCAATGCTCTCGCGACCTGACGAACGACGCCGTCGAATTGAGAGAGGGCAACGAACGGCAGTGGTCTGGCTCGACCGACAGGTGGGCACCGCTCGATCCTGGAGCCTTTTATTGACATGGTGACCTGAGGAGCTTGCAGGATAGGTGGGCGGTGCTTTACGGCAAACGTGACCGTGCGTCAAACGTGGAGTGGCGGCGCGTCTGGAGCGTCCGGCCTCGACAGGCCATGCACGCCCAGCGTTAGCTAAGGCTCGCCGCCGTGGTAGACGTCGTGCTCGATGACGCCTCGCCAGGACGTCCTCGACACATGTCTGCATTCGGCGGTGGCAGAGGCACACCTCGCCAGAGCACGGTTGACCCCGATGGGTGGCGTCGGTGGTGGACGCCTGGCTTGACTCAGTAACTGCGACCGCGCCGATCCCATCGTCACCTGCATGGAAGCCAAGGGCATCGTCGCAGGTCAACCGCGGTCGAGGAGCTCGAGCACGGGGGCGAACCAGAGCACGACGGGCGAGATGCCCGCGCGGGCGTAATCCCGTAATCCGTCGGCCAGTTCGTCGGGCGACCCGGCGAGCGCCTCCCAGCCCTCGCGCCCGGTCGCGCCCGGCAGGTCGACCAGGCCGGCAGCGGTCAGACGAGATAGTCTGACGGCAGGTCGCTGCGGGAGGACCATCTCGTCAGGTGCGACGGGGGACGCAGTCTGATCCGGAAAGCCGCCGGCATCGCGTTCCCTGGGTGGGCTCCGACAACCAGCAACCTGATCGCCGAGGTCGAGCTGGCCGGGGAGCCGGAATGGGGCCTGCGCCGCGACGCCCTCGGCACCCATTCCCTCAGTAGGGTGGAGGATTGGGCGGTGCGGTGAGTCGCTGCGAAATTCCTTCGAGAACGTACCAGGGAGGGATCGGATGGGCGGCTACGTCCTGGGTCTCCAGGAGATCGACCAGACGCAAGTCGCGGTCGTTGGCGGCAAGGGCGCGAACCTGGGGGAGCTTTCGCGGATCGACGGCCTCCATGTGCCGGCTGGCTTTTGCGTGACGACGGACGCCTTCCGGCTGATCATGGCGGAAGCGCCGTCGATCGACGACCGGCTCGATCGGCTATCGCGCCTGGCGTCGGACAACCGGGAGGCGATCCGCGCGCTCACCATGGAGATCCGCCGGACACTCGAAGGGATCGCCATCCCCGACGATCTGGCGGCGGCGATCATCCGTCCGCTCGCCCGGATCGGCGAGCAAGCCGCCTACGCCGTCCGATCCAGTGCGACGGCGGAAGACTCGCCGACGGCCTCCTTCGCGGGCCAGCAGGACACGTACCTGAACGTCCTGGGGCCGGCGGCGATCCTCCAGCACGTCAGCCGGTGCTGGGCCTCGCTCTTCACTGAGCGGGCCGTGACCTACCGCCTGCGGAACGGCCTGGACCACCGGAAGGTCCAGATGGCCGTGGTCGTGCAGCGGATGGTCTTCCCGCAGGCGGCCGGCATCCTGTTCACGGCCGACCCCGTCACGGGCAACCGGAAGGTCGCCTCCGTCGAGGCCAGCTTCGGCCTCGGCGAGGCCCTGGTCTCCGGCCTGGTGAACGCGGACGTCTACAAGGTGCGGAACGGTGAGGTCTTCGCCAGGGCGGTCGCCACCAAGAAACTTGCCATCCATTCTTCGCCGGCAGGCGGGACGCGGGAACAGGCGATCGAGCCGGAGGAGCAGGACCAGCCCGCGCTGACGGACGCGCAGGTCGTGCGGCTCGCGCACCTCGGCCGACGAATCGAAGCGCACTTCGGCCGCCCCCAGGACATCGAATGGTGTCTGGTCGAGGATGACTTCCAGATCGTCCAGAGCCGGCCGATCACCACGCTGTTCCCCATCCCCGTGACCGACGACCAAGAGAACCACGTCTACGTCTCCGTCGGGCATCAGCCGATGATGACCGACCCCATGAAGCCGCTGGGGCTGTCCCTGTGGCAGTTGACGACCCCGCGGCCCATGGCCGAGGCCGGCGGGAGGCTGTTCGTCGACGTCACCCAGATCCTGGCTTCGCCGACGAGCCACGCAGGCCTCGTGGGGGCTCTGGGGAAATCCGATCCGCTGATCGGGGACGCACTGCAGACCGCCCTCGACCGCGGCGACTTCATCCGGTCGGTCCCGGACGATGGTCCCGCCTGGGCACCGCCGGGCAGCGGCGCGCCTGTCCCGATCGAGACCGATCCGGCCGTCGTCGCCGAGCTGATCGAGCGCAGCCAGGCGTCCATCGCCGCCGTGAAACGCGACATCCAGACGAAGTCCGGACCGGCGCTGCTCGATTTCATCCTGACGGACATCCAGGAGTTGAGGGGGGTCCAGTTCGATCCACGGAGCATGCAGGTGATCATGGCGGGGATGGAGGCCACATGGTGGTTGAACGACCAGCTGCTGGCGTGGCTGGGCGAGAAGAACGCGGCCGACACGCTCGCGCAGTCCGCCCCCCACAACGTCACGTCGGAGATGGGGCTGGCGCTCCTCGATGTCGCCGACGTGATCCGCCCGTATCCGGACGTGGTGGCTTTTCTGCGGCACGTCGAGGAAGAGGACTTCCTGAACGAGCTGTCCAGGCTCGCGGGCGGGCGGGAAGCGCGAGATGCCATCCAGGCCTGGCTCGACAGGTACGGCATGCGCTGTGCCGGCGAGATCGATATCAGCAGGCCGCGCTGGAGCGAACGCCCCACCACACTCGTGCCCCTGATCCTCGGCAACATCAGGAACTTCGAGCTGGGCGCCAGTGAGCGGCGCTTCGAGCAAGGGCGGCAGGAGGCCCGGAAGAAGGAACAGGAGCTGCTGGGACGCCTGCGCGCCTTGCCGGATGGGGAGCGGAAGGCCGAAGAGACCAGGCGGATGATCGATCGAGTCCGGACCTTCATCGGGTACCGGGAGTATCCGAAGTACGGCATGATCAGCCGCTACTTCGTTTACAAGCAGGCCTTGTTGGAAGAAGCCGAACGTCTTGTGCAGGCCCGCGTGCTTCGTGAGAAGGAAGACATCTTCTATCTCAGATTCCAGGAACTCCAGGACGTCGTGCGCACGAATCAGGTGGATGACCAGCTCATCCGCCAGCGCAAGGACGCGTTCAAGTCGTATCAGGCGCTCCCGCCGCCTCGTGTACTCACGTCGGATGGCGAGGCCATCGCCGGGGCGTACCGACGCGAGGATGTGCCGGCCGGCGCGCTGGTCGGCCTGGCGGTTTCCGCCGGGACCATCGAGGGGCGAGCCCGTGTCATCCTGGACATGGCGGAGGCCGATCTCGAAGCGGGTGACATCCTGGTCACCGCCTACACGGACCCCAGCTGGACGCCGCTGTTCGTCGCGATCAAGGGTCTGGTGACGGAGGTAGGGGGCCTGATGACCCATGGTGCGGTGATCGCGCGGGAGTACGGCTTGACAGCCGTCGTCGGAGTGGAGCACGCCACCCGGCTGATCCAGGATGGGCAGCGAATCCGCGTGAATGGAACTAACGGGTACGTCGAGATCCTGCCCTGGCGGGCTAGCCCGACAGGTAGCAGGGCGGCACGTGGTCGGTCAGCCAGACGCCGCTGGCAGCCTGGTGGAAGGCGTGGCCGGCCGCGCGCATGGCCGCGGCGTCCACCGTCAGGATGACGCGCACATCGCGAGGAACTCCGCCACCTTCTCCTCGTCCCAGTACGGCCGCGGGTCGAGCCAGAGAGTCTATTGGGCATGAAGCCACCCCGGCCATCCTGGAAGGGCCGCTACGCAGGCGCGGACCGGCCCTTCCTTCTCTGCCGGCCCCGGATCCCGAGGTAGTGTCCGCGCGCGTGGTGTGGAGACGGCGACCGATCTGGGCGAGGTCGGCGTGCGCCGGTAGTGTCCGCGCGCGTGGTGTGGAGACGAGACGAACCGTCGCACACCCTTCGATGCGGTCTCGAAAGTGTCTCCCAGGTCGCGGGTCAGCGGGGTGGTCGCGGCCTCCGCATGGGAAGCGCGGAGTCGAGCCGCACCTGGAGGGATGGTCGCACGAGGTGCTGCGCCGGCTCCGGGAGGGAGGGGGAACCGGCGGGGAAGAGCATGTTCTACTGGCTGCACCGGCGGGGCGGGAGGGGCCGCCCAAGGAGCTGATGGTACGCTTCGAGGGGGTAGCCGGGGATTCCAGCGGCTCCGGTACATCCGACAGCCGGAATGGGGCCTGTGCCGCGACGCCCTCGGTATCCATTCCCTGAGCCGGTTGGAGGATGGGGGGGCGGTGCGGGTCATGGTGACCGAACAGCTCCTCGGCCGGACCGGTGAACCCACCCCGGGCGATCTCAGCGAGGCGCTCATCGCCGTCTACGGGACCGATTACGGGATCCACTCTCCCACCTGGATTTCCCGATCTACCGATATGACGCGGTCAGCTGCGGCCTCTCGCAACCAACGGTTCCTGCTGGCCGGCGACACCGCGCATGTGCATTATCCGGCGGGTGGACAGGGCCTCAACATCGGTGCGCAGGATGCGGTGAATCTGGGATCGAAGCTGGCCCAGGTGGTCAACCAGACAGCGCCGGAAAGCCACCTGGAACCCTGCCATGCCGAGCGCCACCCGGTCGCCGCCATCGTGTTGCGCAACACGATGGCGCAAGTCGCGCTGCTCCGCACAGACGACCGCACCAACGCCTTGCGCGACGCCATGACCGAGCTCCGTAGCATGGACGAGCCGCGCAGGCGGTTCGCCGCGATGATGTCTGGGCTGGACATCCATTACGACCTCGGCGAGGGACACCCGCTGCTCGGACGCCGCATGAGGCCCGGCCGGTGCTGCTCAATCTGGGTGAGCCCGGCGGCTTCGACATGACTTCATGGGCGGACCGCGTTCAGTCGATCGACGCCGAATACGTCAGTGCGTGGGAGCTTCCGGCGATCGGCGCGGTGACGGCTCCACCGCGGTATTGATTCGGCCCGACGGCTACGTGGCCTGGGTGGGAGAGCCGACCTTGCTGGGTCTCACCGACGCGCTAACCACCTGGTTCGGACCACCGACAGACGCGTAGCTCATGCTTTTGGGAAGTCGAAAGAACCTGGCCCATGACGGGCGCTCCACGTCGCGACACGGTCGATGGGACGGAGCCGTCCGCGAAATCGGACAACCATCTCGAGACCCGCCGTGAACGCTGCTCTCCGTCCGCCTTCAGCAGTGGAATGCCAAGGGGCGATACAGAGATTCGTTCAGGTTTTCTCGACAGCATTCGCCGGAAGTTCGGGGGTCGTGGACGAAAGGAGACCGAAGCGTTGAACCCTGTCTCGACCATTGGGTATCAAGGGAAGACGATCGAGATCGTCATCGAGGAGCTAGAGGCCGCCAGGATTCAGCTTCTGGCCGATGTTCGACGACTGCCCCTCAGCCGAAAGCCGGGATTCTCGAAGACGGCTCTGGCGAAGCGACTGGAGATGGCAGGCATTGCCTATCGTCACTATCCGGATCTGGGGATGCCACGCGACCTCCTCAGGCTCAGGAACGACCGTGACAACGCCCCTATCCTCCACCAGTACGAAGCCCTGTTGCCGGAGCTGCATGAACACGTCGATGACCTGACGGCCCTGGCCCGCAGCGAACGGGTCTGTCTCCTGTGCTTCGAGGCCGACCCTGCCCAGTGTCACCGATCCGTCCTGGCGAACTACATCCACGCCCGCTCCGGAATCGCCGTCCGGCATCTCTGGGCGAAGTGAGCGTTCGCCTGGCTTGACCCGCTTAGGCGTTGCGGTTCCCTCGCTGGCTGATGGCAGCAGGTAACTGCCTGGAAGCAGGATCACGACCTGGATCTGCTCCACCCGATGTTGCTCACCAGGCCAAACGATCATCGATCCGGCGCACGACTTATTGGCGGGTTAACGTCTGATCAGGATCGGGTGCATACCGTTGAGGGACGTCATGGGACGATCGATACCGGCCGGGCGACACCACGTCCGGTCACGGGAGGGACGACACATGCGATCCACGGACATCCACGCGAATCGCCGCCGATTCGAGGACCTGCTCGTCAGACGGGCCAGCCGGCGCAACCTGCTCCTCGGCGGGGCGGCCGTCGGGGCCGTCAGCCTGTCGGGCCTGCCGACCCGCCTCGTCGCCCAGGACGCGATGGGCACGCCGGTCCCGGACCTCTCCAGTCCGCTCTACGGGGCCACCCCGGCTCCGGCCGGCCGCTTCAACGACACGCCCTTCAGCCTCGGCGTCGCCTCCGGCGACCCGCTCCCGGACGGCATCGTCCTCTGGACCCGGCTCGCCGTCACGCCGCTCGATGGCGGCGGCATGGACAACCTGCCCTACGAGGTCTGCTGGGAGCTCGCCGCCGACGACCAGTTCGCGCACGTCGTCCAGTCCGGCACGGCGGTCGCCTCTCCGGTCCTTGCCCACAGCGTCCACGTCGACGTAACCGGCCTGACCCCGGCGACCGAGTACTTCTACCGCTTCGTGGTCGGCAGTGAGATCAGCCCGGTCGGCCGGACCCGGACCGCACCAGCCGCTGGCTCGGCCGTCGACAGCATCCGCTTCGCCTTCACGAGTTGTGCCCACTACGAGCACGGCTACTTCGTCCCATACCGCCACATCGCCGAGCAGCGCTACGACGTCGTCTTCAACCTGGGCGACTACATCTACGAGATGGGTCCCGGCGACTACAGCGTCTACGACGACGACCCTCCCCGGCGCTTCACCGGCGGCGAGCTGCTCGACCTCTCGCTCTACCGCAACCGGCACGCGCTCTACAAGACGGACCTCGATCAACAGGCGGCCCATGCGTCCGCGCCGTGGGTCGTGACATGGGACGACCATGAGGTCGAGAACGACTACGCCGGACTCATCCGGGAAGACCCGCGCGACCAGAACGGCTTCCCCGCGCTCGTCGCCGCGTCGTACCAGGCCTACTACGAGCACATGCCGCTCCGGGCCAGCAGCATGCCGCAGGGCACGAGCATGCAGCTCTACCGCCGCATCCAGTGGGGCAACCTGGCCGACTTCCAGGTCCTCGACGGCCGGCAGTACCGCAGCGATCAGCCGTGTGGCGAGGGCGCCCAGGTCCGCTGCCCGGCCGCCTATGACCCGAGCACCACAATGCTCGGCCCGGAGCAGGAACGCTGGCTTCTGACCAACCTCGAGAACGGCACCTCGACCTGGAACGTGCTCGCCCAGCAGACCCAGTTCGTCGAGCTCGACCAGCAGGCCGGTCCCGGCGAGGAGTTCTGGCAGGACAGCTGGCCGGGCTACCCCGGCGCCCGCAACCGGATCCTGAGCCACGTCATGAGCCGCGGGATCGAGAACCTGACGGTCATGACCGGCGACATCCACTGCCATTGGGGCAACGACCTGCTGGCCGACTGGCGCGACGCCAACTCGCAGGTGCTGGGTACCGAGTTCATCTGCACCTCGATCACCGCCGAGGGCTCCGCCCAGCAGTCCGACTTCTTTCGCGAGTACATCAACGACGAGAACCCCGGCGTCCGCTGGTTCGATGGTCGCCACGGCGGCTACGTCGGCGTCGAGGCCACCCCCGACCGCTGGACGGCCGACTTCTGGCAGGTCGACGACATGCGGGACGAGAACACGGCGATCAACGTGATCAACACCCTCGTCACCGAGGCCGGCAACCCCGGTATCCAGCAGGGCTAACTCCGTCGAGGGCACCCCCAACCGATCCGACCCGTCAGAAGCTATCTGCTTTCGGCGGGTCGGATCGGTTTCCGTTCGCGAACGGAATATCTCGTGCGTACCCGCGGCAGAGGCCCGGACCCAGCCGACGCCACCGATGAGGTGCGTGGTGCAGACAACCTCCGGCCAAGCGGGAGCCACCCATGACCACGTCACCCGTCAGCATCGAAACGGTCGACCGCGGCCCGAAGGCCATCTCGCGCCGCGCCGTCGTCGACGTCCCGGCCGAGGCAATCTTCGCCCGGCTGTCTGACCCGCGCCGTCACCACGAGCTCGACGGTTCCGGCACGGTCAGGGACGGTGTCTCCGGCCCCAGCCACCTCAGGCAGGGCGACACCTTCACGGTCTCGATGAGACAACTCGGGGTCCCGTACCGGATCAAGAGCACCGTCACTCGCCTGACCGAGAACCGCGAGATCGAGTGGCGCCACCCAGGCGGGCATACCTGGCGCTGGGAGCTGGAGCCACTGTCCCCCACCCGGACCCGCGTGACCGAGACCTGGGACTACACCAACACCTGGGCCGCGCCGATCTACAAGCTGCTCCGGTTGCCGCGGAGCAACACCGCCGGCATCGAGGCCACGCTGCGCGGCCTTCCAAGGGCGATCGCCGACCGCTGAGGCGCCTTTCGATCGATGACGGTACGTGCCAGTGCGGCAGGCTCCGTCAGTCCAGGATCCGGGTGATCGGGTCGAGGAAGGCGACCGACCGGGTCACCGTCGACCAGAGGAGATGGAACCCGAACCACCCCAGCACGACCCCTGATGTCGCATCGACGAAGCGGACCAGCCGCGACGTCATGTGCCGGCGTCCCAGCGAGATCGCCAGCGAGAGCCCGACCGACCAGACCAGGACCGCCGTCATGAAGCTGAGCATGACGAGGACCAGTTCGGACCGGGTCGGGTCTCCCAGCGCCACGATCAGACCACTACCGAGTCCGGCCCAGAAGACGAGCCCGATCGGACTCGCGAGCGAGAACATCGCCCCGATGACGACGTGACGGCTGGACCGGCCGATGGTGGTGAGCACCGGACTGGCGCCGAGCCGGGCGGCCTGAATCGAGCTCAGGGCTAGCCCGAGAAGGAAGACGGCCCCGATGAACCCAAGCACGGTCGACACGCCGTCCGAGCCGGCCAGAACCGCGACGCCGGTCAATCCCACCACCGCCCAGACGAGATCACCCAGCATCGCGCCTAGCTGCACCAGCACCGCCGGACGAAAACCGCTGGCCAGTCCGCGCCGGATCGTCTCGGTATTGACCGGACCCGGAATGGCAGCGTAGGCAAGACCGAGCGAAAAACCGGTGACGATCACGAACCACATTCCACTTCCCATAGATCCCCCTGATATCGACGCCGATACCCACCAGCCCATGCGACGCGCGCAAACCGCTGCACCTCGGCGAAGCCGAAGCCAGACGTCCCAATCAGTGCCACGGACAAGAGTGACGCATCCCAACCGATAACCGGGCACACCGACAGTGGTGGACTTGCGCCCCCCTCCATTGTGATCACTGACAGTGACTCTGTCGTAGGCAGGACTGCCTATTCCATCGCGCCTAAATACCTATTCGGCGGGTTGCCATGGTCATACAACCCGGAAGGATAGAAGGATGCACTGGCATGGCCGGGTATCGATCTGGACTCCGCTTTGCCGACCGAGCCATCTCACGAGGGGATGCGGCCGTGCCGCCACCGACCTCGTCGTCAGGAGACAGCTTGTCCTTCGCTGGCATCGTCCGCGCCGTCGAGCGCCGTCGTAGGAACATTGTTCTCGCTGCGCTGGCCTTGCTCGCTACGCTGCCGCGCCTCTCGCTTCGCTGGCGGCGCCATACCGCGCAGTGGTGCCGGTACCACGGAGCAGTGGGTTTTCCGGGGGAATCCGGTGGCGGAGACCGCCTCGCCTCGCGGCGAAGGCCGCCGCCGCGGCTGGGCTGGCCAGCGCAGCGCGAGCCGCGCCCGTACGAAACGACCACGCCGACCGGAACAAGTCCCTCTCCACCGATGTGGAAAAGGGTCAGCAGAAAGGCGAAGCCGACCGGCGTGAAGCCCCTTCCTGGGCAGCGAAGCGAGCCGGACCGGCAATCGCGGCGCTTCAGCTTCGGGTGAGCGTTCCGGGGACCGGGAGCCGGAAAGGGGGTTCGGGTAAGGACTGCTCGCCAACAGGTCACCACAATGCAACATGTGGGTGATGACGCCGGTCTCGCCTCGCGGCGATGGCCGCCGCCGCGGCCGGGCGACCACAGGGGATCGCCTCTACGGACTGGCCGCTGCGGCGGTCGTTGCCGGCGAACGTGGATAGCCTGCCTGGCGCCCTGGTCCTTGCCCTACAGCGGGGGTCAAAAAGGTTGTCCGCCATATCGTTGTCCGCCCTGGACCGGTCGTTCCGTACGCTCCGCGCCGTTCCTGAGCCCGGCTCGCTTCGCTGCCATTCATGGCCGGGCATCGCCGTCA
>JAABUS010008560.1_pt1 | contig 11180 bp, 9 predicted proteins | sample 5560161 | NCBI WGS metagenome assembly JAABUS01 (sample SAMN10711885, study PRJNA513376) | rock metagenome | isolation source: Antarctica rocks | place: Antarctica: Victoria Land, Trio Nunatak nord | collected 2016-01-04
CCCATGGATGCCATGCTCGTAGCTGTCCACCCGTGGGACATCGACGGCGCCGCACGCGCGGGCCTCGCCACCGCCTGGATCAACCGGGGTGGCGGCCACTACCCGGACTACTTCAGGGCTCCCGACCGCGGCGTCGGATCGCTGACCGAACTGGCCGACGAACTCGCCGGCTGACCGCCTGACCTCCTGGAACGAGGCCGGGCCTGCCGCGCCTCAACGGGTGCACGGCAGGCCTGGGTAAGCCTTCAGATCTCCGGCGGGCCCGGGACGTCGAGGTCTGTCTGCACGAAGTGGTTGAAGTAGTTGGTGAACAGGTTCAGCGTGACGTGCACGAACAACTCGGTGAGCTGCTCCTCGGTCCAGCCGGCGTCCAGCCGCCTGCTCGGGCTGCTGGCACTGGGAGCCAGAGATGCCGGGCAGCGCGAAGGCTATCGACTGTCAAGGAGGGACGAATTCCTCGGCCTCGGTGACCGAGTCACGTAAGCGGTGCTTGGCGGCGACATAGCCGAGTTAGCTGGCGGTGGAATTCCTACGCCGAGCTCGACCGGGCCGTCCAACGACTCGGCTGGGAGACCCAACGCGGCGCCAAGGACTATGGCAATCCCGGTCGGTGTCGGATCTCTCGATTGGTTCGGCAACGGACCTGTTCATACGTCGACAGGCGGGCCGGAGACAACGGTCCGGTCACCCGCCCAGGAGCCCCCCAATGCCGCCGCTTCGGCCGCCGCTGCTGGCCTGGGCTCCGCCTTCGATGACCGACTCGCTCGGCTGGACGAGCACGTAGCCGTTTCCGCTGAAGGCCATCTGAAGGGTCTCTCCGGTGCCACCGCGAACCAGCGACTTGATGCCGCCAGTGTCGACCCGGACGTCCATGTTCACCCCCGCGGTCCACATGACGACTGCCTGCGCGTCGCCGAAGGTCGGAGAGCTCGCCACGTCGAGGGCCACGGGGTCTCCCTTGGTCGTGATGGCGACGTATCCGGTACCGCGGAGGGAGACGTTGTATAGGCCGCCGGTCATGGCGGCTCCGCGCGCCTGGATACGGTGGATGTCCCACTCGATCGAGGATGAGAACGCGAGCACGTTATTGCCGTTGACCGAGATCGCGTCGTTCTCCAAGTACATGACCTGCACCTCCGCGGCGTTCTCTGCCACGAAGACTTCGCCCTGCCCCGAGCACTGCATCATGTCGACGCCCTCGCCGGTGACCGCAGTCTTGAGCATCTTGCCGAGGCCGCCAGCGCCCTTGTTCTCGAAGCGAACGTCACCCTGGTACGCAACCATCGTGCCGCTCTTCGCCCACACCGGGCCGTAGTTCATCTGGATCTTCAGGAGCTTCTTGTTCTGCAGCGAGAACGGGTCTTGGGAGGCGTTCTCTTTGAAGTCCTGGAAGAGTGATCCGTGGATGGTCATGAGGACCGTTCCCTCCTACGTCGCGACGTCCGCGGCTCTGCGGGCCGGGCTCCTTGAAACTCTATTGCGCGGAACCGGTCGTGTGTAGGCTTCCGAATGAATCGGCGAGCGATCGCAGTCGAGCGGTTGGAGTGACGGCTATGGGTCTGCTGGACAAGGCGAAAGCGGCGGCAAACGACCTCGCGGCGAAGGCGGACACGGCGCTTGCGAGTTCCGGACTGGGTGGTCCTGGTGCAGCACGCTCCGGCGGTGACGCCGACCGGTACTTCCGCGACCTAGGAGTGCTTACCTATCTCGAGGCGAATGGGCGCCCCGCGTCATCCGAGGACCGCGAGCGTGTGATGGACGCCTTGAAGGGGATGGAGGCGCGGGGGGCGATTGGCACCTTTACCTTGCAGACCTCCGCGCCGCCACCACCGGGCGGGATCGCGCCGCCACCACCGGGCGGGACCGCGCCGCCACCACCGGGTGGGACCGCGTCGCCACCACCGGGCGGGACCGCACCGCCATCGCCGGGGCAATCCACAGGCCCGACCACGCCCGCACCGCCGCCGCCGTCGTGGATGACCAAGAATGACGACAAAAACAATTGACTGGACAGTTACGGCGGCGCGGGTGCGAGTACTACTTGGGCCGCCCATCTGACCCTCGTCTCCACTTCTAGCAGACCGTCGTACGCTTCCTGGCATCGCCGGAGGGGAGTGGCTGATGTCGCGTGCGAGCGCCTGGTTGGCGGACGCTCTGACCACTGCTGAGCGCGCCGTCGACCGTCGCGTCGGCGCGAGCCTTGAGCAGCGTCCGGGGTGGGGCGTCACCGTGCTGCCCTACGTCGGCCACGGCACGACGAGCCGGCTGTACCTGCGCGCTCGTACGGTGGCGAGACGGCGCCGAGGGCGGCAGCACAGCGGCGTCGGTGCCACGCTGCTGAGCGCGATGGGGCACTATCTCAGCGCCGAGCTGGCGGGGGTGCAGGTGAGTGCCCAGGTCGGCGGTCGCACCGCGCGAGCGGTCAGTGACGACGAGGGCTATCTCGACATCAGCCTCAGTGTGGACCTAACCCCCGGCTGGCACCCGGTGACCTTCCGGCTCGAGGATGAGGGGTCGGCTGTCGTGGGCAAGGCGATGGTCGTCGACCCGGCCGCACGGCTGGGCATCGTCAGCGACATCGATGACACGATCATCCATACTGGGCTGACCCGGTTAGTCGAGGCGATCCGGACCACATTGTTCGTGGCGGAGGACGCCCGCGTTGCGATCCCGGGCGCAGCGGAGTTCTACACCGATCTGGTCGCCGCTGACGGCGGTCGGGCACCGGTGTTCTACGTCTCGACCGGGGCGTGGAACCTGCACGTCGTGCTCGACCGATTCCTGGAGCGCCACGGCTTTCCTCTCGGGCCGATGCTCATGACCGACTGGGGCCCTGGCGGTAAGTGGCTGTTCCGCGAGAACAGCATCACATTCAAGTCGCGCACGATTCTCGAGCGGATCGATGAGCATCCGCAACTGCGCTGGGTTCTCGTAGGTGACAGCGGCCAGCACGATCCCGAGGCTTACGCCGCCGTCGCACGGGCCCGCCCGGACAAGCTGCGCGCGATCTACATCCGCGAGGTGCCGCCGCAGTCTCCCGGTCGAGGCGACCGGGTGCGCGAGTTCGCGGAGGAGCTGGCCGCCCTCGGCGTGCCTCTGCTGCTGATCCGCGACAGCCGGGCAGCTGCGGAGCACGCACGCGAGTTGGGACTGCTCGACGTCTAGTGAATCGTTTCGGGCCGGCTAGGGTTGGGAAGGATGGCATGTCGGGTTGGGTTGTCGCTGCGGGCTGGGGCCTATTCGGCGGTGCGGCACTTGTAGTCGGCGCCGCTGTGGCTTGGTCGACGGCGGTACCGCGACGTGTAGTGGGCATCGTTATGGCGTTCGGTGCGGGCGTCCTGATATCCGCCGTGGCGTTTGACCTGATGGATGAGGCGGAGCGGTCCGGTGGGCTGTTGCCGACCAGCGTCGGCTTCGTCGGTGGCGCGGCCGCCTATGTAGGCGCCAATGAAGTGCTGGCGCGACGGGGAGCGCGGCATCGCAAGCGCTCCGGCGATCAGCAGCCGTCCGAGAAGACACACGGGGGAAGTGGGGCGGCCATTGCGATGGGGGCGCTGCTCGACGGCGTCCCGGAGTCAGTGGTGCTTGGCGCATCGCTGCTCGGCGGCGGGGGCATCAGCACCGCAGTAGTAGCGGCGGTTTTCATCTCCAACGTGCCTGAGGGGCTGTCCAGTGCGGCGGGAATGAAGCGCGCCGGGCGTTCCAAGGGGTACGTGTTTGGCGTGTGGGGCGGGATCGCCGCTGCCAGCGCTGTAGCCGCCGCGCTCGGGTACATCCTGCTCGGCGGCGCGTCCGCGTCGCTCGTGGCCTCGATCACCGCCGTCGCGGCTGGAGCGATTCTCGCCATGCTGGCCGACACGATGATGCCCGAAGCCTTCGAGGAGACCCACTCGTTGACCGGCCTGATTACCGTAGCCGGGTTCTTGACAGCCTTCGCGATCGAGCGCGTGGGGGGTTGATCTGTCAGGTGTGAGGGTGCTCGTGCCCCTCTTCTTGCCCGACCTGGTGGCTGTGCGGGTGGGCGTGCGTCTCCTCGCCGTGGCCGTGGTCGTGCAGGTGCTCGACGTGGGGGTGTTCGTGGGAGGTATGCGGGTGGTCGTGGGACACGTCATCGTGCTCGTGTTCGTGAGCATGGGGAGCCTCGTGGCTGTGCTGATCGGTCATGATCGTCCTTCCCTTGTGGGTTCGCTCGGGTGCTACCCGGTAACGCCTCGGCCCGTCCGGTGTGCTGATGCCTGGACTTCAACATATCCCTCAGGGTCTTAGCCCGCTCGGTGGAGGCGAAGGGGTCTTTGCGAGTCGTTAGTTATTGCACATACCTTGCAATAGGGAGGGTCGCGCGGCTACCCTCTGAGACGAAGAGTCCGCTAAGGGCGGTCCCCGTGAAGCAAAGGCAGGACCCGGATGACCGCGACATACGCCTCGACCGCGTCCGGTTCCCGGTGGACGCGGATCCGTGCGTCGCTAACCCCGGCCGAGTGGCGCAGAGCGGCGGGCCTCTTCGGCGTGATCGCCGCCTTACACATCATCGGGTTCTTCCTGCTTTTCGCGGTGGTCGTCCCCGGTGACTTCGCCCTCGGCGGCGGCGCCGTCTTTGGTGTCGGCCTCGGCATCACCGCCTACACGCTGGGGATGCGACACGCCTTCGACGCCGACCACATCGCGGCGATCGACAACACGACGAGAAAGCTCATGACCGACGGCCAACGCCCGCTGAGCGTCGGCTTCTTCTTCTCGCTGGGTCACTCGACGATCGTCTTCGTCCTCGCCGCAGCATTCGCTCTCGGCATCAGGGGGCTGGGCGGTGCCGTTGAGGATGACAGTTCCACCTTGCACAAGATGACCAGCGTGATCGGACCCAGCGTCTCCGGGTTCTTCCTCCTGGTGATCGGGGTCCTCAACCTCATCGTTCTGGTCGGCATCGTCAAGGTGTTCCGGCGCATGAGGCAGGGAGAGTATGACGAGCAGAGACTTGAGGACCAGCTCAACAACCGCGGCTTGATGAACCGCTTCTACGGGCGCGCGACCAACGCGATCAAGCAGCCCTGGCAGATGTACCCGTTGGGTCTTCTCTTCGGGCTTGGTTTCGACACGGCAACCGAGATCGCGCTGCTGGCCACTGCGGGTGCCGCGGCGGCCGGTGGCCTTCCCTGGTACGCGATCCTCACTCTGCCGATCCTGTTCGCGGCGGGAATGTCGCTGCTCGACACGATCGACGGGGCATTTATGAACTTCGCTTATGGCTGGGCTTTCCTCAAGCCCGTGCGCAAGGTGTTCTACAACATCACCATCACCGCGCTGTCCGTGGCCGTCGCACTCATCATCGGAGTCATCGAGTTGATCGCCGTGTTCGCGGACAGGTTCAGCCTGACCGGTGGGGTGTTCGGCCTGGTCTCCAACCTCGACCTCAACTACGTCGGCTACGCGATCGTGGGATTGTTCGTGGTCACCTGGGCGATCGCCTTGGCGGTATGGCGCTTCGGGCACATCGAGGAGAAATGGACCGCCGGCCTGCGAAACGCGCCATCCACCATCGACTGACAGTCATCCAGGGGCTGACCTGGGCCTCAACGGGTGCTGCCCCAGCTAACCGTCGTCGCGAGGCCCCAACCGATCATCGCCAGGAGCCACTGGTCAAACCGCCTCGGCGGTCTGCTCATGTCACCTCCAGGATTCTCGGTTGCTAGGTTTGGCTTTCGCTTACGGCCGAAGGACGAGACGAGGATGCGAGCGAACCTCAGGCGACTCCTCGAAGCGAGCATCGATCGGGCCCGCGAACGAGGGGCAAAGGCGGTTGCCCGGGCAGTCCGTCTGACCGGAGCGGCCGTGGTGGCCTATCTCGTCGCCGATCAAATCTTCCCCGGCAGCAAACCGCTGCTGGCACCGCTGACAGCCCTTCTCGTCGTACAGGTGTCGCTCTACAGCACCCTGACTGCGGGGTTGCAGCGGGTCGCCAGTGTGGTGGCCGGTGTGGTTGTGGCGGTGGTGTTCTCGGCAGTCGTTGGCTTCACGTGGTGGAGCCTGGCCGGACTTATCGCGGCGTCGATCATCATCGGTCAGATGCTGCGGCTTCGTGAACAGCTGCTCGAGGTGCCGATCAGCGCGATGCTGGTGCTGTCGGTCGGAGGCGCCGAACGCCCTGCTGCCTGGCGCGTCACCGAGACGTTGGTGGGCGCCGCGGTGGGGGTGTTGTACAACGTCGTACTGCCTGGTCCCGTGCGGTCCAGCACGGCAGGTGCGGCAGTGGAGAAGTTTGCCGGTGAGATAGCGGGCTTGCTGGAGCGGATGGCGACCGAGCTGGCCGCCGGGGCGTCGGTGGAGAAGGCGCAGCGGTGGCTCGCTGAGACACGCCGGCTGGCGAACCGGGTGGCGGGCGTAGATAGGGCGCTGGTCGAGGCAGAGGAGAGCCGGCGGCTCAACGTGCGAGCCCTCGGCACGATGGACGCGGCACCCGACCTGCGCAGTGGACTCGACGCACTAGAACACACCACGGTGGCGCTGCGGGGGCTTTGTCGAGCTGTCGTCGACCAGCTGCAGGCCTTGCCCGACGTTGCCGACCGCATGTACACACCCGACATGCGCGAGGTCTTCGCGGTCCTGCTTCGCGACCTGGCCGCTGCTGTCGAGGCCTTCGGGCGTCTCGTCCGCGCAGAGGCAGAAGGAGGCAGTTCGCCCGACGCAGAGCTCGCTACGGCGCTTGACACGGTAGGTGAGGCGCGCGTGCGGTTGACCGAACTGATGTTGATCAACCCGGGCGACGCCCCGGAGCTGTGGGAGCTGAACGGCTCAGTGCTCACCAATGTCGAGCGCATCCTGCGGGAGATCGACCTCGACGAGCGCGCCCGTCAACGGGAACGGCGGCAGCGTGAGTGGGAGGCGAGGCCGCCGGCGGCTCAAGCCGTCGACCGGCTTCGAGCCACCTCCCGCGAGGTCGCGCGCCGACCGCTGCGGTGGCGCCGGCGTGCGACCGTCAAGCATCCCGACTAGCGCGGCGCAGCGAAACTGTCGGCGGCCATCGGCATCATGGGTTATGAGTGCGAAAGACACCCGCCGAGAGTCGATGAGGAGGTGACGTCGTGCGCTTGTTGGTCTTCTCCGACCTACACCTCGACACGCCGTTCACGTGGGCTGGTCGAGAACTCGCGCGTGCCCGCCGCCGGGCGCTGCGCGAGACCCTCACCCGCATCTGCGAACTCGCCGAGGCCGAGGACGTCGATGCCGTGCTCTGTGGCGGCGACCTCTACGAGCATGACCGCTTCACCCCTGACACCAGGGCGTTCTTGCTCGAGACTTTCGCCCGCCTTCACCCGCGACCGGTGTTCTTGGCCCCAGGGAACCACGACTGGTACGGCGACCAGAGCCTCTACCGCCAAAGCGACTGGTCGCCGAACGTCCACGTCTTCACCGAGGCCCGACTGATGCCGGTCGAGCTTGCCGACGGACTCACCCTGTGGGGTGCGGCTCACTGCGCGCCGGCGAACACCGACGGCTTCTTCGACAGCGGCTTCCGGGCCGACCGAGAGGGCGTCAACCTCGCCCTGTTCCATGGCAGCGAGAGCTCGGAGTTCCGCTGGCAGGAGGAGGGCAAGGCCCCGCACGCGCCATTTCGCTCCAGCCAGATCCCCGCCGCCGGCCTCGACCACGCGTTCTGTGGGCACTTCCACACTCCGAAGGACGCCGACTGGCACACCTACCCCGGCAACCCTGACCCGTTGACCTTCGGCGAGACCGGCGAACGCGGCGCGGTGGTCGCCGACATCGGTAGTGACGGAAGTCCCACCCGCACGCGCCACCGGGTGTCGGTCTCAGAGGTCCATGACCGCGTTGTCGACCTGACCGGAGTGACCCACTCGGGGGAGGTGCGGGAGCGGGTCGCCGCCGACGTCAAGGGGCTTGCCGGGGTAGTCCGCGTCACGCTGAGCGGCGAGGTGGAGCCGGAGGTCGACGTGCGGCTCGCCGACGTCGAGGGCGGCTGGGACGATCTCGAGGCACTGGTGGCCCGCCGCGGAAACATCAGCGTGGCCCACGACCTCGACGAGCTGCGGCAAGAGAAGTCCGTGCGTGGCGAGTTCATCCGCTTGGTCGAGGGTGATGCCACGCTCGATGACGCCGTACGCCGCCGAGTGCTGATGACCGGTCTAAGAGCCCTCGCCGGCCGCTCCGACGAGCTGGAGGTGTTGTAGCGGTGCACATCAGGTCGGTGACCGCCGAGGCATTCGGGCCGCTGGTCAACGAGACGCTGACTCTCAGCCCGGGCCTGACCATCGTTCATGGCGACAACGAGTCGGCGAAGTCCAGCTGGCATGCCGCGATCTACGCCGCCCTGTGTGGCCGCCGGCGTGGCAGAGGAGCGAACAAGCTCGATGACCGCGAGTTCGCTGATCGCCGACGTCCGTGGGATCGCAACTCCTGGAAGGTCAGGTGCGAGGTCAGGCTCGACGACGGCCGCACGGTCACCTTGCGTCATGACCTCGACGGCAAGGTCGACTGCTGCGCTGTCGACGAGCGCGGTCGCGACGTGTCCAGCGAGATCATGTACGACGGCGCACCTGACGGTTCCCGGTGGCTTGGGCTCAACCGGCGCACGTTCGCGGCGACGGCATGCGTCAACCAGGCGGAGCTGCTGCGCGTGCTCGAGGCTGCCGGCGACCTGCAGACGGACATCCAGCGCGCCGCCGCCACCGCGGGCAAGGACGAGACCGCAGCCTCCGCCCTCGACGCGGTGAAGAAGTACTGCAGTGACCAGGTGGGACTCGACCGGGTTAATTCTCGCAAGCCGCTGCGACGCGCCGTCGACGAGCACCAGCGCGCGACGTCGGCTTACGAACAGGCTCAGCGCGCTCACGACGACTACCTGCGTCTCGTCGTCGACTCCGACCGTGCACAGCAGGCAGCCGCGGCTGCGGCTGCCGAACGGCGGGCCGCCGCAGCGGCGAGAGAGTCGGCAGAGCGGGTGGTGCAGGTGGCTGCGTCCGTGGCTTCTGCGCAAGCTGCCGCAGCCCAAGCAGCAGCCCTGGCGGACGAGCGCCGGGCGAATGCCGACGCGCGCGGGGCCGGGTTGACTACCGCGCGCGTGCTGTCGGCGTCGCTGCCCGCTGCTGAGCCAACGAGCCGCCACGAGGACGACGCGACGGCACAACAGGTCGCTGGAGCAATCGGAGCCTGGCGATCCGCTCCCGTGGGCGCCCGGCTGGGCGGACCGACGTCGCACGAGCTGCAGAAGCAGATCGACGGCCTCCCCCTGTTTCCTGATGGGGACCTAGAGGTCGATCCGAGCGTCGAGCACCTCCGCGATGAGTACTTGCAGGCGCGTGCCGTCGTCCGGAGAAGCGAGCGGGAACGCGTCGAGCGCCCTGAGGTGTCGGACCCGTTCCTCGAAGCCGCCCTCGCAGCGGACCCTGCTGCGCTGCCGTGGCTGGCCGAGCGGCTGAGCTCCCCCATCGCCGCGGCCGACTCGCAGTTGCAGGCTGACCTCGATGCCGCGCAGCGGGCCCTCGAGGTCGCCGCCACTGTCGCTGCCGAGGCCGAGCAGCAGGAGTCAGCGGCTTTCGAGGAGGCGCGTCGCGACAGCGGACAGATCGGCTTCGCGCCAAGCCAGCACGCTGCGACCCAGCACTCTGCGACCCAGCACTCTGCGAACCAGCACTCTGCGACCCAGCACTCTGCGACCCAGCACTCTGCGGTCGCGGCGCTTACGGCCGGTCTCGGAACTGTCCTGCTCGCGGTCGCCGTCGTGCTTCTCGTGTTGGGTCACCCCCTGGTCGGGGCGGTTCTGGCGGCGGTCGGTTTAGGTGCCCTCAGCACCGGCCTGGCCGTACGTCGCTCAACGGGCCGCGCAGGAAACCGGGCGCCGACGCCGCCTACTGAAGTCGACGAGCGCCTGGAGGCTGCCCGGGCGCAGGTCCGGCTGGGCCGTGACGAGAGCATGCGAGCAGAACGCGGCTACCTCGACGCCAAGGCGCGGCTGGAGTCGGCCTCCGGCGCTGCCGCCCTGAGCGCCGCACGCAGGCAGGCTGCCGCAGCGGAAGCAGCCGAGCTTGGGTTGCCCGACGATGCGAGTCAGCTAATGACACTGGCCGCCCGCGGGCAGCGCCTTCGGGCTCAACGCGAGGCTTTCGAGCTCTGGCAACGCGGACACGAGTCCGACGAGCTGGCGCTCCGGTCGAGCCACCAGCGGTTCGTCGAGGCCCTCAACGGTCGCGGTTACCCCGGTCAGGTCGACACTCTGGCGGCCTATTCGGCGTACGAGCAGGACTGCATCGCGCGCCGGCAGCAGGCTCAGCAAGCCCGTCGGCGCAACGACCTTGACCGGCAGCTCGCCGACCGGCTGGAGTCTGAGCGGGCGGCCCAGCGGGCTCGCCAGGTCAGGGACGCGGCTCTGTACCAGCTCAGGCAAGCCGCTCAGGCGGTTGGCCTCTGCTCAGCCGAGTCCGCCACCGCCACCTCAACCGCCACGTCAACCGCAATCGACGCGGATGCGCTGGCAGAGGAGCTAGCAAAGTGGTTGAGCGTGCGGGCGGCGACGCTCGAGGGCAGCGACGTGCAGCGCAAGCGGTGGCACCAGCTGCAGACAGTGCTCGACGGACGCAGTCTCGATCAGCTCGAGGCAGAGGCGGCATCGCTGGTCGAGGCGGCTGCAGCGGCCGACCAGGCGGCTGGGCTCGCCGCGGCCAGGTTCGAGGCGGACACCCGGGCACTCCAAGAAGCATCGGTCGCCGCGGCAGCGCCCTATCCGCTCGAGCAGGGGGTCGCTTCGGCACTGTTGGAGGCCCGGAGCGAGGACCTTGAGCACGCAGCCGATGAGGAGAGGGAACTGGCTCGCGTGGCGTCCAGCCAGCTAGGCAAGGTCGCCGAGCGCGAGCGGGCCATTCCCGATGTGGCAGAGGCGGAGGAGGCAGTCGAACGAGTCTTCCGTGAGCTCGAGCGGGTGCGTTCGCTTGGCCAGGTGCTCGACCTGACCGAGTCGTTCCTGAAGCAGGCTCAGGAGACGACGTACACCAATCTCGCACCTGTGCTGAACGCTGCCCTCGACAAGTGGCTGCCTGAGATCACCGGTGGTCGCTACCGTCACGCGCGGGTTGACCCGGAGACGTTGGCGGTTCGGGTGGAGTCCGAGACCGGCGCCCTGCGCCGCGCCGAGCTGCTGAGCGTCGGGACGGCCGAGCAGGTTTACCTGTTGC
>JAABUS010008562.1_pt1 | contig 11179 bp, 9 predicted proteins | sample 5560161 | NCBI WGS metagenome assembly JAABUS01 (sample SAMN10711885, study PRJNA513376) | rock metagenome | isolation source: Antarctica rocks | place: Antarctica: Victoria Land, Trio Nunatak nord | collected 2016-01-04
CGTCTCGGGCAGTTCGGCGAGTGTCGGGTAGCAGCGTTCGCCATCGATCTGCTTTGCACGCGGGTTGACCGGGTAGACCCGATATCCGCGCGCCAATAACGCCTTATAGACGCGATAACCCCATTTGGCCGGGTTGGTCGATGCGCCGACAACCGCCCACACACGCTGGTCCAAACACTCCTCGATGAGCGCCCGCTCCCCGGCTGGTGTTGCTTCCCCATCGGGCATCGTTGTCTCCCCTCACTTCGCCTTGCCTCCGCTAGGATAGCCTGGCAATCTATCGCTACCCCTCTTACAAACGATCGATCGGGTTGCTGATATTCCGTAATACAGCGCCATTCACGATGTCCACAGCCAATCGCCGCCCCCGAACATAACCTGTGGTACAGTATCATTCGTCGGTGTACGTTCGATATACGTTCACGTCTATGAGCGCGGATAACGGCCTGATGTCATGGAGGGAGCAGGAATGCGGCGGCTCGGCGTACTCGCACTGGTGATCGTGTTGCTGCTCGGTGGCGTACCGCTCGATGTGTCAAGTGTCGCGGCCGCCGCCCCGCCCCCGACCGGGCGAGTCGCCTACCAGGGGACCGATCGCGCGTTGCGCATCGCGCAGGCCGATGGCAGCGGCGACAGCATCATTCCGACGCGCGGCCAGGTCTTTACGCCGCGCTGGTCACCGGCGGGCGACAGGATTGTCTATAGCGACGAGTTGGCCGATGCCCCATTCGTGGGCCAGTTGGTGGTACTCGATCCGGTCGCCGGCACGAGGCGCGTCCTGGTCGCTGCCGAGGCGCGCGACCCCAGCCTCGACATCTACTGGTCGTACCTCCAACCGCGCTGGATGCCCGATGGCTCGGCCATCGTCTACATCCGCAGCGGTGGCAGTCGCCTATCAACCGTCATGCGCGTCCCGGCGAATGGCGGCACGCCCGAAGAACTCTTCGATGGGACCAGCAGCACCCGCTTCGATCTTTCCCCGCGCGATGGGCGCTTTGCACTCAGCGATGACGCCTTCGCCGAAGAAGCGATCCAGGGCTCGCGCCTTATCCTGATCAGCCCGGAGGGCTTCTTGCAACGCACCTTGCTACCGCGCTCCGGCGTCTTTTACTTCCAGCCGACCTGGACCCCCGATGGCAGCGGCATCGTGGTGCGCCGTCAGGCCACGCGCGATAGCTCCACGGCGGCCCTTGTCCTGATCAACCCCGACACCGGGGTGCAGCGCGAACTCGGCACCGTCGCCAGCGGCAGCAGCTTCACCTTCTCGCCCGATGGCGCCTGGATCGCGCTCGCGGCGGGCGACACGAAGCGACTCAGTCTGCTCGCGCTGGACACCTTCAAGGAAGGGCCGGTGCTCGGGCAGGGCGCGGCCCCCTCATGGGAGCCCGCCCTCACCACGCGCCTCTTCCCCGAGACCGGATTCAGCGCCGGCGGCCGGTTCCTGGCCTACTGGTCGGCCAATGGCGCGCTGCCGCTCTATGGCTACCCGCTAACCGGCGAGATCCGCGAGCGCCTGGAAGATGGCAACGAATACACGGTTCAATACTTCGAGCGCGCCCGTTTCGAGTATCACCCCGAGCAGAGCGACCCGCGTTATCAGGTCTTGCTCGGCCAGTTCGGGCGACGGATCCACCCCGCCGATCCCGCCGCCGAGTCGTTCGTCGGTGGGACCTACTTCCCCGCAACGAAGCACAATACGCAAGGACGCTTCCGCGAGTACTGGCGAGCGAACGGCGCGCTACCCCAGTTCGGGTATCCGATCACCGAAGAGTTCACCGAAACACTCGAAGATGGCAAGCAATACACGGTCCAGTATTTCGAGCGAGCGCGGTTCGAGTACCACCCGGAGCAGAGCGACCCCCGATATCAGGTCTTGCTCGGCCAGTTCGGGCGGCGGATCCTGGCTGAAGGAAGCCCGCGATAATCTTTCGACACTGGCCGTTTCAACGCGCTCTTTCTGTGCGCTCTTTCTGTTCAGCGAACATGGGTAGCCGGTGGACTGAAGTCCACCGGCTACCCATGCCTACCGGCCCTACCCACCGAATAATCACGACAAACAAGCAGCCCCGCCGCAGTTTATGCGGCGGGGCTGCATCGTCTACTCACAACCGCTACAGCAGCGCACCAGTGTCACTGTGTACCGCAGTTACCGCCGATCGAGCGCCCGCGCCAGCGGCGGGATCACCTGCTTCTTGCGAGAAACGACGCCGGGAAGTTCGGCTGAGTCGTCGCTGACCGCGGCATCGGGCAACGCGAAGGCGGAGCCGACGAGACTCCGCTCGCCCGCACCAGGATAGAGGACGAGGCTATGCCCGTTGAGGATGTCTGTCACCAGGAAGGTGATATAGTCGTAGCCGCGATCCGCTTTCAAGCGCTCCAACTCGGCGATGAACGTCGCCTTGTGCTCAACAAAATACTCGGTCGTCAGCGTCTCCGCCTGCCCGATCGCCAGCGATGAGCCGCCGAACTCATAATCTTTCAGGTTGCCGAGGATGAGGTCGCGCGGCGTCGTATTGCTGAAATCGCTGCGCGCATTGAACAGTTCGCGCGCGAACTCGGTCGGATCGAGTGCGGCGAGCGGCGCGAGGCGCGCGATCGCCGCACAATCGCGCGGGGTCGTCGTCGGCGAGGTCATCAACAACGTATCGGAGATCAACGCGGCGAGCAACAGTCCCGCGATCTGACGCGAGGGGATCAAGCCTGCCCGCTCGTACCCTTCGAGGATGATCGTCGCGGTACAGCCGACCGGCTCGAGGATGAAGGAGATCGGCTCGGCGGTGTGCAGATCGCCGAGGTTGTGGTGATCGATCACCCCGAGCAGTTCGGCCTCCTCGATCCCTTCCACCGCCTGGGCACGCTGATTGTGATCGACCAGCATCACCCGCTTGCGTCGTCCGCGCAAGATGTCGGAGCGCGAGATAGTGCCGCGAACACGTCGCTCGTCGTCCACCACCGCCAGCGCCCGCCCCGGCGCATTCAACAGATGGGTGGCGGTATCGGCGGCGAGATCTTCCGGGTCGACCGTGCGGCTCGGCTGGCGCATCACCTCCGTCACCGGCTGGCTCAGGTTGAGCAGGCGCGCGGTCGCATAAGTATCTTGCGGCGAGGTGATCAGGCTCGTCCCCCGCTCGCGCGCCAGCGCCAGGATCGCCGCGCTCGGTGCGGTTTCACCGACGACGATCAGGCAGGCGGCACCGCCCTCGACAGCGGCGCGTTGGGCATCTTCACGATCGCCGACGATCACCAGATCACCGGGACTAAGCCGCGCGTGCAACGTCTCCGCACGCGACGAGCTGATCCAGACCCGCCCGGTGAACAGACCACCCGGCTCACCGACCAGCAACTCGCCGCCGAGGACACGCAAGAAATGATCGAGCGAAACCGGCGCGTGGGTGTTTGCCACCACCATCAGGTCATCGAGGTAACGCGCGGCGATGTCATCCACGGTGATGACGCCAAGGAGATGGTTCGCCGCATCGACGACCGGCAACAGACCCTTGCGCCCTTCGCGCATCAGGCGGGCCGCCTCGAAGAGGGTATGGGATTCGTGGACCGCCAGTACGTCATGGTTCATCACGTCGGAGACTCGCTGCCGCACATCCTCGATCAGGAGCGGGACGACAACGCCGCAGCGTTCGAGCGCGAACGCCGGTTCGGCCAGGACCGGGCCGAGCCGGACGGGCATAGCCCCTGGGGTGCCGGTTTGGCGCAGCAAATCGGCGTAGGCGATCGCCGAGCAGATACTATCGGTGTCGGGATTGCGATGACCGATGACATAGACCACTTCAGCCGCGCCACAGGCAGCAGGCTGCGAATCGACATTTTGCGCTTCGGACACCCTCGGGACCCCCTTCTTCCACTCCTCGATACGCCGCGACCTCGCGAGTAGTTCGCGCCCAGGCACCTATGACGTGAGCGACACACGATCCATTTCGCGATGGGACATGCTCACACTGGTGCCGGTATTGATCCGCTGGATTGTCTGGCCGAGAATCGGGGCGATCGACAGGACGGTAATCTTGTCGATCCGCTTCTCCGGCGGCAGCGGCACCGTATCGGTCACGACGACCTGCTTGATCGGGCTCTCCTGCAAGCGGGCAATCGCCGGGCCAGAGAGGATCGCGTGCGTCGCCGCCACGGAGACATCGATCGCGCCGCGCTCCAGCACCAGCCGCGCGGCCTGCGTGACCGAACCGGCCGTATCGATCTCGTCATCGACCAGCAGCACCCGCCGGCCTTTGACATCGCCGATCACGTTCAGCGGCTCGCTGCGCCCTTCGGGGCCGACGCGGCGCTTCTCGATGATCGCCAGCGGCGCATCGAGGAATTCGGCGAAATTGCGCGCCCGCTTGGTATTGCCGAGGTCCGGCGACACGACGACCAGATCGGGGATCCGCTGCTCCTGGAAATGCCGCGCCAGCAGGTACATCGCGGTCAACTCATCGACCGGGATATTGAAGAAGCCCTGGATCTGCCCCGCATGGAGATCGACCGTCAGCAGCCGCTCGGCTCCGGCGGTCGTGATCAGGTCGGCGATCAGCCGCGCGGTGATCGGCACGCGCGGCTGATCTTTCTTATCGGTGCGCCCATAGGCGTAATATGGCACGACAGCGGTGATCCGCCCCGCCGAGGCCCGCTTGAGGGCATCGATGATGATCAGCAACTCCATGATCGACTGACTGAGCGGCGGGGAGAACGGCTGCACGACGTAAACATCGTTCCCGCGCACGCTGTCCAGCAGGCGCACGAAGATATTCTCGTTGCTGAACGTGAACACTTCCGCCCGTCCGGGATGAATACCGATATCCTCACAGATCGCCGTGGTCAGCGCCGGGTGGGCATTCCCCCCAAAGATCGTCAGTTCGTCGTAGAGCGACATCGGCTCCCTCCTGAACGCGGCAATACGTCGTCTTCGGCGCTCATCCCCTGGCGTTCGGGGGCAAAGCCACGCCACCACCAGCGAACCTTGGCCCGGCCCGGCCCCACTTGCAGATGAGCAGTTGATAGTAGCGCGACAGGCATGAGGATGTCTAGCCGCAGGCAGCCAGACCGGGATTTCAATCCCGGCTAAGGGCCGCGGCCACGAAACCCGCCTCCGCGGGTTGGGATCGATAGGGGCATGGCGGTATTTATCCCGATAGCTACCACGCCAATAGCAAACCTAGTCCACGCAGCCCTTAGCCGGGATTTCAATCCCGGTCTGGCCCGCAAGCCACCGAGGCCGGGTACCCCCTGGGCGATGCAGATGAACGCCTGATTGTTGGCGTACCACCACGCGCAAGAACGTTGTCCACCAGCGGATACGGGGGGCTTCGCACAGAACCGTGCGGAGGCCACGCGCCCTACGATACTCCCGCGTCCTCTGCCCTGATCGGTCCGCGCGTATCGACTTCCGCATCGAGATTGATCAGGGCATCGCGCGCCGCTGCCTGTTCGGCGAGGCGCTTGTTCGAGCCTTCGCCGACACCGAGTGTGCGACCATCGACGCGCACCTCGACCGTGAACGCGCTTTCGGTGGCCGGGGCACCGCGCGCCACGATCGTGTAGGTCGGCGTGAAGCGCCCCGCGCCGACGGGTAGCCCATGATCGCTCCTGAGGACGTGCGGGCGCTGCGTCGGGTCTTGCACCAGTTCTTGTAACCGCCCTTTGTAATTCTCGGTCGAGAGGCGGGCGATGATCGCCTCGGCCTCGACCAAACGACCGGCGAGGAAATCACGCGCGGCATCGATCCCGGCGTCGAGATGGATCGCCGCCAGCAACGCCTCGAACGAGTTGGCGAGGATCCGGTCGCTCAGGACTTCCGGCGCGACCTCGCCTTTGCTGAGGTAGAGGAGCGGGGCGAGGCCCAGTTGGCGCGACCAACGCGCCAGGGTGTCGGTGCGGATCAGCGCGACGCGGCGCGCGGTCAGTTCCCCTTCCGGCAGATCGGCGAACCGTTTGTAGAGCCAGTCGGCGACGAGGAAACCGAGCAGCGCATCGCCCAGAAATTCCAGGCGCTCGTTCGAGTCGCGCGGGTCACGGCCAAGCTCATTGACGTAGGATCGGTGGGTCAGGGCACGGCGCAGCAACTCGTGATCGCGAAAGCGTACCCCCAGGGCCGCCTCCGCACGCGCGAGCCGCTCGGCATCGTCGAGCGCCGCGCCGCCGTGGACCGCCCCGGCCACCGCCTCGCTCACGACTGTGCGAGCTCATGGTCGAGATCGAGCCCGATCTCTTCGGCGAACTGCTTCAGGCGCGGCCAGTCGATCGTGAGGTGATAGAGATAATGGTTCGCTTCCGTCTGCTCGCTGTGCGAGGTCGCGTATTGCGGGCGCACCAGGAATTGCACCAGCGCATCGGCGGTCGCATTGTCATCGGCGCGGCGATCGTCGAGCGCCAGATCGGCCTCACCGGCGTGCTGGGCGGCATAAGCGCGCCGCAGACCACTCGCGAAGGCTGGGCCGAGTTCGCTGGCGCGGTGTTTCTCGCGCTCCAGCTCGATCTGCTGATTGGCGTCCACCGTCTCGGCCGGTACGCGCGGCCCCGAGGTCATCTGGACATTCTTCTGCTCGACGCGCAAAATCTCGCGCTCGATCAGCGCATGTAGCAAGCGATCGATCCCATCCGCCACGCTAACTTCTCCTCCGTTGGCTCGCCGCACGGCGGGCCAACGCCGCCGCGTGACAGGATTATACCCGAGGGATCGGTATACTGAGGGTGTCTGGACCGGCGATCGGTCGCGCAATCGCAGCGATCAGGCCGCCGGGTAGTTGAGGCAACACGCGCCGCCACAGTGCGACCGAAGCATCATCACGAGGGAAGAAGATGCCACCGACGCCGCTCCTGATCGTCACCGGCCCACCGGCCAGCGGCAAGACCGCGCTCGCCCGGCGACTCGCCCGCGATCTCCACTTGCCGCTGATCAGCCGCGATACCTTCAAGGAGAAGCTGTTCGACACCCTCGGTTGGGACGATCGCCAGCGCTCGAAAGAACTCGGCGCGGCGAGCTACGAAATCCTCTGGTTGGCGCTGGAAATTAATCTAGCCGCTGGTGTCACCACGGTCGTGGAGAGCAACTTTCGCGGCGATCTGCCGATCAAACATTTCCGTGCGCTAGCCGCCGCCTATCCATTCACCGCCTATCAAGTCAACTGCGTCACCGACGGCCCAACGCTCCTGCAACGGCACCAAGCACGCTCACATTCCGGCGAGCGGCACCCCGGCCACGTCGATGATCGGAACGGGGAAGAACTGCGCGCAGAGCTGACGCGCGGGCGTCTCGACCCGCTCCCGCTCGGCGGCGCACTCTTCGAGTTGGACACGACCGATCTCGCCGCGATCGACTACGACGGCCTGCTCACCCGCCTGCGCGACGTGCTGACCGAAGCGCCCGCCGCGCCAACGGCGGCAGGGTTTGCCCCGCGCCTCGCCGCGCTCGATCATCTCGTCCTGACGGTGCGCGACATCGCCGCGACATGCGACTGGTATCGCCGCAACCTGGGGATGGGCGCAATCACCTTCGCGGGCGGGCGCACCGCCCTCACTTTCGGCCAGCAGAAGATTAATCTGCACGAGGTCGGCCATGAATTCGAGCCGAAAGCGGCCCACCCGACGCCCGGCTCTGCCGACCTCTGCTTCCTGACCACACAGCCGATCGCCGCGCTGATGCAGCATCTCGCCGCGCTCGGCACGCCGATCGAAGTCCCGCCGAGCCGCCGCGACGGCGCACGCGGGCCGCTTCTCTCGCTCTATCTGCGCGATCCCGACCACAACCTGATCGAAGTCTCCAATCAGCTTGCCCTTAACGACCCGCCGCGCGACTAATGGAGGTTGACTCATTACTACAGTGGGCGGCTTTCAGCGGGCGTGGGTCGCCGGATGAATCCGGCGCCAGGTGGCCTACAGCCACGAAGTCCACTCAAGTGGACTAGAACTTACCGAATAAGGTTGCTAATGTCTATGCGTCGAAGGGAGCAATGATGCGCTACAAGGCCGTAGTCTTCGATCTTCTCAGCGGTCTGCTCGACTCCTGGACCCTCTGGAATACGGTGGCCGGGAGCGCCGAGGTGGGGATGCGCTGGCGGCAGGCGTATCTGCGCCATACCTACGCAACCCATAGCTATCGTCCCTACGAAACCCTTGTCGCCGAGGCCGCCACACAGGCCGATCTTCCCGTCTCCCTGGCCGCAGACCTGATCGCCCGCTGGGACGAGTTGCTGCCCTGGCCGGAGGCAGCCGAGGTCTTGGGCGCACTGGCCGGGCAAGTGCCATTGGCGGCGGTGACCAACTGCTCGGAGGCGCTGGGCGCACGCGCCATCGCACGGGTCGGCGTGCCGTTCGGCGTCGTGGTGACGGCAGAACGCGCGGGCTACTACAAACCCGACCCACGTCCGTACCGATTGGCGCTCGAAGAATTAGGCGTTGCCGCCAAAGATGCCCTTTTTGTCGCCGGATCGCCATTCGATGTGCCAGGTGCGACCAGCGTGGGATTGCCAACCGTCTGGCACAACCGGCTCGGTCTCGCGCTCCCACCTGACAGCCGACAACCGCTCGCCACCTATGCCACCTTGCGACCGCTCATCGGTGAAGTGCTCGGCGACGAACAATGAGCCAGGAGCCAACCGTGGCGGGGCGACACTTAATCCTCATCAAGCACTCCGCGCCGGTCGTTGCCATCGATCTACCGCCCGCGCAATGGGTACTTGCCACACCTGGACGAATCCGTTGCGCCGCGCTCGCACAGCAACTTGCTGGTTACGACATCGCCGCCATCGCGGCCAGCGACGAGCCGAAGGCGCGCGAGACGGCGGAATTATTGGCAAAGGGACTCGCATTCCCTGGCCCTTCGGGGGCAGCGCACGCAGACGGCTAGAGAGGTCAGGTCACATCTCCCGCGCCGCCTGTAACTCTGGTATTCTACCGGCAGGGATAGCGGACAAAAGGAGGGCGCGTGAGCCAAAAAAGGCCGAAAGCTGCCGGTCAGAACGGGTCGATGTTGCTCCCGGTCTACGTGCCGACAGCGTTGCTAGCATTCGGGCAGGGGTTGCTGGTGCCGACCTTGCCGTACTACGCGCAAGGACTCGGCGCATCGACGGCGCTGATCGGCTTCATCGTCGCGGCGGCGGGGATCGGCACGCTGATCGCCGATGTACCGGCGGGGGCGCTGCTCGGGCGGATGGGCCGACGTCCGGCGATGCTCCTCGGGGCTGCGCTCGTCGCCCTCTCGACCTTCATGGCCGGTTTCTTCCCCAATATCGGGGCGCTGATCGCGCTGCGCCTCGTCGCCGGGGTCGGCACGGCCCTCTGGGGCCTCTCCCGCCACGCCTATATCACCGATGTGATTACCCCCTCGCAGCGCGGGCGCTCGATCTCGATCTTCGGCGGGATCAATCGTGGCGGCAGCCTGCTCGCGCCGGTCTTCGGCGGTCTGCTCGCCCAGGCGTTAAGCCTGAGCGCGCCATTCCTGGTGGCGGGCGGTCTGGCGGCATTCACCGCCGTGATCGCCTTCTTCTTCATCCCGGAAACCGCACAGAAGACGACCGTCGCTGGCGGTCACAAGATGCGTTGGGGCCTTGTCGCGCAACTGATGAAGACGCACTGGCGCGATCTCTCCGCCGCCGGGGTGGCGCAGATCTTCGCGCAGATGATCCGCGCCGGACGGCAGTTGCTCATCCCGCTCTACGGTGCCTCGCTCGGCCTCGACGTGGCGGTGACCGGTTCGATCATCTCCTTCTCGGCGCTGCTCGACGTGGCGATGTTCTTCCCCGCTGGGTTCATGATGGACCGCTTCGGGCGCAAGGTTGCCGCTGTCCCCTGCTTCGCGATCATGGCGATCGGGATGCTCGTCGTCTCCTGGTCGTATGACTTCCGCTCACTGCTGCTCGGCGCGGCGATCATCGGCTTCGGCAACGGCCTCGGCTCCGGCACGATGATGACCCTCGGCGCGGATCTCGCGCCACCGGGTGCGGTCGGTGAATTCCTCGGCTTCTGGCGATTGATCGGCGACACCGGCCAGTCGGGCGGGCCGATCGTCGTCGGGGCGGTCGCGGGGGCATTCGGCCTCGCGACCACCGCGATCCTGCTCAGCGCGATCGGCGCGGCGTCGGCGCTCACCCTGGCCTTCCTCGTCCGCGAAACCCGCATCGCACCGGTGCCCGTAACGCAAGGCGATTGAACGATGCGGGAACGATTCACCGCAGAGACGCAGAGACGCAGAGGATCGCAGAGAGGGAACGAGAGAAACGACTTAAATAGTGCTGTTATACTCGTGTCCTTGTTTCATCCTGAATTCTCGTCTCTGCGAAACTCTGCGTCTCTGCGGTTAAACTTTACGGAGGCTGCGATGAAGATTACGGCGATCGAGACGATTCCGGTGGACCGATACTTATTCGTGCAGATTCATACCGACGAAGGGATCACCGGGCTCGGGGAGTCGGGGACGTGGGGGTTTTTAGAAGCGTCTGCCGAGGTGGTGGAGACTTTTAAGCGCTACCTGATCGGGCAAGACCCGCTGAAGATCGAGCACCACTGGCAATATCTCTACCGCTGGACCCACTTTCGCGGCGCGGCGATCATGGGCGCGCTTTCGGCGATCGACATCGCCCTCTGGGACATCGCGGGCAAACATTTCGGCGTGCCAGTCTACAAGCTCCTCGGTGGCCCGACGCGCGACAAGGCTCGCGTCTATTACCACGTCTTCGGCGGGACGCGCGAGGAGTTGGTGCAGGGTTGTATCGACGCCAAGGCGCAGGGCTTCACCGCCGTCGGCCACCTCACCCCGTTCACCGACGACCCGCGCGACCAGCCGTACTTTAAGACCCACGCCAGCAAGATCGGCGACGCGATCGAGACGGTGCGCCAGTACCGCGAGGCGGTCGGCGACGCGGTCGATCTCTGCATCGAGATCCATCGCCAGCTTACCCCCGCCGAGGCGGTGGTGCTGGCACAGGGGATCGCGCCGTATCACCCCTTCTTCTATGAAGACCCGACCCTGCCCGATAATTTCGACGCGATGGGCCTGATCGCGCAGCAGATCACCATCCCGATCGCTACCGGCGAACGGCTGCACACGATCTACGAGTTCGCGATGTTACTGGCGCGCGGCGCGGTGCAATACGTCCGCCCCGATGTCTGCATGTGCGGCGGGATCACCGGTGCGAAGAAGATCGCCGCGCTGGCCGAGGCGCACCACGTCGGCGTT
>JAABUS010008566.1_pt1 | contig 11171 bp, 8 predicted proteins | sample 5560161 | NCBI WGS metagenome assembly JAABUS01 (sample SAMN10711885, study PRJNA513376) | rock metagenome | isolation source: Antarctica rocks | place: Antarctica: Victoria Land, Trio Nunatak nord | collected 2016-01-04
AGCACATCTCTATGCATCCGGCTCTACGGGTCCGACATCGCGGCAGTTGGTTAGACCGCCCCGAGAGTTCGACTGGTGAGGCCGAGCCCGCGGTGATGTCGCCCATCTCGAAGACGCCAGTATCGCTTTACGTCACTGACGACCGCCGTAGACTCGCTACAGCCCCCTTGTTGTGCCCCAACTTCGAGATTTTGGCGACAATCCGCCGGAAATTTCTTGAGAGGTCGAAACCGTCCAGATTTCCGGCAACATGCCGGCATTTCGCCGTTAAAATGCCGGCTTTATTTCGGCTCTCAGGCCCGAGCGGACAAGGGAGCCTGTTCCGACCCGGTGAGAAGATTCTCGCAGTGATTGTCTGGGGATGGTTCACGAAGCTAAACCGGGGGTAGCACCCGAGGAAGCCACGGGGCGATGTTCGGGGGATGGTTCTTTCGTCCTTAAGGGCGATGTTCAGGGGATAGTTTTCCTCAAAGCCCGAGGGCTGAGACCGCCGACACTAGCGATGTTTGGGGGATGGTTCGACCGAGGTAGCGATGTTTGGGGGATGGAACTAGCGATGTTCAGGGGATGGTTTGAGGGCCAAGTAGCGATGTTTGGGGGATGGAACTAGCGATGTTTGGGGGATGGTTCCATGCCCTAACCCCTTGACTGGACTAGGTTTTCTGAGTCACAACTAGTACAACCTTAGTTAGACAAAGAGTAACAACTAGGGGCTGTTGTTGCTCTCTCTTTGATGTCAGGATAAATCCCCATGGAAACGGCCAAGCCAGCACACGACAACGAGCACGAACCCAGGAAGCCCCCCCGCGTCATCAGCGGACGGGATGAACTGAACTTGGCCGAGTTTCCGCTCACCGTGCTCTCGCGGCACGTCTCTCGGAACGACAAGGTCCGAGTCTTCGAGGACCGCATCCGCGACCAAGGCAGCGGCGAACTCATCACCCGACGCCTAACCGTGTCCGCCGATGAGACGTATGGGCTCCCGACGCCGCTTGATGATGACGTCATCGTCGGGCTCATCCAAATCACGAAGGCCGCGAACAACTTCACGGACCGAACGGTTTCCTTTAGCCGTTATCAACTCATCGAGCTTCTCGGTTGGCCGTATAGCGGGCAGAGCTTTCGACGGGTCGATGAGTCGCTCAATCGGTGGCTCGGTGTCACCCTTCGCTACGAAAATGCATGGTGGGACAAGTCGGCCCAAAGTTGGGTCAGCGAGGGGTTTCACATGCTCGACAACTTGACCCTCTACCACCAGGACACCATCCGCAGGATGAGGAAGGCGGGAGGCCAAACGCCTCTACCCTTCTCATCCTTCTCGTGGAACAAGGTTGTCTTTCGAAGCTTCCAGGCGGAGAACCTGAAACGGCTCGACCTCTCGCTTTACTTTCACCTGAACCTCGCGGCATCGAAGCGGGCTTATCGCTTCCTCGATAAGCGGTTTTATCGCTGTGGCACTCTTCAATTCGACCTTCGCGATTTCGCGTGTGAGCACATCGGCCTTAGCCGCAATCACACCGCGGCCAAAATCAAGGAGAAGCTTCAGCCCGCCATTGAGGAATTAGAAGCCGCCGGCTTCCTTGAGCCCCTCGACCGGACCGAGCGATACGTTAACGTCTGCCGGGGCGAGTGGAAAATCATCCTCGTCCGCAAACAGCTAGAGCCGGCAAAGGCCCCCCGCAAGGTCGAAGTCTCGACGCTGTTCAAACCTTCCGAGCTTGAATCGGGCCTTATCGCCCGCGGCGTGACGCCAGTTACCGCCGCGGAGCTTGTCGGGGCCTACCCCGCCGAGCACATCGAGGACCGGATTGAAGTCTTTGATTGGCTCATCGCTAAGCAGGATAAACGGGTCACGAGGAGCCCCGGCGGGTATCTCGCCGACTCCATTCGGAAGAGCTACGCGAGGCCAAAGGGCTTCGAGTCCAAGGCCGAGCGGGAGAAGAAGCGGGCCACGGAGCAGGAGCGGACGAGGCGAGCCGAGGAAGCGAAGCAGCGGACCGAACGGGAGCAGCAAGCCCGCGAGGAAGCCGAGCAGGGCCGCATCGCGGCCTACCTTGAGACACTCACCGCCGACGAGCGAGAAGCCATCGAGGCGGAAGCCATCGAGAAAGCGGCCCCGTTTTTCGTTCAGCAGCTCCGCCGCAACACAGGCAGCCCCGAGACGGAGGCCCGTTACCTCAAGCTCATCCTCGACATGCACGTGAGCGGGATTCTGGAGAGCCAGGGAAAGAACGATTAGGTCCGCGAGGAGACAGCAAGGTGTGATTATAAATGGAAGAATATAGATATTTGGAAGTGGCTATAGAAGAGGCAATCCAGGGTTTATCCGAAGGTGGTATCCCTATCGGTTCTGTGCTCGTCATCGACGGCGTTATCGTTGGACGCGGGCATAACCGTAGAGTTCAAAAAGGCAGCCCCACGCTTCATGCCGAAATGGATTGTCTAGAGAATGCGGGCCGCCTCAAAGCGCGTGACTATCAACGGGCGGTTCTATATTCAACGCTTTCACCATGCGACATGTGCAGCGGCACGGCGTTACTATACAAAATTCCACGAATCGTCATCGGCGAGAACACAACGTTCCAAGGCCCGGAGTCTTATCTCCGTTCCAGAGGGGTTGTTCTCGACATCCGTCAAGACGCCAAGTGCATCACTCTCATGCGAGACTTCATCGCGGCACGGCCAGACCTTTGGAATGGTCCCTCGGTCGCTTAGGGGGCTTTTTATTTTTCTCTCCTCTTTTGAAGACGAAGACAGAAGACGCCCGAGAGCCGGACTCATTCCGGCCCCAGACCGACCGCCCCGGAACCAACCGCTCCACCGCCCCGCTCGGTCGGCCCGCTTCGAAGACGGGCCTCGCTCGCTCCCAGCCTCGATTAACCGCGGCACAATCAAGGTGCCCCCGACGGACCTCCAGGGCATCAACCGCCAACCGACCAACCGCCCGACCAACAACGCCCGCGACTGACCGCCGCATCACGCTGCCCCGCCCAGAGCTACCACCGCCCACGCATCCGACCCGAGCACGGAAGGCCCCGGCTTCGCCGCCCCCTATAGAGCGCCTTGCCCGGTCTAACGACCGAGCAAGCCTTGTTGTTGGGGTCGGGCCTTGCGGCCCTCCACTCGTGACCGAGTTCCCGACGAGAATTGCTTTCTCGTCAGGAGACTTCGCTCCCGAGACATCACGCCCCGAGTGACGCGAATTCCCCGAGCGGGGAGATTCACGCCCCTCGCCTTTCCATTTCCGCGGCATCAACCGCTACCCCACCGCGTGCCACGGCCCGCGGCAGAGCTCGCCCCGGAACCGACCGCGGGGGAACGCGTTGCGTCCCCCACAGACCGCCTTCGGACTACTCACCGTTCATAAACAGGGTGGGACATTCGAGCTGACTTTCTCGCGATGAAATTCTCTCGCCGCCACTGGTACGCGAGCGGTTTTTCGGCTTGGATGGATGTAGGTTTTCCGCCGACGGACCACCAGGCCCCGCCAGGAGTTCCGCTCATGCCCCTATCGATTTGGGAATATCTCCGGGCGAGAACGCGAGACGCGGTCCTCGCAGGATTTCAGGACGCTTTCGACGTCGCCGAGCAGGGCGATAGGAACGGCAGCCAACACGATGCGGCGAACAGGCTTGTGGCGAAGCTCGCCGCGACCGAGGCGGCAGGTCTTCCCGAGCCGAGCCGGAACGGGAGCGAGAGCCGAGAGGGAAACGGAGCGCAAGCCACGCCGCTCGAAGCTCCCAGGAGGCCCACGGAGCCCGTCCAGTTCGAGGACGAACTTGAGAGGCGGATTGACGCCGCGGCCCCTCAGCGAGCCCAGGAGAGACCCCTAGACGACCCGCGTCATGGTCAACCGAGTGTGGCACCAACACAAAGCGCCGAGGAGCGCCCGCTCGCTCCGGTTCCGCCCGGCCGCATCACGAATCGCAAGCGGGGGAGGCCGCCCAAGAATCGGCAGGACGCGAACGGATGACTCCCCGTGAGCAAGAACTCGTCTCCGCCCTCGCTCTGAAAATCCGGATGCTCTCGTTCGACGAAATCCTTCGGAGTTGGTGGCCGGCGTCGAAGTCCGCGACCACGAACGCGAGGAGGAGACTCGCCGAGCTTGTTCAAGACGGGCTTTTGGTCCGAGAGCGAGCACTCGCGAGGCCGAGGCTTCCGCTCGAAGACCCGATTTTCCGTTGGAAGCCGGGTGAGGCCGCACCGGATTTCGGGAAGCTCTCTTGGACCGTGAAGAGCCGATGGACCGAGCCGCCGCGGGAGGTGACGGTTTATCTCGCCTCAAGACGAGCCGCCGCGATTTTCGGCGGGAAGGCGAACGGCAAAATCAAAAATCCCTCCCAGGCCACCCATGACATCCACCTCGGAGCCCTCTACCTGAAGCTCTGCCGCGAGGCCCCGACCATCGCCGCGGGTTGGATTGGGGAGGACATTCTTGCTCCCACGAGGGAGCACCAGAAATTACCAGACGCGATTTTGCACGACCGCGACGGACGCCCCCGGCTCGTTGTCGAATTCGGCGGAGCCTACCCGGCCGAGCGGCTCCAGGCATTTCACGACGACTGCGCGGCGAGAGAATTACCCTACGAGCTTTGGTGAGAGCGAGGGCCAGGAGATGACGCCGGGAGAGCGAGACGCGGCCATCCTTGACCACCTCAAGCGTTACCACCTGACGACGCCCGAGATTTTGCACCGGCTCTTTTTCCCAGGCGTTGGAATCAACCCCGTTCGGAAGGTCACGGCGAGGCTTTGCCGGGAGCGGCGAATTCGCCCGTGCAGGCTCTTTGACCAACGGAAGTATTTCATCCTCACCCCTCGCGAGGCCGTGAGGCTTGGCGAGCACCGGAGCGTTGCCCGCCCCTTCGAGTATCAGGGGCTCGTGAACGCCTACGGCGTGCTCTCCTATTGTGTGCAAACGGGCACGAAGAAGTTCACGCCGAAGGAATTTCGCGAGAAATTTCCCGAGCTGGTCATCCCCGGCGTTCGGCTTGGGAATTACTACATCGACGTTGAGGAGACCTCGGAGGGCTCGCAGTCGTCGCACGATTCGCAGTCGTCGCACGACTCGCAGCCGTCGCACGGCCGGAAATCGCGACTCGGCTTCATGCTCGTTGATTACGGAACGAGCGAGACGACCATCCTCAAGAAGCTCCGAAAAATCGCCGCCCGAGGGTTCACGCTCCCCTCCTTCACCGGGCTCATCCAGAAAGGCAATTTCGTAAACGCCATCATCGCCCCGACCGCGACGAAGGCCGAGGCCATCAAAGCCGCCCTCATGGGAGAGGCCCCCGGCTTTATTCGCTACCGGGTCGAAGTCGTGGAAGCTCTCGGGGAGCTGCTCGTTCACCGAGGCAGGCTCAAGGCCGCGAGCGACGACAAGGACCACCAGGCCGCGGCCCCGCGCGAGGCCGACGACCGGCGAGCCCATGAGCCAAGAGGCGAGCGGATGAGGCGACGGCTCGCAACAACTCGGGTCCCCATCCGGTCGAAGGCCCTTCCAAAAAGCGCCGTCGCGACCGGGCTCAATTACCGGACCAAGGTCACGACCCCGCGACAGGACGGAATGACCACGGCCAGGTTTGTTCTCGTGGTAACGACGGCCTTCATCGCCATCGCCTTTCTGCTTCGACTCCTCTCGCTCCTCCCCAACTCGGCAATCGTCTCGCTCTTCATCTTCGTCTCGATTGATGTTCTCGGAATCGCCTACGCGAGGTTCATCACGAAGAGGCCGACGTTCGAGCACCTCTCTCTTTTTCTGGCGGTCCTCGGCGTGAGCGGGCTCTCGGCCCTCGTGAATCTCGCACCGACGACCACGAGAGCCTATCAGTTACTCTTCGGCGTCGCCGTCGCAGGCTCCGCCGTGCTCTCCTACTTCATCACGCAGCAAATCTGCCATTTCATGGCCGTGAACGAGCGGATTGAGTGGCATCGGATGAGGCATTACCAGAATTATTGGGGGTTGGTCCGGGAGGGGAAGACGCCCCGTGGATGCCCTGAAATCGCGGTATTCCGGCAGAGCTTCGCGTATCTCCCGGTGGCCTTCCTCGCCGGATATTTGACGATTCTCGCGGTCGAGAGGAGCAGACTTTCCGAGTATGCTTCGATGTCGGGAGTCGTCGGCTTCCTCGGAAGCCTTCTCCCCATCTGGCTCCTCGCGAACGAAGGCGACCACGCCCCAAAGGTATCCTTTTTCGCGACCCTCCAAGCCGCGAAAACGGCCTTCACGACCTTCGTTTGCTACAACCGCCACGGCATCCACGCGGCCGGGCTCTTTCACTTCCCCACCCCGTTCCTCCGTTCGACGTTCAAGCGAGACGCGACGCTCGGGGCGACCATCGCGGTTCTCACGACGGCCTTCGTATGCATCACGGTCTCATCGCCTCAGGTTTTCATCGAGCGTCAATCTCAGGCTTTAAAGAAAGCCACCGCTCCGCTCGAACCGTTCCAGCTCAGCCCCGTCGAAGAGCGATTCTCGCTCCAGCTTGAGCCCGAGAAGAGGAAGACGTATTTCGAGGAGAAGCGGGCCGCGTGGGAGGCCCGCGAGCGGAGAGCGAGGCAGACGCCCGAGGAGAGCTTCTTCGTCTTCCTCGCTCGACTCGCCGGGCTCCTCCTTTTCTGCGGGCTCGGTCCGGGCCTCACGCTCTTCGCCGTGCTTTGGTTCACGGGAGGCAGGCTCCTTCTCCGCTACCACCAGGCCCTTGAAGCACCGGCGGCCTACGAGGTTCGGCCCCAGCCGACCGAGAAGGAGCTTGCGGACGGAAAGAGAGTCCCGACCCCTTGGGATAACCGCATCGAGAGAATCCGCCTATCGAGCGACCCGCTTGAAACCGAGCATTTCTATTTGGGAGCGGCCATGGAGGGGGATTTTCCGGTTCTTTACCACCAAGAACTCTCATACGGACACGCCCACATCCTCGGAGACTCAGGTTCTCGGAAGACCTCGACAGGCATCGCCCCGTATTTAACGCAGCTCATCGACCGACAAGACTGCTCGGTCCTCGTCATCGACCTCAAAGGCGATAAAGCCCTCTTTGAAGCCGCCCGCGAGGAGGCCGACGCCGCGGGCATCCCCTTCAAGTGGTTCTCGAACATTACCGGAGTGCCGAGCTTCGTCTTCAACCCGTTCGCCCAGAGCCACGTTCCGAGCCTCACGACGAACCAGCTCACCGAAGGCATCATGCAGGCGCTCGCCCTCGACTACGGCGAGGATTACGGCCGTGGCTTCTATTCGTCCCTCAATGACCTCGTTCTCGGCGGCTACCTGAAGCGATACCGAAAGCACGTTAGCTCTTTCAAGGAGCTTCACCGCTTCGTCTCGGATAAGTCAGCCTTTATTGGCATAGGAAGCGACTCCGATTGGGAGAAGACCCGCCACGTCGCCCGCGTCATCGAGAAGCTCGCCGACGTCGAATCAATGAATCTGACGGCACCGACGGCCGAGGCACCGCGAGCCATCGAGGAGCAGATTGACCTTCCGGCCATGCTCCGCGAAAAGCAGGTCGTCTACTTCTACCTCTCCTCCATCCAAGAGCAGTCGAACGCCCAGAAGATGGCGAAGCTCGCCATGTTCTCGCTTCTCACCGCCGCGGACCGCCGCCCCAAGGGCGATAAGAACCGAGTGTATGTATTCGTCGATGAGTTTCAGCGAGTCGTCTCGGAGAACGTCAGCATTTTCTTCGAGCAAGCCCGGAGCAAGCGGATTCACTTCATCCTCGCGAACCAGACCATCGGCCAGCTCGACAAGCAGGGCGTGAAACTGACCGACGTCGTTGAGTCCAATACCGCCTTCAAGCAGAGCTTCCGGGCGACGGATGAGAAGAGCATCAAGCGATTGATGGAGACCTCGGGCGAGGCGGTCTATCACTCGCTCCAGTGGACGGAATTCCTGAACGACGCCTTTGACGACGAGCCGGGAAACCAGCTCTCCGTTCGGGCCGCGATGCGGCAGAGCGAGGACGGCGACGCGATGGCAAAAGTGGGCGAAAGCGTTGGGCCGAGGCTTGAGAAGAACACCATCATCGATGTTTCGGCCCTGCCCCTCGCGTCCTTCGTCCGCTTCAGCGAGTCGAGCGGCTATACCCAATATTCGGGCAACCCGTTCGCGATGTTGAGCGAGTATCACATCACGAAGGCCCTCTTCGGCTACCGGGAACAGAGCGACTGGCCGGAACCCGACGGTCGGACCGTCATCGTCACCGAAGGCGATACGCCGACCTTCCCGAGCAGGCTCCTGAATTCAAGCGTCCCCATCCCCATGCCCACCAACATTCCCGGCGGCTTCGACGACGACCTTGAGCGGCGAATCAACGAGGCCAGCTAGCCATCCCAACCGCGAGCCAGGAGGACCGCACCCGATGAACCGCCCCACGAGGCCCTCGCTTCAGCCGCAACGCCCCGGCATCGTGGCGAAGCTTTTTCGCCACGTCCAGACCATCGCACTCATTGGGACATCGCTCCTCATCGCCTTTTGGTTTTGGTCAGGAGGAAAGCCGAATCCGTTTGCCCAAGGACCGCCGTCCCTGCCGCAAGCGTTCACCCCCGAGTCGGCTCAGAACGTCGAGCTTGCGACTGTCGCGAGCGTTCAACGTCAGCAGCTCATCGCCGCAAAGCTAAAGCAGCGCCAGGCCGTCGCCGCCTTTGACGAGCTGAGCCGAGACCTCAGAGAATGGGAAAAGGAAATGGCCGCTTGGCAGAGCGAGGGGCCACCACTCCTCCAGAACGCCGAGGGGAAGAGGCTCGCCGCCGATACAGCCCTCGTGAGTCAGGTTCGAGCCGTCTTCAGGGAGGAGCGGCCGGGAATCGAGGCCATCAAAGCGGCAAGGAAGCAGGCCGAGGAAGTCATCTTCCCCGTTCGTGAGTCGCTGAGTAACGCCGAAGATGCGTCGCCGCCCTCGGACTTCGCGGTGACGACGCTTCGCGAATCCCAGAGTCAGGCGAGGAACGGCCGCGAGAGATACCGGCAGGCTCGTGAAGCCGTGAGCGTCCTACTCGCCCAGGCACCGGCCGCAGGGATAAAGACGCTCGAGCAGGCCATCATCCAATTCGACAAGGAAGAGGCCCGTCAGAGGGTCGCGACGATTGAGGCCGTGGAGAAAAAGGCCCGCGACGAGGCAACGCGGCTCGTCGCCCAGGAGAAGGCGAAGGTCATCCAGGCCGAGGCCGAGGCTGAAGCTCAGCGGCTTCGTCTCGAAGCCGCTCAGAAGAAACAGGCAAGCGAGCTAGCCGCCGCAAAATCCGTCGAGGAGATGGAATTTCGGCAGAAGGAAGCGGCCAAAGACATCGACCGGCTTAGGGCCATCGCCGAGGAGCGGAGGCAGGGGGACCTAAAATCCGGAAGCATCTGGAAGGGAACGTACGCCCTGAATGGTAGACAGACACGGGGAACGATGACGATTGAGAGCCGGGTCAAAGACAAAATCACAGGTAGCATGGATGATGGCGGCATCCCCTACACATTTACCGGGACGGTGAATGGCAACTCGGTCAAGTTCACGCCTTCAAGGGGCATGTCTAACGGAATGGTTTTCAATTGCGTGCTGAACCCGGCAACAAAGTCGATTACAGGGCGATGCGAGAATGCCACGTTCACTCTCCGCCTTTCCGACGGAAACGACGACGACTAAAGAGGTTCGACGCCGTAAACCGCATCCGGAATTAGACTTAATCGACCGAGATGGAAAGACTCGACTCTTGTTGAGAACAACAAGAGTCGAGAGGCACCATCGCAATCAATCATCTAGATGCAGAAATTCAAACGCCGCATCAAGCTTGCCAACGACATGCATGAATTCGAGGAATGTCTTTCGGTCATCGAGAGACACATACTCCGTTAACGCCACGACGATGTTTCGTAGCGTTAAAGGCAGTGCTTCCGGGTTCCTTAAAACATCCATTGGAACATGAATGTCGATGCAACCTTTCTGAACGTCAATTCTTGCCCTTTTTGCTTCCATCCTTCACCTCATCAATATCCGGGTAGTGTCCCCGGCTCGTTTCCATTCCGCTCCCGGCCCCGAAGGGCCGAGAACGCAGTGGACTGATGAAGTGGGCAGAGATGGCCGCGGATTGACCTTGATGGAGCCGTGAGCACGCCCAGGCGGGCCGAACCGCTCGTAGCGGTCGCGAACCGCCTTCGCCGTTGTTTAGGGAGTCTCCTGGCGACCAGGGACGGAGCGGAGAACGACAAGGCACGCGGGCCTTGAACCGTCGATTGTATCGGCCAGGTTGCGGGGGAGGAATCGCGAGCGAAAAAACGGCCCCGATGTCTTTCGACATCGAGGCCGCAGGCACACGCCTTACTCGCTCGTGGAAGAGTCCGAGTCAGTTTGTTCGACCGTTGAAGCACGCTTCTTCGGTCGCTTCTTCTGTTCTCCCTTCCACTTACGCTGTTGCTCGATTTCGTCCGTGTTGTCTTGGAACCAGATACGGACCGCGGTTGCGACCGTGGCCACGTCCTTCGGGTCTTCGGACCAGTAGCTATTTGCGAGGTGAGCGCTTCCGCCGTCATCGGTTTCGATGCGACGGATGGTCCACTTGAAATAGTGCTTCCCGGTCTTCTGACTGAAGTTCTTCCAGACCGTTCCGCGAATCTTTCCGGATGTGTGCTCGAAAGCAATCTCACCCTTCAGACTATTGGAACTCACGGATTCACGAGCATTAGCGCTTGTTGTTTTCGATTCCATTTCTCTTTTCTCAAGCTGAACGCCGCCAAGATGCCTTCCACTGAAGGTCAACCAGGCAGACGCCCACGTTCGCGACACGCAGGGCTCACGACCCCCTGTGAAGGGGAGCGTCAACGCGACGAGAAGCGAAAGAGATTGAGAAAAGGAAAACGCGACTGAGCTTGGCTCTGCCTTGGACTCGCCCAGACGGCCGAGGCCGTTTCGCTCAATGTTTAGGGGCTCCCGAGCGACGAAGGACGGTGAGGAGCACGACAAGGCACGCGGGCCTTGAGCTTTGAATTGTATCGACGCGAAGGAAGGCTCGTCGAGAAATCCACCGGCGACAGAAAGCTTTCTCGGGGGGGGGGGCCCCCCCCCCCCCCCGCCCCCCCCGGGGGGGTCGCCCCCCCCCCCCCCCCCACGCAGGGGTGGTCCTGCAGCCCCTGCCCCACCCCCGGCAGCGCGTGCACGACGTCGACGCCCACGTCCCGCAGGTGGGCCGCCGGGCCG
>JAABUS010008567.1_pt1 | contig 11170 bp, 9 predicted proteins | sample 5560161 | NCBI WGS metagenome assembly JAABUS01 (sample SAMN10711885, study PRJNA513376) | rock metagenome | isolation source: Antarctica rocks | place: Antarctica: Victoria Land, Trio Nunatak nord | collected 2016-01-04
GCTTGGAGCGAGGGCGGCTTCAAGCGTATCAGCATGCATGGTGCCTGCTTTCAGCCTATTCTCTGCACGGATCGAGCTGCGTCACGCGACGGCGGCGGTGCATGAGCGGCTGCATCACGTTCCGGCCTTCGCGGCCCTTGCGGAGGGCCGGCTTGATCGGGATGGATATGCCAGCCTGCTCGGCCGGCTATACGGCTTCCACGACCCGTTTGAGGCGGCGATCGAGCAGGCAGCGCCCCCGGGCCTGCCGCCCACAAAATGGCGCAGAACGCATCTGCTGCGGTCCGACATGGTGGCGTTGGGCCAGTCCGAGGCGGCGATCCGGCGCCTGTCGCGCCATCCGGTCCACGGCAGCCAATGGTCGCCAGCGCGCGCGATGGGCGTCCTGTATGTGATCGAGGGCTCGACCTTGGGCGGGCGCCTGTTGGCCCGGCAACTCGATCACTTGGTTCCGACGGACAACGAAGCCGGACGATCCTTCCTGCTGGCCGGCACGGGCACCGGGCATGTACGGTGGCGCGACTTCTGCACGGCACTCGACGCCTGTGGCGCGGAGCCGGCGCCACGGGCCGAGATGGTGGCCGGCGCAATCGACACATTCCGGTCCTTCGAAGCCTGGTTCGTTTGAGTATCCAAAAATTGGACCTTACAGGGAGCCCGAAAGCGGCTATCTGCATCGTGATGGAAATGGGATTGCAGCAGCCATGTCAGGCATGAATTTTGCCCAGCCCGACGTCACGTTAATGCTTGACGACGCGGGCGTGATCCGCAAGGCCACCTTGTCGAATTCCGTGGCGGAGGAGAGCGTGGACGCCTGGCTGGGTCGCCCGTGGATCGAGACGGTGGGACAGCTCGGCACGGACGAGGTGCAGCAGATCGTCGAGGATGCGCGCGAGAGCGGCGTGTCCGCGTTCCGCCATGTGCTGCAACGCTTCCCGAGCGGGCTTGAGCTGCCGATGGAGTACACCATGATCCGCGTCGGCGGCGAGGATGGCGGCCTGCTCGCCATGGGCAAAAGCCTGAACGTCGTGACCGAGCTGCAGGCGCGGCTGGTGGCGGCGCAACAGGCGACCCAGCAGGAGTACTGGAAGCTGCGCGATGTCGAGACGCGCTATCGGCTGCTGTTCGACGCCTCGACCGAGGCTGTGCTGATGATCAGCGCCGAGGATTTCCGTGTTGTCGAGGCAAACCCGACGGCGGTGCGGTCGCTCCACTTGGCGCCCGGCTGGGACTTCCGAGAGAGCCTGGCCGCGTCGGAGCGCGAGGTGTTCGTGGCCATGCTGCAGCAGGTGCGCGAGCATGGCCGTGCGCCGGGCATCCTGATGCGCATGGGCCCGCAGCTCGAGACTTGGACCGTCCGCGCCACCCTGATGGCGGCCGAACCCGGCCTGAGATATCTGCTGCATGTCGCCCCGGCTGGATTCCCTGCCGGCGACATGGCTGCGACGCCGAAGCCCGCGCTGTCGATCGATACCCTGATCGACCGCTTGCCGGACGCTTTCGTTGCGCTGAACGACCAGGGTGTCGTGCTGCGTGCCAACCAAGCGTTCCTCGACCTGGTCCAAGTGGCTGTCGAGGGTGCTGCGATCGGCGAGAGCCTGGGCCGCTGGCTGGTGGAGCCGAACTGCGATTGCGCCGCGCTGCTCGCCACCCTGCAGCGCAACCGGTCGGTCCGGCTGCTGCCGATGACGCTCACCGGTGATCTGGGGACCGAGACGCAGGTCGAGGTCTCCGCCGCGGGCAACGCGGACACCAGCATGGCCTATTACGGCGTCATGCTGCGCGATGTCAGCCGCCGGGTGACGTATCCGTCGGACGACCATCTGACGGCCGTGCTGGGCGCCGTCACCGAGCAGATCGGCCGCACCCCGCTGCTGCAGGTGGTGCGGGAGACCTCGGATGCGGTCGAGCGGCACTACATCAAGGCGGCGCTGCAGCGGGTCGATGGCAACCGAACCGCTGCCGCCGAGATCCTGGGCCTCAGTCGGCAGAGCCTGCACACCAAGCTCAACCGCTATGCGGCGGTCGCTGGTTCGGACGATGATGCCGACCTGACGGGCTGATACAGGGAGACCAGCGTCTTGCTGTCCAAACGTGCCACGCCACCCGCCTTTGGTCAGGCGGACCTTTCGAACTGCGAGCGGGAGCAGATCCACCTTGCTGGGTCAATCCAACCGCATGGCGCCCTGCTGGTATTGCGTGAACCCGGCCATGTCATTGTCCAGGCCAGCGTCAACGCCGCCGCGTTCCTCGGCCTGGCGCACGAGCTGATCGGCCGGTCGATCGACACCATCGAGGGCGATCTCGCCCGCTGCATCAGCCCGCATCTCGACGTGCCGTTGCTGAGCACGCTGCCGCTTGCGGTGCGCTGCCATGTCGGCCCAGCGCGGACCGCGTTCGATGTCGTGCTGCATCGTCCCCCGCATGGCGGCCTGGTCGTGGAACTGGAGCACGCCGCCCCTACGGTGGACCGGTCCGCCCAGGTCGAGGACGCGCTGCGCCGGACGCTGCTGGCCTCGTCGCTGCGGGCGCTGGGCGACGAGGCGGCGCGCATCTTCCGCGACCTGACCGGCTATGACCGCGTGATGGTCTATCGCTTCGATGATGCCGGCCATGGCGAGGTGCTCTCGGAGGAGCGCGAGCCGGCGCTGAAGCCGTACCTGGGCAACCGCTATCCCGCGACGGACATCCCGCAGATCGCCCGGCGGCTGTACGAGCGGAACCGGGTGCGCGTGCTGGTGGACATCGGCTACACGCCGGTGCCGCTGGCGCCCAGCGTGCTGCCGGACACCGGGCAGCCGCTCGACATGTCGATGTGCTCGCTGCGCAGCATCTCGCCGATCCATGTGCAGTACCTGAAGAACATGGGCGTCGGCGCCACCCTGGTCGTGTCGCTGATGGTCGGCGGGCGGCTCTGGGGCCTGGTGTCCTGCCACCACTATGCGCCCCGAGCCATGCCGTTCGAGACGCGGACGGTGTGCGAGCTGTTGGCCGAGGCGGTGGGCACCCGCATCGCAGCGCTGGAGAGTTTCGCGCGCGGCCAGGCCGACATCGCGGTTCGCCGGCTGGAGCAGCGTCTGATCGAGGCGATCCCGCGGGAGGGCGACTGGCGCAACGCCCTGTTCGGCCATCCGCAATCGCTGCTGCAGCCCGTGGGCGCGACCGGCATCGCCCTGTTGTTCGAGGGCCAGGTCCTGACGGCCGGGGAGGTGCCTGGCACGCTGGAGCTGCGCCGGATCGGCGATTGGCTGGATGCCAAGATTGGCGCGCGCACGGTTTGCGCTCCGGTGCTTGCCACCATATCGCTGGGCCTCGACGAGCCTGGGTTCGCGGCGCTGAGCCCCGTGGCGAGCGGCGTCGTCGCGGCTCCGCTCTCGGCCACGAACGGCGAGTACCTGGTGTGGTTCCGGCCGGAGCGCGTGCGGACGGTGACCTGGGGCGGCGACCCGACCAAGCCCTTCGTGCCTGGCGGGACGCCGTTCGACCTGTCGCCGCGCCGCTCGTTCGCCCAGTGGCACCAGGTCGTGGAGCAGACTTCCGAGCCCTGGGCCGAGGCCGACCTGGCCGCAGCCCGGCTGATCGGCGACACGGTGAAGGATGTGATCCTGCAGTTCCGCTCGGTCGGGCTGCTGATCGCCCAGGACCAGCTCAACCGCGTGCAGCGCCAGGTGCAGGCGGCGGAGGCGCCGGTGGTGGTGGCGGATGCGGCCGGCCGCGTGCTGCTGGTCAACGAGGCGTTCCGGCAATTGCTGACCTTCCCGGCCCCGTTGCCCGAGACGCTGGCCGACCTGCCGGGCATGTTCGCCGACCCGCCGGCGATCCGGCGCAAGCTGCACGACTTGGTGGAGCGCCAGGCGACATGGCGCGGCGATGCGATGCTGGCCGGCGCACTTCCGAGCCAGGGCCGCCCAGTCCAGGTGCGCGCAGACCCGGTGTTTTCCGCGCCGGGCCGGGTGACCGGGTTCGTATTGCTGTTCACCGACCTCACGGAGCAGCGGGCCGCCGAGGCCGCGCGCCTGCGCTTCCAGGAACGCATCTTCGAGCGAGGCCGCCCGATGTCCACCCGGTTCGACGCAAAAGGCGACCTGTTGTTCCAGACCCTGCTTTCCCATGTGGTCGAGAATGCGCAGCTTGCGGCGCTGGAAATCACCGATGGCGGGGAGACGGCGCGGATGCCGGAGATGCTTGAAAGCGTGCGTGCGTCGGTCACCCGCACGCAGCGGGTCCTGGAGCACCTGATCCGGCACTCGACCTCGGGGCAGGGGGAGCCATGACCTGGACGATCGTCGTCGCCGCCCTGTCCGCCATATTGCTGGCCGGGGTCGGCGGGCTCGCGACCGCGATCGGCCCGTGGTACCGCGCCCTGCGCAAGCCGACATGGCAGCCGCCGGACTGGGCATTCGGCCCGGCCTGGACGCTGATCCTCGGCATGGCGGCCGGGTCCGGGGCACTCGCCTGGGAGGCGGCGCCCGACGCGGCCGGACGGTTTCAGGTCGTCGCGTTGTTCGCCGCGAACGGCCTGTTCCATTTCCTCTGGAGCCCGCTGTTCTTCCGCCTGAAGCGTCCGGACTGGGCGCTGTTCGAGGTCGTGTTCCTGTGGCTGTCGTGCCTTGCGCTCATCATCGGACTGGCGCGGTTCTCCACCACGGCGAGCCTGCTGATCGTGCCCTATCTGCTCTGGGTCAGCTTCGCGTCCTGGCTCAACCTGGCGATCGTCCGGCTGAACGGACCTTTCCGCTAAGCAGAACCTTATAGGTCTGCGCACAGACAATAACCTAAGCAGGGTTGCGTGGCCTGGACTTGAAAATCTTCGTCTGTATCCCGCGTCACGCAACCCTGCTTAGGCGTTTACAGGTTGAATGTTATGTTATAGCAGTTGGGTGATGCGCCCGGTCATCGCCGTCCTGTTGCTGTTGTCTTGCGCTCCGGCCTGGGCGCAGGTCCCGCTGCGGGTTGTCGCGGCTGAAACGGTGTATGGCGATGTGGCCGGGCAGCTCGCCGGGCCGCATGCGGCAGTAGCCAGCATCCTGAGCGACCCCGCGCAGGATCCGCATCTCTTTGAGGCCAGCCCATCGGTCGCGCGGCAGATCGCCGATGCGGCGATCGTGGTACTGAACGGCGCGGACTACGACCCATGGATGCGGCGCTTGTTGGCGGGGACCGCGCGGGTGCCGGCACGGCAGGTCGTGGACGCAGGCGCGTTGGCCGGGCGCCGGCCAGGGTCGAACCCGCATCTGTGGTTCGACCCGGCGATCATGCCCGTCGTGGCCCGCGCCCTGGCGGCGGCGCTTACCCAGGCCGACGCGGCCAACGGCCCGGAGTACGACACTCGGCTGCAGGCGTTCATGGCATCGCTCGCGCCCATCGACGCCCGGGTGGCAGAGCTGCGGTCCCGCTATGCCGGCGTGCCCGTGACGGCGACGGAGCCGGTGTTCGGGCTGATGGCCTCGGCGTTGGGCCTGATGGCGCGCAATGAGCGGTTTCAGCTTGCGGTGATGAACGATACCGAGCCTCGGCCATCCGACGTGGCGGCGTTTGAGGCCGACCTGCGGCAGCATCGCGTCCGCGCGCTGTTCTACAACAGCCAGGCGAGCGGCGCCGCCGCGCGGCGTATGGTGGCGCTGGCCCGTGCGAACAAGATTGCGGTGGTCGGCGTGGCCGAAACCAAACCGGCCGAGCTCACCTACCAGGCATGGATGCTGGCCCAGCTCGACGCGCTGGATCGCGCGCTGGCCGTCCCTTGAGTGCCGTCGCGCTCAACCATCTCACGCTCGCCCTTGGCGCCCGGACCATTCTCCGCGACGTGAGCCTCGCGATCCCGCCCGGAGAGTTCGTCGGCGTCCTGGGACCGAACGGCGCTGGCAAGACCACGCTGTTCCGCGCCATGCTGGGCCTGGTGCCGTCCAGCGCCGGCAGCCTGCTGATTCTGGGACACCAAGTGGTCCTCGGCGCAGCAGGCGTTGGCTACATGCCGCAGACCCGGAGTGCCATGGGCGTCATGCGGCTGAGCGGTGCGGCATTCCTGGCCAGTGCGCTGCACGGTGAACGCTGGGGTCTGCCGCTGCTGGACGCGGCCGGACAGACAGAAATCCGCCGCGTGCTGGACCTGGTGGGCGCTGCCGGCCTGGCTCGCCGGCCGTTGCGGGCGCTGTCGGGCGGGGAGCGGCAGTTGCTGCTGCTGGCGCAGGCGCTGCTCGGCCAGCCGCGCCTCCTGCTGCTGGATGAGCCGCTGCTGAACCTCGATCCGCGGCACCAGCACGGCATCGTGGCGCTGGTCCGGCGGCTGGCGCGGGAGCTGGGCATCACGGTGCTGTTCAGCGCGCACGAGCTGAACCCGCTGCTGGGCGCCATCGACCGGGTGCTCTACCTCGGCGGCGGCCATGCGGCGATCGGCACGGTCGATGAGGTGATCACCGGCCCCGTGCTGTCCCGGCTGTATGGCGCCGACATCGAGGTGGTGCGGGCCGGCGGGCGCATCTTCGTGATGTCCGGCGGGCAAGAGGTCGAGCGCGCGCACGCCTGCGCAGGTGAAGTGCATGCTTGAGTACGACTTCATGGTCAACGCGGCGCTGGCCGGGACCATCGTGGCCGTGGTCGCGGGCGTCGTTGGCTACCTGCTGGTGCTGCGGGGCCAGACGTTTGCCGGGCACGCCTTGTCGCATGTGGGGTTCACCGGGGCGACCGGCGCCCTGCTGCTCGGGCTGTCGCCGCTGTGGGGCATGGTGGGCGTGACGGTGCTGGGCGGCGTCGGCATGGGCCTGCTGGGCGAACGCGCGGAGGGGCGGGACGTGGCGATCGGCATGGTGCTGTCGCTGTCGCTCGGCACCGGGCTGCTGTTCCTGCATTTCTTCACCGCCTATGCCTCGCAGGCGACGGCGCTGCTGTTCGGCAGCGTGCTGGGCGTCGATGCCGGGACGATCTGGACCCTGCTGGGCCTGGGCGCCGCGAGCCTGCTGGCGCTCGCGGTGATCGCCCGGCCGCTGCTGTTCGCCAGCCTGCAGCCCGAGCTGGCCGAGGCGCGCGGCGTGCCGATGCGGCTGATGTCGGTGCTGTTCCTCGCCGTGGTCGCCTTGGCGACGGCGCTGTGCGTGCAGGTCGTGGGCGTGCTGCTGGTGTTCACCCTGCTGGTCGCCCCGGCGGCGGCGGCGCACCGCCTGGCGTCTCGGTTGGGATACGGCGTGATGCTGTCGGCCGGCCTGGCGGTGGCGCAGACCTGGGCCGGGCTGGCGCTGGCCTACGTCACCGATTGGCCGGTCAGCGTCTGGATCACGGCACTGGGCGGGGCCGCATACTTGCTGGCGTGCCTCTCAGTGCGCGACTGACCCGGCGCAGGCGGCGCAGGTGCCCTCGATCTCAATGGTCGCATGCGCCGGCGTGAAGCCCTTGGCCGCGGCAGCCAGGCCGACCGCGTTCGCCACCGCGTGGTCATCCACCTCGTCCACCGCGCCGCAGGTGTTGCAGATCAGGAACTGCGCGGCATGGGTGTGCGACGCGCCCTCGTCGCAGCCGATGAACGCGTTCAGCCGCTCGACCCGGTGGATCAGCCCCTGCTGCAACAAAAAGTCGAGCGCACGGTACACCGTGGGCGGCGCGGCATTCCGGCGGGTGCCCCGCAACTGGTCCAGCAGGCCATAGGCCGTGACCGGTCCCTCTGCCGCCAGCACCAAGCCCAGCACGTGCCGGCGCAGGTCGGTGAAGCGCACGCCGTCCCGCTGGCACGCCGCCGCGGCGGCCTCGATCCGGTGGATGACGTCCATGCTGTCCTTCACGCTGCCCCGTCCTTCACGCTGCCCCGTCCTGCTAATGCGGTGTTTTGAGATATAGGATGCGCCGCCAATCCGCTCAACGTCGCGCGAAGCGTGACACTTATCGAAATGGCCAAGCGAAGCGTAACGCCTATCGGAATAATGTTGAATGCGGTGCTTGCCGGGTGGGCAGGGATGCGGGGCTGCTGTTATAGGCTTCAACGATGACAGCAGACGAGAGCAGTCCCGCCATGCTACCGGCAGATGTATGAGTTGGAGCGCAGCCCTCGGCACCTTGACCACCCGGCACCCGCTGGAACGGCGCCCGGCTTGCAGCTTGGAGACCCCTGCATGAGCGACGATGGCCGGACGCACTGGCCCGCGACAGGCGCCATCGGCCTGTTGCCGGGCATGCGGCTGGCCCGACCGATGCGGTCCTAGCGCGTGTCGAACGTGTTGGCCCGCTGGATTGGGGAGTGCGTGCACCGTGCCTGGCTGGTGCTCCTGATCGCGCTGCTGCTGGCGGGCGGCTGTATCTGGCTGGCGGCGTCCCGGCTGGAGGTCACGACCGACACCTCCCGCCTGTTTTCCGAGAGCCTGCCATGGCGGCAGCACGGCATGGAGCTGCAGCGGGCGTTTCCGCAGAACGAGGACCTGTTGGTTGCCGTGGTGGACGGCACCACGCCGGAGGAGGCCGAGGCGACCGCCACGTCGCTTGCCATGAGCCTCGCCGCCGATACGGTGCATTTCAAGGAGGTCCGCCAACCCGACGTCTCGCCATACCTGGAGCGCAACGCCTTTTTGTTCCTGGATCGCGCGCAGCTCTCGGCGTTGCTGGACCAGACGATCGACGCGCAGCCCTTCCTGGGCCAGCTCGCCGCCGACCCCAGCCTACGCGGCCTACTGGGTGCATTGTCGTTGATCGCCGAGGGCGTGCGGGCCGGCCAGGCGAACCTCGCGCCGTTCGAGCCGGCGCTGAAAGGCTTTCACACCGCATTGGCGCAGGCGGCGGCGGACGGGCCGCAGCCCCTGTCCTGGGAGCGGCTGCTGGCCGGGCCGGTCGCCGATCTCGCCGGGCAGTACCACTTCGTGCTGACCCAGCCGCGGCTCGACTACGGCGCGCTGGAGCCCGGCGCCGCCGCCACCCAGGCGATCCGCCGCGTCGTGACCGGGCTGGAGTTCGTGCAGCGCGGCCGCGCCCACGTGCGCCTGACCGGGTCCGTGGCGCTGGAGGACGAGGAGTTCGCAACCGTCGCGCAGGGCGCGGTCGCCGGACTGGCCGGCAGCACGGTGCTGGTCGCCGTACTGCTGTTCCTGGCGCTGCGGAGTTGGCGGCTGATCATCCCGGTGCTGCTGACCCTCGCCTTGGGCCTGTTGGTGACCACGGGGTTCGCAGCGCTGGCGGTCGGCACGCTGAACCTGGTCTCGGTCGCCTTCGCGGTGCTGTTCGTCGGCATCGCGGTCGATTTCGGCATCCAGATCACCGCGCGCTTCCGCGAGGAGCGGCTGAACAGCCCGACCCTGCCCGCGGCGCTCGACCGCACCGCGCGCCGGGCCGGCCGGCAGGTCATGGTTGCGTCCTGCGCCAGCGCCGCCGGATTCCTGGCTTTCACCCCCACCGACTTCGTAGGCGTCGCCCAGCTCGGCCTGATCGCCGGCGTCGGCATGCTGATCGCCTTCGCCTGCACTATGACCGTGCTGCCCGCGCTGCTGGTGCTGTTCGAACCGCGGGCCGGCGCCGAGGAGGTGGGCCTCAGATGGCTGCACCCGCTCGACCGTCCGCTCGCGCGCTTCCGCAAGCCGATCCTGCTGACCTGTGCCATGCTGGCAATCGCCGGCGCTGCGTCGCTGCCGCGGCTGGTGTTCGACGGCGATCCGCTGAATACCAAGGATCCGACGACCGAGGCGGTCCGCACGCTGCATGCCCTGATGGAGGATCCCATCGCCAATCCCTACACGATGGAGGCGCTCGTCGGTTCGGTGGCCGAGGCTGCCAGCCTGGCCGCACGGCTGCGCACCCTGCCGCTGGTGGACGACGTGCTGACGCTGCGCAGCTTCGTGCCGGAGGATCAGGCCGAGAAGCTGCCGCTGATCGCCGATGCCGCCATGCTGCTGGACCCGACCTTGGATGTGGATCCCGGCGAGCGACCGGACGCTGCGGCGCTGCGGCTGGCGGCGCAGTCCGCGGCGGCCGCGCTGGACAGCGTGCGGGACAAGCTGCCGGAAGGCAGCACCTTGGGCGCGATCGCCGCCGACCTCGCGGCCCTGGCCCAGGCGCCTGACCGCATCCTGCTGGCGGCCAACGCCGCATTGACCCGGTTCCTTCCCGCGCAACTCGACCGCCTGCGTCGGGCGCTGACCGCCGCCCCGACCACCGAGGCCGAGATCCCGCCCGACATCGCCCGCGACTGGGTGCTGCCGGACGGCCGCGCCCGGCTGCAGATCGTGCCGAAACGGGGGACCATGGGCGGCGACGGCCTGCACCTGTTCGTGGCGCAGGTGCACGAGGTGGCGCCGAACGCGGCCGGGGCGGCGGTCTCGATCACCGCGAGCGCCGACACCATCGTGGCCGCGTTCCGCTCGGCGGCGATTTGGGCGCTGCTGGCCATCACGGTGATCCTGATCGTGGCGCTGCGCCGGGCGGTGGACGTGGCGCTGGTGCTGGCGCCGCTGCTGCTGTCGTCCATGCTGACGGTGCTGCTGGCGGTGCTGCTGCCGCTGCCGCTCAATTTCGCCAACATCATCGCCCTGCCGCTGCTGCTGGGGGTCGGCGTGTCGTTCAACATCTATTTCGTCATGAACTGGCGCGCCGGCCGCACCTACCCGTTGGGCTCGGCCACCGCGCGCGCCGTGCTGTTCTCGGCGCTGACGACGGCCACGGCCTTCGGCTCGCTCGCCCTGTCGCGGCACCCCGGCACCGCCAGCATGGGCGCGCTCCTGCTGCTGAGCCTGGGCTGCACGCTGCTGACCACGATGCTGTTCGTGCCGGCGCTGCTGGCCCAGGTGCCGCGCGCGCCCTGATTGCCCAGCCGAGCAATGCTCACCGCACCGTTTCCGCCGCCCGCCGCCAAACCTCGGGGATAGCGTCCCACATAGCGCGATAACCTGCCCGCACCTGCGGACTGGGATGGGCGCTTTCCAGCACGCGCAGCCTGTTCAGGATGGGACGCGCCCGTGCCGCAGTCCGGCCGACCAGCACGGCGGTATGCAGCCGCGGCAGCAGCGCGAGAAGGCTTTGCAGCTCTTGAAGCCCGGCTGCCCGCTCCGGCGCGGTGACGGCGATCGTGCCGTTCCACCATGGGATCACGTTCCAGATCACCGTGTCGCGCCGCGGCAACCCGGCCTCCAGCATGAAGCGGCGCGTTGTCTCGGCGGTCGCGCCGTCATTGTCCCGGCTGATGAACCCAGAACCCTCGCGGACAGGC
>JAABUS010008568.1_pt1 | contig 11167 bp, 13 predicted proteins | sample 5560161 | NCBI WGS metagenome assembly JAABUS01 (sample SAMN10711885, study PRJNA513376) | rock metagenome | isolation source: Antarctica rocks | place: Antarctica: Victoria Land, Trio Nunatak nord | collected 2016-01-04
CCTGTCAGGACGCATGCAAGGAGCTTCATATATGGTCTATGGATGGTCTATATAGGATCTTTCAAGGATGCATCATCAAATGGGTGATGCAAGCTTGTGTGCCAACGCAACTTTTGCAAACATGCTACAATATATAAAGTTGTCAAAGCTCACACTGCAGCAGTGGTTAAGCCTATGTTTCTCAAATCCACATGTGTCAGGCTTACAGCTGTACAGCGGTTGCCTGCAGTGTACAAAGATTCAGCAGTGGTCACTGCCCTGCAGTCCAGCAGGTTGCCAGCTCTGATGCTGGTGTCAGATCACGCACACTGCACAAGACAAATGAGCACAAGACAAATGTGTGCACTTGTGCAGGAGGCTGCGCTTGTAGTTGCATTGTACTTGTGCTTGAGCTTGTCCCATGATTTGTGCTTACACTCTTGCCCTTTTACCAAGCTCGGCAAATTAGTGGAATGTGTCTCTGACTTCCAGTCTGTCAAGGACACTCTTGGACTTGACACACAACAGTATCACTGCTGTTGCATTGGAGCATGTGAGCAAAAGCTTATTCCTCAGCTGCAAAGATCTGGTACTGGATGATAACTGCTTGAAAATTGAGGGAGTGCACACTATGACAGGCTGAGTCCCGCCACACCTAGGCCACACATAGACCTAGGAGATACCTGTTCTACTATGCAGGATTGACCAGCAGGTAACCTCTAAAAGCAATATAGCATCATCATCACGCTGTCTCAGTGACCTTGAGATTCCTGGAATCCCTTCTGTTTGCAAACCAAATTACCTGATGCTGCATTCACAGCAGCTAGCTGGACACCAGTGCTGGAAGCAGGCAGACGTCCTCAATGTTTGCTTGAGAGAGGTGCTCAATGGCTGTGCTCATTGTAAGCTCCCAAAAACCTGAAGTCCAGTGACTGGCCTGATCTCAATCTGTCTGACAAAAACAGCTCAGTCCCTGCAGATACCTATGCAGTGCTTGCAGCAGGCGAGGTTGGCAAAACTGCTCACAGTCACATAACGCTGCACATGCAAAGTTCTAGGCATATGCAAGATCGGCCCTTCTAACAGTTTGACACTTACATGATATCTAATACAGTAGCAATTTTGTCATGACATCAAGGCAGTCACAGTGAGCAGATCTTTGAAGGCAATTAAAATACGACGCCGTGGTCTATGTACAGAGGGTATAAAGCACTCAAATCAAGAGCACATCTATTCCCAGGTAAAAATTAAAAGCTGTTTGCAAAGCTAAGGGGTCAGCTGGCATCCTTGCCGATGTTAGCATCAGTGAGGGAAGTATATACAGCTAGCTCACTGCAATGCAGACTTCTCAGCCGTCGCATGAATCACGTCTTGCGAAAAGGGGCTTAGAGACTGGCTATGCCGCTTGGTGATGTGCCTGCCACAGCAGACTGGAATATTTTAGAAGGTTGTCAAGCCATAACGCCAGGCTTGGCACAGACAATAATGCATTTCCCAATGCAGGCATGGCAAATTTTCCAGGATCCATGATTTTCGTACAACATGTACAAACATGTGACATCGTGTGAATGCGCCAGTTAGTCTGCACCATCTGCATCAGCTCAGATCTGCTTTGGTTATGGATGAATGCGCCAGGAACTATGGATGTATATGCTGTAGCAGTGTAACGTGTAGCAGCTAAAGCATTCGCGGACATGCATACAAGTCAAACACAACCATTGCTTGGCCAGAATGCACACATGAGCCACATGTGTTTAGTATGTATACCTCTTGCATGACCCAAGAAGGCTGCCTTCCTGGCAGTGCCACCCCCAAACCCAGCACCTGACCCCCCTATACCTGTGCAAAGGGGACCTTTTGTACACAGCTTTTGATCTCTAAAACTATATCTCTCATATCGCCCAATCAGGTGCACATCTCCACTCTCAAGCAAGACATCTTGACTCTTGGCAGTAACAATTGTGTGCATGCATGTGCAGGTAGCTGCTACAAGCTGCAATGCAAAGCACAACTTGCAGGCAGCAAAGACAGAACCTCAGACACAAGCAATGCTACGTTCGCCGGGAGGTAAGCTCAAAACCTGTGTTGCCAAGCATCTGCCTCAAGTTGTGCTTGGGCTGAGTGCGGTGAGGTGTGAAGGTTGACTCCTGCAGAGGGCTGAGCTGTCCTGCCAGCTGAAGGCCTGAGGGAGAGGGAGCATCAAAGCCCATGCCAGCCATACCACCACCACCTCCATTTCCTACTGCGCCAAATTCCTGTCTTGCTTGCCTGCAGGAAAGGACAGAAACATGTTTATGCCTGTCAGTATCAAATTGGAAAAAACCCAAGAGTGCGATATGCGCAATTCACTTAGTCATTGAGTGCATGCCTTTCATCAGGGTCATGCACGCTTTGTCCTGAGTAGCTTCTTGTTTGAGCTCCTGTTTGGTGTGTTCATCAGGCTGAACAACTTCCCGCCAACCGTCACAACTCTGACCAGCACATGTTGCAGTGCAGGTTGCCAACATCTCATAATGTCACAGCAAGCATCCGCAAGATGTCGCAGCAATTATGTGTCAATGCCTGCTTCAAGTACACTGTAAGACTGCATGAAGGCATCACAGGCACCATAGGATGGCCAGTCACACAAGCAGGCAGGCCGATGACAGCAGCAAAGAAGAGCAGAGGCCCAAACTTCAGCAGTCACACACTAGATATGTTTCAATCAGCTTGTTCATTTTGAGCAGCTTGCTGACCTGCTCACAGCCTGTTGCATGGCACCAGCCCTCTTGGAGCCTAGGAAACCTCCAGGAGGGGCTGCTGCAAACTGCCCTGCCCCATCCAGCAAAGCTGGACTGGGTAGCTGCTGATTGGGCACAAACATCTGCTTGTGCTGCACTGTGGTCACCTGTGATACTGACAGTAGATTGAAAGGAAGAAACAAGACAACATCTTCTGGCGTCAGTTCAATGAGAGTATTATACCAAGCTGTCCAGGTGACACTGGACTGCAGATAATTGACTTGACAGCGTCAGAGTCATGCCTGAATGGCTTGTGCAAATAGAAGCCACAAAACTTGGCTGATCTCAAGTTGCCATGACTAGATTTAGCCAGTGTGATCTGCTGTTTGTATCTCAGTCAGTGGCACCTATACAACTCTGAAGCTGTGTGCATGAAGTACTTGCCTACCACCATGACATGCTTGTGAACCATACATGTAAGTACACACAGCTGTAGATGTTGCAACACTCCACCTACACACCACTGGGCCAGATCTGTTTCTAGAGAAGCATATTCTTTGTATGCTGTGCCTTGCTGTTGCCTTGTATGTAGTTGTTGCAACACGCCAGGCTGCTGATCATTGCCATGAATGGACTATCTGTAAAGCAGAGAGGCATACCACTCTGCCAGAGCCAAGTGCATTGGACTGGTGGCGCATGTTGTGTGCAGGGCTGAGGAGGTCGTTGAACTGCTGGCCTGAACCGCTGCCCATCTGGATAGCATTGTCAGGGCGTCTGCCACTGCGTAGCATTTCATTCTCCTGCTGGACCTTCTGGAACATCTCTTGGAGCTTCCTGGCTTGCCTGCAAAACATGTGCAACATCTGTGACAGGACACATCTGGAGTGGAGCGACTTCAGCGCGTACAGAGGTACATGTGCTGACAGCAACTGAGCATGTGCAATATACAAACAGGATGAGCTTTTTCTACAGAAGCACAGCTGCAATGCCTGCAGATGATCATGCATGGGTAGCAAATGTGGCTTAGCCAGGCTCCACTCACTGCACCCATGGTGGAATGCAGGAGCTGTGCCCATGAGCACAGCTCAGCAGGTCAGGACCGCAGTGCTGGGCCTTCAGAAGCATGGTCTTGCATGCCTGCATATAGTTAGGCCCAGCACCACGCAATGGCTATAGACACGGCAACAAGGCAGTGAAAGCATAAGGCACGCAAGACTTACATGGCTTTCTGTGAGTACTTCTGCTGCAGCTCTTGGTTGTCGCCATCTAGCTGCTGCTTCACTGCCAGTACTTCTTGGTACTTGCGCTTGGCCTGCACATGTGGAATTTGCAATCAGCACATGCAAATGCCACCATCTTGAAATGCAAGCATGATGCCGGAGACTACAAGCAGCAAGAACTTGACCTGAGCGCAATGTAAACCACAACTACTGCTGTGCCAAAACAGCGCCACCCTAGGTTTGATGAGCTCATGCCACTCAATAGCAAGGCATCAGTATACAAAGAAAAGCTTGTCCTCTTGCTTACCGCTGTATAGCCTGTATGCACCTCCTGCAGCTTCTTCTTGCAAGCCTCTTGCACCTTATTGATCTTCTTCTGAAGTTGAGCCTCACGGAACTCAAAGTACAGCTGCTGTTGCTGCAGGTAAAAGTTGACTGAAGCCAGAGCGCTGTTCAGAGCTGTTTCTGGGTCTTGACCACATAAGGCCAGCTGCAACAAAAACAGTGCCTTTTATGCTGCATACAGCAAACCATACATGTAAGGCAGGCGCACTGCGTCCACAACAGCATGATGGAGCATATCTTTCACCTGTTACAGGCAGCAACGTCAAACACAAATCAAGCAATACAACAAAGCGCTTTTGTTATGCAGACAGATGGCGCACCTTGCACACAGAGCTCTCCTCCAGGACATTCACAAGCTTGACATTGCTGCAACAAACATCAGGTGTTTGGTTGTGACTCTTGAGGCCAGCTGATGGCCAAGCAAAAGCTTGCTAGCAGCGCTGTTAAGACGCATGGTATGTTTGTACATGCTCTTGCAACACTGAGAGGCAGTGCTGACCTTTTGGTGATGACATTTTCACAAATGGGACAGGCAGAGTCCTCAGACTCTACAATGCTCTGAGCGCACTTGATACCTGGAGACACAAGCAGAAAGCATCAACCTTCAGCAAAGTAGACTATGCTGTCAGAGCTGAAAGCCACTACCAAGAAGCACAGTTGTAGGTGATGTGAAGCAGCTTGACACCAAAAACCTACAATAGAGGTGGCCACATGAGGTTGCGATGCACTTGGCCTTTGGCTCAAGCTCAGACCAGCAGCCGTTGCACCTCATAAGGCTGCTAAGTCATAGGTCTGGTGGTGCTTCACGGTAACCGTGGGAGTTGAGACCTTGCTGCAGCACAGCCGTGCGCACAGACACTGCGCACTCCAGAACGCAGCAGCGGCGTGCGCAACGTTAGGAACACGTAGCAGGCAGAGTGCTGTGCGTGCTATGCTTATTATTAGCTGAAGCTTTAGCTGCTTGCAGATGAAGTGCTGAGCGTGAAAGATGGATGACGCTGCTGCAAGCAAGCCTGTGAAAATCTGAAACAGACGGCTGCGGCTATGTGCAGATCTGCAGAGCCTGTACCAATGACGTGCTGCGATCTCGCGCCGCGAAGTCAGGGCGCGAGAACCCCGCCAATAGTCAACAGCTTCAAATGTCGCCCTGGTGGCATCTCGTTGTACACCGCAGGACTAGCAAGCGGACGCTGGCGGTGGCAGCATGAGCCATCAACTCGTCTGTATTGTCCACCAGCAAGCACACGACCAGCCAAGTCTGTTAAACACGGCCAGACTTGTCGAGGTAGGCTGCAAGCTGCGTGTCACAGGCACTTGTGAGCCAGACCTGATCATGAGCAGAGCCGGCACCACCGCAGCCTTCTTGTTTGCGACTGAGTCAGGTCTCTGCCAGGGCTCAGCTACATGGGCCAGGTAATTTATTGTGAGTAAAAGCAGGCACTTTGCGCCTGTGCCATCTAAGCTGGTCTAGTGAGCCGGTATTTGTGAGCAGCGTCCACACATTGCTGCTTACTCACAATGAGAAAGCTTGGCTGTGCAGAGCAGAGAAGCTTAGCAGAATCTTCAAACACAGCTTTCTGTTGGCCATCAGCCACACCAGCATTGATATTGTGCAAGCATCTTGCAGGCAGGCAATCGCGCTGAAGTCACCTGTAAGACAGTCACTGCCATCTTCTCACCTGACTTTGACACAGGTACCTAGGCTGTCTTACCATCATCTGCTTCCCACCTGGCACTGATATGTGCATAAGAGCTATTGAGCTCTTTGAGACATTGTCAGCACCAGAAAATGGGCTAGCTCCACAGGTAACTTTCGAAAAAGCAACACAGCCGGTACAAATCTGGTGAATATGCAAGCTGGGCAAAGAAAATTGGCTATTGTGTCATCACCAATCTTTTGTGTGCACAAGCATAGAGACAGCAGGCAGTCATGAGCTCTACAGCAGTGAATCAGGCGCTTACAAGCATCCCAGCCCTACTGCTACAAGAGCACCAGGCCAATTCACTGCGCATGGTGGGGTCATTACAGATGATTGCAAACAGTTTTCCTGAGGACATCCTAGACAACACAGACCTGGAGCAGTCTCAGTAAGAGACTCAACATGCCAAAGCTGCACGCAGATCTTGTACATAATCTTGAGAGGATACCAATTTTGTAGGAGCTTTCTTTTGATGCCCAGTTGTCATGCAGGGTAGAAGCATTGATGGCAGCTTTCACAAAGCCAATGTCGTGAAGAGAAAAGCAAATAAATTGGTCAAAACAATACTGTACTAACATAGTGTATGTTAGCTCCCAAAGGTCTTCATGCAGTACTCTGCTACTTCATGCTTGGCTGCTTTGTACCCATTGGAGTACGCTGTATTTTGCAGAGAGTTCAGTTGCAGAAACACAGCATCTGAAAGCTTCTTTACAGTCTCTGGAAGAAGTGCCTTTGCATCACCGCCCCTGCCTTGCAAAATCTGCATAGCAAGCATGATGAGCAAACTGCTGCAGGCTGATAACAGCCTGATCCGCAGCATATGCAGTTTCCACTTACTGCATGTGTCTCAGCACACGTGTGAGCTTTGCTTATAGCCTAGTCAACATACGCAGTAACATAATCACAATCGGTTTGATACAACAAGTATGCATTTTACATAAACAATGACATGCTCCCATGCCACACACGGAGCAGAACAAGTCTGACAGACGCATTGCAAAGCCAACTTTGGGTTTACCTGCTGAACTATGTTTGTTGCAAGGTCTTGCATGCTAAGCAGTGGAGGCACTGACTCTGCCTTTGCAGGCTGCTTCGCCTCTTTGGCATTGGCATTTTTGGCCTTGATAGGCATGTTGGCAGCTGGGTTCAAGGTTGTGCTTGTGCTAGAGCTGCTTTGTGACTCAGATGTTGACTCAGCTTGCTTTTCTGCTGTTTCTATGTTCGAGTCTGTCGGCAACAGGTGCCGCAAATCTGCTTGGCCTGCACCTGCTGCCGGCTGAGCTTCTAAGTCAACATAGTGAGCCTCCTGTTGCAAAGATCTGCGCTGCAAGCAGCTCATTTGACAGAGGGCAAAGACAGTACGAGGTGTACTCTGACACATGCTCAACAGCACATGCATAGACAGACGCTGTCATGTGGTTACAGCAGACTTGCGATTATCCAAGAATGTATGCCTTGTCATGTTTGCACGCGTGCCATGCACAACATAATGACATAATGGCACAAAGAGCAGCTGTGCTGCTGTTTGCTGCCGTCTACGCTCAAAATAAGCAGCAACTGCAGTGGCAGATCAAGCAGCATCAAACACAATGGGTGACCATACCTAAGAAAAGCTTCTAGGCCGTCTGAAGAGATTGCAACTGTTTTGTCATTGGTCAATGGATGTACAAGGATCCTTTCTTGTCCCTTGAGTTTCTGATCTAGCAGTAGGACAACAGACGATGCTGTAGGTTGCACCACTGCTAGAGGAGTGACGCTTCCCAGTGGGACCTGCAAACAAGTTTCAGTTGTTTCAAAATCAGAAAACTTCTTTTAAGTGCTCTCCAAAGTTTTGAACATCATCAAAACCTTGTTGCAGCGCATGCACACTGAACCTGAGCACATTTGACCAGCATGTGGTCAGGAAGCTCTCAACAGCCACTCCACAAGGCTATGCTTGCTGAGGTGAGACTCACAGTTTGGGATTTGAACAAACAGGTAGATACAAACAACGTTGTCTTCTAAGTTGCTCAAGTATGATACAGGGGCCAGGCTGTTCTGATTCCCTATGCAGTCTTAGACAATTTGGCAACCTTTGAGCTTGACCACTGAAGGTGAAAGGGCAGTACACATGCGATACAGCCATGGCCATGATGCACACAATCAATGACTATGTTGCCATGCTAGGAATGACCCCAGCGTGAAAGAGGTGAGACAAGCTGTAACCTACCCCAAGGACAGACTCCAAAAGTTCAGATGGTGCCATCCTGACTCCGGGTTTTGGAACCCCTAGTCGAATGCCCAAAGCTGCAGACATAGCGTGTTCGTGTCCAGCATGTTGCAGATCATGTCAGGTGGCTGTGTTTGGACGACGGCAAGTCTGAATTGGAGACAAACCTTTCAAGTCTACCTTTGTTGATGCCTCTGCTGAGACCAAGAAGAGCCTGTTTTTCTTGTCCTGCACTATGAACGCTTGACTTGAGATTGGACAGCTGGGCTGTTGAACAGCGTGCTTGTTACGGTATATGCTTGTATCAGCTACCTTTAGAAACAGATTTTTCACATCCACTCCCGGGTCGTCCCCAGTGTACTTGTTGGCTTCCTGCACAGATCAAGGTGTCGGCGCCATAGTGCACACCATATAGATTTGCACACTATGTGGGCCCCAAGTGGGTCTCAAGAAGCCTTTACCTCTACAGTCAGGACCGCTGGGTGGTTGATCACTTCAGTCGGGATGTCTAAGCCTTGCAATTTTGCGAGCAGGATTGCAGGTGTGACGGCCATTGCGAGATTAACTGACGTGATCAAGCAACGTAGGCAAGCTGTGCAAAGGACTTGAAAGCACAGTTTAAAGCTTGCACTGCCACGGCAATTGCAACCCTATTTAGGTCAGTGCCGCAAGTCAACTATGTTGGTTGACCAAAATTGCATACTCGTGCGACAGACTGTGTTTGTCGTGACAGTTTCCTGGACTGCACGTCAAAATGCAACCATTGCATACTGCACACAAGCTTGCCGTGCTTGCTTCAAGGTCGGGGTCGTACGTTGGCGGGTATGCAAGCTTGTTGGGAAGAGTTGTGATGCTGTCGCCTCGACCAATTACGCTCTTACATGTGCTTGATTCTGCTGCAGGAGTGTTGCATCTGGGCTGAAAGAGCAATGCCTCCTGAGATTGGCTCAAACCTTTGGCTGCAGTAGTCTAGATGGCATACTAGATCCGAGTGAAGCAGTGCGGGGTTTTGCAGCCAAAGCTGGCTCATCTGACCCCTCGCATAAGCACAACGTCAACACGAACGCGAAGATACGCCACAACAAGCAGACAAAAGCAGCCAAACAAGGGCTGAAGGCAGGATCAGCACCAAAAACTGCTGCAGCAGCACCAGCAGAGGAACAGCCACAGAATCCTGAAGCTGCTCAACATCAAGGAGAAGTCTTACAGAAGCTTCAAGAAAAGGTGGACTCCGGGTCAAGCGGCACAAGAGTTGGCGGCAAAAGCGTGGTCCAAAAACAGGTCATTAGTCAAAAAGAGCGGGCAAAAATACAGCGGCAGCAAGCAAATAAAGATGCTGTCAAAGCTGCAAGAATTGCTGTTGCTGCAGCTTCACGTCCTGCACCAGCTGCACCTTCTGGAGCAGCTTCACCTCCTGGATCAGCTACCGCCACAGCTTCTACCGCAGCTGCCAGACAGCCTGCCAATGACTCACCACCGCCAAATGCTGATCAGCCTCAAAGCGCAGAGCCTCTACCATGGAGGTTACAACAGAAGCAATGGCTGGCTGCGCAGCCCAAACAGCCTGAGACTGCATCATCATCCAGCATTGATCTTCCTCAAAATGCTGACGCACAGGCACAGGCCCTAAATCGAGTCCGGCCAGGCTTCCAGCAGCAGTTTCAGGGGCGGCGGGTGGGTCTGGGCAGATACTCCCCTGTTGCCCCCAACCCCAGCCTGACCCCACCTGCTGCGCCCCAGCCAGCTGCTTTGACCCCACAGCAGATTAAGCAGCAGGATGAAGAGATGAAGTCCTTTGTGAGGTGAGACATCATGCATCTTCTCAGAATTTACATCGTATGCATCGACAGTGGTTCGTGTCAAAGCTATCTAGCGTGGGCGCTAAACGTCCTGACTGTGTCCGTGTGTGTGACAATGCAGTGCGCAGCCAACATGTACATGTGTGCAACATCAGCAGAGATGAATGTGTGTTGCATGCAGCTGCTTCATTGTTTTGCAGAAGAGTCATGCATGCTTCTGATACTCTATGGCTTCAAGCTGTTGCCCAGAGGCAGTAATCTACGACTTTTGTTGGCTGCCTGCAAATCTGCTGAGCTTCTGGAACTCAACAGATCACCTACACTCCTCATTTTGCTGTTGCCCGTCCATCACATGACCCCTTTTTCTGCAAACATCTAACCATGAGCCAGCAATCTGAAGAACCCAAATTGTTATCAACATCCCCCTGTCTAGGGCTGTGCTAGTTTCTAGCTGAGAAGGATCGAGAGCTGTACATCTCTAGTAATCACAGGTAACTAAACTAACAAGAAACTTTATCAGCACAAATCCAATTCTGCTGTGGATCTGCAGGAAGCATCTGTATTCTACAGAGACTGCAGCAAAGGATCTGACTCAGAAGGATGTGAACCTGTACTACCGCCTGAATGCCCAGTCAGTGCCTGAAGCTTTCCCAGACTTCTACCAAGGGAGCTTGGTGGAGGGGGGAGGTTGCAAAGCCCTGCATGTCAGTCTCTCAAGCTCTTGCGCGTAAACTGCCACCACTGTGGACCACATGTTGCTTGCACACGTCTTTGCAGTTGCACCAGTTTTGTGCATGTATCAAGCCTGCTTAGAATAGAGATGCCAGCAGTGCAGAACTGACTGTGGACAACCTGGTCTATAGACTGCATTCTTGCACACAGGCTGCACGTGAGTAGCACACTTGCAGGAAGCTCTCAGCAGCAGCTTCCTAAGGCTATGCTTGCCGGGATGAAGCACAACACATGTATCCCTGTGAACAGTCTGGTCAAAAACAGAGCAGCACTGGCTGCTTGCATCTGCGTGTAGATGCTCCAACCCACCTCACAATTTTCCCTTGCATCACCACGACATTCTCACTATACCAAGGGCGACATTAATCACTACAACCCAAAACCTTCCTGTGCATCAGCACGACATCCTCACTACGCCAAGGAGTTTCCACCAATCAACACAAAGGAAACCGACTCCTACCTT
>JAABUS010008573.1_pt1 | contig 11160 bp, 8 predicted proteins | sample 5560161 | NCBI WGS metagenome assembly JAABUS01 (sample SAMN10711885, study PRJNA513376) | rock metagenome | isolation source: Antarctica rocks | place: Antarctica: Victoria Land, Trio Nunatak nord | collected 2016-01-04
GGCCGCCGCGCGCTCACGACCCCGTTCCTCGCAAACTCCGCGATCACCGACCGCGACGACCACCCACGGCCACCCTCACCCTTGACCGGCGCCGCGAAAGCTAGACCAAGCCCAACCGTGACGCAAGCTTCTGAAACCCCCGCCCGCTACGAAGCGGTCGAGGCGCTCGCGCGCGGCGGCATGGCAGCCGGCGCGCTTGCCGTCTACCCGGAGGTCTTCGGCTCGCTCTCGATCGCGACGAACTACCTCACCTACGGGATCACTCATGCGCCCGGGGTCGAGACCGGGCTCGCGAAGCTCCTCGGCGCGGCAACCGTCGCGAGCTTCACGCCGCTCGGCGTCGGGACGATCGCCGCCGTCGTCGCGGTCGCGCTCCTGGTGTTGTTGCTGGTGACCAAGATCGTCATCGCGACGCTGCTGGCGCTGCTCTACGTCGCAGCACCGCTGGCGATCGCGCTCTGGCCGCTGCCCGAGACCTCATGGCTCGCTCGCACCTGGCTTCAGTCGCTCATCGGCGTGTTGCTCTGGCCCGTCGTGTGGGCGCTGTGCTTCGCGATCTTCGCGGTGATGAGCGCGTCGGCGTTCACCCTCAGGGGCTCCTTCGGCGCCGAGCTCATCAAGCCCTGGGTGTCGGTCGCGGCGCTGTTCGTGTCGTTCAAGGCGCCGCAGCTGCTGGCACGCCAAGCCATGCTCGCCGGGCTGACCCCCTCACTGGGCAACACGGCGGCGCGGGCGCTCGTGTACGGCCGCGCCGCCGCCCGCACCGGCAGCGCGGCTCGCGGCGCTGAAGGCATATCCGGACGCTTCGGGGGTGGCGCGGCGGGCGCCGCGGCCAAGGGGGCCGGGGTGTAGCCGTGCGCAACCCGACCTACAAGCACCTCGAGGCCAAGCTGCGTCTCGGCTCGTTCTCGCTCGGCCAGTGGGCACAGATGAGCGTCGCCGGTGCGGCGGCAGCGGTGTTCGGCGTGTACGTCTCGCCGTTCCCCACGAGCGTGACGGTCTTCGTCTCGATCGTCGGCGCCGGCGTGCCAGTCGCCGTGTCGTACGGGGCAATGGGACTGGAGTTCTCGGTGGCCGCCTTCGGTGCGGCCGCGTGGCGATACTGGCGCCACCCGCGGCGCTACCTGGCGGGCGCGGGCAAGCCCTCGCGCGGCTACGTCGTCCACTGCGAGCTGGCCGCGGAGACGCAGGACCGTCCCGAATCTCATATCGCCGAGCGGGAGCCGCTGTGGGACGTCTGAGACTCCGGGAACGCGCCGCCGCGCTACCGGAGGCCGGCGAGCTGTGCGCGGTCGAGGCCCTCGATCGCGAAGGCCTCCTCATCACGCGCGAGGGCGCCTTCGTGCGGTACCTGCGCGTAACCCCGAAGAACCCGCTCGTGATGTCCCAAGTCGAACGGGAGCAGGTCGGCCACGCGCTCGGCCAGCTGGTCGGGCGGCTCGGAGCCGGGCAATCGCTGCAGTTCTATGTCGAGGCGGCCCCGGTTCGTCTGCCAACGCTGCTGGAGCACAGCCGGGCGGAGGCCGAGCGAGCCCAACGGGCACTACGCAATGGAGCGGACGCGCGTGCGCAGGCGCTGCGGCGGCTTCACGCAGCGCTCTGCGAGTCGCTCGAGCGGCACTCTCAGGCCCAGGCGGCCGTTGACATCGCCTACTACGTCGTCGTTCCTCACGTCCCGGATCAGCGGGTGCGGGTTGACTGGCGCGAGCTCGTTCGCGTCCGCCGCCCTCGGCTTCCCGGAGGAGCGCTGGAGCGGTCGCTTGAGTCGCACCGGCGCGTGGCGCAGGAGTCGCTCCACGTGACCGACTCCGTCCGCGGTGACCTCGAGGCGCTGGACCTCTCCACTCACATGCTCTCGGGCCCGGAAGTGCTCGACCTCCTCTGGCGGCGATTCAACCCGACAGCGGCGGATCGGACTCCCGATCGCCGCCCCGCCGCGCAGGAGCAGCGGCTCGAGCTGGTCGGAGAGCTCGACACGGTGGCCGATGCGCGCGAGGCGGCGCGCGCCGCCCACGCGCTGCGGGAGCTCCTTGCCAGCTCGGCGATCGACTGCGCCGACCAGCGCCACCTGCGCGTCGATCGCGACCTCGAGCAGGCGTTGTATGTGGCGACACTGCCGGACGCGACGGAGTTCGGGTGGCTGCTCGATGCGATGCAGGTACAGCGGCCGTTCACCTTGAGCGTGTACGTGCACGCGCTCGACCGCTTGCGCGAGCGGGCTCGATTCAAGGCTCGACACCGCCGGCTGTTCGGCGTCAACCGCGGCGCCGAGCTGCGCGGCCGCACCCCCGACTACGAGATGCTCGCCCAGGAGGAGGAGCTCTCCGAGCTGCTCAAGGAACTCTCCGGTCACGAGCGCGCGTCGGCGTTCGAGGTCTCGATCTACCAGTCGATTCGCGAGCGCGGCCCAGATCCCGATCCGGTCCAGCTCGCCGAGGCCGTCGAGCAGGCCAGCCGGGAGGTCATCGCCGCCTCCGACTCCCGCGTGAACACGGGACAGCTCCGCCAGCTCGAGCTGTGGCAGTCCTCGCTGCCGCTCGGACGCGACGTGGCCAGGATGACGCGCAAGTACGTCACCCGCCATGCCGGCGACACCGTGCCGCTCGTCGGTACCAGTTGCGGCTCGCCGCGCGGGATCCCATTCGCGTTCACGGACCCGGGACGCGAGGTCGCCCTCATCAACCCCTTCGATCCCGCTCACGACAACGGGACGCTGCTGGTGAACGCCCGATCAGGCGGCGGCAAGACCTTCCTCGTCAACGTCCTGGTTGCCCGCCTGCTCGCCCATGGCATGCAGGCGTTCGTGCTGGATCGCGCCGGCCACTACGAGTTCCTCTGCCATCTGGTGCCCGGTGCGCAGCATCTGACGATCGGCGCGTCGAGCGACGATCACGCCGTCAACCCATGGGACGTCGAGGACCCGGCGAACCCGCCAATCGAGAAGATCAGCTACCTCGTGGCGCTGCACGCGCTGCTCGTCGGCGACCACCGCGCCGGCGAGGACTCCTACGGCCTGGACGCGCTCGAGCGCAACCTGCTCGAAGTCGCCATCCGATCCGTCTACGCGCGCGCGGCCCGCGAACGAGTCGTCCCGCGCGAGGCGCTGCTGCGCCAGGAGCTTCGCCGCCGCGCCGACGACGAGAGCCAGGCCGGCGCCGAGGAGGTCGCCTCGGCACTGCGCACGCTCGGCGAACGGATCGCCTCGTTCGTCGACGACGGCTCCTACGCCTATCTCCTCGATCGCGACACCACGGTGCCCGCAGACGCACCGCTCGTCGCCTTCGACACGCGCAAGGTGCCGCGCGAGCTCCAGGCCGCAGTGCTCTTCGTCCTGGCCGAGCACGTCACCCGCCGCATCGAGGCTCGCGGGCTCGAGCGGCTTCGCGAAGCGGACGGCGGGGTCTTCGCCGGCCGCTCGATGCTGGTCATCGACGAGGCGTGGAAGCTCGTCGAGCGCCGGGCGACCGGCGAGTGGGTCAACGAGATCGCGCGCCGCTCCCGCCACCTGGGCCTCTTCCTGGTCGCCATCTCGCAGCAGCTATCCGACTTCGCCGGGCCGTACGGAAAGGCGCTGCTGCGGAACTCGACGCAGCAGCTCTTCCTGCGCCAGTCTCCGGACGAGCTCGCCTACATCAAGGACGCGGCGCGGCTCTCGGAGGCCGAGGTGCGCGCGATCGCCCGGCTGAAGACCGTCAAGCGCTCCTACTCCCAGGCGTACTGGATCAACGGCACGCGCGGGCGAGGCACGATCGCGCTGCGGGTCGGCCCGACCGAGTACGGCCTAGCGACGTCGGACCCGGTCAACGACCTCCCGCGACGCACGCAGATGCTCGACGCCTGCGACGGGGACGCTTGGCGCGCGCTCGAGCAACTCGCAGCTGAGGGCTGGGAGGCCCAGACCTGATGGCCGCACCCGCGCTTCAGGTCGCCGGCGCCGTGCTCGGCGCCCGTTCACTCGTGCCGCGCGCGGTCATGGCCGCGGCTCTCGCGCTGCTCTTCCTGCTGCTGGTGATAGTGGCACCGCTGGCGCTGCTGTCGTCCAGCGGCGGGCGCGGCACGGCCAGCGTTCCGCGCGGGATCCCTCCGGCGTTCGTCCCGATCTACCGCGAGTCGGCGGCGGCGTTCGGCCTCGACTGGTTCGTGCTCGCGTCGGTGCACCGGGAGGAGACCGGTTTCTCGACGCATCCGACGACCTACCGGGGGCTCAACTTCTCCGGCTGCTGCGCGGGGCCGTTCCAGTTCAACGTCACCAACGGCTCGCCGTCGACCTGGGACAGCCACAGGTGGGCGTTTCGACGCGGCCGCCGGCCTGCCCGCTACCCGCACCCGCAGGCGCCGCATCCGTCGGTGTATGACGACTTCGACGCCGGGATGGCCGCCGGGTCGCTGCTGCGCGCCAACGGGGCAGACGGAACGTTGGGCGCCCGGACGTTCGGCGCCGTGCGCGCGTACAACGGTGCCGGCCCAGTGGCCGACGCCTACGCGCGCCGGGTCCTCGACCGCGCCCGCGGCTGGCAGGCGGACACGGGACCGATCTCGGGCGGCGGTGGGAACCTGCCCGCGGCCACCGGCGGCGGCGAGCTCGCCTGGCCTGTGAGGGGACCGGTGGTCTCGCCGTTCGGCATGCGTTGGGGGCGGCTGCATGCCGGCATCGACATCGCCGTCGCCGCCGGTACCCCGATCCTGGCCGCTGCGACCGGCCGCGTCACGACGCGAGGACCGGTGCAGGGCTACGGGCTGTTGACCTGCCTCGAGCATACGCCGCCGTACTCGACGTGCTATGCGCATCAGTCGCGCCTGGGACCGACACCGACCGGCGGCATCGTGCCGCGCGGCGCACTCGTCGGATTCGCCGGCTGCACGGGCCACTGCTTCGGCCCGCATCTGCACTTCGAGGTGCGCAGCTCGGGTCGAGCCGTGGACCCGCTGCCCTACCTCGGCCGAAGTGGATGATGGCGCGCCGCGGCTTGATCCTCGTGCCGGCGCTGGTCGCGCTTGTCGCGGGCTGCCAGGACCCCTACAGCCAGGACCCCGAGCGGCGCCGAGACGACACCGGTAGGCCTGTCGCCCCGGCTCGCGACGAGAGGGCGCGCGGTGACGAGCGGTCGCCACTCGCCGGTCAGCGCGATACGGGGGCTGCGATGAGCAGCCACGCTCAGCCCACACCACGAGCTGCTGTGAACGCGTTCTGCTCGCAGTGGGGCAACTGGAGCTGGCGTACCATCGAGCGCCAGCAGCGACGGCTCGCGAGCCTGGCGACCGGCACGTTCGCGCGCCAGCTGGCCGCGGAGGCCCGGCTGCGCGCCCAGGACCGGGCGCTGCGTCGCGACCGCCTCGGAACACGTGGGCGGGTCGTCGCGATCGACGTCGAGCCCGGCGCGCCCGCGCGCAATGCCGTGTGCGTCGCGTGGGAAGAGCAACTCGCCCACGGCCGGGGGGAGACGGAAGGCGGGCGGCACCGGGTCTATCTCGCGACGGTCCTGCGCACCTACGACGGCTGGGCGGTCAGGCGATGGCAGCCGCAGCCATAGCCGCTCACATCCGGCTGCCGATCCGCGCCCGGCGCGAAGGGGCGGCGCGGTGTGGACTCGCCTTCGACGAGCTCGGCGGGCCGCTGGTCGTCGTCTGTGGATTGGTCGGCGGATCGGGTGCCTCGACACTCGCGTTCTGCCTCGCCCGCCAGGCGGCGCGCGAGAGCCAGGCGCCAGTGCTCCTCACCGAGCCCGACTCCCGTCGAGCCGGTCTCGCTGTGATCGCCGGCCATGCCACGCCGATGTGCCTGTCCAGCCTCGCTCAACGCGTGGCGGACGACCAGGCACCCGCGGAGCCGTTCCTCGAAATCCAGCCTGGGCTCCGGCTCGTTGCCTCCGCGCCGGGGCGCGGCGCCGACCCAGAGCCCGGGCACCTCAGCGCACTCATGCGCGAAGCCCGGGCCGCCCACGGCATCGTCATCGTCGACTGCGGCTCGGCTTGGGCGACCGCCGGACCGCTGTTGGACGCGGCGACGCACATCGTCTGGACGGTGACGGCCACCGGAGCCGCCGTCGCGCGCGCCGGGCTGATGGTCGCCAGCGACGCGCTCCCCACACCGGGACGCTGGCACGAGGTGCTTGTCGCCGTCGCCATGGAGCGGCGCCCGAGCGCGAGCGTGCGCGCGCTGCGCCGGCTCGCCGCACATCGCTGCGAGCGACTCGTGCTCGCACCCCACTCGGAAGCCGCCGCTCGCGGAGCGTTCGCCGATGCCTCGATCGACCTCGGCCGGCCGCTCACAGGCATCGCACAAGTCCTGAGGAGAACCCGGTGAGCGGTGGCATGGCCCGCTCGGCAGGCGTCCGAGGCCTCTCAGCGGGTGCGCTCGCCTGTGCGGGGGCGGCAACCCTGGTGATCGCGTGTGGCGCCGCCTCGGTCGCGCTCACGGGCCTGGCGGATGACGTGCGGCACGCGCTGCGCTTCGACTTCGCGGGCGTGGAACAAACGCCCGCCGCGGCGCTCGGGATCGCCCTGCACAACGCCAAGCTTGCCGCAGTCGCGCTGCTCGGTGCTGTGGTCGTTCCGCGACTGGCGCAGCACGCCCGGCTGTTGGCTGATGTCGTGCTCGCGACCGTCCTCGTCGCCAACGCCGGCCTCGTCGGGTTGGCGCTTGGCGCCTACGGCGGGCGTGTGGCCTGCGTCATCGCGCTTCATCTACCGCTCGAGTTCGCCGCGCTGTCCCTCGCCGGCGGCGCGTACATGTCTACGAGCCGAAGGCCGCTCAGCTTGGCCGGACTCATCATCGTCGCCGCGCTCTGCGCGCTGCTACTCGTCATCGCCGCGACACTCGAGACGTACGTTCGGCTCGGAAGGGTCCGATGAGAGCGCCGCTGAGCGTCCGGCTCGTGCTCGTGTCGGTTATCGGGTTGCCCGTCGGGCTGCTCGCCTGGGCGTACATCGCGACACGCGACCTCGCGCGGACCTGGCGCGAGCTGCGGGACGCAGGCGACATCGCCTGGCCACCCGCCTCGAAGCCCGGCGCTGAGGCCGGTCTCACACGCGACGTCACGGAGTTGCTCGCCACCGCCGGCGCCGTGCTGCGGCCGGTAGCCCTGACGGCACTCGTGCTCGCCGTCGCTGTCATCGCGAGCCGCATCCGTCATCGCCGCCGCAGGGCGCAGGACACGACCCGCTGGGAGCTGCGCCTCGGACGCGACGACCTCGCCAACCCCTACCGGGTCCAGGAGGCGTTCGAGGGCATCGCTGGCGCCATCAGCGTGCGCTGGTACGAACGACTCTGGCGGGGGCCCGAGCACCTCGCTCTCGAGGTCCATCGCCTGCCTGACACGTCGATCCGGTTCGGTGTCGCCGCGCCCCACTACCTCGAGCCCTCGATCCGCGGCCCCCTGGAAGACCTCTACCCGACGTCGAGCTACGGGGCGTCGACGGCCAGCCCGAGTGGTCGGACTGCGTGATCCGACTGAGGAAACGCGCCTCCTTCGTCCTGTCGATCCAGACCACCCGCAACTACGAGCACGCGTTCTCCGAATCGCTCGTGGCTCTCATGGACAAGGGCGACGGCAATCTGTCGGTCCAGCTCGTACTCACTCCGGCAGCGGGGTTCGTACATCGCCGAGCCCGCCGACTGCTCAAGCGCCGCGAACGCACGCTCCAGCACGCCGACCACCGCGACCCGGCCGAACTCGGGATCGACTCCGTCGTCGAGGCCAAGGAGCTCAAAGGGGCGCTCGAGCTTCAGCACCGCACGCTCTACGTCTTCGACCTGCGCGTCTCCGGCGAGGATCGCGCGTCCGTCCGCCGCGTCGCTGGTCTCTTCAGTCAGCTGCGCAGCAGGCGGTTCTCGGATGGCGAGACCCGGACTCGAACCGGGGACACCACGATTTTCAGTCGTGTGCTCTACCAACTGAGCTATCTCGCCGAGCGCGAACAGGCTAGCGCGCACCCGCCCACGCCAGGAGCTGCGGGAGCGGGTCGATCGGCTGGGAGTCCTTCGACGAGTACCAGCCGTTCGGCCAGATCTCGAAGTGCAGGTGCGGGCCCGACGAGCCGCCGGTGCTGCCGACCTGCGCGAACGGCTGGCCGGCGGCGAGCGTGGCCCCCTTGACCGCGGTCACCGAGCCGGCCTTGAGGTGCATGAAGACGTAGTCGCGGCCGTCGGCGCCGCGCAGGACGACGTAGTACCCGGCGCCGGCCTGCTGGAACGCGATCCAGTAGACCAGGCCGGCCACCGGGGCGACCAGCGGCGTGCCCTCGGCGGCCGTGACGTCCTGGCCCTGGTGGACGTGGCCGGTGCGGCCGGCTCCGAAGCGCGCGTCCTCGCCGCCGAACGCGTACGCGCCCTGGACGGGGAAGACGCCGGCGGTGGCGGCGGCCGGTGCCGGCGGCGGCGCCTGCACCGTTAGGCGCGCGCGGCCCGGTGCGGTGGCGGTGCGGCGCAGCGCGTGGCCGGCGTCGTCGGTCACCTGCAGCGCGACCGCGTACTCGCCGGCGGGCAGCTCCCCCTCCGCGGGGGTCCAGACGAACGTGTGGCGGCGCCCCGTGCGCTTGTACCCCAGCCGCAGCCGGCTCGTCGGCGCGGGCGCGCCGCTGCGGGTCAGCTCGATCCGCACGCGGACCTTGCGCATGCGGCCGTCCACGCGGAAGCGGAACGTGGCCGGCGCGCCCGGCTGGAGCGCCGCCGGAGCCACCGTGAACTCGCGCGTGACCGGAAAGGAGGGAAGGCGGGAGGCGCGGCGAACCTTCCGAAGCGGCTGGCCGTACGTCAGGCCCCCGGCGGACGACGGCGCGGACGTGCCGCCGGTGAGGGGACCGGCGGACTGCGCGGTGGCGGGCGCCGCGAGCAGCGACAGCCCACACACCAGGAACGGGAGGCGGCGCATGGCCCTGAAAGTCTCGGTCCGGTGCCGGACGCGCTCGAACGCTGCACGCGATCGTGCGCGACCCGGCTAGGAGCGCTCGAAGGCCAGCATCCGGCCCATCAGCTGCGCCGCCCCGAGCTTCGACAACGGCTCGTTGAGGTTCCCGCACTTGGGCGACTGCACGCACGACGGGCAGCCCTTCTCGCACGGGCACTCGCTGATCAGCCGGTGCGCGTCGTCGACCAGCGCGTCGAACGCGAGGAACCCGCGGCGGGTGATCCCGATGCCGCCGGGGTGGCCGTCGTAGATGAAGATCGTCGGCCCTCCGGTCTGCGGGTGCAGGTTGGTCGACAGCCCGCCGATGTCCCAGCGGTCGCACATCGCCAGCAGCGGCAGCACGGCGATCTGCGTGTGCTCGGCCGCGTGCAGCGCCCCGAGCAGCTGGTCGAGCGGGAGGTCGCCCGACACGACCGCGTCCGGCAGCTCGTACCACAGCGCCTGTGTGGAGAACGACGTCTGCGGCAGGTCGAGGCCGACGAGGTCGAGCACCTCGTGATCGCTCAGCCGCCGCGTCTGGTAGGCGACCACCTGCTCGGTGACCACGACGGTCCCGAACGAGAGCCGCACCCCGAGCCACTCGCGCCGGTCGTCGAGCCGCTCGATGTACATGTCGGTCTCGCGCTTGGCCTGCGTGTACCAGTCGCCCTCGAACGGCGTGACCAGCGCCCGCCGCAGCTCGAGGTCGAGCTGCGTCACCTCGAACGCGCGGCCGCCGTGCAGGTACACGGCGCCCTCGTGGGTGGTGCTGAACGCGCGCCCGGCGTCGACCGTGCCGAGCAGCTCGCCGGAGCGCAGCTCGACGATCGAGAAGCCGTCGCGCCCCGTGGAGCGCAGCGAGACGGCGCCCGCCGGGTACTCGCCGGCATGGCGCGGGACGAACGTTCCCCCCGGCCGCCGGCGCAGCTCGCCCGCCGCCTCCAGCCGCTCGGCGGTCAGCGCCAGCGACGGCCCGAACCACTCCGTGTCGGCCGGCTCGATCGGCCCCTCGTGCGCGGCGCACAGCACGTGCGCGGCGTGGATCTGCTCGTTCTCGGGATCGAGGATGGCCGCCTCGACCGGCCGGTCCAGGAACTCGTCCGGATGCCGGCAGAAGAACTGGTCCAGCGCGTCCTCACCGGCCACGTAGACCGCGAGCCCGCGCCCGCGCCGGCCGGCCCGGCCCCACATCTGGCGCAGCGACGCGACCGTGCCGGGGAACGTGACGCAGATCGCCGCGTCGAGCGAGCCGATGTCGATCCCCAGCTCCAGCGCGTCCGTCGACACCACGCCGAGCAGCTCCCCGTCGACCAGCCGGCGCTCGAGCTCGCGCCGCTGCTGCGGCGTGTAGCCGGCGCGGTAGGGCGCGATCCGCTCGGCCAGCTCGCCGCGCCCCATGTCCTCCAGCGCGAGCTGCGCGAACCGCGCGATCAGCTCGACCGCCTTGCGCGACTTCATGAACACGATCGTGCGCGCGCCCTCGCTGACCAGCTGGGCCAGCAGGTCGGCCGCCTCGGCCAGCGCGGAGCGCCGGATGTTGAGCTGCTCGCCTGTGCCCGCCGACGAAGTCGGCTGGGTATCGACGATCGGCGGGTTCCACATCGCGATCGTCCGCTTCGCGCCCGGCGAGCCGTCGCGCTCGACCACGGTGACGTCGGGCAGCCCCGTCAACCGCTCGGCCAGCTCGCCCGGGTTGGCGATCGTGGCGCTGGCGAGCAGGAAACGCGGCTCGGTCCCGTAGGCCGCGGCGATCCGCCGCAGCCGGCGCAGCACGTTGGCGACGTGGGAGCCGAACACGCCGCGGTAGACGTGCGCCTCGTCGACCACCACGACGGCGAGGTTCGCGAACACGTCGCCCCACGCGCGGTGGTTGGGGAGGATCCCCAGGTGCAGCATGTCCGGGTTGGTGAGGATCACGTTGGCCTTGCGGCGGATCTGCGCGCGCTGCTCGCGCGGCGTGTCGCCGTCGTAGATCGCGGGGCGGGCCCGCGCGACCCCGAGCGCGTGCAGCGAGCGCGCCTGATCCTGCGCGAGCGCCTTCGTCGGATAGAGGTAGAGCGCGCGGGCGCGCGCGTCGCGGCACAGCGTGTCGAGCGTCGGCAGCTGGAAGCACAGCGACTTGCCGCTCGCCGTGCCGGTGGTGACGATCGTCGGGCCGGCCCAGGCCGCGTGCAGCGCCTCGGCCTGGTGCGACCAGAGCCGGTCGACGCCCCGCGCCGCCAGCGCCTCGCCGACCTCGGGGTGCAGCTCCTCCGGCAGCGCCACGGCCCGCGCG
>JAABUS010008576.1_pt1 | contig 11154 bp, 7 predicted proteins | sample 5560161 | NCBI WGS metagenome assembly JAABUS01 (sample SAMN10711885, study PRJNA513376) | rock metagenome | isolation source: Antarctica rocks | place: Antarctica: Victoria Land, Trio Nunatak nord | collected 2016-01-04
CCGCGCTGACCATTCAGCCCGCTCACACGGGCGTTTCGTGCAAATCGTCACGATCCCTCTTGCCACATCCGAACCCGACTGTTACTATTGAAGAAAGAGCCGGAACGGTGCGACGGTGCGATCGTCGCGTTCCCGACAAGGGGGACGCTGTTGAACGCCCAAGTGCTCGTGCTCAACCAGAATTATGAGCCCCTTAACGTCTGCAACGTTAAGCGCGCGATCGTGATGGTGATTACCGGCAAGGCCGAAGTCCTTGAACAGAACGGCCTCGTCCTGCACACGATCGACGACGATTACCGCGCCCCCTCGGTGATCCGCCTCTCGGCCCTGATTAAACGACCGCGACCACAAGTCAAGTTGACCCGCCGCGAGGTCTTTATCCGCGACGGTTACGTCTGCCAGTATTGCGGCATCCACTCGCGCGATCTGACGATCGATCACGTCATGCCGAAGTCGCGCAATGGCCCGCACACCTGGGAGAATCTGGTCAGCGCCTGCAAGACCTGCAACCACCGCAAGGGTGGGCGCACGGCGCAGGAGGCGCGGATGCGGCTGCTGCGCGAGCCGTTTCGACCGCGCGCCGGGGCGTACTACACGATCCAGCGCAAGTTGAGCCAGACCCTACAGGACGAGTGGTCCAAGTTCATCCCCGGCTTCGAGCCGCTGACCAGCTTCAGTTCACTCTCCTATGGGGGGGAGGACTGACGCTGCGTGCCACGCCGCGATCACGTACAATCCTTCCCGATGGCCCTACTAGCGATGTAGGGCCTTCATTCTGCCCAGCTTATTAGCCGATTATCGCTGTATGAGTGTGATGAAACAACCGCGCCAGGCAACAAATCAGGCAGGCCCGACCAGGCGTTCTCGCCTCGCTCTGCGCCGCCCCACCCCACACACCAGCAGGAGTTCCGGCCCCTCGTGAGGAGGGGCGTGTGCGGAGCAAATGACGAGTGATGAGTGACGAATGACGAATAAGTACGAACTACGAACTACGAACTACGAACTGGCAACTTCATCGCAAACTACTGGTCCACTGGCCCACCCGTCCCACTTGCCCACTGACTACTGACTACTGACTACCGACAACTCACCCCGAAAGGTTAGGCAACAATGCTCGATCTACGCTTGCTCCGTGAACAGACCGACGAGGTGCGCGAGCGCCTGGCGACCCTTTACCTGGAAACGCCGCTCGACGAAATCCTGGCGCTCGATGAGCGTAACCGCGCGATCCTCAGCGAGGTCGAGGAGTTGCGGGCGCAGCGCAACACCGGCTCGAAGGCGGTCAGCAAGGAGCGCGACCCGGAGACTCGCAACCGCCAGATCGCGGAGATGCGCGCCCTCGGCGACCGGATCGCCGCGCTCGACCGCGAGTTGGACGAGGTGAAAGGTCGTCTCGACCAGGCGTTGCTGGAGATGCCAAACCTCCCCGACCGCGACGTGCCGGTGGGGAGAGACGACGCGGAGAATGTCATCCTGCGCCATTGGGGCGAGCGGCGCGTCTTCGACTTCACGCCGCTGCCGCACTGGGAGTTCGCGCCCGATCTCGGGATCGTCGATTTCGAGCGTGGGGTGAAGGTTTCGGGCTCGCGCTTCTACTTCCTCAAGGGTCTGGGCGCACGCCTGCAACGGGCGACCATCGCCTGGATGCTCGATCTGCACATCGAGCAGCACGGCTACACCGAAATCTACCCGCCTTATCTGGTTCGCACCGAATCGCTGGTTGGCACCGGACAACTGCCCAAGTTCGCCGATAACCAGTACCACGACGAGCCGTCCGATCTCTGGATGATCCCGACCGCCGAGGTGCCGCTGACCAATATGCACCGCGACGAGATCATGGAGCCGGGGACGTTGCCGCTGAACTACGTCGCCTACAGCGCCTGCTTCCGCCGCGAGCAGTTCTCGGGCGGTCGCGACACGCGCGGGATCAAGCGCGGGCACCAGTTCGACAAGGTGGAGATGGTTCGCTTCGTCGAGCCGGACGCCAGCGACGCCGCGCTGACCGAACTGGTGCAGCAGGCCGCCGATGTGCTGGAAGCGCTGGGGTTGCCGTACCGCGCCGTGCAGATGTGTACCGGCGATCTCTCGTTCACGGCGGCGAAGAAGATCGACCTGGAAGTCTGGGCACCGGGCTGCGACGAGTGGCTGGAGGTGTCGAGTTGCTCGAACTTCCGCGACTTCCAGGCCCGCCGCGCCAACATCCGCTTCCGCCCGGAGGCCGGTGCGCGCCCGGTCCACCCGCACACCCTGAACGGCTCGGGCCTCGCCCTGCCGCGCACGATCATCGCGATCATGGAGAACTATCAGCAGGCCGATGGCACCTTCTTGGTGCCACAGGTATTGCAGCCCTACATGGGCGGGCGTGAGGTGGTTGGGCCGGTTGCGGGTCGTGAGTCGTGAATCGTGGGTCGGGAGGGGGATTGTAGTCGGCAGTCGGCAGTCGGCAGGGGACGGCCCCCACCCCCGCCGCTGCGGCGGCACCCGCTGCCCAGAGGGCGTCCACCCATTCGAGGCGAGGGGGAAGCCGTTGCAACGTGGTTGCTTTCCACCCTCCCGCTTCAAGGGAGGATCGTCGCCCGCAGGTTCTCGGCCACCCTTGTGGTAGCGGCGGGGAGGGGTTAATTACCAGCGCGAAGGAGACAGACACGACAATGACTGGCGATCTACTCAAAATCGAAGAGCGGCGGCATCTGCCCCTCAGCGGCACGTACAACGTGCGCGACATCGGCGGCTACGCGACGGTTGATGGGCGCACGACCCGTTGGCGCACTCTCATCCGCTCCGATAGTCTCCATCGTCTCGCATCCGAAGCGCAGCAAACGTTGCTCGACCTCGGACTGCGAACGATGATCGATCTGCGTCGCCCCGCCGAGACGGCGCAATACCCCAATCTCCTCGCCAACGCGCAGGGGGTCAACTATCTGCAAGTCTCACTCGACCGCGAAGCACCGGAGGAACAGGCCAGTTTCCCGACCCTGCCGGAGATCTATCGCGGCATCCTCGACAACGCCGGGGCGCAACTCGGCACGATCATCGCCACCCTCGCCGCGCCGAACGCGCTGCCGGGGCTGGTCCACTGTCAGGTCGGCAAAGACCGCACCGGGATGGTCGTCGCCCTGACCCTCGCTGCAGTCGGCGTCCCCGCCGAGACGATCGTCGCCGACTACGCCCTCAGCGAGGCGCAACTGGCGGGCGACTTCGCCACCCGCTTCGAGGAAAGGTTACGCGCCGATGGCGGCGACTGGGAAGCGTATCGCGCCCTCCTCACCAGCCCCGCCGCCTTCATGCGCGACATCCTCACCTACCTCGACGCCGAGCACGATGGCGTCATCAGCTACCTCCGCACCAATGGCGTCCGCGACGCGCAACTGGCCGCGCTCAGGGATGGACTGACGGAGTAAACTAGAACAAGCTATTGTGCTGCGGAAAGGTGCATCGTTGCTCAAGTTCGTTAGCGGAGACATCTTACAAACCAAAGCACAGTACATCGCTCAAGGGGTGGCAATAGGCTCGCAGGAGGGATTAGGCACTGGTCTTGCCTTCAAGATATCGAGAAAGTGGTCCTCTGTTCAGAAGCAATTCAAGAAATATACCCACAGCCGCAAGTTCGCAGGCGGGGATATCTTTGTCGTTGCACCGATGGCGGAGCATCCGGGCATCATATATCTTGCTACACAGCCAGATATGTATCAGGCATCGAAAACCTTCCTCAATCGCGCACTACGCAACTTGGCGAAATATAGTGAAGCTCACAACCTCGAAGAGGTTGCATTACCCAAAATAGGCGCAGGGTTGGGCAAACTCGACTGGGAAGCCGATGTTAAGCCGCTCCTCAAGCAGCATCTCGCCGATATTCAGACCACCTTTTACGTCTATGAGGACTTCAAGTTAGCATATGAGACTGAGGAGTAACAACCCCATCGACTTACAAAGACCGCTAGCTTTTTCGTGACGACTTCCCCCTCTCCTCGGATAGGGAGAGGGGGTGCCGCCCGCAGGCGGCGGGGGGTGAGGGTATCCCCCTCCTTGCCCTACTTCGCGGTCAGCGGGTACAACGAAAAGTGGGTGTGCGCCCCGCGCCAGCGGCCCGCGTCGTTGGTGAGAATGACCGTCATCCGACCAGGGCGGGCGAACGTTGTGCCATCTGGGCGAGTGCCGAGCGAGTCCCACGGGCAGGCGACCCAAAGGAGCTCGCCATCGCGTCCGGCGCGCACCTCATCCAGACGGAAGGTGAAATCGCGGATCGTCGGCCAGACGTTCGACCATTGCCCCGCCACAAGCCCGTCGAGGCCATCGAGGACACCGCCATACGTGCCGAACCCGACGACGTCATCGCGAAAAATCCCCCGTGCGCCGTCGTAATCGATCGCGCGCACGTATCCCTGCATCTCCGTCAGCCATTCCCGCGCGATCGTGATCGCGGCGTCCTGGCGCATCGTTTCGCTCATCTGTCATCCTCTCCATTCAGCGCCCGCTCCAAATCGTAACGGGCGACCGCTGCATCTTAACACGAAATCGGGTAGCATCTTCGCATAGGCGCTGCTCCATGCGATCTTATCCACACCAACACCCGATTCGGAAGTAACCAGCCAGCCTTATCTCTAAAGGGATATGTCGCCAGGCTGAAACGAGAGAGAAGCTGTGGGCTGGCCGAATAGCGCGTTCGCGCTGCTGCTCATCTTCGCGATTATCGCCGTTGGGTTGGCGCTCGGGCGCTGGCTGCGGCTGGCGCGCGGCTTCGCCCTGATCGGCGTGAATCGGGCGCTGATCACGATCGTGCAAGGGCTGGTGCTGCTGGCGATCCTCGGCGGCATGGACCAGCGCCCGTTCGCCCGCGCCATCGCCTTCGCCGGACCGATGGTCCTCGCCTGGGGAATGCTCACTGCCCTCTCGCCGGGCGGCGAGCCGGACGGACGCTGGTGGCAACTCTGGCGCTGGCGCGTCGCCCCACCGCCACGGTAGGCCAATCTGCCACCGTAATCACTGCGAGGCGCGTAACCTCTGAGCGGTGACAGCCATCGCTCCGCAGAAATCCCCGCTGGCAACTACATAATTGACAGTCTCCACCTATTGCGATCGTTCCTACATGATGATACAATGGCGCACATAGAGACTTGTACCAATCAAAGGAGCGGCCACCGCAAAGCTGGTTTGCGCCCGCAGCGCAGCATCTTCATGTCCGCACGGTCCACGCTGTGCGGCGGCGCTATGCCGCGCCTTCGATCATGGTGCCCCAAAAACCAGAGCTTCCTGCCGCCAAGACGGCGTAGCAATGCGTTCGTCGGGAAGCGTTGCGCCTCGTGACTCGTGACTCGTGATCCGCGCAGTGCCTATCACAGCCCGTGAGCCATCATTATTGAGGAGGCCGCCATGACCCGCCATCGCATCCCCGCGTCCTTACGCTTGCTTCTCGCCACACTGCTCCTGCTCCTTTCAAGTGGCCCACTTGCTGCAACCGCGCTAGCAAACGATTATTTCACACCCAGCCCAGCAAGGTTGATTTTTGGCAGTCAGGCCGTGGGCACGACCAGCGACGCACAGACGATCATCTTCACCAATCAGCTATCGGGCAACGTTACTATCGGCACCCCTATCACCACTGGTGACTTCGCCATGACCAGCTCAACCTGTATCGAGCAGGCGATACCCGGCGGGGGTACGTGCTCGGTCACGGTTGACTTCGCTCCTCAGAACGCCGGAACGCACACCGGCACAGTTTCGCTGCCCAACTTTTATTATCCAGACGTTATCTTCGGCTCTGCGCCGCTTGCCGGCACCGGCATCGCGGCGGGCGTGACCGCCGACCAGACGACGGTAGCCTTCGGCAGCCAAGTTATCGGGACGCAGAGCAGCCCCCAATATATCACCCTCACCAACAACGACTCCGCAGCGGTGCAATTCGGCGCTGTCACCACCGGCAGCACCGACTTTATTGTCTCGACGCTCGATAGCACCTGCCCCGCCGCCAATGACTCACTGGCCGCAGGGCAGAGCTGCACGCTCGCCGTCGCTTTCACGCCGCAGGGATCGAGCAACCGCACCTCGATCCTGACAATCAGTCACCCCGACTCACAAGCGCCGCCGATCGTGTCGATCGCCCTCTCCGGCACCGGTACAGTCCCGACCGCGATCACCGCCGATCGGTCAGCGTTGACCTTTGGGAGCCAACCGCTCGGTGCGGTACGCGCGACGCAGACGGTCAGCTTCACCAACAGCGGCAGCGAACCAATTGCGATCGGCACACCGACGCTTAACAGCGCCGATTACACCCTGATCGCCACCACCTGTTCCGGCCTCACGCCACTGGTAGGGAGTGGCACTTGCACCGCCAAGATCGGTTTCAAACCACAGGCGCTCGGCAGTCGCCCCGGCACCCTCACGCTGCCAACGGGCGGCAGCACACCCGAAGCGATCAACATCGTCGCGCTGAGCGGCGTTGGCACCCTCCCGGCCGATTTCAGCACCAGCCCAGCGTCATTCGACTTCGGGAATCAGGGCAATGGCACAACGAGCAGCGCCCAAAACTTCACGTTCTCCAACGGCGGCACCGAGGCGATTACCGTCGGGGCGCTCTCGTCCGACACCACCGCGTTCGCCATCGTCAATAGCGGGATCAGTTGCGCCGCTCAGACGATCCCGGCGGGTGGCGACTGCACCATCGCCGTCACCTTCGCCCCGCAAAGCCTCGGCAGCATCAGCGCGACGCTCACCTTATACAGCTTCGGCACACAGCCGGAAGCGCTCGTGACCGTCGCGCTCAGTGGAACAGGAGCCGTGCCTGCCCCGGCGAATGTCACCGCCACGCCCAGCACCCTCGGCTTCGGCGATCAGGGACTCGGGACGACCAGCACCGCACGACAGGTTGTCTTCACGAACGCCGGAACGGAAGGGATCGCGTTCGGCACCCCGTATGCTATTGGCACCGGTAGCTCCACAGCGGGCGAGTTCTATTCCGGAACCTCGACCTGCTCAGGCTATCTCGCGCCAAGCGCTACCTGCACAATAGAGGTGTATTTTGTGCCGCAACTGGCACTCGGCACACGAACTGGCCGTCTCATCCTGCCCGATCCCGTCTCAGGTCCGGCGATCACCATCGTCGAACTGACCGGCACGGCGGTCAACGCGAGCCCTTCGCCGACACCGACGCCTAGCCCCTCCCCGACACCGGAACCAACTCCGAGCCCAACGCCGGAGCCGACGCCATCACCCACACCATCGCCGACACCCTCGCCCACACCAAGCCCAACGCCGGAGCCGACGCCTAGTCCGTCCCCATCGTCCACGCCATCTCCAACGCCTTCACCGACACCAAGCCCGAGTCCGCTGGTACCGGCGCTGTCCGCGCTTTCGCCAGATTATGTTGTCGCCGGGAGTGCCGACACGATCGTGATCGTGACCGGTGAGAACTTCACCGCCGCTACCACCGTGCACATCGATGGCGTGGCTATCAGCACGAGCTACATCAGCGACACGCACTTGAGCGCCACGATCGGGGCAGTGTCACTCGTGACGGGCGGCCGCGCCCTCGCCATCACGGCGGTGGATCCCGGTACTCCCGGCGAAACGTCGAATAGCCTCGACTTCACCGTGACGATCCCGGCCGCATCGCCAAGTCCGACGCCATCGCCCACGCCGTCTCCGACGCCGAGCCCAACACCAGAGCCAACACCATCACCATCGCCGTCACCAAGCGCCACGCCCACGCCAACACCGAACCCGACTCCTTCACCTACTCCTTCACCAACGCCGAGCCCGACGCCGAGCCCGTCACTGTCACCCTCACCGACACCATCGCCCACGCCGAGCCCGCTGCCGATGATCAGCGCGATCAGCCCAGCATCGGCACCAGCCGGGAGTAGTCAGTTGAGCCTGACGATCACCGGTACGAACTTCCCAAGCGACACGATCGCGTACTGGGACGGCACCGCGCTCGGCACAACGGTAAACTCGGCGACGCAACTCACCGCGATCGTCACCGTCAACCTGTTGACCACGGTCAAAACCGCCGAGGTCACCGCAGTCGCTTCAACCGGTAGCTCGGCCCCGCGACCATTCTTCATCACCGCGGTCAATGCCCCGATCACCGTGGTCGAGAGCGGCACGAGTACCAATCCCGGCGGCACCGCCGCGACCAGCGCGGGCGGCACCGGCACCGGCACCAGCGGCAGTGTGAGCGCCGCCGCCAGCGGGAGCGGCACGGTCACCGTGGCACAGTACCAGGCGAATCCGGTCGCCCCGCCACCGGCAGGAGGGACCGGCACCTACTCCGACATCTATCTCTCCGCCGACAGCAACTTCACCAGCGTGGCGATCATCAACTGCAACCTCAACGGCGGCACGGTTGCCTACTGGTGGAATGGCACCGTCTGGGCTCTCGTCAGCGCCCAGAGCTACAACTCGTCAACCGGCTGCATCACGATCACCGTGACGACGACGAGCTCACCCAGCATCGCCGATTTGACCGGGACGTACTTCGCGGCAGCGGTAGGGAACACACCGAGCCCGACGCCGAGCCCGTCACCGACGCCGAGCCCGTCGCCGAGCCCATCGCCGGTCCCGAACGGTCCGGTGCTGACCATCGCGCCGATCCCGGCGGCACAGGGGAGCGTCACTGTCACCCGCAACGGCAACAAAGCGACCCTCACCGCGCAGCCCGCAGCGAATCGGATCTTCCTCGGCTGGAAGTTCGGCGGGGACGACATCGCGACCTGGGTCAATCCGCTGACGCTGACGCTGACCGCCAACACCACGATCGCCGCCACGTTCGCGCCGCGCCCACACTTCAACGATGCAACGCCGTCCGACACCGGAGCGGCAGAAGCGATTGCCCAGCTGGCGGCGCGCGGGATCATCAAAGGTTGTGACCCCGCTGCCAATCTCTTCTGTCCCGCCGATCCGACCCTACGGGCACAGATGGCCGCGCTGATCGTCCGCGCGATGGGCTGGAGCGGCGAGAATCCCGCCAACCCCTTCAGCGACCGCGACGGCGTGGACGACGAACTCTGGCGCTCGATCGCCACCCTCGCCCACCACGGCGTCGCCCGGGGCTACGGCGACGGCACCTACGGCACGACCAACCCGGTCCTCAATGTCCAGGTGATCAGCTTCGTCACGCGCGCGATGATCAACAAAGGCTACTGGAAGCAACAGCCGGATGATGGCTCGATCTATCCGAACGTGCCGTCATCCTCGGGACACCATCAGGATCTCGTGACCTACGCCCACTACGCGGGAGCCATTCGCGGCACCGGCGGCATCAATGACGATTTCGATGGCTGGGATCAACCCGCCACCCGCGCCTGGTTCGCCTTCGCCCTCTGGCAGGCTCTCGACAGCCACTTCGGTCGCTGACCGCCGGTATCATCGGCATAGGCAATGTGGAGGGCGGTGCATTGTGCGCCGCCCTCCACGTTACCGTTCTATGGCACCCAAATCGGCAAACAGCCACCGCGTGAACCAACGCAAGAATAGACCACTACCGGCGCACCGGACTGGATCCGTAAAGCCCGATGCTGGAACCGTCCCCCCCAATCTGCTACCATCCTCGCCAGTCCGTACACTCCACACTAGAGGAGCCTCCGTGATTCGTCATTCGCACCCTGAAGGGCATAAATCACTCGCCATTCGTCATTCGCCATGACGTTGCGCCTGAAACGCCTCGAAATCCAGGGCTTCAAGAGCTTCGCCAACCGCACGGTCTTCGACCTCGCGGATGGGCTGACTGCGGTCGTCGGCCCGAACGGCAGCGGGAAGTCGAATTTCAGCGAGGCGGTCCGCTGGGTACTCGGCGAGCAGAGCAACACCGCCCTGCGCGGGCGACGCGGCGAGGACGTGATCTTCGCGGGCAGCGGCGGTCGCTCGGCCCTCGGGATGGCCGAGGTGGCGCTGACCCTCGACAACAGCGGCGGCAGCCTGCCGCTCGATTTCAGCGAGGTGACGATCGCGCGGCGGATCTTCCGCGATGGCGAGACCCACTATCTGATCAACGGCGGCAGGGTCCGCCTGCGCGATGTCCTGCAAGTCACCGCGCCGCTCGGACAGAGCTACACCGTCATCGGGCAAGGGCTGGTCGACGCCGCGTTGAGCGCCCGCCCGGAAGAGCGGCGCGGCCTCTTCGAACATGCCGCCGGGATCGCCCAGTTCCGCATGAAGCGCGCGGAGTCGGAGCGCCGCCTGACCGAGACGGAGGCGAACTGCGCCCGCCTGCTCGATCTGCGCGCCGAACTGGAGCCGCGTCTCCGCTCGCTCGAACGGGCCGCGAAGGGGGCACAGGAGTGGGGCGAACTCCGCACCCGCCTGCGCGAATTGCAGGAACGCCTCTTCGCCGAACTCTGGCAGGAAACACACGCTGCCCTCGCTGCGGCAGAAGCCGAGGAAGGCGCAGCCCGCGCTGGCCGCCTCGCGGCCAGCGCGGAGATCGCGCGCCTGACGACGACGGCGGATGAAGCACGCACGGCGACCGCCGCGCAGGGCCAGGAACGCCGCGCCCTGGCCGAGCAAGAGGCCGAACTGAATCGCCGCCTCGAACCGCTGCGCCGCGAGTTGGCGATCGGCGGCGAACGGCTGACCGCGACCCGCCGCCGCCTGACCGAGGCTCGCGAACGCGCCGAAGGGCTGGACACGCGGCGGGCGACCCTCGCCGAAGAGGGCGCGACAGCCATCGGCGAAGGCGACCGGATCGCCACCGAAGTGGTCGCAGCACGGCAGGAGGCCGAGGCGATCGAGCGCGAGTTGGCGGCGGCGGAAGGCCAGCGCGCGACCGCCGTCCGCGCCGAGCGCCGCCTGGCCGACCAGATCGCGGCGACCGAGCGCGAACGCCTGACCCTGGCTCGGCGGCGTGCGGCGATCGAGGAACGCCGTGCCGCACTGGGCCGCGACCGCGAACGCGCGACGGCCGAGCGCACGGCTGGCCTGGAGCGCCTGACGACCCTCACCGCCGAGTTGGCGACGGTCAATGCGGCGCTGGCAACGAATGGTACGGCGCGGGAAACGACCGTCACCGCCGAGCGCGACGCCCAGGCGGCAGTGGCGGCGGCGGTGGCGGCGGAACGCGAGTCGCAGACGGCGCAGGCTGCCGCCGAGCGACGTGCGGCGGAACTACGCGGGCGACTGGAAGCGCTGCAAAAGCTCGCGGCCAGCGGCGAAGGGTTTTAT
>JAABUS010008577.1_pt1 | contig 11153 bp, 10 predicted proteins | sample 5560161 | NCBI WGS metagenome assembly JAABUS01 (sample SAMN10711885, study PRJNA513376) | rock metagenome | isolation source: Antarctica rocks | place: Antarctica: Victoria Land, Trio Nunatak nord | collected 2016-01-04
CGAGGCGGACGGCTTCGCTCTTGAAAGCGGGGGGATAGGGAGTATGAGGATTCGGCATCGGGACACCTCCATCGATTCGCACAGATGCAAATCATCGAGTGTCCACCGAACCGACGCAACTCCAATCTGTTTAATTGGAAACGATCCCACAATCGATGGATATGAGGAATTCGATACTAAAATCTGCGAGTTATCAAGAGATGTTGCATTCCAACTTGTTGAGAAAGGTATTGATGTCATTATTGACGAGGGATTTTGGGCAAAGGAACAACGAGTTGCGTTGAGAAGAAAAATAGATGCAATTGGCGCTAAAGCGGTGTTGTATTATGTTGAGACTCCGATAGAAACGATACGAGATAGAGTTGTGGGAAGAAACAATAATTTTACGAAAGACTCTTTTAAGATTAGCAGAGAAATGTTGGACAATTATCTGAAGTATTGGCAACCTCCTAGTGAAGATGAAGATTACGTTCTTGCCAAGTGAGGAGTCAGCCTGAGAATCGGAACTGAACAGCGTTCGGGAGTGTCCAATAAAGCCGTTTATCCGACAGGAACGGTAACACCGCAGTAACAGATGGCTGGATGAAATGGCGAATCTCTCTGCGGCAGACAAGGAACTGATTCGGTCGCTCCTCCAAGCGCGGAGTCCGGCGTTACTCGGCTTAGTCGATGTGCTTGGCTTGGGGCCGCTGCCTATCCAGCAACGCGAAGCGATCACACGGGCGATGGGAGTTGAGAGGCGAATCAATCGCGAAACGTGGGGGGCGCAGGGTGCCGAGATCGAACGGCTGCTGGAATACGTCTGGATGAGCAGGCCGCTCGCACCGGATGACGTGCAGTTGTTGCGCGACGCCATCGAGACGGAAGCACCATTCCTGCTACCGCTGCTGGACAAGATCGGGACATCCGCGTTGACACAGGACGAGAGCAATGAACTGCGGAGCGCGATCGGCCATCATCTGATCGAGACCGGCTTCGGGCCGCAGTGGGAGCCGAACGAGCGGGGGGAACGGCTGGAGGCACTGATCGATTATCTGGCGCATTGCGTGGACGACTGGCGCTGAACGTCTCAAAAGTCTCACATAGCAGACGGCGATGAGACGTTGATAACGAGAGTGCGACACGAGGTCGCTCCTGTTGAGTGGAGCAGAAGAAAGGCTGCTCTCAGGCTAGTGTCCAAAAGCCTGTTCCCGCCTCTCCCTGCGTCGTCGGCAACGACGGGGTTTGAAGCAGAGAGGAAAAGCCCAAGAGCGAACCAAGCCAAGAGGGGAGCCACAGGCAAGGGAAAGACCGGACGGGTGAACGTGAGTGAATCCTTGCTTACGCTTCGTGATCAACTGAGCGTCGGATTTTGGCTGACAAAGACGACGCAACGGGCCAACGGTATGCGCTCTTCTCTTGGTGCATACGAGTGGACACACCTCTTCTCGTGGGTGTGTCACGGACACCATGGCCCCGGAGCAGAGAGGACACCCACCCCGGTCGCATCTCACCGGAGCGGAACGTGGAAACCCCGATGAGGTCTGGGCAAAGGGGCATCGTTCATCCCGCCACCCAGTACGCCGACCGTAAGGAGAGCTGAACTCCTCAGCGGGAACAGGAGTCCCAAGAAGCGAATGCCGGAAACGGATAGGATCATACCCAACCCGAAAGGGTGCTGACGTGGGACGGTGAGTCCTCGGAATGAACGCGGCAACGATTGCACATCGAGGGAAATGGTCGATGCAGATGACAACATCTGTAACCGGAACCGAGAGACACACCGACTGGAATGCTGTCAACTGGCGGCAAGCCAACACGCGTGTCCGCAATCTGCGGCAGCGTATCTTCCGGGCAACGCAGGCGGGCGACCTGAACAAGGTGCGCTCTCTCCAACGGCTCATGCTGCGCTCATACGCGAACACGCTCGTTAGTGTCCGACGGGTGACGCAGGTGAACCAAGGCAAGCGCACGGCAGGAGGAGACAAGGTGGTGGTGAAAACCCCTGCCGCCAGAGGCGTGTTGGTAGACCATCTGATGACCTACCAACCGTGGAAGGCCAAACCTGCACGGCGGGTGTACATCCCGAAAGCCAACGGGAAGCAACGACCGCTCGGCATCCCGACCGTGATTGATCGTTGCCTCCAGGCACGAGTCAAGAACGCCTTAGAGCCTCATTGGGAGGCGCGTTTCGAGGGCAGCAGTTACGGATTCCGACCGGGGCGAGCGACCCATGATGCGATCGGCAGAATCTACACCCTCTCGAATCCGCGCGGACGACGGAAGTGGGTAGTGGACGCCGACATCAAGGGGGCATTCGACAACATTGACCACGAATATCTGCTGACCGCCATCGGGGAGGTATCCGGACGGGAACTGATCCGGCAATGGTTGAAGGCCGGATACGTGGACAACGGCGTCTTTCACGACACCGACGCGGGAACACCGCAAGGGGGAGTGATCAGCCCGCTGTTGGCAAACATTGCGCTGCACGGCATGGAAGAAGCCCTTGGGGTACGGTTCGACTACCGTGGGGTAGTCAAGAGCAGCCGGGCAGTGGTGCGATACGCAGATGACTTCGTGGTGTTCTGCGAAAGCAGAGCGGACGCCGAGACGGTCATACGAGCCCTGAAAGAATGGCTGGCGCAGCGCGGCCTGACCCTCTCCGAGGAAAAGACACGCATCGTCCACCTGACCGAAGGGTTCGACTTCCTCGGATTCAACGTCCGCTACTACCCAGTCACAAACACCCGTACAGGGTACAAACTGCTGATCACACCGAGCAAGGAATCGGTACGGAACATCAAGGCAAAACTCCGCGACCGGTGGCAAACACTCCAAGGCAGCAATGCCAGAACCGTGATTGCCTCATTCACCCCCATCGTCAGGGGATGGGCGAACTACCACCGTGCCGGGGTCGCAAGTCGGGTCTTTACCGACCTCGACCACTGGATGTTCAGGAAAGAGGCAAACTTCGTTCGGCATCTCCATCCGCTCAAGTCCTGGCACTGGCGGAAACACCGGTACTGGGGCAAGAGGAACCCACACAGGAACGACAACTGGGTGTTTGGCGACAGACAGACCGGACGTTACCTGATCAAGTTCAAGTGGTTCAAAATCCGGCGGCATGTCATGGTCAGGGGTACATCCTCTCCCGACGACCCGAATCTGCGGGACTACTGGGCGAAAAGGTTGGCGGAGAAATCCAAAGACCTCTCACTCGGGAAACAGAAGATGGCGCGCATCCAGAATCATGCCTGTCCGCTCTGTGGAGAGAGCATCCATAATGGAGAGGAAATCCACGAGCACCACGTCTACGGACGGAAGTACGACGAGGTGATCCTCGTACACCTGTACTGCCACCAACAGGTACACAGCCAGAGGGAAAAGAGCGATGCCGAGAAAACAGCCTGACGACTTGCTTGAGCCGGATGCCATGAAAGTGGCCCGTCCGGTTCTGAGGGGGGAGGGGAGCAGCGATGCTCTCCCTCCTACCCAACCGGGTTTCTGAACGCGATCCATTGGGGAAATGGGCGATGCTGAACAGGGTTCGGGGTTGTCTCGTAAACGTTCGATTCCTGGGAGGAGAACAGCGATAGGCTGAATATGATTTACAACAATCCAATCGACAGTCAGAGGAGATACACTGGTCACGGACGGTTTTTCAATGGGAGGATTGACATGGCACTTCCACGCCACGATCGTGTGGCCGATACAACAATTCGGGAAACACCGGGCGTATCCGGCGGCTATCCATGCGTCGGGCATACGCGCATCGCTGTCCGCTTGATCGTGGAGGCATATCGCGATATCGGCAGCATTGATCGCGTTGCGGAACAATATGAGCAACTGACACGAGAGCAAATTGATGCGGCCCTGATCTATTACCTCGAACTCCCTGATCGCGTTGATGAGGACATTGAGCGTAACGCCCATGCATGGGCGACGCTTACTCGCCTGCGTGACTATCAAAGAATCGAAATCTGTTATCGGAGCACGGATGAGATTGCCGCCGGGTCTTCCGGATGTTGTTCGATGGCCAGCATTCGCAAGCGATCAGGGTCAATATCATAGCCGTTAGGCCAGGTAATCGTATCGAGCTCTGCGTCTACCGAGAGTTCTCGAAATAACGCTGGTTCACGCAGCCACGACTGCAAGTGGCCCGGTTCCCCGCCCAGCGAGACTTACAACGGCACGGTACCCATCCGCGAATGTGAGTAGGACAGAGAATGGCGTACTCTCGTCCACTTCTGCGGCAACGATGACCTGCAGCGTCCACAGCCCCGGAATATATTCGAAATTCGCTGTTGTACTCATCCCACGATCTCTCAATCTGCGGATAGGCATTGCAAGGGTACGCCTTGTTCAACCCGTGACCAGTTTAGCAGAAGTTCGTCACGGTGTCGGCGCGCCCATTCGCGGATACGTCGTCCATGGGCAAAGGGAATGACGCCCTCTGAGAAAATTCCTTCCTTGATAAGGAATACGGCACGACTCCCTCCGTAGCGCACATGGAAGTGAGGCGGGATGATCGTCGTAATGCATGTAGAGCGATACACCGTCGATGATCGCGATCAGTGGCACGTCATTCGCTCCAATCGAGTATCTGGCAAAGAAATGGGAGGACCATTGGCTCCTCCCATTCGCGAAACCCATATCGAGCTACTTCACCAGTTCGCGCACCTTGGCGGCGATGCCGTTCGCGTCAATGCCCTGATCGGCGAGCAGTTCGGCGGGCTTGCCGGAATGCGGCGTCTTCGTGACGGCGAGTTTGGTGACGGAGACCGCCGGGTCCGTCGCGAAGACGTTCAGCACCGCGTCGCCGAGGCCGCCCTCGAACCAGTGGTCCTCGACGACGATCACGCGGTTGTTCGTCGCGTGGGCGGCGTCGCTGATCGTCTTCGCGTCGATCGGCTTGACGCTGTAGGCATCGACGACGCGGATGTTGACGCCGTCCTTCTTCAGCAGGTCGTACGCCTTGACCGCCTCCGCGAGCGTGATGCCCGCGCCGATGACCGTGACGGCGTCCTTGTCCGACTGCTTGACGACCTTCGCGCCGCCAACCGGGAACTGCTCGTCGTTGCCGTAGATGACGGGCGTGTCCGCGCGCGTCGTCTGCATGTAGACCATACCGTCCCGCTGCGCCGCCTCCGCCAGCAGCCGCTCCGTCGCGACCGCGTCCGCCGGGTACAGAACGGTGCTGCCGTGCACCGCGCGCATCATCGCCAACTCCTCCAAGCCCATCTGCGACGCGCCATCCTCGCCAATCGAGACGCCCGCGTGCGAGCCGGTGAGCACGACGTTCGCCTCCGAGAGCGCGCCCATGCGAATCTGGTCGTACGCGCGGGTGAAGAAGGCGGCGAAGGTGGAGACGAACGGGCGCTTCTTCATCCGCGCCAGCCCGACCGCGACGCCGACCATGTTCTGCTCCGCGATGAACATCTCGAAGAAGCGATCCGGGTACGCCTTCTGAAAGATTTCCGAGAAGGTCGAGTTCTTCACGTCGCCATCGAGCGCGACGACCTGCGCATTCGCGTCGCCGAGTTTCTTCAGCGCGTCGCCGTACGCCCGACGGGTCGCGATCATCTGGCCGAGCGTGTAGTTCGGCGCGGCGGGCTGTGTGAATGCGGGGTCGCCGCTCTTCATCGCGGGTGGCTGACGCACGCCGCCGCGCAGTTCCGTGTTGACCGGGCCGAGTTCTTCAAGCGCCTTCTTCAGGTCGGCTTCCGAGAGCGCCTTGCCGTGCCAGCCGTCCTGATCGGCGATGAATGGCACGCCTTTACCCTTGATCGTGTTGGCGATCAGCGCGACGGGTTGATCCTTGACCGTCTTCGCCTCGTCGAAGGCGCGGCAGATCGCCCCCATGTCGTGCCCGTCGACCTCGATCACGTGCCAGCCGAAGGCGCGGACGCGGCCCGCATACACACCGATGTCGTGCTGGTACGCCGTCGGCTGGCTCTGGCCGAGGCGGTTGACATCAACGATGGCGATGAGGTTGTCCAGTTTGTAGTTGGCGGCGGAGGCAAACGCCTCCCAAAGCGACCCCTCGGCCATCTCGCCGTCGCCGAGCAGGACGTAGACGGTGAAATCCTCCTTGTCGAGGTACTTGCCGCTGATCGCCTCGCCGACGCCAATCGACAGGCCCTGCCCGAGCGAACCGGTCGCCGCCTCCACCCACGGGAGACGCGCGGTCGGGTGCCCTTCGAGGCGGCTGCCGAACTTCCGCAGGGTCATCAACTCGTCCTCGCTGATCGCGCCCGCCACAGTGTAGAGTGAGTAGAGGAGCGGCGAGGCGTGCCCCTTGGAGAAGATCACGCGGTCATTGTTCGGCTGGCGGCCCGCGTCGAAGTTGTACTGCATCTCGCGGAAGAAGACGACGCTCATCAGGTCCGCTGCGGACATGGACGAGGTCGGGTGCCCGGAACCCGCCTTGGTCGTCGAGACCATGCTGTAGTACCGCACCAGCCGCGCGAGGTTTTCGAGTTCGTCGGTCGTCGGTTTTGTCGCGGTCATTGTTGCCATCAGTGATCGTCCTCCATCAGCACGCGAGGCATGCCCGCACGGCTGCGGGACCATGAAGCGCTCACGTTACACAACACACTGCACCTATTGTGCCACATTCGCAAGGGGGCCGGAGCGGAGAGTAGTGAGTAACGAGAGGACGACCCTACCCCTCGTTACTCGCTACTCTTCGTGTGGTAGCATACGCGCATCGAATTTGTGCCCGCTACAAGGAGCCCCGCGTGAATCAACCACCCACTCCGCCACCCTCGCACCCGGCTGACGCGCCGGAACCCGATGCGCGTGACGAGCAGCATGCGGCGTCCAGCGAGCACGACACGAGAACGCACACCGCACCCGCACCCGAAACCGTGCGGGGCGCCGCGCCGAACGACGCGCCGGAACCCGAAGCGGTGCGTCCGGAGGAATCCACGCCGCCATCGCCGCGTCTCCCAGGGATGCCGCCGCCGTTGCCGACCTTCGGTGCGCCGCAATCGCCCCCGCGACGCGCGCAGCCGCCCCCACGGCCGCCGGAGCAGTACGGGCAGCCGTCGTCACCCGCCCCGGAACAGCCCGCGTACCCGCCGCGCATCCCCGCGCCGCAACCCGCGCCACCCGGCGGCATGACCGAGCCGCCCCGCCCGTACGAGGGGGGCCGGTACGTGCCCCCACCACCGACCCCGCCCGCCGGCCCCAATGTTCCCGCGCGCGAGTGGACGGCAGCGCCGCCCCCCCCCGCCGTGCAACCGGTGGCGCCCGTCGCGCAGCGGAGTAGCCCGCTGAACACCGCGCTCCTCGGCGTGATCGCCGCGCTTCTGCTTGCGCTCGCCGTCTTCCAGGGCATCAACACTTTTCGCCCGAAGAGCACGACGCCAACCGGCGTCCAGCAGGTGCAGGTGCAGCAGCGGGTGTTGAAGAAGGAGACCGCCGACGAGGTCAAGGACACGATCGACAAGGCGCAGACCGCGCTCAACCAGTTCAATCAGCAGGCGCAGCAGGCGTACTCCTCCGCCACGACGGACGCGCAACGGCAGGCGGTCCTGCTCCAACTCTCCTTGTTCATGCAGCAGATCATCGCCCAGCAGAACAACGACTTGCTGCTGATCTATCAGGACCTCAACACCTGAGTGACCGCTCCCCCAACCCTCCTCCTTCCCCGTGGGGAAGGCGGGTGCCCTCTGGGCAGTGAGGGGTTAGGACTGCCCGCACCATCACGGCGCGGGCATTCATCATTCGTGCGATCTGGTGGGGCGATTACCCGCCGATGCGGACGTTGATCGGCGCGGGTAGTAGCGTGCCGGGGCCGATAGCGATGGGCGGGCCGCCGACGATGTTGAGGGGCGCGCCTGTGATCGTGCAAGTATACACGCCGTTGGCGTAGATGATCCGCCCGTCACCGCAATAGCGGCCATCCTGATACTGGTAGACGCCCCCATAGACGCCGCTATAGGGAATGCCATACCCAGATCCATCGACGAGCGCCTCCGGCGGTGGGTTGTAGGTGCAGTTCCCGTAGCCGTCGCAGAAGGTACCGTAGAGCGGCGCGCCGCCGTACAACTTGGCGTAGAAACAGGTGTCAATCGTTGACGTTGCAGCCGAGTTTCTGGAACGTGAGCGGATCAATCGACGCGGACACCGAGGCGGCATTCCCAAGGCTGACGACGAGCAATGCAGCGACGACCGCCCCCACCGCGAGGAATCGCGAGGCGCTGCGGAACATACGGGTCTCCTTTCTCAATCGATCCGTTCACTTTCAATCGGTTATCCGCGTTATTCGCCCGGATACCGACACCGATTGAACATAGCTCGCGATGCGTCAGTTGCACCGGCAGATACTCGCAGGCAAGAACCTGTCCCATAGATGGGACCACGCCCGGATCGCTTCGGCGCGAACCGAACCGTGATAGGTGGATTTTTCATGCGCTGGAATAATGAAGAAGGGTTCCTTCCCGCATGCCGCATCTATGCGACAATATGGGGCATGAGCATTCACCTGCACCTCGTGCGCCACTGTCAGACCGCGTGGAATGTCGAGGGGCGGTTCCTCGGCGCGGCGGACATCCCGCTCGCGGATGCGGGCGTCGTGCAGGCGGCAACGCTCGTGCGCGCGTTTGCGGGCATCCCCCTCGTCGCGATCTACGCGAGCGACCTGCAACGCGCCACCGCCACCGCCGCGCCCGTCGCCACGGCGCACGGATTGCCGGTGCGGACGGACGCGCGACTGCGCGAGATGCATCAGGGCGAGTTGGAGGGGCATCTGAGCGCGGAGATTCGCCCGCGCCACGCGGCGTTCTTCACCGCGTGGGAGGCGGACCCCGCCGATGTCGTCGTGCCCGGTGGGGAATCGCTGCGGCAGACACTCGCGCGGGCGTCTGCGGCAATCGCGGAGATCGCCGCCGCCCATGCGGAAAGCGATGAGACGCACCTGCTCGTCGTGTCGCACGGCCTGACGCTGCAAGCATTGATTGGGCAGGCAATCGGGCTGGACCTGCGCTACTCGCTGCGCCTCCGCCCGCAGCACGGCTCCGTCAGCACACTTGTCCTGCCCGGTGCGACCGGCCTCCCGCGCCACCCGATCCTTACCCGCCTCAATGACCGCCACCATCTGGACGGGGGAATAATAAATTGAACCGCCAGAACGCCAGGCAGAGCGGGATCGTAACACAGAGGACACGGAGACCACAGAGACCATAGAGCAATCTTCTTTTTCTTCTTCTCTGCGGTCTCTGTGTTAGATTCCTGGCGTCTTGGCGATTCAATTCTTTCAGTGTACGTATGGAAAGGAATAATGTGATGGATATGACAGCGATGCGTGGAAAGATTCGGGAGTGGGCACGAGCGTTGCGTGAGGAGTATCTGCGCGACCTCAAGCGGATCGTCGATATGGACAGCCCGACGGATGACAAGGCGGGCGTCGATGCCGTCGGGAGCGTCGTGCGCGGCTGGTTGGAGGCGGGCGGCGGCACGGTCGAGGCGTTCCCGCAGGCGGAGCGCGGCGACCATCTGCGCACGACGTGGCAGGGCGCGGCGGGTAGCCCCGTGGTCGTGCTCGTTGGGCATATCGACACGGTCTTCCCCACCGGCACGGTTGCGCAACGCCCATTCACGATCACCGGCAACCGCGCGACGGGCTGCGGCGTGTCGGACATGAAATCAGGCATCCTGAGCGGCATCTACGCGCTCCGCATCCTGCGCGATCTCGGCGTGCCGCTGCCGACGGTGCGGTACGTCATCAACACGGACGAGGAGGTCGGCTCGCTCACCTCCCGCACGCTGATCGAGGAGACGGCGAAGGGCGCGGACGCCGCGTACATCCTCGAACCGGGCCGCGCGGTCGGGCCGGGGTGCGTCGTCACGACACGCAAGGGGATCGGGCTGTACGACCTCCGCGTGACGGGCAAGGCGGCGCATGCGGGCGGCGAGCCGTGGCGCGGGCGGAGCGCGAACCTCGAAATGGCGCACAAGATCATCGCCCTCCACGCCCTCACCAGCCCGGACCTGCGCGCCGGAAACACGGACGGCGTCAGCGTCAATGTCGGCGTCGTCACGGGCGGCACGCGGCGCAACGTCGTCGCGGCGGAGGCATACGCGGAGATCGACCTGCGCGTGCCGACAGCGGCGTCGCTTGCGGCGGTCGAGGCGGCGATGGATGAGATCGCGGCGCGCGCCACCGTGCCGGACACAACCGGGAAACTGACGGGCGGCATCAACCGCCCGCCGATGGAGCGCACTGGGGCGCAAGTGCGGCTGCTCGCCATCGCGGAGGAGATTCTCGGCGGGTGGGACATTCCCATCGAGCCAATCGGCACGGGCGGCGGCTCGGACGGCAACTTCACCGCCACCATCGGCACCCCGACGCTCGACGCCCTCGGCCCGATGGGCGGCGGCGCGCATTCCCCGGACGAATTCCTCGACCTGCCGAGCCTGCCCGACCGCATCGCCCTCGTCGCCTCCCTGATCGCCGAGACAGTGCGCCGGCCGGAGTGACGACGCTCGTGGGGGCGGTCCGTGAACCGCCCCTACCCCTGGCTATGCAGCATCCGGCGTCGTGATGCCCTCGGCCTTACAACGGAGCGCGTAGAACTGCCGGACAAGCGGATGCTCGTCGTCGCCGAGTTGCAGCATGCGGAGCCGCCGCTTCCCAACGCGGCGGTCAAGCATTGAGAGGGACCGTATCAATATGTCGTCCGACCTCAAGACATCGTCAACTGACATCAACAAGTAGCGCTCAAGGATGTTGTTGGACTGGTGGCGGCTATAATTGCCTTGCGCATGCAATACTGCTTTCGCTTCATCGCGATAATCGGTCAGTCTTTTGGCAACCCAGATTTCCTCGGCCAATACACGATAGTCTATGTAATACGGAAGATCGGACATGCTGGCGACTTGCTGCTTGTCTACGGTAATCCATGTCCGACCTAATCGATCATGGCCCAAACAACGATACCACGTCGAGTGAACCTCAACGCGCCCGTGCAGAGAGTCCGCCATCCGCTCCTCGATGCGTTGCTTCAGCTTACTCCACTGCACGGGCGATCCTCATCGCGTTATACTGGTTTTGGGTGATACGTCGGGGTATCATGGCGGCGGAGGTGATGTCCGATGAACGCCCTGTCCCTGCCTGATGCGTGGTCCGCTGCTGATCTCTATGCCCGCTATACCGACGCCCCGAC
>JAABUS010008579.1_pt1 | contig 11150 bp, 13 predicted proteins | sample 5560161 | NCBI WGS metagenome assembly JAABUS01 (sample SAMN10711885, study PRJNA513376) | rock metagenome | isolation source: Antarctica rocks | place: Antarctica: Victoria Land, Trio Nunatak nord | collected 2016-01-04
CAAGCCCCTACACGGCAGGGGAACCGCACGGCGCAGGCCATAGAGCAGCAAGCCCAACCCACCACGTCAGCCGCCGCAGCTCGGCCTCCTCCCACCACGACCGTTACGGACGCGGGGTCCTAGGAACAGCGAGCCGTCCTCGTCCGGGGCGGTCAGCCGGTCGAGCAGGCCCGACAGGTCGGTGCCGGTGTCGGGCAGCGGGTTGCCCCGCAGCGCGAACAGGGCGACCGGGATGCCGACCAGCAATGCCAGCATGACCAGCAGTGCCAGCAATCCGCGGAGCCGGTCGGCCAGTGGCCGGCGGCGGGGCGTGGGGTGGGAGGGCTGTCGCCTGCCGGTGGGTCGGCTCATCAGGGCTGCTCCTGTTCGACGCCGCGGACCAGCCGGGCAGATGCGTGGCCGGTGACGGTCTGGGTGCCCAGCCCGATGATCGACAGGAAGCTGGGCGTGAAGCTGCTCGTCGTGCGGACCTGCACTCGGCCGTCGCCGACGGTGACGCTGCCGGAGACGCCGGCGCGTTGCAGATAGGCCTCGGCAGCTTTGCGTGCTGCGGTCTGGTCGACCTTGGGGCGTTCGCCGCGGATGGTGCTGCCGGGTTCGATGCTGAGGACGGCGGCGCGGGCCGCCTCGCTGGCGGCGTCGTTGGCGCGCTGACTGGAGCGCAGCTTCTGGCCGCCGTCCACGACCAGCCCGACAGCGATGAGCAGACCGAAGACCGCGACGACGAGCAGCAACGACACCGACCCGTCCTCACCACTGCAGCGGGCGCGTCGCCGCACTCCTGGTCGGCGGTTCATGAGTGGTCGGCGGCTCATGAGCGCTCCCGGAACGTGTCGATGCTCGAGGTGGCGGTGTGGCTGACCGTCCGGGTCCCGGGCAGGCCGGGGACGGACAGGTCCGACAGCCGCACCGGGCAGGTGACCGTGGCCGTCACGGTCGCGCTCTGGCCGGGCCGGGTGCCAAAGCCGGACGTGTCCAGAACGACGGTGGTTGTCGTGCACTGCAGCCCCTGGGCGGCAAGGGTCTTCTCGGCGCTGGCCCGGGCCATGTCGCGGGCGCCGGCGGCGCTGCGGGCGCTGCTGGCCGTGCGGGCGGCGTCGACAGCTGCCTGCTCGACCGCAGCGTTGGCGCTGTTGACCCGCCCGGCCACGATCAGCAGTCCGATCATCAGCAGCAGCCCGGGCGCCCACACGACCAGCTCCAGCGTCGTGGAGCCGCGGTCGTCCCGATCGTTTCGGCCGAGGCGCCAGCTCATCGGTCACCGCCGTTGGTGAACCGCTCGATGTCGCCGGAGGCGGTCTGGCTGATTTTCGGCCCAGGGATGCCGGGCAGCAGGCTGACCGTGCGGGCGCTGACCGTGACCCGGACGGTGTCGGCGTCGACGTCGGGCGTGATGCTGAGCCCGGTCAGGTTGTCGAGCTCCCCGGTGTCGGCCAGGAACTGCCGGGTCTCACCGGCGGCGGTGCCGGCCCGGTTGGTCTGCCCGTCGGCGCGGGCTGCCCGCACGCCCTGCTCGGCGGCCGCCATGGCCACGTTGCGCCCGTGGAAGTAGAGCGCGCCCTGGATGACGCCGAACAAGATGAGCAGCACGACCGGAAACAGCACGGTCAGCTCCAGGGTGGCGACGCCGTCGTCCCCACGTCTCGGGCGCGGACGCGGCAGACCAGCCCGGCGACCTGGGGTCACCGGGCCTGCCGGCCGTTCGGGAGTCGCCACGGTGACTACTTGATCTTGTCCAGGCGGCCCTGCGTGGCGTTGGTGAGGACCACGACGGCGATGCCGGCGATGAGGAACAGCCCGAGAGCGATGATCGTGATCTCCAGCGTCGACAGGCCGGCCTCCGGGTCCTGGTTCAGGCGCTGCTGGCGACGGGTGGCCAGGCCGGTGCGGGTGCGGTCGGTCAGGGTCAGCAGCGCGAGGTGCAGGGCGATGAGCGGGTTCATGTCGGGCTCCCTGAGATGGTGGGCTGTCGTGATTGGGGTGCGGGCGGGGTGTGCCGGTGCGGTCACGTTGGCGGGGACGTCGTGGCGGGTCACAGAATCCGGACGATGGCGGGGGCGCCGAGGATGACAAGGAAGATCAGGCCAAGAAGCGCGACGGGGACGACCATGCGTTCGGACTCCTCGTTGGCGCGGGTCTGCTCCTTGGTCAGCAGGGCCGCACGCAAGCCGCGGCTACGGGCACGCAGGGTGTCGGCGACGGCGGCGCCCTCCTCACCCGACAGGCGCATGATGTCGGCCAGGTCGGACAGCTCAGCCAGACCGAGCTCGGTGGCCAGGTCGTGCAGGCCATCCCAGGGAGGGGTGCCGGACAGCCGGGCCCGGACGAGCTGTTCGCGCAGCCGCACGAACACCCAGCTGCCCCCGACGGTCGCTGCCTGCTCGAGGGACTGGGTGGCGCCGGCGCCGGCGGCCCGCTCGAGCGCGGTCAGGTCCAAGTAGGCCGAGGTGGCGCGGGCGAACTCCGCACGGGCGGCAGCCGCCTTGCGCCGGACGTCGAGGTCCGGGACGACGAACAGCACGACGGCCAGAACCAGGGCGAACACGGCGGGCAGCGCGATCGGCAGTGCGTACCCGGCGGCGGCAGTCACGACGATGAACACGGCCGGGAACAGCAGGCCCAGCAGGGCCATGAGGACCTTCTGGCCAAGGTGGCGGGCGACTGGGATCCGCAGCAGCAGCAGCTCCTTGGTCGGGATCCGCACGAACGGCGCGCCGGCGAGGTAGCGCTGCGCCCAGATGCCGACCCGGTGCTCGAGCTCGCCGGTGCTGCCATCGCCTGCGGCCGGCTCCTGGACACCCGGGGCGTCGACGCCGATGCGGGTAGGCGCGAGCCGGTCCAGAGCGGAGGCCAGCTGGGGGTCGGAGGGCAGCAGCTCGCGCACGATCAGGGTGACGCCCAGCCCGCCGCTCGCTCCGAACAGCACGGTCGCAGTCAGCCCGGCGCTCACGGGAGCGCTCCCGGGGCGGGAGTCTGGACGGCCTGCAGCGGCACGACGGCCTCGACCGGCGCGAGCGCCGAGCCGGGTGCCGCGGTCGCGGTGAGGAACCGGGGCGCCGGCTTGCCGGAGGTCATCTGCCGCATCCACAGCAGCGTCGCGACGTAGGCGGACAGCAGCACCGCGAGCAGCGCCTGACCGAGCGGTGAGGTGTACGGCTGGATGTAGGTCCGGTTCAGCGCGAGCACCGCCAGCACACCGAGGGTGATGAACGTGACCGCCCGTGCGGTCGAGCGGGGCTTGGCCCGGTCGGCCTCAATCTGCCGGCGGGTCCGGACGTCCTCGGCGACGCTGGCCGCCAGCCCGTCCAGGACCGACACCAGGCCGGCGCCGCGGCGCTTGGCCGACAGGATCAGGCTTGCCGCGACCAGATCACCGGTCGCGTCGTCGACGTCGTCGGCGAATGCCCGGAGCGCGGCGTCGGTCTGCCAGCGGGTCGCGAGCCGGGCGACCAGGGTCTCGACCTGCGGCCGGATCGGCTCGGGGGTCGAGCGCAGGCTGGCGTGGATCGCCTGCTCCAGGCTGACGCCGACCGCCAGGACGCCGGCGAGGTTGCGGGTCCACTCCTCCAGCGCCTCGAGCCGGTCGACGTCGGCCGCGCTGCCTGGGGTGCCGAGCAGCTTGGGCAGGCCCAGGACGGCCACCGGGATCGCCAGCACCATGAGCGCGAGGCCGGTGAGCAGGAACGCGAGCATTCCGCCGCCGACCGCGAGCACCAGCTGGGCGCGGCGGCGCTGCACGTCCGGGCCCTCGACGAGGGCGCGGTTCAGGGCGGCCCGCAGCCGCAGCATCCGGGGGGACAATGGTCGGGCGACGAGCTCGGTCTCCGGGACCGGTCGCAGACCGGCGACGACGAGCAGGATGCCGCCCAGGACAGCGGCGGCGGCCAGTGCCGCGGTGAGGGCGGTCACCGCGGCGCTCCGCTGGGCCGGGTGCCCTCGGTCCAGGTGCCGCTGGTCTGGTCCAGCCAGGCCGGGTCGAACCCGACGCGCTGCAGGTCGGCCAGGAACGACGGGCGGGTCCGCGGGACGGCCCGGCCGTCCGGGCCGGGGGTGAACACGTCGGTGATGGCGGGCCGGTCGTGCTCGCCGGGGGTGAGTTCGATGACCTCGCTGACGTAGCGGTGCTTGCGTCCGCCGGTGTGGGTGTCGTCCTGCATGCCGATCTGGACGATCAGGTCGATGCCGCCGGTGATCAGCTGGTAGGCGAACTCGGCGGTGACGTGCGGGCCGGACTCCAGCGCGCACGTCACGAGCCGTCCGATGGCGCCGCGGGCGGTGTGGGCATGGGTGGTGCTGAGCGTGCCCGTGGAGGACTGGGCGGCCTTCAGCATCGGGATCACCTCTGGGCCGCGGACCTCGCCGACGATGATCCTGGAGACGTTCGTGCGCAGCACCGAGTACAGCAGCCCGTCCAGGGTGACCTCACCGGCCGAGCGGCCATCGATGCCGCGTTCGGCCGAGCCGGGCCGGCCCTCGTACGGGACGACTCGGTGGTGGCGGTCGGGTAGCTCGTTCAGGTGTAGCTCGAACTCAGTTTCGATGGTGGCGAGGCTCTCCCACGGGTCCATTTCGTTGCACAGCGCCCGGACCAGGGTGGTCTTGCCGGCGCCCTGCACCCCGGAGACGACGATCGCCTTGCCGGCCCGCACCGCCGCGCCGAGGAACTGGGCCAGGACGCCGTCGACCATCCCGAGGCGCTGCAGGTCGGCCAGGTCGACATCGGTATAGCGGTGGATGCGGATGACCACGGTCGGGCGGGGGCAGCGCCAGGCGCGGGCGGCCAGGCGGTGCCCGCCGTGCAGGCGAAGGTCCAGCTCCCAGTTCAACGGCGTGAACGCTCGGCCGGACTGCGAGGCCAGGAACGCCAGGGTTTCGATGAGCTCCTCGTCGCTGTCGGCGACCGGCGGGCCGACCTGCACGGCGCCGTCGCCGTAGACGAGGTGGACGCGGTCGTAACCGCGGATCTCGATGTTCTCCACGTTCGGGTCGTCCACCAGTGGCTGTAGCCGGCCGAGCCCGAACAGCGAGTCGAAGATCGCCGTCGACAAGGCGTGCTGCGCCGCCGGGGTCGGGGCCGGTGTGCCCTGCGTGAGGAGGCTGTCGGCGTGGTCGTTGAGCATCGACACGATCAGGGCCCGGCCGATCTCGCGGCGGCTCGCCCCGTCCAGGCCCGGCCGGTCGCGCAGCTGCGCGGTGAGCAGCTCGGCGGCCTGCTGCCGGAACGCCCTGACCTGACCCCAGTCGACCTCGCCGCTCGGCGGCGGGACCACCGCCGGCGCGGCCTGGCCGGCCGCAGTCGGGTGCCAGACGGCGGCCCCGGACAGTGCTGCCGGACTGGGGGACGCCGCGACGGGGCTCACCGTCGGCTGCCACGCCGCCGGGGTCTGGTCCAGGACCGGCGGGACGGCGTGCAGCACGACCGGACCGGGCACCAGAGCCGGAGGAGTCGCGAACAGCGGCAGCGCGGCGAGCCGGTTCGGCTCATCGGCGTCACCGCCGGGTTGGGTCTGGTCAGGCATCATTGGCGGCCTCCCGACCGAGAAGGCGCTCGGCGATGCTCGGCGCCACGGGTGCGGGCGGGGCGAGGCGATCGCGGCGCTGACGGATGAGCTCGGAGCTGGCGCTGATAGCGGCTCGGGTGCTGCGCACCAGCGGGGAGCTGTCGAAGCGCCGGCCGGGGGTGGCGCCAGCGGCGAGGACCTCGGCGCTGGCCGGGTCCCAGGCCAGTGAGGCGACGACCGGGACGCCGCAGGCGGCGGAGATCTCCTTGGCCGAGTAGGGCCGGCCCTCGCCGACCAGCAGCAGACCGAGGCTGGACAGGTGGCCGTCCAGGCGCCCGGCGGTGCCGGTGACCGACAGGTCCTCCCGCAACAGGTTGAGCCGGGCCTTGGCTGCCGCGACCGCGGTCAGGTTCGTGCCCATCACGAGCAGCACCAGGTCGGCTTGGCGCAGCAGCACTGTCGGGGCGTGCGCGGTCCCAAGCCGGCCAGCGTCCACGATCACGTCGGTCCCGGCACGTTCCAGGCTCGCCAGCAGCGACCCGAGCGGGCCCCAGAGCGCCGCGGTGCTCGGGGCCTGCGCGGCATCCGACAGCCCGGGCAGCAGCCAGCGGTCCCCGGCGCCGGCCGCGACGGACGCGGCGTGCGGGTCGCCGGTCAGCGGGACGGTCTGGGGCCACAGCGCCTGCTCGAGCGCCTCGTGGCGCTGGGCGAGCGCCAGGGGCAGCAGCCCACGGGAGTGGTCGACCGTCCCGCGCAGGTACCCGGCCAGGACGCTGCTGCCTCCCGCGGGGTCGCACTCAGCCAGCAATGCGGCGCGGGGCCACACCAGGGTCATCGCCAGGGCGGCGGTGCTGACGCCGGGGGCGCCCTTGGCCGAGGTCAGGGCCAGGACCGCCATCAGCGCTCCCGGGTGTCGAGGATCAGCGCGATGCGCCCGGTCGCGACCCGCGCCGCGAGGTCGGCGGCCTGCCCGTCCGGGACCGTGACGTTAACGATCGTCTGGCCGCGGTCGTCCGGACCGGCGGAGGAGACGACGACGCCCGGCGTCGTCTGCGGGGTCGTTCTCGGCGGTTCGCCCTGGCTCGCGGGGGTGTCCACGATGCGGATGTGGTCTCCAGCCCGTAGCGGCTCCGCGGGAAGCTGCGCGGGCTGCAGCGCGACCCCGACCAGCGACTGCCCGGCGGCCGGCAGAACCTTCTCGGTCACGGCGGCATCGGTCAGCAGCGATCCGGCGGTGAGCGTCACCGCGGCGCGCTGACCGACCAGGTCGAACAGCCGGTTGGCCGGGACCGGCCGCAGAGCTGGGTCGGTGCTCACATCCGCGACCGTCAGGTCCACCCGCTTGATCCTCTCTCCCGGTTGGACGTCCCGGGCGACCGCGACGACCCTGGACGTGTCGCCGACGACCTGCGTCAGGTACGCCGCACCGAGGGCGCCGACAGCGACCAGCGCGACGCCAGCGGCCAGCACGCCCGAGCGGCGGCGCGTCTTGGTCGCTGGAAGCGCCGGGGCCTGCGCCGGGCGTGTGCGGCTCTGCTGCCCGCGGCCCCGCTCGCGCTTCTCGGGAGTCCTGACCGCGGTGGACCGCGAGGGTCCGGGCGTGGTGGGCGCGGAGCCGTTGCTGCTCATGTGACCTCGTGGAGTAGGTGGCGGCCGTTCAGACCTTCTTCTGTGTGCTTCTGTGCGCCCCGACTCGGTGGGGTCATTCGGTACATCTGTCGGGCTTGTCATCGCCCGCCTGATGCGACCGGAGTGTGGCGCTGCGTGGCTATCGTGACGGTTGACGGTGATAAGTCCAAGGCCTTCCTGTGGACGGCGGGCTTGTCCAGAGATCGCTCATAACCGGGAGCTCACCGGCCGGTCCATGGCTAGGCCGCGCAGAGCACCGCTCCGTGCTGGACCGCGCTGTCGATTCCTGCTGCGACCGCTGCCTGGCCGACCCGCCGGGCGATGCGGTGGCAGCGCTGGCGGAGCGCGGGCCAGGAGAGGCCGTACTCGGCGGCCACCGCCGGCCCCGCGCCGCCCGGACTGCCGTCGAGCCCGTAGACCCGGGCCAGCAGCCGGGCCTCGTCGAGCTGCAGGACTGAGGACCGCACAGCCCAGGCCAGGACGGTGCACAGTTGCGCGTCGGCCGGGCCGGCCGGGTCGTCCTGGTCGGCGTCGAGCTGGCCGGGCTCGGCCGCCGTCCGGATGTCGGCGTAGGCCTGCTCCGGGAAGACCAGCGCTGCCCTGTGGGTGCTGCTGGTGTGGCCACGCCGCACGAGCGCGAGCGTGTCGAGGTAGAGGTTGGCCGGCACCTTCTCGCGGCGGCTGGCCACCGGGTAGGTCGCGATGACCTGCCAGAGCGCGGCCAGCACGAGGGCGAACGCCTCGTCCTGGTCGCCGAGCACGTCGGGACGGCTGGTGATCGCCTGGGCGATGCGCACAGCCGCCGGGAGCATCGTCTGCAGCACGACGCGGCCGGCCAGCCGGTCCCCGTCCTGTGCCCTCTCCAGCAGCCCCACGAGGACCCCGTCGCGGCCGCTGGCAGTTACCTCGGCGCTCTGCAGCAGCTGGACGGTTGCGTGCAGACCGTCCACGTCGAGGAGCCCGCTCAGCGCGGCCCGGTCCTGGCTCTGGCTGGCCCAGTCACGCACCGCCCGCCGGCCAGCGGCGCTGTCGCACAGCAAGGCCCACTCCCGGTTCAGGCGGCTGGGCAGGCTTGAACTCGACCAGTGCCCCGCCTTCGTCAAGCCGTCCGGGCGGGACGCCCGCGGGCCGGTGACAGCCTCGGTGGAGGCCTCGGTGGAGGTAGCGACGGTCGGCGGGACGAGCAGGATCGAAGGCACAGCGAGCTCCTCAGCAGCAGGTGCTCGCCACGCTGCGCAGGGACCCTTGTCGAGACTCTTGCCGGAACCCGCTGTCAAGCCCCGGGACCCTTGCCGGTGCTCGGCGGACCCTTGCCGGTCGGAGAACGGCCGTGCGCCGCCGAGGCGGGTACTGGGGCGTCGTTTTGCCGTTGAACGGCAGCCTGGCCCTTGCCGGGGACCCTTGTCGGCGTTGCCGGGATGCCAGGAGCCGGCAGTTCACCGACTGACCCGGCCAGACACAGCGGACCTCGCGGCCGGGAAGAAAGCCAGACCCGTGATGTCACAGGCCCTGCTGATCCCGCACTTACCAAGGGCATGAGGACATCGCACAGCAACGGCCTCCAGGCGACGTACGGGAACCGGCCGCCTGCGCCTGCAGGGCGGCGTGACCGTTACGGTCGCAGTGCTCGCACGGCCGCCGCGCCGGCGCCCGGCACGAGTCCGGACAGGAGGAACCGCTATAGCCGACAGCCACGACAACAGCAGCAAGGGCAAGGCCCACAGCCCGCTGGGCTACCCCAAGCGGATCACCCTGGACCTGACCGTGGACGACCACCACGCCCTGCAGGGCGCCCGCTACGCCGACCGCGTCCCGATGGCCGACCGGCTCCGCGCGCTGAGCAGCCTGTGGCGAGAGGACCCCGCCCTGGCACAGGCCGTCAGCACCCGCGCCCAGGAGCTGCTCCTGGCCGCCGCTCCCTCCCCGGCGGCCTCGCCCGAGCCGCCGGCCGAGACCGACGACCCCAAGGTTCCGCCGGTCTCCTAGCCGCGGTCACCGCAGCGCTGCTGCTGGGTGCGGCAGGTTGCAGCAGCAGCCGTCACGACAGCGCCGCCGTCGGCATCGCTCCGGTAGCCAGTGCCAGCCCGACCGAGGCCCTGCTGACGAGCTCGCTCACGCCGCACCCGGCCCTGAGCCGGCGCACCCAGCCACCCCGCCGAGCGCTGGACGCCACGACCGCATGCGTCCAGTTCGCCCGGGCCGCCGCCACAGTCGACACCACGACAGGCACCCGGGGCCAGACGCGCCAGGCCGCGGCCCGCGCCTACGGCACCCCCCAGCTGCAGGCCCTCTACGCCGGCGCCGGCGAAGGCCGCAACCGCGAGCAGGAGACCTGGCAGCAGCACCAGGCCCGCGTCACCGCCACCGCCGCGCCGATCGCCGACGTCGCCCAGGACGAGCTCGACGAGCCCGGAGCCCAGCAGCCCTCGCCCGGCACGCCGGTCGCCGTCACGGTCACCGGCACCGCCCGCGGCGCCAACGGTTGGGCGGCCGCCATGGCGCCCTACCGGCTCGACTGCCTGACCGTCCACGACCCGGTCGCGGGTTGGCTAGTCGACGACGTCGCCGTGCGGACCCTGCCGCCGGCCCCGGCGGCGCGCTGATGCCCGCCCCCGCAGCGGCCCTGGCCGCGAGCCAGGCCGTCACGTCCCCGGCCGTGCGCTACCTGGTCGCCGCGATCATCTCCGCACCGGTCCTGTTCGTCGTCATGCTCCTGATGCTGCTCGGAGGCGGCATCGCCGCCGACGCCGCGGCGGCCCCGGCCGCCCCCGCCGTGCTGCGCCCCGGCGTCGTCCCGGCTGAGTACGAGGCCCTGGTGCAGAAGGCCGCCCAGACTTGCCCCGGCATCACCGCCCCGCTGCTCGCCGCCCAGCTCGAGCAGGAGTCCGGGTGGAACCCCAACGCCGTCAGCCCCACCGGCGCGCAGGGCCTGTCCCAGTTCATGCCCGGCACCTGGCTCGGCGAAGGCATCGACGGTGACGGCGACGGCATCCGTGAACCGTTCAACCCGGCCGACGCGATCGCCAGCCAAGCCTCGTTCATGTGCAAGCTGCTCGCCGCGGTCACCGCCGACAAGAGCCTGACCGGCGACGCCCTCGACCTCGCCCTCGCCGGCTACAACGCCGGCCTCGGAGCGGTCCAGCGCTACCACGGCGTGCCGCCCTTTGCCGAGACCCAGAGCTACATCGTCCGGATCCGCAACCTCATAGCCACCTACGCCGACCCGGCCGCCAGCGCTCCCGGCGCCGGTCCCCCCGGCAGCTGGGTCAGGCCCATCCAAGGCGCCCCCATCACCTCAGGGTTCGGTCCCCGCTGGGGACGCCTGCACGCCGGCCTGGACTTCGGCACGCCCAGCGGCACGCCGATCTACGCCGCGAGCAACGGCACCGTCATCGCCACCGGCCCCGTCACCGGCTTCGGACAGTGGGTCAAGATTCGGCACCCCGGCAACGTCATCACGGTCTACGGCCACATCAGGGGCTGGACGGTCACCGTCGGCCAGGCCGTGCAGGCCGGCCAGCTGATCGCCCACAGCGGCAACGAAGGCCGCAGCACCGGACCGCACTTGCACTTCGAGACCCGTCCCGGCGACAGCCCCGTCGACCCCGTCGTCTTCTACGCCGCCCACGGCGTGGCGCTGACATGAGCCTGCTTATTGCTCGCTGGCGAAGACCGGCAAGGGTCACGGCGTCGACCGGCAAGGGTCACACCGCCGGTGGCGTACTGCTCCGGCAAGACTCTCGACAAGGGCAGCGGCCGACTCTGACCTCGTGGACGCCACCGAACCGCCACCGGTAGAACGTGTCCTCACTCTCGCTAACCGACGACGGCTGGTGCGCCACCTCCTCGCCCTAGAGGCGCGACGCCTCGAAGGCGCCGTTATGGGCGACCCAGAGTCGAGCGCCGCGAGGTCCCCAGACTCATCGACCCGCTGCCAGCCATCCCTACGAGACCGGGAGACGTCATGACCCAGATCGAGCGACCCACCCTCAGTGTGGCCGAGACGGCGAGCCTGCTCGG
>JAABUS010008580.1_pt1 | contig 11146 bp, 8 predicted proteins | sample 5560161 | NCBI WGS metagenome assembly JAABUS01 (sample SAMN10711885, study PRJNA513376) | rock metagenome | isolation source: Antarctica rocks | place: Antarctica: Victoria Land, Trio Nunatak nord | collected 2016-01-04
ACTCATTCATTCACTCCCTCACTTACTCACTCACTCACTCACTCACTCACTCAATCACTCACTCACTCACTCACTCACACACTCACTCAATCACTCACTCACTCACTCACACACTCACTCACTCACTCACTAACACACTCACTCACTCACTCACTCACTCACTCACTCACTCACTCACTCACTCACTCACTCACTCACTCACTCACTCACACCCACCCACCCACCTACTCATTCCCTCACTCACTCACTCACATGTCTTTCCCAAGGCTCAGGCATGTACAGCCCTGAGTAGGTCTCTGCATGAGCTATCATGTCACACAGGCCCCTTAAAGCATGCTGCTCTGTGCTTACTTGACATGCTAACGACGGCCTGTTGCTTGCAGGTTGACTTTGCCATCCTAGATGAGGCGGACCAAATGCTTGACATTGGATTTGCTGATGACGTGGAGAAGATTCTGTCAGAGGCTCCAAAGGAGCGCCAGACCATGCTGTTCAGTGCTACCATGCCCACATGGGTGAAGAAGCTGACCCGCAGGCATCAGCGTGACCCACTTGTAGTGGACTTGGTCGGCGACGAGGAGGCAGGAAAGATGGCTGAGAGCATCAGGTATGCATGGCTCTGCAGGCTGTGTTCACTTGGATTGACTCTCATCGTCAATCACCTCCTCAGCTTTGTTCACGCGAGATGCATTCTCATCATATGATTGGTTCTTGTAGTCAGTCAAACAGTCAGTCAGTGAGCAGACGCACAGACCATGCAGGCTAGGAGAATACTGCCAGCAGCCCTCAGCATGTCTGCAGTATTTTAGCAAATCGCTGAAGGCACCCAAGTCCTGCTCACGTGCACTTGTTTCTGTACCCATTGTCATCCAGCATGCTTTGAATGAGCGTATGAGATTAGGCAGCACAGGGTTGCTCATGCAGGCACACTGATGCATGCACAGACGTGCATGTGTGTGTGCATGCAGATGACTACACATTGTGACCCTACGACAAGACGCAGTTTGTACGTACATGGGTGCTCTTGGATGCATGAATGCTCACAGCGTGGCTTAATGTCACCGGAATGCAGGGTGCTGGGCATTCACTGAGTGTTGTTCAGTCTCAAAGATCAGGCAGCAGACTAACTCATGCAGCCCATTAATGCATGCTCACGCCTTGGCTGACCAATGCCATTGATATGCTGGATGTTTAAGTGTTTCTTGGTCTCAAAGATCAGGCAGCAGACCAACTTGTGCTTCACGCAGACTAGTCAGCAGATTGAACGGTGTGGCACACAGATGCACAGTCATAGCTTGGCTGACCAGCATCATTGCTGTGCAGGGTGCTTGGTGTTCAAGTGGCGCCAGAGAACAGGCGCAACATCCTTGCAGACCTGCTGACAGTCTACTCAAATGCCGGCAAGACCATTGTCTTCACACAGACCAAGAGGGAAGCCGATGAAGTAGCTGCTGGCATTGCTGGCGTCATCCCTTCAGAGGTGAACCCTCTTCTTAGAGGCTTTTTTGATTTCCATGCTTCTTTGGCTTATGTGAGCTGTCTGCAGTGACGTATGCTAATTTCTCGAGGGAAGCAGCTGCAGATTTACATTCTTTTTGGATCTTTGATTCTACTCTCTGAAGACACTGCTTGCTGCTTTTCATCTCCTTCTGTTGCTGCATGCACCAGGGCATGTATTTTGTGTGTTCTGCACCATGAGTCATCTTAGGTCAGGCTCTAGTGGGTGCATTCATGACAGGTGTTCATCAGCCTTTGAGATGACAGCAGGTGTTGCATCAACTCGTCTCTGACAGTTGCGTCTTCTGCACTCCACCTTGTGTCAAGCTTTGAAGCCTTGCAAGGAAGTCATGGACTAGCTTCTTTTGGCATCAGAGCGTCTAGCTCAGGCGTGTCAGGATTCAGCATACAGGGGCAGCACAGCACAGCACAGCACAGCACAGCACAGCACAGCACAGCACAGCACAGCACAGCACAGCACAGCACAGCACAGCACAGCGCAGCACAGCACAGCGCAGCACAGTCTACCTTCTAATCTGCAGGTTTTCTTTAAAAGCTGGATTGATCTGTGTATGCCCCATCTGCAGGCCCTTCATGGTGACATCTCTCAGGGGCAGCGAGAGAAGATTCTTCAGAAGTTCAGGGAGGACAAGTTCTCGGTCCTTGTGGCAACAGATGTGGCGGCTCGGGGTCTGGACATCCCCAATGTGGAGTTGGTTGTACACTACGACTTGCCGGACCAAGTTGAAGGCTTCCTCCACAGGTACTGGTCACGACTGTTTGCAATTGTTCACAAGGTGAAGATGCAGTGCAGATACTGCTTGTCCCTGTTTTTGATTCTCAACATATTTTGCACCATGACTTGCCGGACTCAGCAAAGGGCACAGCAAGCAATATGTAAAGGGCTTCCTTCACAGGTGTTCATATTGTTTGCTGTGCGCCTCTGGAAGATCAAACCAAAATGACTTTTGTTGTCTCTGGTTGCTAGATTGTCGTATGCCATGCCTTGCCAGGGAAAGTTGGGCCCAACTTGGATCACCTCAAGCCTCTCTACATTGAATGGCCTAACGGCGTCATCTGTTCTGTTCTTTTTGTTTCCTTTCTGCCTTTGCGCCTGCAACATGTGCCGGGTCGTGACTTCTTCCTTGCACACGCAAAGCCATTCATGCACCTTGCAAAGATTACATGCCTAGATCTTTGTCCTTACTTTCACAGGTTGGACAAGGTATACATGTGTTGACTTCTTGACTGTATAGGAGTGGCCAGACTGGACATGCCAACAAGACCAGCACCAGCATTGCCATGCATGGCCATCTGCAAAGCTGCCCATGCATCTTGCAATGTCTGAATGTCCAGATCTTCATCCTGCTGTTCACTGATTGTATTCTTGACTGTGCAGGAGTGGACGGACTGGACGTGCCAACAAGACAGGCACTACCATTGCCATGGTCACCAACCGGGAGCTGGGTTACTTCAGGAAGATCCTGCAGCAGGTGCAGGTGAAGAAGATGGAGATGATTTCAGCGCCAGCGCCCAAGATGCTGATGCAGGCCTCAGTCAAGCAAGCCCTCAGAAGGTTGGACAACGTCGATCCGGAGGTCAAGGCCTTCTTCATGGGAGCAGCCAAGACAGTGGCTGAGGGGGCAGACCCTGTAGGGGCCCTTGCATCTGCCCTGGGCTGCCTCAGTGGCCTCACTGAGGTTCCTAAGGACAGAAGTTTGCTCACTCAGGTAATTCAGGTCAGCGGGGTGCATGTGGGTGTGGGATGGTGATGTTGTATAGGCAGAAGCTTTTCTGTGAGGCTGACCGCACAACTGCTGCTCTTGTCTCGGCAGCTTAGTGTCTCATATTGGATGACCTCAGATGATGCCTTAAGCTGCTGAGACAAGAGCAGCGGATGCATGGGCAGCCTCAAAGAAGAGCTTTTGCCAACAGGTATTGTGTGAATTGTGTAAAGTGAGCTGCTTGGAGAGTCCTTCATGGGACACTGCTTTGCACTGTCAAAGCAGCTCACTATTCAGACTTTACAAAGTGTACTTTGCTACCAGAAAAGTTTACTCAATCTTGTTTGTCTGGTCATTTGTGTGTTGTGCTGCATTTTGATACCTCACAGTGTATCAGCTGCTTGCAACCTCAAACCGAAGCAAAGCTGCAAGTAGCTAGTCCACAACAGATGAGCTGGTCCGGGCCTCAAAATGTTTGAAGACCTGCTAGCAATGAGTCTCCAGTATCCACGCTGAACGCGACTCGAACCATTGCAACACAAGCTGCAACCAACTATGTCGTGCAGGAACCTGGAGTGGTGACGCTGAAGGTGATGAGCAGGCCTGGCCGTATCACCATGGCCGGCCACATCATGACCATCGTGCGCAACATCCTCGGCGAGGACGCGGCCAGCGGCGTCGGAAAGATCAGGATGCTGTCAGAAAACGGCGAAGAGGTATGCAAATGATATCAAGTCACTGAGGATCTCAATAGCTGTCTTTCATACCTTGATAGCTATTTGCATGTGTCACATACGTGCACTATGCACTCTGGCATGTCCTCAGTGCTGACCTTTCATGTGTGAGTGTGTCTGCAGGGTGCAGCATTTGACTTGCCTGAGGCAAGTGCAGAGAAAATGCTTGAGCAGGCCGGGGAGCTAATCCAGCGCAAGTTCACCCTTGACCGACCCTCAAGCCTACCCCTCCAGGAAGAGAGAGGGTCAGCATGCTCACTCTGTACCATGACTGTTTGACTAAGATCTTGACAATGGCACAACTGTGCAGATGCTTTGACATGCAACTGAAATACTTGCACTCTGTCAGGATACAGGATGCCAGGTTGTGACTTGCGTTGCACACACCTGTTGCCTGTTGGCTAAGCCCGTGTGTAAACTACTATTGGTGTTACTAGTGAGCAACTGCCCAATTGCTTGAGCAGTTGAGGTAGCACCAGCTAATATCTAAGCACAATGATGATGATGATGACAATGACCATGATGCTTGTTGAGCCTGTGCATCTGTAGTGGTTGAGACAAGCGCTTGGCCTGTGCACAATCCCCTGGATATAAGCAACATCTGAAATGCTATTGCCATTGCAGTGGGTACTCATCAGGCAGAAGTAGAGGAGGAGGAGGAGGAGGAGGAGGAGGAGGGTATGGCAGGTCAGGCGGTGGCCGCGGCTACGGTGGCAACAGGTATGAACCGTGTTGTGCTGTCTGCTGAACTCTGCCTGTTATCCCCTTCCCCTTTGGTGTATCGTCATGCTGTCATCTTGACCGCATGGTATATTTGTGATCACCACACTGCATTGTTTTGTGAAACACACTGTGTGCATGTATGGACTGCTTTGAGACCTGATGCTGTACTAAGTATAAGTCAGTGCCAGCAGGAGCGGAGGAGGTGGATATGGCGGTGGTGACAGATCTAGCAGAAGTGGCGGTGGCGGTGGCGGTGGTGGTAGCTATGGTCGCAGCAGTGGTGGCGGTGGTGGAGGGTATGGTGGTGGCCGCAGCTTTGATAACAGCAGAGGAGGTGGTCAGCGCAGCAACTATGGTGGTGGTGGCGGCGGTGGTAGCAGGGGTTACAGTGGTGGTAGCAGAGCCACACCTGGCAGTGACAGGTGGTGAAGCATAGGTGGTGAAACTCAATATTGATGAATGGCACAATGTAAATTTGCTGGTCATTCTTGCAGGATGTGTTCAATGAATACCTAGACTGGTGGGTTTGTTTCTGTACCACAGCTTTGCAATAACATTTACCGTGCAGCTTGCAATTGCATTTTTCTGCTTCAGGTGCTTTAGGTATGCCGTCATTGAAAGTCCTTTGAGAATTAGCTTTCTATCACACACAAGCTCCAGTACCATGCCTTTAGACGTTCTTGAGGGCTTTGCTACAAGTTGAGTTGGTTGATATCACTGATTCAAGAGTGATTGAGTCAAGCTGTTAAATTTGTAGACCCAATGATTTTTTGTAAATCGTCGTTGACTCATTGTTGGCTTCTGCACTCCCGAGCAATGCTCTAGTTGGGCATGTGCACTCAAGGATTAAAAGTCATGGACGTCGAATTGCATATTGGGAGCTGGATGCAGCCTAGAAAGAAAATATTTATTGGTTAATGCGCGTACAGCCCTCTGATTTGCAAAACAATAATGCAGCAGGTACAAGCAGACTCTGAGAGTCTGATGGCGCAAGAACCTCTGAATACAAGGTTTCACACGCCTGCAGAGTCTGCGTCTCTGTCAGCAAAGCCGCAAAGACGGACTGAGACACCTCACCCACTCGATTAGTTTTACATACCTTGGCATGTCACTTGGCATCGCCTGCAAACAGGGCTGACCACTTGGGGTGTGAAGGCATTGTTTCAAGCTACTGATGTGGTCTGCGCGCTTGCCCTTCAGAATGCAGTCCGAATTTTACTCCAAAACAGGTCCAGTTACTGACTCATAGCTGCACGTACAGGGTGTACTGTGCACATTGTGTGAATCACATATCCTGGAGCAGCCAATGTCGTGTGAACACTTTCTGCTTGAATTGGCATCTGACACTGCTGCGTCAAGCACCTTCTGTCGCAGCCGTGTCAATTGGTCCAGCAACAGTGAAAAATCTCGTGTTATGATGTTCAATCCCTCGTGCATCTGCGTTACGGTTGGCGTTATTGTTGGCGTTACAAGGCCCTGTCTCCGGACCATTGCACAGTACAATTTGTACAAGTGCGGCGCAGCGGACGAAGTTCGACCAAATGTCCTCCAATACATCGTCCTGCAGCTCAGAGTGCGTGCAGTTTACCTGTGCGAAGGATTCTGCAAAGCCAACAGATCAGTGTTTGAGTATCTTCCTATTGCGTTTCAGATATGATAGCGACGAGGATCGGCGTGCTACTTATCTGTTCAACGTTCAAGCACGCAGAGCCTGTCAAATTCATGTTCAGCGGCAACGCAAGCTGTTGCAGCACTACAGGTCTGTCTACCACCTGTATCTGGAAGCCACAGTCAGCGTGGCGCATGTCTGCATCATGCGTGGTCTCAGCTGCCTCACTACATCAGCGTACCTTACACTTGCATGTCCCAGCGTCTTTGTCTACTTTGCTTAGCTACGTTGTTGCACACAGAGCATGTCTGCTCACACTGCCGATGTGTGCTGACATTTTCTTTTGATGCATGTGACAGGCAGCAACAAGAAACACAGCACCTGTTAGATGGTGATTTGGCAGAGCGCTTCAGTCCTTGCGTGGCGGAAACACACAGTCAGTTTCTCAGGCAAGTCTCAACCAAGTACAGCTCGGCAGTTTCTGTGTATATCAGCACCTTGGCGTCCCTTGCCACCGTGTCATCATCCACTGATGCTTTTTGCAGGCCAGACAATGACAATCACACCAGTCATACTTCATGTGAAGACAGCCCAGCACATCATGCGCAAAACTGCGCAGCAGCGTGGGCACAGCATGAAAACAGGTGCAGCAGCGCTATTTGCCTTACTTCCAAAAGCGTGACTGCATGGACCACTGCAACACTCTGTCCTGCTGATGACTACATCATGATGCATTCCTACCATGTAAAGGACATAGAGAGAACACGTCTATGCACTTTGGCAACCAGGATGGGAGCCTCCTGAGGCAGCAGCCCAGAGCATCTCAGACAGAGAGTCTCTACCATCACGTATGTCATGTGATGGGTCGCTCACAGTGTTATTGCTAACGCTGGAGCTGCGCTGCTGCAGCTGGAGAAGTTTAGAAGACGGCACTGAATGCATTCAGTCTTTGCAAGCCATACCTTGGCCACCCTTCAATGCAGGTACTCTGCATTTCATGGCTGGCAGTTGCCATCGCTCTGGTGATAAACTGCATTCCACCAACTGTCCTGCACTGCTGTCACACCGTAGCTTGCAGCTGCTGTTCAGTCCAGGGTCAAGGCAGTAAGATCTGCAGCCTGTCGTATGCTTGCAAGAACACACACATGCTTCCTGCACTCAGTGTTTGGTTGATGACAAGTGTTTGGGGCTTGATGACAATCCATGCTGATACAACACCCTACTTTCTTGGTAGCTTCCAGTTGGGGTCTGGGCCAAATAGTGAGTTTGGGAGCATCATGTGTCAGGGTTTGGTGGCCTTGATTTGCATCAGAACTGTGTTGGGGTCTTGTCAGCTTGCTTCGCATCAGATCCCTGCAGCTTGAGCCTCCCTTGGTACAAGTGCATGGTGGCAGCAGTTATGGGGTAGCTCTGCGCAACCACCCATGTTAGCAACTTCTGTTTCCCCAGTGTGTCCTGATGGATGATTGCCCTGACCATGCCGATAGCTTGCCCAATGCTTTAGTCAGTCCAGCAGCTTTCTAGGTGGCACTGCAGGCATCATTGCAGCATTAGCAGAACATGACACTTTGATGGATCAACAGCTCAGCTCTGCAAAACGGGCTGACAACATCAGCAGTTTGTCCTGGCGCAAGGCATATAGAAAGGCTCTGTTGAGATGGCACCCAGACAAGATATCAGCCAGGTGAGCTCCATGCACCTGAACTTGGGACCAGTCCCTGTGTCATGAACGTTTTTCTTTCTAGTTCTTTTTGGGTTCAGTACATTGTCAATCAGCTTTGGCTTGTGGCCAGCTGAACGGCATCATGTGCGTCTATGCATCTTGTCGTTTGCACATCTTCAAGCAACACATATACAAGTGAGGAGGGACCTGGATGTATGCTTCAGTCCAACATGCCTGCACGTAATGTAAATTTCATATATTGCTCAAGATCCACTTCTGTTTGCAGTGTACGCATGCGTAATAACGTCAGCGCTTGTTGTTATCGGCTGTCTGCAGGTTAGTCGGTATACAAAACATAGCGCATAGGGAGTCAGCCCTGCAGCGCGTGCATCAAGTCCTGGACAGCATCATCAATGAGTGGACACAGCATATGCAGCAACCATGACGTGGCATCATGCTTCCTCAATGCAGACAGCCAGACTACCTTTTTGGATCAGCAGCACACAGCATCACCAGATAGACTTCAAAGAGGAAGAGTTCTGCACCGTGACCAGCAACATGCGTGGCTTGTTTTGTGCAGCAGCAGAGGCCTCATAGCACGAACTTCGGACCTCAACAATCTGCTGCCATTTTCAACCCTTGAAGCAGTCCTAAGGACTGCTCAGCCATCTGCAGCTGGGTGGCTGCAAATGTTACAGGCATTGATGTTACAGTTGCACCATTGCTGATCACAGTTTGGATTCTCAGATGCATGTGCCTTTTGACTTTAGGATGGTTCAGGTGGTGTTGATGCTGCAATTTGCATACCTGATCAGGTAAGCAGGATGAGGTTGTTGCAGATTCACACAGTGAAGTGTGCTAACCGGTTGTGGATCTCTTGCATTTGCTGGTCATTGCCAATCAGCTTCAAAGCACCAAGCGCATAACTTGCTGGTAGTCACAAAATCGAGCAGTGTTCAGCATGACGTCGAGGTAGAGCAGAGCCGATATGCGCATGGTTTTGGCTGACAAGCATGTAACATTCATGCCCAGCCCGGCCGATACCTCGGACCCCTCAAATGCCCTTCAGGCTATACAGGCAGATCAGTAATATGCTTGTGTGTGTAAGTTTCATGATGTAATTGCTTTTATTTTAGCACAGATGGCCCAGGATTTTACAGTGTAACACAGACAACAGCCAGCACCATCACAATGATGTTGGTTTGGTGCATTCAGCTTCCTCCACAACATAATCAACCTGATGCTGACGTGGGTATGCCTAGGCCTGAGTGCAATTGCATAAATTTTGGACAAAAACGACGTCGAATTCAATGCAATAGAGCATCACCTAGCATTTGCTGGGCTGCAAGTCGATGCAACATTTTATGCTGCCCAGAAGGGCAAGCTCATTAGTACATGCTTATCTCTACATAGCTGAAGGCAGCCACCCAAGAAATACAGTTGGTACAATCGCGTGCAAAAAATGCTATAGGATGATGGTCACAGCATGTTGATACTGCAGTGCAACCTGACGAGAACAATCAGATTCACAATATCAGTACGCTAGTGGTGTAAGACTGAATGCACTTAGTGTCACAGCTCATCACCACTGTCAGTCATGTCAAGAGCTGATTGGACCGGCACAGGCCCAGACTCTATTTCCTTGTTTATGTTTTCCTTTTGGAGTTTTGCTGCGGTCCTATTGACAATGAGGCTCAACCTGCAAACGTTCTCTGACCCCTGAACGCAATTTAGGCACAGTTGAGACGCAATTTAGGGGCAGTTTAGGCGTAGTCAAGCAGCCAGTGGGAAGCTTGAACAGCATGAATGAGGCCCCGCTGACAATGCTTGTTGGAATCACTTCGGCTGCATTGGTATAAGGCAGGATTTTCCCAGCAGGCCACAGGGAAAAGCCTTGCATGCGTATGCATGCGTACTTTTGAACACAACAAAGCACACCATAAGCACTGTTGAATGACACATGGACTGGCATAGTGTTCTGGACAGCATGCAGTCGGTTGATCTAACCTGTATCAGGCGTGGTCTCAACTTGACAAGCTCCTCCAGTAGATCACAGGCTCTTTCTATTGATGCTGGCGAATGTAGACGGATACTGCAACAAGCACCATGCATGACAGCTCCATTCTGGCAAGATCAACACGTCATACTTATGAAGACAGCCAGGTCAAACACGAGCAACTTGTGGGAGTTTGCCAAGCTTGACACAGCAGATCAGAAATCATACCAACTTCTGGAAGTAGGGAGGCATGTAGAAGTTGAGCAACTTACTCAAAAGGGTGACAGCTGCCAGTGTTGCAGTAGGTGATGTGATTAAGAGGGTGAGCCCACTGCCTGCAGAAAGCTAACACCCCAGAAGAAGTGCTGTTGGCAGCATTCTGACACCATTGAAGCAGATCTTCTGGAACAGGCAGCATGTCACCCTGCAAAAGCCACTGCGTTCAATTCCCAAAGCAGCCAAAAAGCATTGTAATGATTGCGGAATCAGGCATTTGGACTTGCCTTGAAGTCAGACAAGACTTGTGAAACCACAGCTCCAATGACCTCAGTGCAGGCTTTCAGTCGGCGCTGCCTTTCATGCTGGTTCTCAGCAAGAAGGTAAGAACCCTCACTATACCGCTGATAGGCAAGTGCAACATGTCTGAAGTTGAGGCTGAATCTGGTGGGATTCTGGTCATCCCGACCACCTAGAGAGTTCGTCACTTGGTATGCACTGAAAGTTTGCTTCATGATAGCGTTCAAGACAGGCCTGCAATTATAACGGAAACAAAAGTCTACAGCAAGAATAAACCAGCACCGTTGCATAACACTACACAGCAAAGTATAGTGTAGATGTTGAATGCAACGACAGAAAGACACAACACTGTAGCAGTCATTGGTGCTGGCTTTGAAAAAACTCACATGAACATGAAATGCACCTGCCTTTCCCATGCAGGGTCACCAGCAAGGTCACACATGCAAGTCCACAGCTTTTTCTGTAGTGAATTTGTATTCTCTGACACCAAGACACCACTTGAAATATCCTGTGTGCAAGTGAAAGACTGTTCAGGCCAAAAGCAATTTCTGCAACCATGAGCCATAAACTTCTGAGCAAGCTGAAGTCTACTTTGTCTGCTAATCTGAGCAACAGCTCCAGCTGTTGAGGTGCAGCAAACATTCGAGACCTGCAAGGTAGCAACAACTTGTGACTAAACCGTCG
>JAABUS010008581.1_pt1 | contig 11145 bp, 9 predicted proteins | sample 5560161 | NCBI WGS metagenome assembly JAABUS01 (sample SAMN10711885, study PRJNA513376) | rock metagenome | isolation source: Antarctica rocks | place: Antarctica: Victoria Land, Trio Nunatak nord | collected 2016-01-04
GCCGCCCTCGCCGTCGCGGCGCTCAACCGCATGATCAGGATTGCCAAGCCTGTCTCCGTGCGTCGGACTTGATCCTTGCGGTCGGACTGGGACACTTCGCCAAGTCTACGGTCCATGCACCAACACCATCCCGCACGGCATTGCTGGTCGGTCAGCGCCGCGAATGGCACCCGGCCGACGACGGGCTGCATCGCCATCACCCGGGCCGATCCGGTCCACACGCCGGAGGGGGACCGCCTGTTCGTCCTGCTGGGCGGCACGGCGAAGCCGGACTGCCATGCCTGTGGCGGCCTGGTCGGCTTTGCCGTGCTCGATACCATGGGCACGCCACGCCTGGTCGCGCACAGCCGCCCCATCGTCGATGGCGGCTACGGCAATCCCGGCGACCCGAAGCAGATGCACCTGGAACGCCTGGGTGCCGACCGCTGGGGCTGGATCCAGGAGAGCGGCGACGTCGCCCAGGGTGTCGAGGAAGGCGGCCTCGTGGTCTGGCTGCCGCGCGGCGACAGGATCGAGGCGGCGGGCACGCTGGACGGCTCACACGACAACATGGGCGGCGAGTGCAGCGTGGTGCCGCGCCCGGCCGGGCTGGAGTGCTCCAGCATCGCGGTGGCCTACGCCGTCGATGCCAGGAACGCCGCGGCCGCGAGCTACCCGATCATCCTGAGGGCTACCGGCCACAAGGACGGCCGGGCCGTCAGGGCCGAAGCCGCCGCCGTGCTCGACCCCGGCACGCTCACCTATGTCCAGAGGAACAAGCTGCCCTGATGCGGCCGTGCCGACCCGAAGACGGGAGCCGCCCAGGATAGCCACGCGCAACGGAGGTGGCCGATGTGGCTGGTGTTCCTGTTCTACGTGCAGCTCCCGATGGATCTCGCCATCGCGACCGTCTCTGGCCTCGCCTTCTCCTATCTCTGGGACTGGCTGGCGCCCAGCGAGGCAGAGGCTCCTCCCGCCGCCCGAGGCGAGCCGGTCGACCAGTCGGCGGATCGGGAAGGCTGAGACCCGTTCGCCCCGTGTGTCGCCGAGGCTCGACGGCGGGTGCTGCAGCGATGGCCTCGATGGCGTTCCTGATCCTGGCGTAGGGGCGGGCAGGGAACAGCAGGGAATGGGCCTGCATACCTCCGTATTGGAGGATCTGCCGTGTGCTCGCGCTGCCGCCGGACGAACTGCTCGGCTACCAGGAGCCAGCTGGCCCGGCCGGCCCAGCTGGCGACGCGTTGGACGAGCGGCGCGGCAGGCTGGCGGCGTTTGTCACGGTGATGCAGGCCCTGGCCGCCACGCCCGCCCTGCGCGGCACCGCCTCCGGGCCGGGCGAGTCGGGCAAGGCGGCCTCTCTGGGCCAGTTCGCCGCGGTCAGCCCCGGCCCGCCAGGTCGCACACGACCGCGCCGACCAGAGGGCATAGCATCGGCTGTCACGTAGACGACGCTAAGGAAAGAGCTTAACAAATTAAACACTTGCGCGATGCGTCCATCAACCGGCCGTTCTCTGGACGGTTGCTGGACCACGCTGCAAACGCACCCAGACCGGTCTACAGAATACGTCCCGCAATCATCGTCCGTCCCAGAATGGCTGACCACGTTTCAGAGACGCTGAGCGTTCCTGGCCTGTTCACCTGTAACGTTGTCTGCGTGACAGTCGACGCTATGCCCTCGACAGGGCAAGGACGGCCATGCCTTCGAGGGCATGGTGTCCTCCGCGGGGCAGTAGAACAGCGTTCCAGGCAACCCGGGGACTTGGCGCAGGCTCGCCAGCGAGCCCTGACCAACGGCATCCGTGCTCGCGGCAAGCCCCAGGCGCGCAGCCCCATCCCCCGCTTGCTGCAGCACCACGTTGCGAGGGGCCGATGCGACATCATCATCGCAAAGGCCGCCGGCACCAGCATCGAAGTAAACCAGCGTCGCGAACCAGGTCAGAAGCAATGTATCGGCCATCACGCACCTGAGGCCGACCCATGAACCTCATGGCCGTGCAAAGCCGCCAGGGCGACGATGCCAGCCCTCGCTTAAGCACCGGTTAAGCGCACCGGCACGACGACACCCGGACAGCATAGCCCTCCCCCGAAATGCGGCTCCGCCTATGCCGTCACCCTCCCGCGACGCTTGAGATCGCCGTCGTCGGCGCGAAGCCCTCGGAGGCGAAGCGGCGACGCTGCGCCGAGGCCAGCCGGTCCATCATCCTCAGGTCGGCCGGGGTCAGGCGCATCGCGGCATCGGCCCAGATCTCGACCACGTCGCGCAGCTCGGCCTCGCTCACCTGCTCGACACGACGCCGCGCGTCGAAGACCGCGCACCGCATGTTGAACCGCCTCGATGCCGCCCGGATGTAGCACTCCGTCTCGGCGACGCCTTGCCCGGGCTCGGCCAGCACGTCGACGACCCCATCGGCAAACGCTTCCTCGGCGGAATAGGTCTTGCCGGAAGTGATCAGCCGCTCGGCCGCGGCCCGGCCGATCCGGCGCGACAGGAAGCTGTAGGCCCCCATGCCAGGGAAGAGGTTGAACATGGCCTCGGGAAAACCGACCTTGGCATCCCGTTCAGCCACGATGACATCGTGCGACAGCGCGCATTCGAGCCCACCACCAAGCGCATCGCCTTCGATCAGGGCGATGCTCACCATGGGAAGATCGAACGAACGCGCATTCTGATACACGACGTCGATGCAGGCGTGCGCGTAGGTGCCAACCATCTGGCGATCGCCTGTTCTGATGTGATCCGCGAACAGAGTCAGGTCTCCGCCCAGGTTGTAGGTTCCCGGGATCGATGACGCAGACACGAAGTAGAACGGCGCGGACTCGCCTGCGAGGCTCCGGGCCTTGTGCAGCGACCGGAGGGTTCCGCCAAGCAGGTGCATCTCGCGCAGCATCGGCAACGTGAAGCACCCCCGCCCATCCTCCGGGCACATCCGCGACCAGAAGGTTGACGTCGCGGCATCAAAGCTGTTGCGAAGGTTTCGCGAGACAATCGAAGCCAGCGGCATTTCCGCCGCACCGGACACGAGGCGCGGCAAGGCTCCCGCGCCACGGCTGGCCTGCGTTCCGTCCATAGGCTTGCGCGTAATATGCATGGGACACCCTTCATGGTGGTTGCAGAGGACCGGCACCGCCGGAAACAGCCGGGCTCACGACAACAAGGCGGCTCCTCCCGGTCGTCGCAATCCAGGGTAGTAGTGTGGTAATTTGACACGACCTGGGGTGTTCTTCTACCCTAAAAAGGTTATTTCGCCTCAGTCGCTACAAATCGTCGCATCGTGGACGCAAGTTGGCATGGCACAGCATACGATAGTATGTTTTGTGTACTTAAAAACGAGTCTGGGGCAAGAAACTGCGACAACCGCTATTGCGTAAGGTCGCGCCAGATTGTCGAAGCAGCATCGGTCCTGAACAACGACGAACGGTGCGGCACGGCCGGGTATCGAGCCCGACGAACCGCTCGATCCGTCCGGTTTTCATCATGCGTCGCCGGCGAACGAATTGCCTGCCCCCTGCAGGCGGCAGAGGCGATGCAAGGCAGCATGGGTGTTAACCCGATCTTGCAGATCACAGGCCACTCTCCCCGCGAGGACCAGCACGGCTTCCGCATGCCCGGAGAAACAACGGGAGGATGGATCGAGAACAGGCAGATGTACGGGCGCACCGGACAAACATGGCCATGACGACGATACTCATCGTCGACGACAGCGCTTCCAACAGGGCCATCTACGCGCGCCTGGCCGGCTCCCTCGACCCGGACCGAATCCGCGCCGTGGAGATCGCCACTCCACGCGAGGCACTTGACTGGCTCAGGACGCGGGCCGCTGACCTGATCATCACCGACTACTGCATGCCGGGTCTTGACGGCGCCGCGTTCACCCGCCTGGTCAGGACCGGCACCACCTGCCCCGACGTCCCGGTCATCGTGGTCACGGCCTACAACGAAGCCGACTACTCGACCAGGGCGTTCGAGGCGGGGGCGACCGAGTTCGTCCGCACGCCGCTCGACCACACCGAGTTCCGCACCCGGGTTAACAACGTCCTGAGAATGGATCGTCAGCACAAGGAGCTCCAGCGCCACGCCAGGCAGCTCGAGCATGACCTGGCGGCCAGCGCCGAGGCGAACCAGCTCATCGCGTGGGACAGCCGCGAGGCGCTGATGCAGGTCATCGACGGCGTCCCGGCCCTGATCAGCGCGACCGACCGCCAGGGCCGCCCAAAGTTCTCGAACGCGCTGCACCGCCACATTCGGCAGACGGGCCACGCCCCGGCCGGCTCTCCCGCCGACCCCCTCGTGCAGGAGAGAGAGCAGCGCGACGCCTCGCTTGACCAGCTCGTGCTCTCGACCGGCGGCGCCCTGCCTCCGTTCGAGGAGGAAATCCACGACCCGGATGGAAACCGAATCGTGCTGCTCACCACCAAAACGCCGCTGCGCGGCTCGAACGGCGAGGTGGCTTCGGTCCTGACCACGGCCGTCGACATCACGGCGCGCAAGATCGTCGACGAGCAGCTGTTCCATCTCGCGCACCACGATCCTCTCACCGGCCTGCCGAACAGGCTGCTGCTGGCAAGCCGGATCGACCAAGCCCTGGCCAGGGGCGGACGCGGCGACCACCTGTTCGCCACCCACTTCATCGACCTGGACAAGTTCAAGCTCGTCAACGACGAGCTGGGACACACATTCGGCGACGAGTTGCTGAGACAGGTCTCGGCCAGGCTGGGCGCGGCCGTGCGCCAGAGCGACGTCCTCGCCCGCCTGGGTGGCGACGAGTTCGCGATCCTCCAGAGCCCCGTCACCGGCGAGGCGGAGGCCGTGGACTTCGCGACCCAGGTGATGGCGGCGCTGCGCGCACCCTTCCCTGCCCAAGGCGGCGACATCACCATCAGCGCGAGCATCGGCACCGCGCTGCATCCAAGGGACGGCAAGACCTACGACGAGCTGATCAGCAACGCCGACCTCGCGATGTACTCGGTGAAGCTGGCACGGCGCGACCAGCACAGGATGTTCACCCCCTCGATGGCGCGCAGCGTCGGCGGGCGGCTCAAGATGCGCGACGACCTGCGCCGCGCCCTGATCGCCGACGACCTGCGCCTGGTGTACCAGCCCCAGGTCGACATGAGGTCGGGCCGCATCGTCGCCGTCGAGGCGCTGCTGCGCTGGACATCGCCCGACGGAGCCGAGGTGCCGCCGTGCGAGTTCCTCGCCGTGGCCGAGGAGGGCAACCTGATCGCCGGCATCGACGCCGCCGTCATGGCGAAGGCCTGCGCACAGGCCGCGGCCTGGCGCCGCGACGGCCTTGCTCCCATCAGGATGTGCGTCAACATCTCGCCCACGGACTTCGACGTCGCCGACATCCACGACCTCGTGCGCCGCTCGCTCGCCACATCCGGCCTGGAGCCGTCGCTCCTCGAGCTCGAGCTCACCGAACGGACCCTGGCCAGGAACATCGGCGACGCGGCGTGCACGCTGCGCAAGATCAAGGATCTCGGGGTCCAGATCTCGATCGACGATTTCGGGATCGGCTACTCCTCGATGGACGCACTGAGGATATTCCCGGTGGACCGGCTCAAGATAGACCGTTCCTTCGTCATGGACATCGCGACCAGCCGAGCCGACCCGGTCATCGTCAAGGCCATCATCGACATCGGCCTGCGTCTCAACCTCGGCATCATCGCCGAAGGAGTGGAGACAATAGAACAACTGACCTACCTGGTCGGAGAAGGGTGCAATGATTTCCAGGGGTATTACTTCAGCAAGGCAGTTCCTCCGCACGAGATACCCTCGATGGTCCGCCGCAAGTTCTTCGCGCCCTGAATCCGAGAAGCGCGACGGCGACCGAAAGGACGGTGCCGCCCTCACGGTCGGACTCCCCCCACGTCCAGCACCTACGCAGCCGCCAGTCCCTGACGGCGACGGGCGCGGCCCCGAGTTCGAGATGGGACGCAACCGCCTGATCTTCTGCGCCCTGATCGCGGCCTATCTCGCCTGCGTCGACCAGCCTGGCACGGCCCAGGGGCTGATCTACATCGGCGCCTACGGGGCCTTCAGCGTGGCGGCGCTCGCCAGCGTGCACCTCGACGCCAGGGCAAGCACGCCGAGGCGGATCATCGCCCTGGTCGGCGACTTCACGACCATCGGCTTCAGCCTGCACAGCTGCGACGCCGCGACCGCCGTCTTCGCGCCCCTCTACCTCTGGGTCATCCTGGGCAACGGCTTTCGCTTCGGCCTGCCGTTCCTGGCCATCTCCGCGGTGGCCGCCATCGCCTCGTTCTCCGCCGTGGCGGCCACGACGGCGTTCTGGCAGCACAACGGCGCGCTGACGTCCGGTTTCCTCATCGGCCTCGTCATGCTTCCGGCGTACGTCGCGACGCTGATCCGCAAGCTCTCCCGCGTCAACGCCCACCTGCTGGCGGCGAACCACCAGGCCCAGGCCGCCAACAAGGCGAAGGGCCTGTTCCTCGCAAGCATGAGCCACGAGCTGCGCACGCCGCTGCACGCCATAACCGCCACCGCCTCCCACCTGGCGGGAACCGAGATGGACGACAGCCAGCGGGAACTGCTCGCCACACTATCCACCAGCGCCCGGCACCTGCTCGGCCTGATCGGCGACGTGCTCGACCTGTCCTCCATGGAAGCAAGCGGCCCACGCATCGAACTCGTCGAGACCAACCTCGGCGAGATGATGCTGGAAGCCCGTAGCATGATCCTGCCCGGCGCCAACGAACGCTCGCTGGACCTCAGGGTGGAGCTGAGCGCCGCCTTGCCAGCCACCGTCGTCATCGACAGGCGACTCGCCTTGCAGATCCTGATGAACCTTGCCGGCAACGCGCTAAAGTTCACGACGTCGGGTCACGTCACGCTGTCCGCCCTGCCCGGCCTGGCCCCAGGCACGCTGCGCCTGGAGGTGGCCGACACCGGAATCGGCATCGCCAGCGAGGCCCTGGGCGCGATATGGGGCACCTTCGCGCAAGCCGACAGCACGATCCTGGACCGGTTCGGCGGGACCGGGCTGGGCCTGGCGATCGTCAAGCAGATCGTCACCAGCCTCGGCGGCACCATGGGCGTGCGAAGCAGTCCCGGAGCCGGAAGCACGTTCTGGACATATCTCCCGGTCAGTGGCGGCACACCCGCAAGCACGGAGCGGGCCGACAATCCGGGCGCCGCCCGGGTTGCCGTGCTGCTGGACAGGGTGGACCACGAACTCGCCAACACGCTTGCGGCATTTTGCGCCGAGGTCATAACGGCCGAGGGCATCGAGGACGCGATCGCCAGGACCATCTCGCTGCACGGCGCGAAGACGCCTGCGTTCATTGTCCTGGACCGGCTGACGGCCCGCGGAGCGGACGCGACACCCTCGGCGCTTCGCACCGTGCGCGCGCTGGGCGCCATCCTGGTGACGACGAAGGACAATGAGGAGGAAGACCGCCACCAGATCGGACTGCCGACCTGGCTCACGAACTCCAGCACCGTCGACGAGATCCGTTCCGCGGTGCGCATCGCCGCGGCGTTCGGCCAGAGGGCCGGGCCGCGGCTTGCGCCAGCCGACGTGTCCCGCCGCAGCGGACTGAGGATCCTGGTCGCCGACGACAACAAGGTGAACCGGCGCATCCTCGAGAAGATCCTGGCAAAGGCAGGACATGCCACCGTACTGGCCGAGGACGGCGAAGCCGCGCTCGACGCACTCGGCGAAGCCGAGTTCGACCTGGTCCTGATGGACGTCAACATGCCGAAGATGAACGGCCTCGATGCCACGAAGGCGTGGCGCTTCATGGAGCCGCATGGCCGGCGCACGCCCATCATCGCCCTGACCGCGGACGCCACGACGGAGATGGGCGAGCAGTGCCGCGCCGCAGGAATGAACACGGTCGTCACCAAACCTGTCGAGACCGAGAGGCTTCACGAGATCATCGAAGCCACCATGGATCAGTTTCCGCCGTCCTCGCCAGCCAGCCCCGCCCAGGCCACGCGGGAGGCAACGGTGCCCTTCGACGTCGTCATGCCAGTCCTCGACGAGCGCCAGCAGCAGGGGCTGCTGGCGCTCGGAGGTGAGGAGTTCCTCAGAAGCTGCTGCCAGAGCTTCGCCGCCGACGCCGCGGCTCTCCTGCCGGACCTGCGTTCGGCGGCGCAGGACCACGACCTGGCACGCTACCGCGAGACGGCGCACGCCATCAGGAGCAGTGGCGCCAACGTGGGCGCGGCGGCGATCTGCCAGTTTGCCCAGGCAGCGGAAGCGCTTGACATCGCCGGTCTGGGGATCGACGGGCAGCGGATCGCGGCCAGGCTCGACATCGAGATCAAGCGGCTGCTCAAGACCATGAACGCCCGCGACCAGGCCAACCAGCGCAAGGAGCCGGAACGAGCCGTCTAGCGCCGCCCGGGCAGCTCACTCCGCCGGTGGACGAAGCAGAGGCACGACCGCGGCCACGAACGTCCCCATGGTGCTCACGATCCTCTCACGCTCGCTGCCCTGGGGTTTGGGGTCCACGGAGGCCGACCAGCCGGAGGCGAGCGCGCTTCCACCGACACCGTTGACGAGACTGTGTTGCACGGACCTGACGAGGGGCGTGGAGCACCGATCTGCACCGGCTTTCACACCAAGCGGACGTATTCCGGTCGCCCGAGTTCGAGCATCCGGTTCAGGACGCCGACAGCGAGGGCGATCTCTGTCTCACGTCGGCGGTCTGTGCGCGAGCGTAGTCTGTCCCCGATCACCCGCTTAAACCGGCTGATGTCGGCCTCGACCAGCGCGCGCCAGTGATAGCCTGAGGCTTTCTGCCAGCGTCTGCGGTCGTGCTCGCAGATCATCTTCAGGTGGCGGTCTCGCTGCGTGGGCGCTGTCCCGGCCGTCTCACCGGGCACAGCGCTGGAACGCGGGGGCACGATCACCGCAGTGCCTGGGGAACGCCTGGCGACCTCGCCGTAGACGCCGCCCTGGTCATACGCCCCGTCGGCCGTGAACGAGGCGAGCGGACCCGCCTGGTCAAGCAGGGTGCCGACTTGGGAGGCGTCATCGATCTCGCTGGTGGTCAGCGTGGCCGCGACGATCCGCCCGGTGTCGGCGTCCGTTCCGATATGCAGCTTGCGCCAGGACCGGCGCGTGCGCGTGCCGTGCTTCTCGAGCAGCCACTCGCCCGCGCCGCATAGCTTCAGCCCCGTGCTGTCCACCAGCAGGTGCATGGGACCGGAGCCGGGCCGCGGAAGCGGGAGCACCAACGTCTCGGCCCTGCGGCTCAGGGTGGAATGATCCGGCACGGCGAGATCGAGGCCGAGCAGGGCGAGGATGGAGCCGATTAGCCCTTCGGTCTGGCGCAGCGCCACGCGGAACACGGCGCGCAGTGTCAGCGCCGTGGTGATGGCCAGGGGCGAGTAGCGCGGCTGCCCGCCGCGGGTCGTCCTTGGCTCAGCCTTCCAGGCGGCGATCGCCGCATCGGTGAACCAGACGGTCAGACTGCCGCGCTGGCGCAGGGCGCTGTCGTAGGCTGGCGAGTTCGTCACCCGATGCCGCTGGCGGGGAATGTGGTGGCGACGATCAGCGTTGGCCTTGAACGGCAAGGTGAGAACCTCGGACAGCGGTGGGAGACCAGCTGCGCGACCTTACCGCGATCCAGCAGCGCGGCGGCCGATCCCTGCAACAGGGTCGCCTCCTGCCGGAACGCGAGACGGCACACTTTCGGCACACGCGCGGCGCCCTGTCGGCACACCTCCGGCTCCCACGGGGAACACTCAGAAGGGGAAGTCCATACACCAATGCACCTGTCGATGCAGAAGCAAGGCAGGTGAATCAAACTCCGCAAAACGGGTGTACCGTTCGCGCCGAGTCAGACGAGGATGATCCTGCCTTTGGGAGGATAGAATGACCGACGGGACAAGCGTGATTCTGGCGTGAATGGAAGCCTGCATGGAAGGAAACGTGGAGGCATCGCCGCGACGCGATGGCGTTGTGATGGGTGCCTGATGCTGGCATTCAGGCTTGCCCCTCCGGCGTGGCCAGTGCCAGCAACAGCATGTCCTTGGCCTGGTCGCACACCAGCTCGTCGCGCGAGGCCAGCCCCACCTTGCCGCCAGCCCGGATCAGGCTGGCCAAGTGACAGAGCAGCGCCGTGGGCAGATCCTCGGCCTTCCCCAGCCAATCAGGCAGCACCCACAGGCGATCGTCGAGCGCGAGTTCACCGTCCCCCGGAGCTGGCGGCCTTCCCGATACGAGCGCCTTGAACGGCAGGGCGTCATCCATCTGGGTGGTGAAGGTGTCCGGTCCGATGCCTGCTAGGCGCATCCCGTCGCCGGCGTAGAGGACGCCAGGGAAGCCGCCTGTTGGCTCGGTGGATGACATGGCTTCCTCCTTCGTGATCTACTACGTTCCGAGCGGAGACGTGTTCTCCTCGGTGCCGTGCAGCAGCAGGCACCAGCCCGGCACGACATCGCCTTTCACGTCGGGCGGCAGTGGTGTCTCGGTCAGATGCACCGATGCCTGCCGAGCGTCGCAGGCATGGCAGCGCAGGTGCACCACTACGTCGGCCAGGGTGCGGCGGCTCGCGGCAGGATCGTTCCGCAGGATCAGCCGCACTGGCCGGCTGTTCGATGCGAGGCAGGCGCAGCGCACGTACAGCCGCCGGCCGCGCAGGGTGCGCATGGTGCAGGCCAGAGCAATCGCACGGTCAAAGGGCGGTGTGGCGGACGGCATGGCCCGCATCGTGGAATGAGAACAAAAGCGAACGCAAGGGCTCCGACCAACACAGCCGCACCGGCTTCCATTCGCGCCAGTCCTACCCTCCCCAGGTCGGTTTCTAGTCAGCAAAATTGGCGCGAAGCGTACACCCGATTTGCGACATTAGAATCACCTGCCTCGCTTCTGCATCGGCAGGTGCATTGGTGTATGCACCTAATCTGGCTTCTTCGCTCGTACGCTGCCCGTATAGGTGACATACGATGCCTGTACGAAGACCGGACGGAGTCCAGACGGGAGCCGCACGAAGCCCGGACGAAAACCATATGGACCCCATACGGACAGGGGGTCCCAAGAGCCCGAAATTTCATATGCGCCATTCGTGTACGGTGCGGCGACTCTTCGGGTCATGGGGAAGAGCCGATCCGGCCTGGGTGCCGTTCTCAGAGACATCGCGCGAGGGCCAGAGCGGTCCTCGCTGTTCTACTGGCTGTACGACAGCCACGAC
>JAABUS010008582.1_pt1 | contig 11145 bp, 13 predicted proteins | sample 5560161 | NCBI WGS metagenome assembly JAABUS01 (sample SAMN10711885, study PRJNA513376) | rock metagenome | isolation source: Antarctica rocks | place: Antarctica: Victoria Land, Trio Nunatak nord | collected 2016-01-04
TGACCAGGCCGGAGACAGCCATGACAAAAGCTCCTCGCGCGAGCCGGTCTGCTACTCCCGATCCCGCCTTCGCACCAGACATCCTCAGCCCCGAGCCGCCATCCCGACCTCACCACCCCGGAACCCATAAGAGCCTGCGCCTCTTGTTCGTTGCCCGCGGTGCCGATCACCGTGGCGCCGAGATGGCTGGCCCAGCGGCACAACAGCTGTCCCACGCCGCCGGCAGCCGCATGCACGAGCACGGTCTGGCCGGGCCCCACCTGATGCACGTGCTGCAGCAACATGCAGGCGGTCATGCCCTTCAGGAGGATGGAGGCGGCCGCGATGTCGCCGGGCGCATCGGGCAGACGCAGGGCCAAGCCGGCGGGAAGGATGCGCTCGGCCGTAGGCGCCATAGGAGGATGTGATGTAGGCGATCCGGTCACCCGGTGCGAACCCGTCGGCGCCCGGATCGGCCGCCGTCACCACCCCCGCGGACTCGACCCCCGGAATCCCCGGGAGCTTCAGGGTTTGGTACAGGCCGGAGCGGACGTAGACGTCATGGAAGTTGACGCCGATCGCGGTTCGGCGGACCCGCAACTCGCCGGGTCCAGGCGCGCCGGGATCGACGTCGCGCGGTTGCAGCGTCTCCGGCCCGCCGGACTCTTCGATGACGATGGCCTGGGGCATCGGACTTAGGCCTTCACCAACGAACAGTGCCCCTCGCTCAGAGGGCGCCAGACCTCGTCCGGGGACAAGGTCTGCACGAGCGTATAGTAGTCCCAAGGACCCCTGCTCTCGGCCGGCTTTTTCACCCGGAACAGATAAGCCGGCGTGATGGTGCGCCCGTCGGCCCTGACCATGCCTTTGCCGAACGCGTCGTCGTCGATCGGCATGGCTTTCATCTGCGCGACCGCGGCCGCGCCGTCCGCCTTGGCGCGCGCGGGACCTATGGCGGCCACCGCCTTCAGGTAATGCAAGGTGCCGGAGTAACAGCCGGCCTGGTCCATGGTCGGATAGGTTGCGGGCTTCTGATCCTGGAGCAGGCGCTTGGTGAAAGCGCGGGTGCGGTCGTTCAGGTCCCAATAGAAGGAGGCGCAAAGCTCGAGCCCCTGCGCGATCTCCAAGCCGAGCGCGTGCACATCGGTCAGGAAGACTTCGAGCCCAGTAATCCGCATCGAGTTCTGCAGACCAAATTCGTGCGCCTGCTTGTATAGGTTGATGAAGTCGGCACCGCTGCTCGCAAGGCCCAGCACTTGTGCGCCGCTCGCCTGAGCCTGCAGCAAGAAGCCGGAGAAATCCGTCGTGCCCGGGAACGGATAGGGCGTCGCTCCCATCACCCGGCCGCCTTTCTCCCGCACGAAGCGCGAGGCGTCGCGAGCGAGCTGCTGGCCGAACACATAGTCGGCGTAAAGGAAATACCAGTTCTTGCCGCCTTCCCCGAGGATGGCGGTCGCTTCCGCCTTTGCCAGCATGTAGACGTCGAACGTCCATTGCACGGTGTTGGGTGAGCATTGCGTTCCGGTCAGGTCCGAGGTCGCCGCCGCCGAGGTGATCAAGACCTTGTTCTTCTCGCGCGCCACCGAGTTCACCGCTAGCGCCACGGAAGAGACTGGAAGGTCCATCAGCACGTCGACGCCCGAGTCGCACCACTGGCGGGCGATGGCGGCGCCCACATCCGGCTTGTTCTGGTGATCGGCGAAGATCACCTCCGTGGCGAAGCCGTGATCACCGAAATCCTTGACCGCCTGCCGAACGGCAAGCACCGAGCCCATGCCGCCGAAGTCGGCGAACGGCCCGGATTGGTCGTTGAGCACCCCGATCCGAATGGTCGGATTGGCTTGTGCCCGGGCCCCACGGCCCAGCGGCAGCATCGCGGCCGTCGCAGTACCCGCAAGCGTACGTCTGGTTATGTGCATGGTGTCCCCCCGTTTTCTGGTTTCTTCAGATGTGGATCGCGTGCCCGAGGGCACGCAGCGCGGATTCATGAAACGCTTCGCTCAAGGTGGGATGGACGTGGATTGTTCCCGCAACGTCCTCGAGCACCGAGCCCATCTCGATGGCGGCCACGAACTCCCCGGACAGTTCGGAGACATGCGTGCCTACGGCTTGCACGCCGATTACGCGGTGGTTGTCACGCAGCGCCACCACGCGGACGAAGCCACCTTCGCCGCCGCCCTCCATCGACAGGGCACGCCGGTTCGCGGCGAAGGGGAACACGCCTGTGATGGCATCAATCCCCGCCGCCGCGGCTTCCGTCGGCAGCAGCCCGGCGGTCATGATCTCGGGCTCGGTGAAACAGACGGCGGGTACGGCCGCCGGGTTGAACCGCCGCCGCTCGCCGGCGATGATCTCGGCCACCATGTATCCAAGCCGATCATGGTAATGCTCATCGCGGGCGGCTCCCTTTCTGCCGGTTCTCACAACCCACACTCTGGCACAGCGATGCCGCCGGGGCCGTCCACCCCATCTCCTATAACCCCTGCTTTCGTCTCGTAACCCAGTTTGCATCGTTGCGGGGCAGGCGTACTACGATAAGGGCGTGACCACGATCTTGACGCGGCGGTTTTTCTGGCGCCCATCTGGGTCATCGTTGCCGTCCGGGCGGATGTTAGGCGCCACCGCCACCTTGTTGCACGGACCCGCCCAGTGGCGTCCGGAACCGGCTCGGCGTAGGAGGCTCCGCCTTGACCTGACCTCGGATGCCCATTTTGCCTTTCAAGCTGAACCAGGACCGCCGCCACCACATTCCCAAGCAGAAGCACAAGGTCATGAACTCGGCGGCCTATGACGCCAGCTTGCGCCAGCGCGGGAGTTTGACCGTCTGGTTCACGGACGAGGCGATCGCGGGCTGGCGGGCAGCAGCGCGCACGACCCCGGGCGGTCAGCCCTGGTATTCGCCTTTGGCGATCCAGACGGCGCTGACCTTGCGTGCGGTATTCCGCTTGGCCCTGCGCCAGACCGAAGGCCTGATCGGCTCCATCATCGGCCTGCTCGGGCTCGATCTGGCCGTGCCCGACCACAGCACGCTGAGCCGCCGGGCAGCGACGCTGGAGGTGCCACGGCCACAGCCGCGTCGTGACGGTGAGCCCCTGCACCTGCTGGTGGACAGCACGGGCCTCAAGCTCTGCGGCGCGGGCGAGTGGCTGGTCGAGAAGCACGGCGCCAAAACACGGCGGTCCTGGCGGACGCTGCACATCGGCGTGGATGCCGACACCGGCCAAATCGTCGCGGCGGTGCTGACAGCAAAGGACGTCGATGACGGCGCCGAAGCTGGCCCCTTGCTCGACCAGGTGCCGGCAACGGTGGCGTCGTTCACCGCCGACGGCGCGTACGACCAGGGCAGCGTTTCCAACGCGGTCGCCAAGCGCCATCCCGAAGCGGCGATCATCGTGCCGCCGCGTTGCACGGCCGTGCCGAGCGAGGTGGCCGGGACCGCCCCTCCACTGGCCTTCCATCGGCTGCGCCGACGGAACCTTCTTGGCCAGCTTCGCCCACGCAGCGGGACTGCCATCTGCAAAGCATCGCCAGCACGGACGGGCAGCCTGGCAGAAAGCGTCCGGCTACACGAAGCAGGCCCGGGCCGAGGCGGCCATCGGCCGGTTCAAGCAGGTGGTCGGCGACGGGCGGAGCCGGCCAAGGTTCTGCGTGCGCAGCACGTGGAGTGCCGGCGGAGGGTGCGCTCGCGCACGGACGGGCGTCGGGCCACCGAGGTGGGCGTCGCCGTCCATGCCCTCAACCGTATGCTGGATTTGGGACGCCCGGTCTCCGTTCGCATCGACTGAACCCCAGACGGGGCTGGGCAACTGCGCCCATACCTTCGATCCGTGCAACATGGCTGCGTAGGACGAGAGGGGGTGCTCGTAGAGCAGCATGGCCATCAGCGCGACTGCTCCAGCACATAGACATGCGGCGCGTCGCTTGGAAGCGTCTCGGGCGTCAGTTCCAGCTCCGGCCCTCCGACCCGCGTGATGGTTTCCGGCGGAAGGCGGTCGAGGAACCGCTCCACCGGCTCGATCTTCAGCACGCCGCGAGGGTTGAAGTAATGCATGGGGATGACGACGCGCGGGCCGATCGCCTTGATCGCGTCGTCCAGGTCGTCGAGCGCGATGGTCGCATGCTCGCCTGTCAGCGCCAGCAGGATGTCGACCTGCCCTCGCAGCGCGTCCAGATGCTCGCGGGCGACCGGACTGCCGATGTCGCCCATGTGGAGTACCCGCAGCCCTCCAAGGGTGAAATGGTAGAGGGCATTGGCGTCGGGGTCCCGGCCGAACTCCGACTGGTAGTCGAACGTCTTGCTTTCGTAGGCAGGGAAGGAGCGGATCGGGATCCCGCGCGCCTCGGTGCCCTCCGGCGGCAGCTCCAAGGCGTTGACGACGACCGGCTTGCCCCGCACGTGGCTCGGGTCGGAATGAAAGTCGTCCGTCGCCGAGCTCATGATCACGACATCGGCGGCTTCTTCGATCGGGTCGAAGCCGCTGTGGCCGGGTCCGGGCGTATAGGGGTCGGTGACGACCGCCAGGCCGTCCGCTTCCAGCCGGAAGCTCGCATGGGCGTAGAACTTGATCTTCACGGTTGCCTCCTAAACCTTCTCACCCACGAACAGGTCCCAGCTTTCGGTCAGGGCACCCTGCTTCTCGCCGAACTCCAGGAGGTGCGGCGACTTCATGTGAGCTTCCCACAACGGCCGGCTTTCCCAATTCTCATAGAAGATGAAAAGGCCAGGATCCTCGTGCGACCGGTGCAGGTCGTAGTTGATGCAGCCCTGTTCGGCCCGGGTCGGCTCGACAAGGCTTCTCAGCACTTCGCCGAGCTGCTCTTCGCATCCGTTCTTCGCTTTGAGCTTGGCAACAACAGTCAGCGGCGTCATGTCTCATCCCCTTGCTTTCTCATCGCGGCTCGCTCCTGGACGGTCGGCGCAGGATCGCCTCCGCCATTTAGCGGATGTGAAGGGATTGCCGTAAGCCCTCTAGCCCACGAAATCGCCTGATCCGGAAGCGCCTCCCAAAATCCTCCGCGTCATCGCCAATCCCAAGACGGAAGACCCTCCGCATGGCGCGCCTCACGCCCATGCTGGGCCGGCACGGCGAGCTTGCACGTGCGCGGCGGTGACGTCGCCGATCTGGGCCGTTCCCAGCAGTGTCATCGCGTTGTCGAGTTCGTCGCGCAGGATCGTGATCGCGCGGGCCACACCCTCCTGGCCGGCGGCCGCCAGGCCCCACAGGAACGGCCGGCCGATGCTGCACGCCGAAGCGCCGAGTGCCAGGGCCATCAGGATGTCCGTGCCGCGCCGAACGCCGCCGTCGAGGATGACCTCGGCCCGTCCGCCCACGGCCGCGACGACGCCGGGCAAGGCGGAGATCGGCGCCAGGACATGGTCGAGCTGCCGGCCGCCGTGGTTGGACAGCATGACGGCCTGCGCGCCGATCTCGACCGCCTTGCGGGCGTCGTCCGGGTGCAGCACGCCCTTGACCACGACCGGTCCCGGCCACAGCTCGCGGAGCCGGGCCACGTCGTCCCAGGTCACGGACGGATCGAACAGGGAAGCGACGTGCTGGGCGACCGACGTGAAGCGCGACCGGTCCGGGGTCTCGAAGTTGCCCAGGCCCGGCGGCGACGAGAGCACGCCGGCGAGCCAGCGCGGCCGGCGCGCCAGGTCGAGGATCGTCGCCGCACGCGGGCGGAGCGGCATGGTGAAAGCGTTCCGCACGTCGCGTTCGCGCCGACCTTGGACCGCGAGGTCGACGGTGATGCAGAGGACGCGATAGCCCGAATCCTTGGCCCGTTTGACGAGCGCATGCATCCAGTCCCGGTCCTTGAGGAAGTAAAGCTGGAACCATCGCTCTCCGTCTGGCGCCGCCTTCGCGACTGTCTCGATCGAGGCGACCGAATTGGTCGAAAGGCAGAACGGAATGCCGGCGGCGGCGGCGGCGCTCGCGGCCGCCACTTCCCCTGACGGCCAGAAGAAGCCGGCGAGGCCGGTCGGCGCCAGCAGCAGCGGCAGCTCGGACCGGTTGCCGGCGATGGTCGTTTGCATCGAGCGGCGGCTGACATCGACCGCAACGTGCGGCAGCAGCACCCAGTCCCGGAATGCAGACTCATTGTCACGGAGCGTGACCTCGTCGCCCGCGCCACCGTCGATGAAGTCGAACACCGCTCGGGGCAGCCTGCGGCGCGCGAGAAGCCGAAGGTCTGCGATCGAAAGCGCCCCGCGAGGGCACGGTTGGTTCGCGTCGCCTTGGCCTCGCTGTCAGCCATCAAACCCGCCTTCACGCGCGACGCGTCCTTCGACTGGCCTTCCATCGGGCTGTCCTCCCCTGCCGGCTCGCCCTCCCATCGCTCGATGAGTTCGCGCGGCAGACGGGGGCTGCCTGGGGTGTGGATGCGGGTTGGCATGGTCTGCTCCGTTGCGAGCAAGGAGGGGCATGCTCTGCTCCGATCCAGGCTAGTCGCGGTCCGGCCTGACTGAACAGCCCCCACCGCCACGGCGCCGGCTTGCCGGCGGCACGCACCAGGAGGAAGGTCATCCATGACCGACAGGCCAGCTACCCTGAGGGACACGCCGGCGCTTCCGGTCCGCGAGGCGTGGGCGGCCGGCCGGGCGGCGCGCAACGCCTGGCTGACCATCCCCGACGCCCACCTGGCCGAGATGGTCGCCGCCCGCGGCATCGCCGAGGCCGTCACCCTCGACTTGCAGCACGGCCTGTTCGACCGTGCCACGGCGGTGCACGCGATCCGCGCCATAGCGGCGCACGGCGCAGCACCCCTGGTCCGCCTGCCCGGCGTCGACGCGGCCGGGCTCGGACGCATTCGCAGCCGCCGAGCAGGCCCTGATCTTCGCGATGATCGAGACGCGCGAGGGGCTGCAGCAGTGCGAGGCCATGGTCGCGACCGGCGGGCTCGACGGCCTGTTCGTCGGTCCCGGAGACCTCGGCCTGTCGCTCGGGTTCGGCGCCGGCCAGGACCGCCAGGAGCCTGAGATGCAGGACGCCATCGCCCGCGTCCTCGCCGCCTGCCGCACGGCCGGAAGGCGGGCCGCGATCCACGCGGCCACCACGCAGTATGCCGCGCGGATGGCGCGCTCGGGCTTCGACCTCGCACCGTCTGGGTGGACGCCGTCGCGGTCGCTGCCACCCTCGCCGCGGCGGATGGGGTCTGGGCGCAACAAGGGAGGTCGGCGTCCGGCAGCGCGGCCCGGACCCCAGTGCCGTGACGGGGACGTATCCGCCCACTTGCCGTCCAGCGCGCGCTGGGGCCGTTTGCCGAGATCGCCGTCGGGGTCACGCCCGGCAAGCATGCAGCGCTGCTCGGTCGATCATTCGGGATGATGCGTGGGCAGAGGGCACGGCGCAGTGTGCTCAGAATGGGCATCCCGCGCCGCCTTCGGGCGGCGTGACCTCGGCAGCCGGTACGGTCCGAACCAGATTGTAGAGGTCCCAGGGACTTTTCGATTCTTGCGGTGTTTTGACCTGGAAAAGATAGAAATCATGGACGATGCGGCCGTCGTTTCGCGCCCGCCCGTTCTTCATCATGAAGTCGTCGATCAGCAGCTCGCGCATCTTGTCCGCCACCACGCGCGCATCGCTGGTGCCGGCCGCGGCGATCGCCTTGAGACAGTGGGATACGCCGCTATAGACCGCGGCCTGCGCCATGGAGGGCATGCGGCCGCCGAAACGCTCGCCGAAGCGTTTCGACCAAGCCAGCGTCTCGTCGTTCAAATCCCAATAGAAGGACTCAGTGAGCAGGAGGCCTTTGGCCCGTTCAAGGTCCAGGCTTTTGGCGTCGGTTACGAAGGCAGGCAAAGCGACGAGCTTCTGATTGCTTTGACCAACCCCAAACTCGATCGCCTGCTTGACCGAGTTCGTGGCGTCGGCCCCGGAATTGGCGAGGGCGATCACGTCCGCTCCCGAAGTCTGAGCCTGGAGGATGAACGAGGAGAAGTCGGACGTGATGTACGGGTGCTTGACCTCGCCCACGACGGTCCCGCCATTCGCGAGGATCTACCGCCTTGCTCGCATCCGCAAGCGACGTCCGCGGTTATGAAAAACCATTTCTTGTGGCCCTCTTTGACCACGGTCGATGCCGTGCTGTTGGCCAGCACCACGGTGTCGTAGGCCCACTGAAAGCTGGTACGGCTGCACGCCTTGCCCGTAACGTCCGCCAGGCCGGACGAGGCGACCCGGACGAGGCGACGATGACCATCTTGTTGCGCTCTCTTGCCAAATCGATGACAGCGAGCGAGACGGTTGAAGGAACGGAGTCGATGATGGCTTCGGCTCTTTCCACATCGAACCATTGCCGGGCGATGCCCGTAGCCAGATCCGGCTTGTTCTAGCTGTCTGCCGAGATGATGACGATAGGCCGGCCGAGCACCTTCCCGCCGGCATCATCGACCGCCATCTGGGCGGCCAGGACCGGGCCCCTCCCGCCGAGGTCGGCAAAAGAACCCCCAAGGTCGTTGAGGACGTCCAGTTCAAGCGGCTCCTGCGCGTGGACGGCGTCGGCGAGAGGCAGGGCCAATATGAGAGCGCTGGCCAGCGCCGCCAGCGGATGCAAGAGCCAGCGCCGGAACCCTTGCGTCACCGAGCCTGACAGGACTTGGCAATTAGATTGTTTTCAGGCTGACTAGAACCGAAAAGAGCTTGCGATTGGTGCCGAGTTGCGGCTTGAAAGTTTCCGGTTGGTTTTGGCTGGGGATGCGGTGGCGGCGTGGCAAGGCGTATTCGCAGGATCTGCGCGAGCGGGTATTTGTGCTGTGCGACGCCAGGGACGCTGTCGGCGAGATTGCCGAGGCTTTGTGTGTCAGCATTTCCTACGTTTCGAAGGACCTCAGCCGGAGGCGGGACACGGGCGAGACCTCGGCGCGCCCGCAGCGGTGCCATGTGCCGCCGAAGCTGTCCGGGCTCTACGATGCGATCCGGGCCGAGGTGACATCGCGTCCGGACGCCACCCTGGCCGAGTTGCGCCGCTGGCTTGGCGCGGTGCATGGCGTCTCGGCCAGCGACGGGCTGATGCACGGCACGCTCGTCAAGCTCGGGCTAACGCATAAAAAAAGACGCTGCATGCCGCTGAACTCGCGGAAACGCGGAGCGTTTGCCGCTGGGACCATCCAGGCGTCGCGGCTGCGCGTGCGGATTGGAAGCAGAAGCACCCTCCGCCGGCATTCCACCTGCTGCGCAGGCGGAACCTTGGCAGGCTTCGCCCAGCCTGAGCCCGGGCAGGCTGTTCTTCCTGGACGAGGCCTTGGTCAAGACCAACATGGTTCGGGAGTATGGCAGGGCACCCCAGGGCGAACGCCTGGTTGCTAGCGTGCCGCACGGCCACCGCAAGACGTCGACGTTCATCGGCTGCCTGCACGAAGGCGGCATGGTGGCACCCTACGTGCTCGACGGGGCGGTCAACGGCGCGTTGTTCGTCGCCTACATCGAGCAGCAAGTTGTCCCCACCCTGGCACGCGGCGACGTCTCGTCATGCTCGACGGCGCCCTACATACGTGCCGTGCCCGGTCACCAGGTCCGCAACTTCGAGGCGATCTGCGGCAAGGTGGAGCATGAGGGCCACGCCACCCGGCGCTTCGCCTTGGTGCGCAGCGTGGCCGAGCAGCCCCATGCGTTGCTGCGCGCGGCGCTGCAGGACCAGGGCTGGCGGGAGGGCGGCGCGGTCACCAGCGATCAGCGACGCCGACCCCGCCCTGCCGGCGCTGGTGCGCTCGGCCACGGGCGGGCCGGTGGAGCCCATCCTGGACTGGTTCCACCTTTCCATGCGCGTGCACCATGTCGAGCAGGCCATGCGCGGCCTGTGCGCCGTGGAACCGCCGCTTCTCGCCCCGCTTGGTCACGCGCAGGCCGATGTCGAGCGGCTGCGGCACCTGCTCTGGAACGGCTATCATGAGAAGGTCTGCGAAGCTCTGGGCCGGATCATGAGTTGGACCGAGACCGCAACTATGCTGAACGAACCCGCCGCCGAGGCCAAGGTCGGACGACTGGTCGCGCGTTGCACGCAGCTATGCAGCTACGCAGCTACGCTGAGAACAACGAGGGCGCGTTGATCGACTACGGCGAGCGCTACCGGGCCGGCAAGCCGATCTCGACCTCACGGGCCGAGGGCACCGTCAATCAGCTGGTGAAGGCACGCATGAACAAGCGACGGCAGATGCGCTGGTCGCCCCGAGGTGCTCACCGTGTGTTCAGGCCAGGGCCGCAGTGCTGGACGGACGCCTCGGCCACCAAGCAATCCAGCTCGCGGCGTAACGCCCCAGGATTTTGACACTCCCGTGCTGCAAGCCCGTCGTTGGCTGCCTGGCCGCCAACTGGTGGTGAGCGACAGTGGCTCTGCCGCCTTGAAGCTTCTGGCAACGCTCAACCGCCGCGGCGTGGCGTGCATCACCCGCCTGCGCCTCGACGCCGCCCTCTACGACCCGGCACCGCCCCGCCTGCCCGGCACCAACGGACGGCCCCAGACCAAAGGCAAGCGCTTGGCAACCTTGTCCGAGGTGCTGGCCGACCCGGCCACGCCATGGCAATGCGTCACGGTAACGGGTTAGTATGGCGGCGGCGAGCGTGGCGTCGAGATCAGCACCGCCACCGCCGTTTGGCGTCACAGCGGGATGCCCGTTGTCCCGATCCGCTGGGCGGAGCAGCCGAAGGTTCCGCGCGCATGGCGCGTGGAATGGCTGTGGAGGGGCTGGTGCGCGATCCCCTCGGCCGGTTCGAGCCGCAAGCTCTGCTGTGGGCACTGTCAACTTGTCTGCCGGCCGCCTTGCGGGATGAGACTGAGCCAGGTAGGCGGGCGGGATGGCGACACCTGCCTGCCCGAGCTACGCCGGCTACCGTTTCCCGGCCGAGGTCATCAGCCGCGCCGTATGGCTGTACTTCCGCTTCCCGCTCAGCCTGCGGATGGTGGACGAGCTGCTGACCGCGCGCGGCATCATCGTCAGCTATGAAACCGTGCGCCAATGAGCGCGCAAATTCGGCCAGGTGTTTGCCAACCAGATCCGGCGCAGGCTGCCTGCCGCCGGCGGCAAGTGGCACATGGATGAGGTCGTGCTGACGATCGCCGGCGTGAAGCACTGGCTGTGGCGCGCCGTTGACCAGAATGGGACCGTGCTGGACATCCTGGTGCAGAGCCGGCGCGACACGAAGGCCGCCAAGCGCCTGCTGTGCAAGC
>JAABUS010008583.1_pt1 | contig 11144 bp, 9 predicted proteins | sample 5560161 | NCBI WGS metagenome assembly JAABUS01 (sample SAMN10711885, study PRJNA513376) | rock metagenome | isolation source: Antarctica rocks | place: Antarctica: Victoria Land, Trio Nunatak nord | collected 2016-01-04
AGTGACGCACGTCAGAGCGGGCACGAGCCAATGAGCACTGGCCCGGAACTACGCCACCGACAAAGTCGGCCCTCCTACCTGCGAGTTCACTCGCTACGTGCGACCTCGTGTCGCAACTTCTTCTTGGTATCGACGGAGACCACAGGCTGCCCCGCGTCGGCGTGCTCGGCGACCTGCCCGGCCAGGTAACGGAACTGGGCGTCGCGGTCGGCGTGCTGGCTGCCCTCGGTGACCTTGGCGTTGCCCTGCAGGCTGAACCCCAACGAGCCCAGCATCCGGGCCACGGTCCGGTCCGAGACCGGATGCCCCGCCGCGGTCAACGCCCCGGCCAGGTTCCGGGTCGACTTGGTCGTCCACACCAGCAGCGACATCGGATCTCCCCGCGTCTCGGGATCCACCAACGCCTTCAGCCGCGCGAGCAGTCCCGGGTCGGACTCCGAGAGCTTCTTGCGTCCACCGCCGGGGCCCCGCACCCGAACCTGCGGCTCCGGCTCGCCGGCGAGCTCGCGCACCCCCCGAGCCACGGTGTCCGGGTGGGCCCCGGTCGCCTGCGCGACCGTCTTGATCCCACCCCGACCCAGCTCGCCAGCCTCCGCCCCCAGGAAAAACCGCCGCTGGCGCTCATCCAGATGCGGGCGCAGCGCCGCGTACCGACGTCCCACCGACTCCGCCACCTGCACCCCGTCGGCCATGGCACAACAATAGAACCGCCAGACGCGAAAACCCACGTTATTCCGACGCGAGTCCTAAGTCGGTCCGGTAACGCCCGCGAGGTCCGCCCGAAAACGGCTCCATGGTGGGTCCGCAGAGTTCTGGAGGGTTGAACCGCCCCGGGATGTCCGAGGACTCCAAGCGTTTGGAAGGTTGGGGTCATGCCAGAGAACACATCGAAGAGGAACCCGCCTGAGCAAAAGGAGCGAGCGCTGCGGATGGTGTCTGAGGTCCGTGCCGATTACGAGTCGGAGTGGGCGGCGATGCGCCAGTCCCTCGGCTGTTGGGGGTGATGACGTCGGAGACGGTTCACAAGTGGTTCGTCAGGCGCATGTCGACCAGGGCGCGCGGCCGGGGACGACAAGCGAGGAGTCAGCCGAGCTGCGCCGGCTCAGGCGTGAGGTGGCCGACATGCGGCGGCCGAACGCGACCTTGCGGCCCGGCGGCTTGATGTGTAGGTGATCGGCGAGTTGAACTTGGACGTCGGCGGGCGTGGGGCTGCTATTGACGGCATCTGTTGAGGAGGTCGGGGTGTCCCGGTGCCTCGCACCAGGTAGACCCGCAAGTGTCCGTGGGGCCCAAGCCAAAGGTCAGGCGCGTCCAACACGTCGTTCATTTCGGGCGATATGGCGTGTGCGGTCCCGGTGCTGGGGTGGGAGCCTTTGGTGCGTGAGCTGCTGGTCGCCGGCTGACGTGGTGCACCACTGCCCGACGACGGCCGAGCGCCTGCTGCGACCGGCGGCATTGGTGACGGAAGTGGACGACCGGCACTCCCTCGCCTTCAGCGGATCGTGTAGCCGCCGTCGACGAGGAGGTCGGCGCCGTTGATCATGTCCGAGGCGTCGGAGCATAGGAAGAGCACGGCGGCCGCGATCTCCTCCGGCAAGGCGAAGCGACCCGTCGGGATCTGCGCCTTGTGTGCGTCCCCCTTGGGTCCTTCCCACGCCGTGCGCCCGAGGTCGGTCAGGACGACGGTGGGCGACACCGTGTTTGCGGTTACCCCGCGCCCACCCCACTCCGACGCAAGCACCTTGGTCAGCCCGATGACGGCGAACTTCGAGGCGCAGTAGGCCGCGTGCTCGTTGAGGGCGACGCTGCCCGCCTGCGAGGCGAGGTTGACGATCTTGCCGTGACCGGCCGCCAGCATATGGCGACCGACCGCCTGGCTCACGAGGAACGTGCCGGTGACGTTGACCGCGAGGGTCTTCGAAAACGCGTCGGGCGACAGCTCCTCGGCCGGGCCGAGGAGGGCGATCCCCGCGCTGTTGACGAGCACGTCGATCCGCCCGTATGCCGCGTGGACGGCGTCGATCGCGGTCGTCACCGACGCGGGATCCGCAACGTCACAACCGAATCCGCGACTCCTGCCGCCAAGCGCCTCGGCGGTCGCGTGCGCAGCGCTCTCGTCGAGGTCGACCACGGCGACCGTGGCGCCCTTGGCTACGAACGTCGTCGTGACCGCTGCGCCGATCCCCGAGGCGCCCCCGGTGACGACCGCTACGCGGCCGCCCAGCCCGAAGGTCAGGTCGATGATGGGCATGGACTTAGGCATGGTGTTCCTCCGTCGGGTGCGTGGCGCGGGTCTCGTGCATCGCGTTGCGGACGTCTCGGACGATGCCCGCTGCCGAGGCATCGTGGGCCTCGCCGGACCTCACGAGCTCCTCGTCGTCCATGATTGTCTGGGCGAGGTCGGCCTGGCCGCCCTCATCCTCGTAGGAGCTGAGAAGCCGGACCTTCGCCGCGGACCCGGAGTTCTGGTCGAAGTGGTAGTCCAGCCACTCGCTGGCCAGTCGGCGGGCGAGCTCGATCCCGACCACCCGCTGACCGAAGCACAGGATCTGCGCGTCGTTGCTCAAGACCGCCCTTTCCACGGAGAAGCTGTCGTGGGCCGTCACCGCCCGGATCCCGTGGACCTTGTTGGCGCTGATCGCCACACCCAGGCCGGTGCCGCAGACGAGGAGCGCCCGGTCGGCCGCTCCCGAGGCGACGAGCCGCGCGGCCGCCACGGCGACGTGCGGGTAGGCGGTAGTCTCGTCGGCACCGACCCCGATGTCGATGACCTCCGCGACCCGGTCGTCGCCCTCGAGGTCGCGCTTGAGGATCGTCTTGTAGTCGAGTCCGGCGTCGTCGGAACCGACGACGATCCGCCAGGGTGGTGGTGATGTCGGTCGTGGCGACTGCGGTGTCTCACCTGTCGGGGCAACGGTCATCGCACACCACCCAGGACGCGAGCGACGGCGTGGGCGCACAGGGCGAAGGACGTGGCGCCGGCGTCGACCGTGCCGATGCTCCGTGCGGCCAAGGGTCGGGCCCGTCCGAGCTTCGGGGTAAGTGACGCGGTGGCCTCGGCCGCTGCCGTGCTGACCTCGGCCGCAGTGGCCCAAGCCGCTGACATCATTGCGCCAGAGCGGATCTCGCCCGTCAGAGTGTCTGAGAACGGCACGTAGGCATCCACCATCGTCTTGTCACCGACGCTCGCGCCCCCCAGTCGGCACAGCGTCTCCAAACCAGCCGCCACACCGTCCGCGACCTCGGTGCCCGACGGGGCGACCGTGTCGCCCCACGACATCCCGATGGCTCTCAGGACGGCGCCCCAGAGCACGCCGGACGTCCCCCCGGCCCGGTCGGCGAAGGCATCACCGGCCGCGACCAGAGTCGAGCCGGCACCGGCCCCCGCGTCGGCGGCCGAGGCGGCCGCGGTCACGGCGGCACCGATACCCTTGACCATCCCCCGGCCGTGGTCACCGTCGCCGGCGACGGCGTCGATGCGGCCGAGCTCGTCCTCGGCCCGGACGACCACCGAGCTCATCTCCTCCAGGGCTGCCGCAACGACCGCGGCGCAGGCACGGGATTCGGCGGTGCCCGGCAGGACAGCGGCAGAGGTCTTCACCATGGTGCTGGCCGACCGGCGAGGCATCGCCGGAGTGGTCGCCGCGGCTCCCTTTCGGAACGCGGGGGTGTCGGCAGGCGCCTGCCAGAGGCGCTCGAGCTCGTCATCGAGGAAGACGAGGGTGAGCGAGCAGCCGGACATGTCGAGGCTAGTGACGAGCTCGCCCACTTCGGGGTCCACAACCTCGATACCTGCGGCGGCGAGCAGGGTCGAGACCCTGGCCCACAGCACAAAGAGCTCCTCGTACTTCGTTGCGCCGAGGCCGTTGAGGATCGCTCCGACCCGGGCGCCGTCCTGTGTCGGTCGTTCGGCGAGCACCCCCTCGACGAGCCGTCGGGCGAGCTCCCTGGCCGAGGACAAGGGAACGTCCTCGACGCCCGGCTCCCCGTGGATCCCGAGCCCAACGCCCATGTGGCCTTCGGGGACGGAGAAAAGTGGGGCGTCGGCGCCGGGCATCGTGCACCCGCCGAAGGCGACACCGAGGGTGCGGGTGCGGTCGTTGGCATGGCGCGCGACCCTTTCGACCTCGTCGATCCCCATGCCCTCCTCGGCCGCGGCGCCGGCCACCTTGAAGACCACGAAGTTACCAGCGATCCCCCGCCGCTTCGTGATCTCGTGGACCGGGGCGCTGGCGATGTCATCCGTCACGAACACGACTCTTGTGTCGATGCCCTCGCGGTTGAGGCGCTCCTGCGCAAGGGTGAAGTTCATGACGTCACCGGCGTAGTTGCCCGTCGAGAAAAGGAGGCCTGCGTCCGACGCCGCCGCCCGTCCGATCGAGTAGGCATCCGCCGTGGAAGGCGAGGTGAAGATGTTGCCCACCACCGCGCCGTCGGCGAAGCCGCTGCCGACGACACCACAGAATGCCGGGTAGTGACCCGACCCACCACCGACGACGACTGCCACCTTCCCTGAGGGGGTCTCTGCGGCGCGGACGACGCCACCGGGCAGGCCGACGACACGGTCACGGTGCACGTCGAGGAACCCGACGAGCATGTCCTCGGTGAACGTGTGGGGGTCGTCGAATACGAAGGTCATGATCGTCCTTCCGGGGCGAGTGGTCGTGTCGTCGGATCGTGCCGGGCGGGGCTGGGTGTGCCCGGAATCAGCTGGCGGGGTTGATGACGGACTTGACGGCTTGGGGGTCGCGTCGCCCTGCCATGAGGGCGTCCAACGTGCGGTCCAGGGGGAAGTGGCCGGTGACGAGTCGGTCGACGTCGACGCGACCACTCGCGACGAGGTCGATGGCGGTGGGCCAGGTGTTGGCATACCGGAACGTGCCGGTCACCTCGATCTCGCGGTTCTGCAGGTGCGAGAGCGGCAGGGCGAGCTCGTTGCCGCCCATGCCCACGAGGACCACCCGTCCGGCGCGCGCCACGGCGCGGATGCCGTCACGGGTCGACCCCGGGTGACCACTGCACTCGAGCAGCACGCTCGGCTCGACGCCGGAGTCGGCGATGGTGGTCTCGTCGACCCGGATCACCTCGGTCGCCCCGAGCTCCAGGGCCAGAGCCAGCCGGTGCGGGTTGAGGTCGGCGACGACGACCTCGGTGGCCCCGAAGGCCACCGCGCACTGCATGGCGACGAGGCCCACCGGTCCGGCGCCCGTGACCAGGACCCTGCTGCCGGCGGTCGTTCCGGCCCGGCGGTTGGCCCAAACGCCCACCGAGAGCGGCTCGAGCAGAGCCGCGGCGTCGTCCGACATGGTGTCCGGGACGGGGTGGGCGAAGGAGGCATGGACTACGACGAACTCGGCGAGGGAGCCGTCGATCGGTGGGGTCGCGTAGAACCGCATGGCCGGGCAGAGGTTGTATCGCCCCGCCAGACACTGCTCACAGGTGAGGTCGGGGACGCCGGGCTCAATCGAGACGCGTTCGCCGACACGTTCCGGGGCGACTTCGTCGCCGACGGAGACGATCACGCCCGACGACTCGTGCCCGAGCACCATCGGCGACTCCACGACGAAGTCCCCGATCCTCCCGTGCTCGTAGTAGTGGACGTCCGATCCGCAGACGCCGACGGCCGAGACGCGGACGAGGACCTCCCCGGTGCCCGGCCGGGGTACCGGACGTTCCTCGATCGCCAGGTCGTGGACGCCACGTAGGACCGCAGCACGCATCGTCGTCATGGGAAGTTCCTTCGTCGGTAAGCCGTGGGATCTCCGGGCTTGGCAGCCCGACGGGCTGCCCAGCCCAGGGGTGGTGTCCCCGCCCCCGGTCCTTCGCCGGGCCCGGGGCGGGGGCGTAGTCAGCTCGTACCCTCGTCGGCAATCTTGCCGCTCTTGAGGTTGGCCTCGATGAGGGCGGGGAGCTGGGCGAGGAAGGCATCCTTCTCGGTGACGATGTGCTTGGTGTAGAGCGCGACGTTCTTGGACGTCACCAACGGCATGAGGTAGACGGGGTTCTTGTTGACGTCCTGCTTTCGCGCGATCTTGGCCGCCACAGCGAGGCCGGCCGCGAGCTCCACGGTGCCGTTCTGGAGGTTGGTGCCGATGAAGTCGCCGCTGGTGACCGCCTTGAGCCCGTCCTCGATGCCGTCAACCCCGACGATCGGAAGCTTGACCCCGGCCTCGCGCGTCGCCTGCAGGGCACCGAGGCCCATGTCGTCGTTCTCCCCCACGATGCCGTTGATCTGGTTGCCGAAGCTGGAGAGCCAGTTCTTCGTCTTGTTGACGGCCTCGTCGCGCTTCCAGTTCGCGGTGTCCTTGGCGAGGATCTTCATGTCGGGGTACTTGGCGAGGATGTTCTGGATCCCCTTGGTGCGGTCGAGCTCACCCGACTGACCCAGGGGGCCCTGAAGGACGACGATGTTGCCCTTACCGCCGAGCTTGTCGGCCATCATCTGCATCTCCTGCTCACCGGCTTTGACGTCGTCTGGCAGAACCGAGCCAGCGAGGTCCTTGCTGTTGAGGCTGGCGTTGACCGCGAGGAACGGGATGTTCTTCGCCTTGGCTGATGCGACCTGCGGCGCCAGGGAATCCGCCTGGACGGGCACGACGATGATGGCGTCGACGCCGGCGTTGATGAACTGGTCGACCTGGCTGGCCTGTGTGTTGACGTCGAGGTTCGCCGAGTTGAAGAGGACGTCGATGTTGTTAGCTTTGGCGTAGGCATCGATGCCGGCCTTGCCGGCCGTGATGAAGGACGACGTGTCGTAGACGCTGATGCCGACGCGTATCTGTTTGGTCCCGCCCGCAGTGCCGCCCGCGCTGGCGTTGCCTCCGGAGTTCTTGCTGGGGTCCCCGGCGCCGCAGGCGGCCGCCGAGAGAAGCGCGACGCCGGTGAGGGCGACGGTGAGGGCCCGCAGAGGTCGATTGAACATCGGTTTCTCCAATTTCGTGGTGGTGTTATCGGGGTACGGGAGATGGCGAAAGTGTGAGGGGGCGTATAGGCCTGCGGGCAGCACGATTGGGGTCGGGGGGACGAGCCACAGTTCAGGTCCGACGGCGGGCCGACCAGACGTCGACCGCGACCGCGGCGACGATGAGCACGCCCTTGATCACGCTCTGCCAGTAGGCTGGGACGATGAGGATGTCGAGGCCGTTGTTGAGGGTCTGGATGAGGAGCAGGCCGAGGGCGGTGCCCCAGATGCCACCGCGGCCGCCGAGGAGGCTGGCCCCCCCGATGACGACGGCGGCGATCGCGTCGAGCTCGTAGCCCTGGCCGAGGTTCGGTGGTCCGGAGATGACGCGGGAGGCGAGCATGACGCCGGAGAGGCCGGCGAGCGTTCCGCTGATCGCGTAGACGCTGAAGAGGATCCGCTTGGTCTTGACGCCGGCGATCTGGGCCGCCACCGGGTTGCCGCCGACGGCGTAGATCCTCATGCCGTAGGAGGTCCGCCGCATCACCACGGCCAGGACGATGATGCCGACGATCATGACGATGACGGGGATCTGGAGACCGAGCACCTTGTTGTTGGCGATCTCGCCGAACTCCGCAGGCAAACCGTTGATCGGGGCTCCGCCGCCGACGACGTAGGCGAGGCCCGAGGCGGTGGTGAGCATCCCGAGGGTGGCGATGAACGGCGGCACGTTAACCCTCGACACGAGGAACCCGTTGACGGCGCCGGCGACCAGCCCCACGAGGACGGCGACGAGCACGCTGATGAGAAGGCGCTCGGGATGGCCCTTCACCGTGGCCGCGGCGGCCATCGCGCTGAGGGCAATAAGGGACCCCACCGAGAGGTCAATGCCTCCGGTGAGGATGACTAGGGTCTGCCCGAGGGCGATTAGAGCAAACGGGGCTGCCGCGATGGCGATGTTCTGGATGTTGTCGAGGGTGCCGAAGCGGGCGCTGCGGTAAGAGAAGTAGGAGATGATCAGCACCATCACGATGACCATCGCCCGGCGAATTGCCTGGTCCCGGAACCACACCGTGGTGAAGCGACCCCCGGCCTCTGGCTCCGGGACCGAGGTCCCCGTGTCCGGCGCCGGCGTCAGCTGCTCAGTGGTCATCGGGCGTCCTCCAGGGATGTGGCGGGGGGAGTGCTGACGGGAGGCGGTTCCACTGCGGGACTCGGGGGCTCGGTCGGTTCGAGCCCGGCGGCGAGGCGGAAGATCGTGTCCTGCGCGGTGGGTTGGCCGAGGGCAGCCCGGTCGAGCTCACCGGCGACCTGGCCCTCGCGCATCACGAGTGCCCGGTGCGAGAGGGAGAGCACCTCCGGCATGTCCGACGACGCCATGAGGACGGCCATCCCAGAGTCGGCGAGGTCGGAGATGATCCGGTAGATCTCGCTTCGGGCCCCGACGTCCACGCCGCGGGTGGGCTCGTCGAGTAGGAGAACGTCCACGTGTCCGGTGAGCCAGCGGGCGAGGACGACCTTCTGCTGGTTGCCGCCGGAGAGCGTTCCGACGTGCTGGGAGAGGCCGCGGCTGCGCAGGCGCACCGATGACATGGCGTCCTTGACGACCTTCGACCGGTGGCTCTGCCGCAGCCATCCCCCGGCGGTGAACTGCGATAGCCTCGGAAGGGACCCATTGTCCAGGACGCTCATCGTGAGCACCGCCCCGGCCCCCTTGCGATCCTCGGGGACGAGGGCCATGCCCCGGGCGATGGAGGCGGCCGGCTGGTTGCGGGCGACGGTGTGGCCGCCGACGGAGACCGTGCCGGCGACGGACTTCCGGACGCCGAAGATCGCTTCAAGCAGCTCGGTCCGGCCGCCCCCGACGAGCCCGGCGAGTCCGACGATCTCCCCCCGGCGAACGGTGAGGTCGATCGGGGCGCTGTAGCCCTGGACGTGCAGACCGCGCACCTCGAGAGCAACCTCGGACCCAGGCGCGCTGACCATCGGGAAAAGGTCCTCAAGCTCACGGCCGATCATCGCCTCGACGATGTCGTCATCCGTGACCTTACCCAGCGGTTCGTCGAGGACCAATCCACCATCGCGCAGGACGACCACCCGGTCGGCGAGCGCCCGGATCTCCTCCATCTTGTGCGTCGTGTAGAGCATCGCGACCCCCTGCTCGCGCAGCCGGTTCACCACGGCATACAGGCGTTCGACCTCCCGCTCCGCGATCGCAGACGACGGCTCGTCAAGAAGGAGCACCTTGGCCCCGCCGCTGGAGTTCTTGACGATCTCGACGATCTGGCGCAGCCCCACCGACAGGCTGCGCAGCACCGCCTGCGGATCGATGTCGACCCCGAAGACCTCGAGCATCTGCCTGGCCTCGCGAGCCATCCGGCGACGGTCGAGGAGACCGGCGCGGCCGCGCATCTCGCGGCCGAGGAAGAGGTTCTCGTAGACCTTCATGTCGAGGATAGGCGCGAGCTCCTGCGGCACGATGGCGACGCCCTGCCGGTGAGCGGCGTACGGGTCGCCCGCGGCGAGAGGGGCCCCCTCGACGAGGACGTCGCCCGAGTCGGGACGCAGCTGGCCAGACGCGATCTTCATCATCGTGGACTTGCCGGCGCCGTTCTCGCCGGCGAGTGCAGTAACGCTACCGGGAGCGAGGGAGAGCGAGACGCCTTTAAGGACCGGGACTCCACCGAAGGCCTTGACCAGGTCGTGGCACTCGAGCGCTGGGGCTGTCATGGGACCTCCGACTTCGTCGTCGTACCGAGGGAGTGGCCGCTCACTTGCCGACGACCTAGTATGTTCGTTCATGTGAAGTTCACACGATGTCACATCAGTTTGTCAAGGAGTTGAGGGCGAGAATCGTGGCCGACCAAGCACTCGAGTCGAACACCGATGTATCAGCCGCAGCGCCGTCGTGGTGCGGACCCTATTCCTGTCCGTGAGTACCCCGCCAGTCTCCGTTTGGTCATAGATGTGTGACAATCCGGCTCCAAGATCACAGGGAAAGCAGACGCGCGATGGGCACGAAGAGCAGCGTGGACCTCGAAAGCCGCCGTCAGTCGCTCACCGACCTGCTCAGCATCGACGGGACGCTGCGCATCGAGGAGCTCGCGGACCGGTTCAGGGTGAGCACCATGACGATCCGCCGCGACCTCCAGGCGCTCGAGGACCATGGCGTCGTCCGTCGTGTTCGGGGCGGCGCCGTTAGTGGCGCCGAACCCTTCGAGGCGCGAGAGGGTCGGGCTGGGGCGGCCAAGCAGATCATCGCGCGCAAGCTCGTAGGCCTCGTGCCAGCCGGGGGTGTCGGCATCTGCATGGACGCGTCGTCGACGATCTCGGTGCTCGCCGGCTCCCTGCCTCACTCAGAAAACCTCTCGGTGGTGACCGACGGGGTCGAGACCTTCCTCACCCTCCACCGGGACCCCCGCGTGCACGCCTACCTCACAGGTGGCCAGAAGGACCCCAATGCCGGCTCGCTCGTCGGGCCCGTCGCCACGTTGACCCTGCGCCAATTCTCCTTCGCAAGGGCATTCCTCTCGGCGGCGGCTATCGACGCGCGCCTCGGGACGAGTGAGTTCTCCGCCGAGGAGACCGAGGTTAAGAAGCTCATGGCCCAGCTGTCCGACCACGTCGTCATGGCCGTTAACTCCGCGAAGTTCGAAACCGGTTCTGCCGCAAGGTGCCTCAACTGGGACCAGATCGATCTCATGGTGACCGAGCTCGACGTCACCGACAAGCGCCTCGACCCCTACCGCAACCTCGTCGAGCTGCTCTAAGATGCGCAGGGAAACAGACCACCCTTCCCGAGAGAGCCTCTTCTTCGGCTCTTCATAGTTGAGGGTGTGGCGCGGGCCTGCGCGTCGGTGGCCGGTAGGAAGCCATTTGCCGTCCAGGTGGGCTTCGCGTTTGATCGCCGCCGCGTTCAGGCGCAGTAGCCCGGCGGTGGTGCGCCGCAGGTAGCGCCGCAGGCCCGCTTGGTCTTGAGGGATCCGACGAACTCGTCGCGGCGCCGATCGCTCCAGCCGTCGGAGCCGGCCGCGCGCGTCACTCCGCCCACTGTGACGCAGGCTTGAGCCCACCGATCCGTCCGCTCATGCCGATGAGCGGATCCACCGAGCGCGGGGTGATGGCGCTGACCCGAAAATGAACCTTCGCCCTTCTACGCGACGTCGGGGATGGGGTCGAATCGGACGGTCAGGCCTAGGGCGTTGGCTTGGCGAACGATGTGTCGCTTTACCCGTTCGGGGTC
>JAABUS010008584.1_pt1 | contig 11143 bp, 14 predicted proteins | sample 5560161 | NCBI WGS metagenome assembly JAABUS01 (sample SAMN10711885, study PRJNA513376) | rock metagenome | isolation source: Antarctica rocks | place: Antarctica: Victoria Land, Trio Nunatak nord | collected 2016-01-04
TCCCAGTCGAGTGGCGTAGTCCGAGGTCAACCAGCGCGGTGTGGAACCCATGCGATGTGTAGTTGCTGCCGCGGTCGGTGTGGAAGATGGCCTGATCGGCCAAGCCCGTGGCGGCGGCGCGGCGGATAGCGGTAATGATCAAGGAGGTTCGGTAGTGGTCGGCGGTCTGCCGCATCCGGGCCAGGGGAACCGTTGCCTGTGTCACGACGCTCCGCCGCCCGTCGGGCCACCGGACGTAGGCCGCGCCCGCCGCCTCACCCGAGTCGGCATGCCCGAGGTGAACCAGGCCGCACCCGGCACGTTGGTTGGTCCGCCGGACCAGACCACGCATCCCCGGCCCTCCGGCACCGTCTCCCACGGGGGCGGGTGGAGGGGCGGCACTGTCGGTGCTCAAGGCACCTCGTCGACTGGGTCACTCGTCAGGCCGGTGAACACCTGGGTGGCAGTCGGGTCACGCGGCCGGTCGGTGATGAGCCAGTGACCGCACGCGGCGGTGTCGAGGCTGTAGGTGACGTCGACAACACCACTGGGGAGACCATCATCGAAGGTGCCGCTGGTCAGGCGCGGGAAGTCGCGGTCCACCCGGTAGAGCTCTTGCCGGGTGATGGTGAACGGGTCCGTGTATCGGCCCGTTTCACCCGGTGGGATACCGACGACGGCGAGCCGGTCGTCCAGCAGGCCGACACAGGAGGCGCCGGCGTTGCCCGCGGCAGCGCGCGCCCGGGTGATCAGGGAGTCGAGGCTGTCGGTTCCGGACGGGTCGCGTCCGGCCCGGATGGACAGCAGGTAGAGGGCGCTGCGTTCGGGTTCGTCGAGCTGGTCCAGCCGGCTGATCCGGTGGATGACCGGTCCTGTGGTGGTGCCGGTGGTCTTGACCTCGACGGACGCGGTGGGTCCGACGAAGTCGTGCCGGCCCCCGCCGGGCCCCTCCCACGCGGCCAACGCCCCGACCCCGAAAGTCGGGACCCATTCGAGCAGCGTTCACAGTTCGCCGGCGAGGCCGAGTTGTTCCTCGTGTCCCAGTCCGTCCCGGTCGGTCGGCCAGAACCGACGCCAGCGGTTCAGCACGGCGCCGAGCGCGGAGGTGTCGGGGTCCCCGGTGTTTGGTAGTTCGTCGACAAGGTCGGTGCACAGTCCGGTGAACAGGCGGCCGTCGGCGGGGTCGGTGCAGCTGAGGTCTATCCAGGTCGCCTCGGGGCCGGCACCGGGTCGGAGCCGGCGGGTGGTGATCCGTAGGCCCCGGCCGGGCCGGGGCAGCCGGGTGCGGGTCCCGTCTGGGACGCGGATGAGCAGGTGGCGCGTGCCGTCCGCGCCGACGGCGACGAGGACCGGTCCGCCGGCCCAGTCCCTGACGCGTTCGGTGCTCAGCCGGTCGCCCGTGGGGGGTCGCAGGTCGTGCCACCGGGGGTCGAGGTCACTGGGCCCGGTGGTCACAGTCGGACGGTAGGTGGGCCTGGGCACCTGCTGGCCGGCGTCATGCACGTCGGTCCGCCGGAGTCGGCGTGCGGTGACCGTCGTCCCCGGACCCCAGCCGGAGAAGACGGCTCGGGTGCGGGCCGGGTGTACCGGCCGACCATGGCTGACGGCCGGCCGGAGCCCCGGCACCCCCGGGGTCACCGGGGTCCCGGGTCCCGGCCGGTGTCCGGGCCGAGGGAGACCCAGACGACCCCGAGCCCCTCGACCAGGTCACACACCCAGAGGACCCGATACTCGTCGGTGTGCAGCGCCCCGACCGTCCCGGCCGTGCAGAAGGGGAACAGGTCGTCGTCGAGGTCGGTGAACGAGGGCGATCCATCGCGGGCTCCCGGACACTGCCGCCGCGGAGTGCGGCGGGTGCAGTCCCGGGTCGGGCAGGGCGAGGGTGGCCAGTCAGGGCTCCGCGCAGCCGACCGCGCAGCGGCGCGACAGCAGCCTTGACGGGTCGGGGTCCCCGCCCTGCCAGGCTCGGAGCACCCAGCCGCCCCACCCCAACCAACACGCGGCAGCACCGACCACAGGTCGGCACCGGCCCGAAGGGCCGTCCATCTCCCGAACCGGTGGTGCGCGACTGGTCTGCCGGGGAAAGTCCGGCCGATCGGGCCCTCGTCCGGGAAGCTGCTGTCCTGATGAGTCCTTCAAGAGTGACGCTGCAGGGATTGGCCGACCGGCTGGTCCGAGTGCACGGGGTCCGGGCGGTCGCATTGGGCGGCAGCCGCGCTCGCGGGACCGCCGGGCCGGACTCTGACACCGACCTCGGGCTCTACCTGGACAGCGACACAGACCTCGACGAGCTGCGGGTGCTGGCCCATCAGATCGGTGGTCCGACCTCGCAGTTGACCGAGCGCGGTCAGTGGGGTCCGGTCGTGGACGGCGGCGGCTGGCTGAGCATCGACGACAGTCCCGTCGACTGGCTCTACCGCGACGTCACACGGGTCGCGGACTCGGTCGCGGACGCGAGGGCGGGCCGGATCACCTGGACCCACCAGACCGGGCACCCGCTCGGCGTCCCCAGCGTCGCCTACGCGGCCGAGGTCGCCCTCGGCGTCCCCCTCGCCGACCCGGACGGGCTGCTAGCGAACGCCCGCGCGGCGGTGGATCCCTACCCCGCCGCGCTCACCGAGGCCTTCATCGCAGAACTCGCCGCAGCGGACTTCGTGCTCGGTGCGCTGCCCAAGCCGGCGGCACGGGGAGACGTCGCGTTCGTCGCCGGCACGCTGCACCGCGTCCTCGGACTCTGCGCCCACGCGGTGTGTGCCCGGGCGGGCCGCTGGGTGACCAACGACAAGGGGCTGATCGCCGAGGCCGCCCGCCAGCCTGGTGCGCCGCCGGGCTTCCGCCAGCGCGCGGACAACGTCCTGACCGGGCTCGCACCGGACCAGCTCACCTCAGCCGTTGACCGCGCCGCCGAGCTCGTCGCCGACGTGCGGACAGCCACCGCACGATGAGGCCGTCGGATCTGGATCTCGCCGGTCATGATCTTGTGACCCGCGGGTCTGGGCCAACCAGCTACGGCGTTCCCGGTGATGCCGGACGGCGGAGCTCCCTCAGCTGATCAACCTCGCCACGGTCGTTGCCATCAAGCCCAGGATGGCGATCCCGAGCCCCTACCACCCGGGTGACCGGCGGGCTGAGCGCCGAACCGCGCGCTTCCGCGTCGCTCCCTGCTTCGCCCTGTGTGCATCGATGGAGGCACGTGTCATCGGGGGTGGAGGGTCCTTCGCGAGAGCTGTGGCTGCGTCATGTCGTGAAGATAGGAAGCTTGCGGTCGGCTGTGGGGGACCGCGACTCGCGAAGTGGTGGCCGCGGGTTCGGGTCCGGCCGCGACCGCGCTGCTCGCGCTACCGGTGAAGGGCCGCGCTGCGAAGACCGGGTACAGCCGGGACGCGTTCGGCCCCGCGTGGGCCGACGTGGACAACAACGGCTGCGACACCCGCGACGACGTCCTACGCCGGGACCTCACCGCCACCACCATCACCGCGGGCAGCGGCGGCTGCGAGGTCGCCACCGGCACCCTCACCGACCCCTACAGCAGCACCACCATCCCGTTCACCCGCGGCGTCGACACCAGCGCCGAGGTACAGATCGACCACGTCGTCGCCCTGTCCAACGCCTGCCAGACCGGCGCCTTCGCCTGGACCCCGGACGTACGGGAGCGGTTCGCCAACGACCCGTTGAACCTGCTCGCCGTCCAGGGCCGGCTCAACAGCCAGAAAGGCGACGGGGACTCAGCGACCTGGCTGCCCCCGGCCGCGGGAATCCGCTGCGCCTACGTCGCCCGGCAGGTCGCCGTCAAGACCAAGTACCGGCTGTGGGCAACAGCCCCGGAGCAGGCCGCGACCGCCCGGCTGCTCACCGGCTGCGCCGGCCAGACCCTGCCCACCACGGCCACCAGCGCCGTACCCGCACCCGACCCGGGCGCCGATCCTGCACCACCAACACCCGCACCGGAACCGGTCGACCCACCGGCGACCGCTGACCCCATCGGGGTGTCCTACGCCAACTGCGCCGCCGTCCGCGCCGCCGGCAAGGCACCCCTGCTCCGCGGCGAGCCCGGTTACAGCATCAAGCTCGACCGGGACGGCGACGGCATCGCCTGCGACACCAATAGCGGAGGCGGTAGCTCCGGCGGAGGGTCCGACGGCGGCGGGTCCGATGGCGGGTCGGGCTCGGTGTCCTACGCGAACTGCGCTGCAGTCCGCGCGGCCGGGAAGGCACCACTGCACAGCGGGGACCCCGGGTACTCCCGCAAACTCGACCGGGACGGCGACGGCGTTGCCTGCGAGTAGTCGGATCGTCCGATGACCACGACACCGCCCGCGAATCGCCGCCCCGACCGGCCACGCGTCCGTTTCGGGCTTCGCGCGGCAGCGGTCCTGGTGGTCGCCGCGGCCACCGCAGCGTGCACGGCTGAGCCGACTGGCCCGATCAGCGCACCGTCCGCGTCGGCTCCGGTCGTCTCGGTCAGCCCGGCACCGGCCAGCACCCCGACAGCGGCGCCTACCGCCGCCACCGCGACACCGACCCCGCCGACCAACCAACCCAGCGCAACCCCCACGCCGACACCGACACCCACCCGAACCCACACGCCCGCGCCCACGGTTTCGGAGCTCCCGACCCGGACTCGGCTGCTGCTGCTCAACCCGTTCGACGGCCAGCGCCCGGCAGCGGGCATTCGGGTCACCGACACGGTGACCGGGACCTGTCAGGACTCGGTAACCGACTTCGGGAACCCCGACGCCTACCAGTGCTTCTCCGACGACGGCGGCATCGTCGATCCCTGCTTTCCCTACCCGGACAGCTCGACCCGATTGCTGTGTCTGGACTCCCCGGACGCCACCCGCGCGGTGCGCGTCACCACCCCGGACCTGCCCGCCCCGACCGAGCGGGGACCTGAAGCCGATGACGACGCATGGGCGCTCGAGATCGATGGCGCCGGCGTGTGCACACTGCTCAGCGGCGCGACCACCACCGTCCAGAACCTGCGGATGAACTACGGCTGCACGCACGGCAACGGCTACGGATCCCCAAACCGCACCACCAGTCTGTGGACGATCTACTACCAGCCACCAGGCAGCCGCGAACTCGACCAACGCGCTGTCCTCCGGGCCTGGCGGTGAGGCCGCGGTCAGGCGACTCGCACAGCGGCCCCGGTCCGACCGGGACGCCCTCCGGCGAGGTAAGCGGCAGCAGTGGTCTCGTCCCGTCGACGGCGCCAGACGCTCACCCCGGTCAGTAGGTGAAGCGGTCCACTGGGTCGGCGAGGGTCCACATCCGGTTGAACCCGGTGACGACCTGCTGGTAGGCGGTCTCCTCGGCCGCGGTGACACGACGTCGCCGGCGGCGTGGACCGGTTGGCCGAGCCGGGCGCGGAGCAGCTCGGCGTCGCGGGTCCATTCCAGGTCCAGCACCCCGGCGACCCGCGCGACCAGTACCACCAGCGCGGTATCGGGGTCGGGGAACTGCCGGTCCGGTGCCCGGCGTGCAGGCGCAGCGCGTCGCTGACGACCTCGGTGCGGACCGGCTCCCTCAGCGCGGCCGCTGCGGCGGATAGCGCGTCGACATCCGCGGTGCGGACCCGGACGAACCGCAGCGGCACGTGATCGTACCGGCCGTCCGGGCCCAGCAGCCGCCCACCGGACGCCGTGTCCGGGTCGGTCTGGGTTGGCCGGACCGTGTCGGCGATCCGGCGCAGCGCCTGCAACGCCACTCCCCCACCCAGAGCCGCCGGGTGCGCGACCAGGTCATCGGGGTCTCCGGTCTCCTGCCACCGCAACGTCAGCAGCAGCTCCTCCACCTCCCCCAGGACGGCGGTGAACTCCTTGTCCAGGTCGAGCAGCACCACCATCCGCTCAGCGGCCGGCGCCTGCTCTCCGTGGTTCGTCGTCATCCCAGCCGCCTCCTGTCCCTATCCGTCGTCGTGTGACCCTCCCGTCCTACCCGGGTGGACTGACTCTTCCCGGTGGTGCGACCGGCCGCAGTGACTCAGCTGGGCGCGGCCGTCTCGAGCAGGGTCGCGGTGACCAGGTCGGCCGGCAGCTGCAGCCGGTCGACGACCAGGCCGACCAGCCGCGCCCGGGCACCAGGCGGTGCAGCCGCCACCAGGCCGGCTACGTCACGGACCGCGTCGACCAGCGCGACCGGGTTCCCGGCGTGCGCCGTCCACCGATCCAGCCGAGCGGTGACCGCGGCGTCTACCAACGGGACGGTCACCCCGAGCGCGCGGCGCAACCCGCGGGCGCCGGCAGCGACGAGGACATCGGCCGGGTCCAAGGCCTCTGAGTTGTGTGAGCTGCCCATCGGACCCTTATCGGTCTGTCGGTTGACCGGCTTGCGGGCCGCGGCCGCAGACTCGACAGCCGGGAGTGGAAGAACCGGCCAGGCCGTGGCCGCTTCCGACGGTCCGGCTCGGTTCAGGGGCGGCTCCCCAGCAGGTCCGGGACGTGCGTGGTCGCCTGCAGGTGTCGGGCGAGGTCGGTGCTGATGAGCTCGGTGATCAGCACGCAGTCCGCGTACCGACCGGCGACGTCCGTGCCGAGCAGGTGCTCGTGGTGGGCGACCCGGTTCCGGACGTCGTGCAGGCGTCCGACAGCAGCATCCACGGTGCGGCGGTCCGTGCCCGCCCGGAACGCCGGGTACAGGTACGGCACCCACAGGGCCTTCTCGTGCGCCGCGGAGCTCAGGTACCGCCAGAACCCGAACATCAACTCCGCGATCACCTTCCCGGGCGGCACGCCCGGCCCACCAGCCTTGACCACCGCCCGCGCCAGCGCGTCACGCTGCTTGCTGTTGATGTCGACCCGCCCGGACCCGTGCCTGCGGTACAGCGGCGCGAACAGCACCGGCCCGGCGGCCGACCAGTGCCCCGGGCCTCCCCAGCGAGCCGACAGCGCAGCGTCGTAGGAGTTGCGCAGCGCCACCTCCACGTGCGCGAGATCCCGGAACAGCGCCGCGCCCAGCTGCGCGTTCCACTCATACACCGCGAGCGCCCGCTCCTCGTCACCGCCGGCACCGGCCAGGTACACGTCGTGCCGCGGGCCACCCAGCCACGCCCGCACCCAGGGACCCGCCGGCGGCGGCCCCGGCTGTGGCCTGGTCACCGGCCGACCTCCCGCGTACAGTCATCGGCGAAAGCCCCGGTGGACCGCTGGCCCAGGCCATGTCGCCGGGGCTCAGTCACGCCACCACCCCTTACCCCGGCCGCCCAGGGCAAGACGGCCCGGGTCCGCCGCGCCGAGCACCGGACACGGCACGCTCAGCTGGTGGCCGCGACGTAGGCGTCACGGACCTGCCCAGAGATCCGGCCACGCTCACTGACCGTGTGACCATTCGCCTTCGCCCACTCCCGGACCGCTGCGATGTCACCGCCACCCGACCGCGAAGCGGCCCGAGGCGCAGCCGCACCCGACCGGCCCCGGCCGCTGGGCCTACCGACCCGGCGCGCCGCGCCCACGTACGGAGCGAACGCGTTCCGCAGCTTCTCGGCGTTCGACCTCGACAGGTCGATCTCATAGCTAGACCCGTCGAACCCGAAGGCGACCGTCTCGTCCGCCACTCCTCCATCGACATCATCGGTCAACACAACCTGCACACGCTGAGCCATCTGTGTTCCTCTCCATTCCCGCGTCTCCTCGTGGTCTCGACAGCCCGACGAGGTGCTTACTGACTTACAGAGTTCCTGAGTTCGGTCTCAGTGCTGCCGACGAGGTCGTCAACCCGGCTGAGCAGCAGGTCGATGGCGACGCGGATCAGCGTGTTGTCGGTGATCCGCTCCCCCACTGGACCGGACCGATGCTTCCTGGCCTGGTTGAGCCGTCGGACTTCCACTGCGAGCTGGTCAGCCTGGTCCGCTCGGATCCGGGCTTCCTTCCGGACCAGCTGCAGGTACGGCGGCAGGGCCTGGTCGCCGAAGTTCGAACTGGGGTCCGGCGCCAGCTTGGGCGGCGTGGCCGGAGCCGGCTGGTCCGGGGTGGGGGCCCGCTGTTCGCGGCGTAGTCGGGCGACTCCCGGGTCGGGGGTGACGGTCCGTCGTGGCGGCAGTCCCGTGAGGGCTCGCCGCGGCGTGGCCTGCTGCTGCGCGGTCATGCCGGGCTCCCGACCATCGCATCGGCGGGTTCGTCTGTCGTCTCACTGGCAGTCAGTCGAGCGACGATCTCGGCGCCGAGGGCCTGGAAGTCCTCCGCGAGGCCGCTCGCGCTGCGCACACGGGGCCTGTCGTGCTCGGCGCCCTTGTTGCGGCGTAGTTCCCACCACTTGGGACCGGCCAGGACGGCCTCCTCGAGCTCATGGACGAGCAACCCTCGCTCCCGTGTCTCCTGGGCGGCGGCTTCGACATGCCGGATCGTCGAGGTCAGGACGACGCCGGGGTCGCCGACGTCGGCGACGATCGCGGCTCGGGCGGTGTCGCTGACGCGCCGAGCCGAGCGATTGACCCCGAACAGCACGACGCCCAGCAGGTCCAACTCGGGGTTGATGGCCACGACAGCGTCGAGTCGGCGCGCCACGTCACGGAGGCCCTTGCGGGACGAAGCGTCCGTCTTCACCGGGATGAGCGCCCAGCGGGCTGCTGCGAGAGCAGCTTGCTGCAGGGTCTCCTGGCCGGGCGGACAGTCGATGAGGATCAGGTCGTACTCCCCCGCGATTGGCAACAGCCCTTCGGCGAGCGCCAACTTGGCGGCGTCAGGAGCTTTCTGGGACTTCATCGTCAGGCCGGCGGCCGCCATGTCCAGGTCCGCACCACCTGGCAGTACGTCCAGTCCCGGTCTCACATCGCGCACCGGACTCATGGGCGAACCGAACGCGAGCGCTTGCGCTAGACCGCGACCGCCGTCGTCGTGGTCAGTGCCCGTGTAGCCGAGCTCCTCACCGAGGTTGCCCTGGGGGTCAAGGTCGACGAGCAACACCCGGTAGCCACCAGCGGCCAGCAGTCCGCCCACGTTGGCGGTGATCGTGGTCTTCCCCACTCCGCCCTTGCCGTTGACGACTGCCACGACACGACCGAGCTGTGATCGATCAGCCAGCATCGATTCCGGCGCAGAGGGTGCGTCCGTCGCCGGAAATCGCCAACGCCCTCGAGCCCGCGGTTGGCCTCCTTCCGGGACAGCGCCCCCGGGAGCACCCCGCGGATGGGCACCCCCGGGGCAGGAGTTAGGCGGTGTAGCCGGTGGGAAACAGCCGCTCAGGAGAGTCCCGTCCGCGGCGACGACGTGCAGGACGCTGGGCCAGTCCTCCTCGAACAGCCAACGTGCCGTCGCCCGCGCGGACCGCGCCGTCGGACAACCGTCGGTCGGCGCCGACGATGCGCCAACGTCGGCGCCGCGCCGCGTACACAGCGGTCCCGTCCGGGTCAGGCCCCGGCGTCGCTCCTCGCAACTTGTTCTAACAACTGGTTGCCCTGGACGCCACCCACACCTTCGACCGCGCCACTCCAGACGGAGAGATCGTCAGCGCGAATGAGCTGTCACGGGTGACCGCGACGAACCTGCACGGGGAGTTCGCCAAAGAGCCGGTCGACCAGCGCCTCAGCGCAGGAGGGGTCAGGGGCGGTGTCGTCGAACAGGATCGCGTAGATGATCGGGGCGACGACGTGGTCCACGACGTCCTGCGCGATGGGCGCGGCCTCACCGCGCTCACCTGCTCGGTGCAGGACCACCTCCATCTGCTCGCGGGTGGCAGCGGCACACCGGCAGGCGTTCCCCGAGCTGGTGCTGGCGGCGACCACGTCGCGCAGGAACAGCCGCCCGTCGGGCGAGGCCATCTCCTCCAGGTAGTCCTGGGTCCAGCCGACCAGGTCTGCGCGCAGGGACCCCGTGTCTTGCGGCGGGGCCTCAGGGCGCAGACGCCGGGCGGCGACGTCGGCGAGCAGGTCGGGCAGAGATCCCCACCGGCGGTAAATGGTGGATGGCGTCACCCCGGCCCGTGCAGCCACGGCAGGCACGCTCAAGGTGGGGCGCTGGCCCTCGGCGAGCAGCTCGTTCACCGCGCGGTGCACCGACTGCTGCACCCTGGCGCTGCGGCCACCGGGCCGCTTGCCCCCTGTCACGCCTCCAGGCTACCCGCTTAAAGCTCGGTCGTTGCGTTGAGGAAGCCGTCGGCATAGCCTCCTAACGCAACGACTGCGCATCAAGGGGGTAGCGATGGGCAAGATCCTGGACACACTCCCGGAACCGGTTCCCGGACTGGCCGCGGAGCGGATGAGGGTCGGGAGGAGCGAGATCACCCGCGTCGTGGAGTGGTTGGGCCCCATCCGCACCGTCGGCGAGCTCTTCCCCGCGACCCCGGCGCAGGTGTGGCGGGACAACGCCTCCTGGCTGGCCCCGCACTTCTGGGACCCAGGTCAGTGGCGCACCGGGCGGCGATCCAGACCTGGGTGGTGCGCGCTGCGGGCATGACCGTGCTGGTCGACACCGGCGTCGGCAACGACCGTGACCGACCCCAGATCGCCCAGTTCGACCACCTGCACACCGACTTCCCCGACCGTCTGCGCGCCGCCGGCGTCGCACCCGAGGACGTCGACGTCGTGATCAACACCCACATCCACTACGACCACGTCGGCTGGAACACCCACCTGGTCGACCCCACCCCGGACGGGGCGCCCCACCTGCGCCCGGCGCCCGGGCACACCCCCGGCTCCTCGGTGCTGTGGCTGGACGACGGCCCCGGCGCGGTCTTCGTCGGGGACCTCCTGCACACCCCGGTGCAGCTGCTGCGCCCGCAGGACGCCTGCAGCTTCGACTTCGACGCCGAGCAGGCCCGCGCCTCCCGCCGCGAGGTCCTCACCACAGCAGCCCGCACCGGCGCCACGGTCCTACCCGCCCACTTCGGCGGCCACGGAGGGACCACGATCGCCGCCGCCGCCACCGGCTTCGCCGTCCGCGACTGGGCAGACCTGCCCGCACGCTGAACACCCCTGGCCCGCCGCGCGGGGCCCTTCGGCGAGCAGACGCCCCCGACCGCCCCCGCCGCGCCACGAAGAGGTCGGCCGACAGGGCGCGGTCGCCGCCTCGGCCGTGAGCGCGGCTCAGGCGGCGGGAGGAGATCCCCGCCGGTCAGCTGCCTCACTCTTGCTGACCCCGGCCAGCCCGCCCATCGCCGTGACCAGGTCATCGACCTTGCGGGTGCTCACCCCGTGGACATAGTCCTCGCAGATCACCGCGTGCAGCGCCCG
>JAABUS010008587.1_pt1 | contig 11141 bp, 13 predicted proteins | sample 5560161 | NCBI WGS metagenome assembly JAABUS01 (sample SAMN10711885, study PRJNA513376) | rock metagenome | isolation source: Antarctica rocks | place: Antarctica: Victoria Land, Trio Nunatak nord | collected 2016-01-04
TGTGTACTATGACAGTGCTAGCACGCATATTCTGCATGACAATCGCTTTTGGAGCTCTTGATATGTCATACTCAGTGTACCTGGTGACGCGACCCTGGTTTGCGGGAGGAACAGGGACGGCATATATGGTGAGTGCCACCTTTTGCATATCATGCTGCAACTGTTGAGCTATTGAGTCATTGTCCGGTGTGGAGTGCTTGAGTGATGTTGCTGAAAATAGGTGATCAGAAACTCATGCATATGGCTCATGCATGTGTGTGTGAAGCTCATGCACGTGCATAGGTCATGCATGCAAAGTTCAGAATAAATGTGGGGTAGAATGGCTTGAGTTGCATGTGCACAGCAAATGCCTGCCATGCATGACTCCTCTGCCCTTGCCTGGTGTCATGCATGCTTTTGCTCAATCACCTATCAGCCTGCTTTGTCTGTGCCAGAGGGCAAGCCATCTGCAGTGCGTTTGATGTGATGCATATCCAGTTGGGTGGTATGAGTGTGCAGCTTGTTGCCTTTGACGCAGTTCTCTCAGGCTGTGACAAAGCTTCACATGCGCGTTGCAGCTCATGCTACTCGCTCACATCTGTGTTTGCCATGCAGAATCCAGTCATCACACTAGGATGGTTCTTCGGCAACCAACAGCTGCTGGCACCACTAGTGAGCTTGACCATTGACACAAAGCCATATTGTGAGTCCCCACTGAGCACTAAGCCTCTGCTGGTCATGTCTGTGGTCCTGCCTACCTTAGCCTTTCTAGTCCTCCTAGTGAGAACAGAGTCAGTCTGGAACCCCCTCCAGTTGTATAATTTTCCTCAGTCAATTCGTCTACAGTGTGCTGGACTCAGTGTTACTGGCACTTTGTTTTATGCCGTTTTTACCGCAGCATTTAGAAAGTTTGTGCTCCGGTACGATTACCGCAAGCTGAGTCCAACATAGATTTGTGGGCATCTATTATCAAGAAGTGTCTGTTGCCGACAATGAATGCTTGCTCTGAATTAGCTCCTTATAGGATGCATAGTATGCATGAAATAGCTTGGTGAGCTGCATCCTAAACAGGTATGCTAGTATTTCAAGGTGCTCTATGCATACGCATATACCTGTATGCCCATATATGTGTGTCCCTTGACCTAATTGCCAGTGCTTCCATGTATAACTAAGCTTGAAGTACATCATCATGAATACTACAAATGTATGAGCTATAGATGAGTGCTTGCGGAGCTTTGTGTCATGCCTTGTTGGTGTGATCTTTTTTTTGCAATTGGCAGAGCAAATCTTCCAGATGTTGTCAGCTGACTTGGCAATGAGGATGTTCATATGTTTTTGGACCAGATAGTTTTGTAGTACACCATCATGTGTGTTACCGGTATCACACAACATTTATTTTTGAAGTTAAGTTAGTCAATACCTTGGTCTATAGTTACTACAGCTACTGTAGTGTGTAACACATGTGATATCTGATGACATCATAAATGCTGTTTGAAAACTGTGTGTTTACTGTGTGGTAGTCATCAGCTGGTGTATCACTTTGATGCAATATGAGCACTCCTTCCATGGTGTATGCATACTCAAAGAGCCAATTGGGCGATATCGAAACCGAGGTTAAGATCGAAACTCAAAATGGCCATTTCTACAGGAAAAAAGTCGTCGAATATTTTTTCATGTTACAGAGGTGCCGCCTTGAAATCGGACCTAATCAGCTAGCGTTTGACTTGCAGCACAGACAGGAATGCTCAAACTGGACTGTTACAAACTCTGGGTGTCGTCAAGGGTTGTGTCGACACCAGCAGTGTCCGGCTGTGGCTGCATCGTCTTTGCCTTCTTGTTGGCACGGGCGTGTGTGCCTCTGCTTCGCTTGTGTGGAACCGCCTGCACAAAGCAGACAGACCATCAGGAACGTGTCTCGGCGTTAGTGAGGTCTGCGACCGAATTTCTGTTGAGCAGCAGATAGTCCATCTGCTACCATTGGACAACTGTCACAGACCAAATTTGCACAGAGCCAAGCTACGAGAAATGCAGTTGCAAAAGGGCTTGCCAGCCCAACAACAAGCACATACACATACAGCAATCACCTGTGTCTGCTCTTCAGGCACCTTGTCTATCACAAGTGCAATGGCTGAAGCCTCTGCTGTGCGAAAGGTATCCAGGCGCTGACGCGTCTCCTCCACCTGAAACTGACTGCTGTTGAAGCCAGTGCAGTCTTTACCCATTCGCAGAGCAGCAATGCACTCAGAGCCACTGCCACAGCACAAGCTCACAACTTGGCCTGGCCCACAGAACACCCTGATAAGAAACTCCAGCAACAGCAATGGTTTTTGCTGGTGGTCCACTACTTCTCCTGACCTCTTCCAATAACCCCTGCAACAGCAGCCTGGAAGCTCAGAGACTGAGTCAGCTATGCATGCCAATTTCTTGTCATCTGCACATCTCCATATAGTGTACATCGACAGATGTGTCTTATACACAATTGGTTTGTCCATGCTGACAGCTTCATATGGCATGACACAATTTGACTGAAGGTTGTGCACAAGTGCATGTAAAACAGTATTTCAGCAGCATAACTGAGCCTGTACAATACTCTGACTTGTCCAACACACAAAGTCGCGGTGCACACAAACCAATCAGGTTATTGCTTTTGCATGACATTGTGCTGATCAGGCAATCAGCCAACTGTACATTGCCAAGCGCCCATGGACTTGCACTCAGCACCAAGATAGGTTCCTCACCCTCCTGAGTCATGTATTGTTTGGTAGTATACTGTTTGACTCAATCAGTGTGTGTGTGCTGTTTGATTTGGTGTTGATTGGCGCCCTTATGGCTCTCGAGCACCTGCTTTTAATTTGGCATGTTTATACTCAACGCCGGGCCTCAGGTGTGAGCACTCAGTCTGAACTCAGTCTGAGGCGGCGGTTGACTTTGCAAGTTTGTACTCAGCGCCGGGCCTTGGGTGTAAGCACTAAGGCGGCTGGTATCTCCCAGTCAGGCCAGTCAACCAGATGGTCGAGCTGGCAAGACTGTGCCCACTGAGCCGATCGCAATCCTCATTGGGCTGGAGGCAAAAATTCTTGACCCCCTTTCAGGGGAATAACGTCTCAGCCCGGGTAAGGTACCAGCCGCCTTGGTGTCTACACCTAACGTAAAGGCCCAGCGCTGGGTATCAACATGCCAAAACGCAGGTACTCGAGACTCTCTGAGCTCTGAGCCCTAAGGGCGCCAATCAATACCAAGTCAATCAAAACCAAATCAAACAACACCAAGTCGGACTTCAAACAACACACACTAAGTCTTAAGATTCAAGCTTGAACGATGTGCTATCAAACAACACATAAGTTTGCTCACACAATTAGAGGAGTGCTCATACCGTATTGCATCAACAAACAATCAAATTTGAAGTGATACGCCAGCTGGTAACTATCACGCAGTAAGTACACAGCTGTGTTACTCCAATAATCAAACAGTAATTAACAACATTATAATCAATGTTTTGAGACATGACACGAAGGCACCTTGTTAGATTATGTGTCTGTAAGGCTTCAAGGCCTGACCCAGGGACAATCAATCGTACAAAGACATGCATGCAGCAGATCTTGAGACTCAGTGTTGTGCTCCAATGAACCAACCTGAACATTGTATGATAGCACACATCATGTTGGTCCCTGATACTGGTACTTATGGGCACCCAGGAACGTTTACACTGCAGAGTCAGCTGACAACATCTGAAGAGTTTGTTTGCCAAGGAAAGGGATCATATCAACAAGGCATAAAACAACAGTGCACAAGCACTTGTTCATATTTTTATGACACTCACCATGATGTACATACAAGCTTACATTGAAGCACTGGCAATCAGTTCAAGGGGAACACATATGTATGCATACAACACCTTGAAACAACATCATACCTGATTTGGATGCAGCTGCACTTGGTGTGACAGTCATCATGCATGGGAGCTAACTCAGAGCAAGCATTCATTGCAGGCAAAAAGACACTGCTTGAGAAAAGATGCACGCTATGTTGGACTCAGCTTGCGGTGATCAAACCGGAGCACAAACCATCTAAATCCTGCAGTAAAAACAGTGTAGAACACAGTGCCAGCAACGTTCAAACCAGCACATTGCAGACGAAATGACTGAGGAAAATTGTAAAACTGGAGGGGGTTCCAGACTGATTCTGTTCTCACTAGGACGACTAGATAGGCCAAGGCAGGCAAGACCACAGACATGATTAGCAGAGGCTTGGTGCTCAGTGGGGACTCACAATATGGCTTTGTGTCAATGGTCAAGCTCACTAGTGGTACCAGCAGCTGTAAGTTGCCGAAGAACCATCCTAGTGTGACGACTGGATTCTGCAAGGCAAACACAGATGTGAGCAAGTAACATGAGCTGAAATGCGCAAGTGAAGCTTTGTCACAGCCTGAAACAAATGCGTAAAGTGCGACAAGCTGCACATTCTTATAACGTGACTGGTTATGCATCACATACATCACATTGCAGATTGCTTGTCTCTTGCACAGAGCGCGCTGATATGTGATTGAGTGAAAGCGTGCATGAGCAAGTGAAACACTGGACAAGGGCAGAGGTATTATAGTATGTATTGCATGGCAGCCATGTGCTATGCACATGTAACTCAGGCCATTCTACCCAGCATTTGTCCTGTACTTCGCGTGCATGACCTATTCACATGCATGAGCTTCACACGCACATGCGTGAGCAACCAGGTTCTGGTAACAGAAGTCAGACATTCCACAATGGACATTGACTCAATATTTCAGTGCTTGCAGCATGATATGCAACAGATGACACTCACCATGTATGCTGTCCCTGTTCCTCCCACGAACCAGGGTCGCGTCACAAGATACACCGAGTATGACGTATCAAGAATTCCCAAAGCCACTGCCATACAGACCATGCGTGCTAGCGCTGTCCATGTACACATTTGCTCTGCTGGCTTGTGCCTGTTCAGCCTGGGCAGGGGAGGCACCAGGCATGCAGCCAAGGCCAGGCTCATGGCTTGGGCATCAATGGCACCACTCTGCAGTCACCACTCACTCATTCAGTTGGTCATGTTTTTCCCTCGCTTGATGGTGATGGGCTGCCTCCTTAGGGTGCTGCCAACGCATGTTGACAACCCCGTGGGGCTCAGTCTGATGCCCTACTGCCTTGGGCAGCATTGGCTCCCAGGTAGTCAGTCCCTCCTTCCTTCCTTCCTTCCTTCTTTCACTCACTCACTCACTCCCTCACGCACTCACTCACTCACTCACCCACCCACCCAACCACCCACCCAACCACCCACCCACCCACTCACTCACTCACTCACTCACTCACTCAGTTTAATTTCTGTGCGCAAGGCTTACTGCAAGACTTGGCACATGACATTGGTGCAAGATATGCAAAGTTGGTGCAAACATTATGCAGGAGATGGGGGGCTGAACAAGTGTGTGCAAGCATGTTTGCTGCAGAACATTGACCCCCATTGCACAAGGCCCTCATGCTGACAACTATGCTAAGCCCTGCTTGGCCCAGCATGTCAATGCACATCATTCCATTCATAATGAATTCTGGCTTGGAATAAACAGGCTCTGGCCTGGAACAGCCAGACTCTAGGGTCACTTAGACAGAATGTGCGAGCAGTGATTAGAACTGTATGGGAGTCAGGCTGACTTTCACCTGAAGATTTGAGGTAGAAGACCCATCCAGGAAGAAAGCGGCAACATTGATCGTCGCCAAAACGCACTGGTACACCACCATGTACTGCAACACAACGATTGTATGTGGGTCACCCAAAATGCTATCTCAACTTCTTCAGCAGGCTTAGTGCAAGACAGTTTTGGTTGTGGTGATGCGCAAATGGGAGGCACATTTTGCATCATGGAAATGCAGTTGTGCGTGATGCATGCATGTTGCTAGAGCACTGCAAGCAACATGCCTGCATGACACACAATGTGCTCTGAAAGCTGCTCAAGCAAAACAGCTGTTGCCTTGTCAAACAGTCAGATGTCTTTCTTTTGCCTCAAGGAAACTGCAAGCAGCCGAGTAACACCTTGTTCAGTCTGCATTGATGTATTTGGTTCTGAGACAACCAGTTAAGCGCATCCAGATGGGGATCACCTTGAAAAGGGAAACCATCATGACATGGGATGCCTTGCCTGTCCGGATGAAGCTGCACACCCCTGCACAACAAGTTCTCATCTTTAAGAACAGAAGTACTGGTCATTGCTTTGTCTGTGTATGCTACTCTTGTCATGCGACAAAATCTGGGTCATTGTTTTGTCTTTGGGACAAAAAAGAGACGCACTGGACCATGTCATCAACCATTGTGATGACCCACCTTGTGGATACACACAGTGTGCATCTTGGGATTAGCTACTATGCAACATTCAAGAGTTTGCCGTCGTTGCACAGGGCAACATACCCACTGCAACCAACTCTGATGTGGTGGACAGTAGTTGCTGTTGCATCAAGAATGCCAGCAGCACAACCGTTATCAGGTGTGACCTACAGATGTACACAGTACACAGTACAGCTTTCAATCATCCATGCAAAACTGCTGCCATCCAGGGTTGGGTACTGCTGTGGCATAGAGCTACATAGACGCATCATAGCAACGCTTGTGCATGCCATACACTGAAGTGTATATGCCCCTGATGAGTCCTAAAGACAGGAAACATTGATTGGTTGATTGGTTGGTTGGTTGATCGATTGCTTGATTGATTGCTTGATTGATAAAAACCAGGTCTTGCCGAAGATCAAAGTAGCGCAAGCAGATTCACCTGCTTGGTGCACACCAGCATTTGTGCATCACCATCAAATGTGCCCTACAGTGAAAAGGCAACTAAGCAGTGCCATGCCATGCAACTTGAGTGAAGACTCGCCTGCTACAGAGCCTTGGGGTGTGGACAGGGCTGCTGCAATGAATGCGTCTGTTGCCCCAATGGACATGCCCACATCAGCCGCTGAGAGTGCTGCCAGGTCATTGATACCATCCCCACAGAATATGGTGGTGTTCCCCAAACCCTGTGCAAACACATCAAGCTGGTTGACGCTACAGGCACAAGACGCTCATCTTGACTGACTCGCATGACTGGTCTGAATCAAATATAAGATCGGGTCAAGGGTGATTACAGCTAGTGATCTTTGCAGTGCACATCAGCTGTACAGATCAGATCAAGTTCAGATCAGATCAGACCAGATCAGCAGAGGACTTCCGTCAAAGGGTGGCAAGCAGGGCGCAACAGGCCCTTCAGGATTCAAGGGGGACCCCTATGGGCATCGGATGTTGGGGAGGGGACTGATTGGGTTTTTGCCCCTGCCAACTGCATTTTGGTACTGAAGATAGGCCTAATTAGGGGTAGCTGCCAACTTGCTTTTGGCCTGATCAATGCCTGGCAGGCTTCAAGGGGGCTGTTGTGCCCTAGTAGCGAGTGGGCAACACACAGACTGTATTGCAGCATCATCAGAGCTCGGCAGTCAAGAACAGGGGTACCCCAAGCACTGATTGTGGGTCTCATATTTAGAATCTAGGATTAGCTGGGCTGGCCCACCTGTATATAGCGGGGCTGGCCCTCAAACTGTTGGTGGATGCCCCTGGTCCCCAACAAATCCATGACCTGCCCCTTCTGGTGCGGCTGCATGCGTGAGAACACCACAGCGTTCCTCATCACTGCCTCCAGCAGCGACACATCATGCATGCGCAGCATGTAATCCAGCGCGTCCCCTGTCACTGCGCACTGCATGCTGCCCTCAGCCATGGAGGAGGTGGCCGCACATGGCTCCATGACATAATTGCTGTCGGTCCCTGATGTGAACACCAGCCCTTCCAGGGCTGCCCTCTGTGAGTTATAGGGGTCAGACATGGGGCCGTTTGCAGACTCCCACAGGTGGGCAAACGCGTGGGTGATTCTGGACACCGATACCTGGGGCATCCGGTGACCAAGCTCTGCCAAGCCCTGTGAAGCAGGTTTGCTTGAGGATGTGTGTTGACTAGATGACTCAGCAGGTGCAGCTGCCGTGGAAACTGCAGTCTGGCTGGGCAGGCTGGTGAGGGAGGCAGCCGTGACAAGCTGCCTTTTGGAAGGGGAACTGTGAATGGAAGCTTCAATGGGAACTTGGGCCTCTGAGTGGGCAACCTGAGTGGGACCACGGGTCTGAGAATGGGCTGCCTTGATGGGAGGCAGCCTGATTTTGTGGGCAGCAGCAGCCCTGTTGGCAGATGGCGTGCCTTCAAAGGACAGCCTGCTCCTGGGGGCCTGCTCAAAAGAAGCAGCTTCAGCAGGCAACATGTGGACATTGGCAGCCTCAATGGGCTGTTTTGGGGTGGGTGCTGCCTTGTAAGGTAGGTCTCTCTTGGTCAAGCCTTCCAAAGACAGCCTGCTAGGCCGCTGCTCTTCCCAAGACAGCCTGCTAGGCTGCTGTGCTTCCCAAGACACCCTGTTGGGCGGTGCCCTCTCAACAAAAGCCCTCTTTGCTGGCAGAGCCTCAGACACACTGACCCCCGATCCAGTCCTGGAAGACTGTGCAAAGAAGCCGTGCGCAAAGTCAGCGTTGCGCCGCCGAAAGGACACTTGTGGCGTGGACAGAGCGGAGCTCGCCGCACTGCTGCCCGCGTCAGGCGTCTGCGCTGCGGACTGGTCATCACGCAGCACCTCCGTGTGAGCTGTGTCTATGACGACCACTCGGCCATCTGGCTTGACCATGCCCACATCCCTGGCCACCGCCACAGCTGTGTGGTGGTAGTCACCAGTCATCATCACTGTCCTCAGTCCCCCCCTGCATAGGCAGCATGGCATCATACATGGCCATGCGTGTATGCCATGCTATACATGCTGTTACATGTCAAATGCATGATGTGTACACCGTCATTTGTTGTATTGGTGTAGTATGACCTTGTTGGGGGCAGGTGAGTCCCCACATATGGGGACAGGCCATCAGTGTGCTCATTTATGCATGCATTTTATTCAACATGCGTCAGGTATGCACCTTGCTAAGTAGTTCCCTATTTAAGTGTCAGTGTGCTCATGTGTAACAAGAATGCAGACAGACACAACATGACCTGCTGTACTCAGTGAAACACCGGCAGTGCTCTACACACTACAAAATAGCAAAATGGCAGCCTGCACGCACTTGTGCAATCTCTTTTGGGCTGTTCACGCTCCCACATCATTGTAGACAGTACTTGCATGTGTAGTGTGAAGGATTGGATCTTACCCATCCTGCAAGTGGGTGATGGTGTCCTTGGAATCAGAGCGCACATTGTTGGTCAGCACAACCAGGCTCAAGAGGTGCATGTGCACTGCACGGGCCTCCACTTGTTGCTGAGTCATCCTGGCAAAGTCCAGGCCCACTGCATTGGGGATGACCCCCACGGCCATTGCCAACAGGCGGAAGCTCTTGCTGCTGTAGTCATCCATCACCTGTGCACCACAGCATGAGGCTACATGGCTCATGCTGTGACTGACACGCCTTGGTACGCTAGTGGGCGGCACACAGTTCAGATTGCGACATAGCTGGCAAGGTGCAACTAAACGTATCTGTAAACTGACATGTCTGTACAAGACATGTTCAACATGTCCAACTTGGTGATCACCAAAGCTTTCGACAGAAGGCTCACATTCACCTGGGCTCAGAACAGTTCAGGCTCGCCATCTGTACAGAGGATGTCAGAAGTATATAACAACATTACTGATGATGATAATAATAATAATAATAATAATAATCACAATAACAAGTACAATAATAATAACAACAACAACAGTAACAATAACAATAACAATAACAATGATAATGATGACAGTAATGATAATAGTAATAATAACAACAACAACAACAACAACAACAATAACAATAACAACAACAATAACAATAACAACAACAACAACGACAAACGCTTTCCAGCTCATGGTAAGCTAGGTACTTGCAGTACAAGTGTTGTCAGAGATGGAAAGAATTGATGCAGAAGGCACACACTCAGAGAAGCACAGCACAGCAATGGCAAGATTGCATACAGAAGGGAGCAGATGAAAGCAGTGCAATTGGTATCCAACCCACAAGACAATAATCGCTGCTGACCTGGTTGAAGTCCTGTGGTACAGTGTTGGGTTGCACCATGTCCCTGATCACTGCTGGGGCCCCCCTCAGGAACAGCAGGGCCGAGCCCCTGGGGCCATCATCCGACCACACCACAACCCCAGACCTGAGGGTCTGGGAAGTGAAGTCCATCACCTTGGCAATGGAGAGCTTGGCTAGCAGGGCTTCAGAGGTGTGGTCAGGCTGGCGAGGCAGCACCACATGCTCCCTGTCCTGCACACACGCATGTACACACCTCCTCACTGTTGGCATCATCACCCAAAGATTGGTATCTCCCTTCCCCATGTGCCAGTAGCCTCCATACTGCATGCCCTGCCTAGGATCTAGGGGCCATTCGTTCACATTCCTAAGCAATTTTTCTCAGATGTGCTGTTGACACGTGTCTATCACCTGCATTGAGAATCAAGACCAACAAAGCCTCGGCATGAATGCTGGACAACACACAGCAAACAAGCCCAACACCTTCACGTTGCGCTTGACAACAAAGCTCCTTGCAAGGTGCACTGGCTCCGCCCTTGAGTGTCTGCAAGCAGCCCTGGAGGGCCTACCAGGAAGCGTGCTTCCACAGCCTTGAACATGCTGCGCTCCATGTCGGCACCCACAACTGTGTTCTTGTTGACCATGGTGAGGCTGTTGCACACCGCCACTGCCTGCTTCAGCCTGTTGCTCCAGCGTAGACCGCTCTGCTGGATGGCCTGGAACTCCCCCTTGTGCACCGGCAACACACCAGCCAGCTCAGTCTGCATCAAAACGTGTCTCAGTCTGAGGGCCGCATTCTTAAGACTCATCCCATGCTCTGCAAGCATAGTGGTTCTTCTGGGTTGACGGGAAGGTGTATTGAGGATGTCAGCTCATGATGTCTTGCAGTGCATGGCATAATTTGTGTCCACATGGTGCAAAAGCTGGTCTTGAGGGTGATCAAACAGACACTGTACACGCAGCATGCAACAACTCTTGTCACGCGCTGATCAGGCACATGCTGACATGCATGCTTTTCATTGTTGGGTAAACAACATTAAGGATGGTGCATATGTCTAGCAGGCTTATCTTGCATTGACGGTGCCTTAA
>JAABUS010008588.1_pt1 | contig 11141 bp, 18 predicted proteins | sample 5560161 | NCBI WGS metagenome assembly JAABUS01 (sample SAMN10711885, study PRJNA513376) | rock metagenome | isolation source: Antarctica rocks | place: Antarctica: Victoria Land, Trio Nunatak nord | collected 2016-01-04
AACTATACAGCAGCAGCAAAAACAGTCACCACACAGATGCACATACCACAGCTGAATCTGATGTTCCCAGACTGCGTCAGAAGCAAGAGAAGGAGTACACACGGGTCATGACTATGTCAGATCAAGTTGACGGCAAAGTGAAGCAGCGCTGTCTGAGACAGGGCATCAGATCTTGTTTTGTGACACCGTCTGTAAGGTTGGTAACCAAAGCATAATCCCCCTCGTTACAGACTGTGAATATGCAGGCATTGGTAAGTTTCTGGTGCAGACTTGCCCTGGCACGAAGCAGGCTGTCATGACAAACAGAGCAAACTGACCTCAACAAAAGGGTCAATCTTGCCGATGCCTGCACTGCCCAGTCCATGCGCCCTCAGAACTTTGATAGTCAGCATGCCCTGAGGGGGAGGGGGGATCCCACCGCCCTCCATAATGTCAAAGGTCATGCTGTTGGGGTAGATCAACATTGTCCCCAGGGCCTGCAGATAAACACTAGTTCTGACAACTAAGGACTCAGGCTAAAGACTACAAGGCGATCCTGCTTGAGATTTACCTTTGACACACAAACACATATATGTATGACAGTGAATATGGGCCTGATTCACGTGCAGGTACACAGTACATGTCAACAGATCCCTTCTGCAGACCTTCTTGCGCTGGACGACGAAAGCTGAATTACAGAAGCAAGAAAGCCAGGGCAGACGACTGACCATCTTCAGTCCAAGGTTGACAGCCAAGTTGAGGCCTGGGATGGCCATGAGGTCCGGGCTGTTGAGGAGTGAGAGGGCCAGGTCCACAGTAGGGACCTCCAGCAGTGAGATGTTGACAGCACCCAAACAAGGTATTGTCTCCACCAGGGGCTTCAATGTTATTCTGGCTCTGGCTTTCAGCTGCATACAAAGTTCAGTGCATCACAGCGGTCACTATATGTTTGAGTAGCAAACGCACATCCAGACAGCATTTGGTGCTTCCGTGGGCCATCTGCTGCAGAACAATATGTCACTGCTGTGCATCAGAGCAGACATATGCAGCTTGGCAAGCAAAGCTACACTCAACAACATCAAGAGCTGCTGACCTGTGACCAGTTGGTGTGGTTATATTGCAAGAAACGGTTTCTGTGAGTGGAGTTTGGTATGGGCATTGAGGAATGAGCGGGAAGTGTCAAATACATGCTGAAGTAGCGGTCTATAATGCTGACCAGCACACCTGTATATCCCTGACTTCGACAGGAATGTCCACACAGTAGCCCCCAAATCCAAGTCTTGCTGACACACGTACTCTTGCATTGCTGCCCCACTGTACTGGGACCTCAAGCATGCCCTCTTCGGCCACTGTCTCATATGCCTTTACTCCGCCAAATTTCAAGGGGTATGTACCCAAGTCTATCAAGTCTATATTGACAGCTTGAACCACAGGAATCTGCACATAGCTCACAGCATGTTTGTGCTAAGTTTATATTGACAGCTTGAACCACAGGGATCTGCAAATAGCTCACAGCATGTTTGTGCTGTACATGCGCATATAGTGCACAGAGTCATGCATGATGACTGCAAGGTATAAAAGTGAGTTACCCCTTTGAGTGCAGCATCTATTTGGGGCTTGGCTTGCTCAATGGCCATTTTTGCTATGGCCTCGTTGTACATTGGCCACAACGTCTTGACGGCATTGTTCAACCACATAGTCTGCAGGCAGCAGTGTTAATCTAGCAGGGTGTAAATTGCTTGGTGTCCCAAAACAGCTGGGTTTGTGCAATGCATACCCTCTCATAGTCTGGCCATTTCGTCCACTCGGGAGTCCATGGAAGCACATCTGAGGCACTAGCAGGTACTGGCCTGCCCTCCATATCCGGAATTTGAACGCTGTCATCGTGATCAGCAGAGATGTCCAGTTCCTTGTACGTCTCTGTAGCTTTCGTCGTACTGAAGTAGCGGGCACCAGCCTGCAGGGTGTCAATCGGGATACAAGTTCAGTGTGTTGAAATCGTGCAAGCTGTGGAGCCAGCTTGTAAGTGCACCCCAGCCATCAACAGGGCATCTGGTGCGCCTCCGGCTTACCGCAAGTCCTCCCACGACACCCAGACTACTACCCAACATGGCAGCAAGCGCCATTGCGAGCGCGTCAGGTCAGAGCATACACCGTCTACTCTGTCAGCAGTACATGCATTCTATGCTAATGCTTAACAAGTGCTCAGGCGGGGATCTGCCAGGAGACAATAGGCAACTTCTGCAATTCTCAAAAGCCGCTGGCTGCCCGATAATTTCCAGACCTGTTGCAGCAAATTGACAGCTTTCCGCGGGTACAATCAGCTAGCGAAGCTGATCATGCATATTGCATGCTTTGCTCCATGTGCCATGTGACACACTTGGCCTGCACACTTGCAGCGCAGCAGGCATTTGCTCGGTGCCGCCTAACTGCGCCTGTCCTAATTGCCATAGCCTCACTTTCGTTCAGTCAGCAGCAGCAAAATGCGTCTGTGTATGATGTGGAGGTCGCTGTAGCCGCTCCTGCGATCTTTTGTAGCACCAGAAGCTTGCTTTGCGACTGAGCTTTCGGGATGCCCAGGCGCGCCACACTTACCTATTCTAGCGAGGACGCCCCAGCTGTAGGAGAGTCCCGGGTGTACGTCTATTACTGCAAATACTCAGGGCAACATACCTTAACAACCAACTGCAACCTCAGCAAAGCTCCCAGGCGTAGGACAGACGGGGCACGTGTAATAGACACCAAAATATTTACTGCCAAGTTATACACCACAGAAGGAGGCAGCAAGCTGATCAAGCGCCAGAGTGGAAACGTTGAAAAGCAATACCGATATAACATTGGAAAGCTACCTGTGGCATACAGAGCAGAGCCAGATGGTCAGTATCTATATGTCCTTGAGGGTGCAGTCACCTCTTACTCCAGCCAGGATCCTGCACAGGGATCCGGTCCACCTGTGCCTCCATGCATTTTGCCTTTGAACAAGGACACAACCCAGGTGTCCCTGGAGATTGACGACAGAGCAGACAAACCCTCAATCATCAAAATCTCAGCAGACCATGTCCGCATTGAGATTGCTGGCGCTATCACAGCGCCAGAAACAAATGAGGAGATTCTGGAGTTCATGCGAGCTCTGCTGGCAGTGCGCTTGTCTCAAATGTCCCTGATTAGGGGTGAAAGCACAAGGCATAAGCTCCTGATGATCCAGAAGGTCAAGCCAGCTGATGTGTATCAAAAGCTGCAGAAGGCATTGAAACAATGACTTACATGTCCAGTGCTCATTGACAGAACAAAAGTGACACTCTGCTTGGAATGAATTGATTATCTCAGTCTCTACTGATCTCAGTCTATGCATATGCCACTGTCGGCATATAGGGTTTACAGTCTTGCTTTTATCAGATGGTTGGCTTTGTCTGTGTACATGAGCCATTTATCAGTGCAAGCATCCTCTTGTGCATAAGTTGAAAGACCATCGCTATGTTTTGCAACCTGTTTGTGCAGGGCTTGGATTGAGCATCACAGTGTCTGTTTTGGGTTTGTTAGTGCTGTGTAGGTATATAGCAGAAGCCTGAGTTGTCATTGAAAGCGCAATACCAAAGCGCAAATAGACTAGATTCCAGCGCTTGTGTATGCACAGACCTGTCTAGAATGTATTAACATTGGAAGCCTTGAGACCAGCACTTATTAGGTCCTTCCTCTTGCTGAACAAACGCCCCTATGCAACACAGCCTGAATCCCATCTCTGAGCTGTCAAAGGCCGAGTCAAAACGCCTGACCTGCTCCATAGACACTGCACACCGTGTATGGCAATTCTATACCTGCATCAGGCGTTCCTGCGGCTGCTGCAGAGGCAACGCTGCCATGGTGACAACTGCTGCATCGTCTACGTAGGTACCAAAGGAATGGCAGAAGGAGCCAGAGCAGCAGCCTGGACTCTGGTATTCCCCTTGGCACTCCCCTTGGCACTCCCCTGGGCACCCCTCATCTCACTCCCTCACCTTTTGACTCCTCTGGATAACTTGCAGCAGAACATGCTGTCCATGCTAACTTCATGTGCGCCACCCTGGAGATCAGTAACAGTATAATTACAACAGGTGTAATACTGCAGAAGGTTCTAGCTTAGTCTAGCTAGCTTGACTTGGTGCAATGTGCCACTAGACATGTACTGCGCTTGTGACATTGCACAACACAGTGTTGACAGGGCCATGATAGGGTTTTGCAGGGTTTTGTGCGACCCATACTCAGCCACCTGTTGCTCACCCGGCTTTGCTTTATACCAAAAGTGTCTGTGTGGAGATTGTTATCACAGCGAGGTCACCACTGTGTCATATATATCTTTCGCCTTTTACTAAAGATATCTGAGCGGTGTCCTCACTAAGCTGTATTCACATATTTTTCGAGGCGCTTTGCGCCACACACAAAATCATACTCTACTGTTCTGAGTACATCCTCTGAGCTTTTAGTGAAATCAATATCACCCGTGCATCAACACATTTGCCACAATCATAGCATAGGCTCACCATGCAACTACAGCAGTATCTGTCGGTACCTGATGTTGACATCCGAACTTTTCCAGCATTGATGCAGAAATTGGAAATTCTGTACATACTGCTGCACCGGCAAGATGCACTTGAGCCTGCTGGCAATAAGCAGCAATGGTGCAGAGTGTGGCAGTTGACATTACCACGGCAGGCACCTCAAGCATGCAAACAATTGCAGCAGATGCCTGAGCAGCACTCACTTTGTCCAGCATGCTGCATACATGACCTTTCTAACTGCTGTCATCCTACTTTTTCAGTATGCCCCTGCAGACTGTGATCGGCAGCTTCAATCACAAGCTGGTGAGTGTGCAACATATATGGACTATATAGGGAAGGCTGGTACGGCAGTGTGACAATTGTCCTGGGGGTCAATAATTTGCTGGGTGTCAACAAAGGTATCCAAAGCCTGCATGACATTCCTGACCACCATGACTCATCACTGTCACAGTTACAGTACGAACTGAGGAGCCTGACAGCTTGATCTGTTGATCAAGTTTGTTTGCACTCATAGCAAGCAGATGCCGACTAGCTAGACTGCCAAGCAGCACCCATAAGAGTTGCAGTGTCTGCTCCAGCTTTGTTGAGTGTCATTACAGTCAGGTGCTGACATTGGTGTGCAGCACTGTACAGCTGCTGAGATAGCATCGATAGTGTTGACACAGTTGTCGACGCAAATTTATTGACTTGCTGCTAATGTCCTGCCTGTGGAATGCACAGAGTTGGAGCAGCTGGCAGTCAGACCAGCTGTCTAGACAAGAGGAGCTACGCTTCTCATATGAGGAGGAAAGCGCCCCAGAACACTTCTTTGTGCCATATCTCTGGTGACTAGACTCTGGTCCCTGGGTGTCAGCAGTACCATGATTCCCTGGAATCTGCATGCTATTGCGGCATTGTTTCAGCTTTCAATCAATGAGGACGTGCATGTCATGTTTCCAAGTTGGATTAGAAAGGTGACAGACTCTGTCATGTCACATGGAGAGCAAAACATTTTGTGGTCCAGCTGAGCAGATTGCCTTTTGCAAAACATGAGCTTCTGCTTTGAGTAAAGTGTGTTTGCAGATACAGTCAGGGCATGATGATACGCGCTTTCTGTTCACTTGAGGCTGCCTGAGAAACAATAACAGTGATCCAACTGATGTCCACCAGAAGGCTCGTCATGTATGGCTAAGATTTTGCTGGCGGCAGGCAAATCGCATCCTGGCTGCTTCACCTACTTTCTGGGTTCACAGCTGCATGATACAGCTCAGGCCTGTTCATGCAAGACTATGACTTGGCCAGAGCCAAATGTAGTCGTTGTCCACTAGTCTTACAAAATAATGTCTAGACAACAAGAATTTCAAGGGCCTGTAGCTGCAACATCAGTAGCTGCGCTGGAGCCCAACACCATCAGCAGATCTTTTCATAATTGGCTCACAACTGTAGGCGTCAAAGATGTGCCTCGACATAAATGCAGGAAGCAGATGCAGGACGAGATATGGACAAACAGTGAGTATCTGTATGACCACAGCTCATGCAATAACACACGTCAAGTCTTCAAGGGCATGCTAGCTGGAGAGCAACAAGTATAAATCTCATGTCCCAAATCGCTGCACTGTGTTGCAGTACTGCTGCAGAGTGTGATGTAGTAAGCAAACTGTAATGTCTTTCAATCTTCCCATGTGATACATTTCTGTCGAACGTAGTGGCCAGGGTGCATATCCAGCCAATGTAAAGGATTTGCCAAACACCTGCATGACGAGTGCAGGGTGGGAATACACAAGCTTTGTGAAGAATGAGTGCAGCTGTTCAAAACTTGCCAGAAGGAGTTCTGGCTCTGCCATTGCCGCACTTAACGAGCTCTGATGAAGTCTATTGCTCACCCAGGCAGTACTCTCAGGCTGCTCTGCCTGCAAATGCAGCACACCATCAGCATAGATATGTGCTGCACAAATTGTTGGTGCAGCAGTTGATGCTTGTTATGCAGCTTACGCTACCAAGTTGCAACTGGTCACCTGAGATTGCGAGATGCCATCCTGACATGAGCAGGGTTCAGAACCCTGTTGAGCTGCAGCTACCAAAGCAGAAAGACAGTCCTGTTGTGACAGCACGCTGATAGCAAGGCCTAAAGAAGCTGTGCTGTGCATCACAGGTACCTGCACATCAGCAGGCAGAGCAGCACTTGTTCTACCAGCTTGATGACATGCCTGTGTGCTGAATTGCAGGCTTGCTTTGCAATGCACAGAATGCAGCTCAAGAAACAGCTCTGCAAACAAAACATGTTTAAGTGCGACTATGCTATGATGACAGCTGATTGATGTCAGCAAACTTACGCGCAGTGTGTCATAACTTTCTGGCGCAAGACTGCCTGAAAGCATTCAAGAGCCAACGTCTGCAACTGACGATTGGAAATATGCACGTCATCATTCTGCTGACCTGCCGGATCATAGATAACAGCTTGCTGTATGCCAACTTTGGCGCACCTGCAACGCCATCGAAAAAGCGATCTGCAATACATTCAAGCGGTAGCCAGGGACAAGCGTTGATCGGACATTCACCATGCTAAAACCACAGGGAGCTGATGTGAGTCCTGCGCACTACAGTCGACTAAGGCAATTGCGAGGCATTTAGGTGGCGGAGGCCTGATCCCCCTGGACTGCGAGGTCTGCCGTCGCAACAACGGTTTCCATCGTCCGCACACATCATTGAGACGCTGCAGGAGCAAAGTAACACAGTGTACAAGAAACAGCATACATGTCAACACCCTCCGGTCCATGACTGAACACAAAGCAAGTGCTTCCGGCAGTGTCATACAACAAGACGACGCTTCATCTACTGTCTCGGAGCAACCACAGGCTATGTCGCCGTGCAAGCTCTGTCTGCGACTGCCATCAAGGCCTGCTTCGCCTGAGACGGTGGATCGTTACCTTGCGTGAGTCGCAAGCACGGTGGCAACACAGTCTGGCGCATGATAGGCGGCACGTTCCGTCAGTCCCTGGGGCTGGGTCCGCTGCTTGCACCTTGCACGTATGCTCTGCACGCTCAGCAACTGATCAGTCTACGGCAATTCAGACCAAACACTAGCAGCACGAAGACAGTTGCTCGGGCCGCATCTACGTTACAACCAACAAAGCACAGGAAGCAAGAGCCGGAAGGTCAGTGGGCAGCGGAGTTCCGATCACTTGGCCTGTCTCCTGAACTGTTAGTTGCAACTCAGGAACATGGGCTTACTCAACCCACCGAAATACAGGTAACATCCAAGCTTTGCATGACATTGCTTGCTGTCTTACAAGTCACACTGTACAACCTTGAGGCTGTGTTACTATGAAACGTATTGCCTTATGCTGCAGGCTGCAGCTATACCAGACATGCTACAGGGTGGGGATGTATTGCTAGCCTCCCACACTGGATCTGGCAAAACACTTGCATACCTGCTGCCGCTGGTATGAAACCACAGAACTCTTCCATCTCGTGCAGCCTCACGCACAAACTTGCATTATGCTCTGGCGGAAGCAGCACAAGCAATCTACATGCTCTGCTGTTGCACCATTACATGTTTCTCATCTGCCATCATCTGCCCTCTGTGTTGCTGCTGTACAATGAAAGCTCATTAGCCACCTAACTATAATACGACATGCAGCCTGCTGGCTCATGACAGGTGCACAAGCTGCGGCAACAAGAGCAGGATGGGCAGCAGACCAAGCCAAGACGCCCCAGAGCATTGGTTCTGGGTCCCACCAGGGAGCTCACTGACCAGATCCTGCAGGTTGCCAAGTCACTCAGTCACCATGCCCGCTTCAGATCAGCATGTGTTAACGGAGGTAATGCTTTGTCATGTCTCCATACCATGCATGTGTTGGCGGTTGCCCAAGGCATGGGGTTACTTCACAATTGAGCCTGAAGCAGCCAGCATTGAGGTCTAGCAAGTGTAGCTACAGCTTGCAAAATTTGATGCACAGCAGCCCACCAACCATTGAGTGTACACTGACTCCAAGTCGACTGCTTGTCTTGGAGTCAGCACACACGTACCCTCCATGGCGTTTGCTTTGCATCTGATCGTTCTAGTGGCCGTCATGCATCATCTCCTGCAGACTCAGCATCATGATGGAGGCTCAACCATGGTGCTTGGCCATGCAGGTGGCACGTATGCTCAGCAGGCAGCCTCCCTAGCAACTCCCCTGGACATTCTAGTTGCCACTCCACAGAAGCTGCTGCAGCACGCTGAGAAGGGCAATGTGTACTATGGTGACGTGCAATATGTTGTTCTTGACGAGGCTGATACCATGTTTGACCGGGGCTTTGGCCCTGAAGTGGAGAAGGTGCTGGGGCCGCTGCGTAGCAAGCCAGAGCCTGCTCACTGCATACTTGTTGCAGCCACACTCACCAAGGTTGGGCTCCTGCTCGCTGCAACATGTTAGCCTCTGCATGCATGACTGCGCATGCCTGTGCCTGTAAAGTGTTGGTGTGATGGCTGTATCAGGTTGAGCACGTGCCTGAGCTTTCTGGAAGCCAGCCACGGTGCTGTGCATGCTTGGAGACTTTGCCACAATCACAATGACATAGTTGTGTCTGCAAACACAGCTCAGGATGCTTGAATAACCAGCTGTTTGTTGCATGATGATGTACTTGTCTGGGCTGTCTCACAGTGGCCCTGCAAATTTGGATAAGTTACTGTTCAAACCAGTCAGCGTCTCATGTTGACCAGTGTTTGTTTTGTCTTTGTTTTTGTTTCTCCATACCATGCATGTGTCATCTCAGCGTTTAGCTTTGTCAGGGTTCTGTTCACTCTACCTGGTATTGTTGTTTACTGTACCTAGTAAACATGGTACGTACTGTGCTGGTTGCAGTGCTACAGACAATCAACAAAATGGTTGCAAATAACAACTGTTACAACGACCCATGCAGCCAGTTCTACAGCTGGCTGTTGATGTCCCTCAAGGCTATTGTGGTTCGCAGTTGGTGCAGCTATGTCTTCTATGACACATTTGGCTCATCAAACCAGGCTGTAACGTACTCACAAGAAAGATTGTTTGAATGCAGCCCATCAGGCGGCTTTTGGAGGAGAAGTTTCCTGACATGAAGCGGTTAGAGACCAAGAGCCTTCACAAGGGGGTAGCAGGAGCTCGCCACACATTCCTGCGCCAGCCGCCCGGTCAGAACAAGCTGGACCTGCTCCTCCAGGTCCTTCACCCTTCTCCTCTGTATAATAACTATATATTTGTATTCAATTAATTTAATTAATTATATAGTTATACGAACAAGACGCTTTCCAGCTCATGATGAGCTAGGTACGTGCAGAACAAGTCTGAATCTGCATGACTTTCTTGTACTTCCCCACTGGAAAGCTCAGTACATCTCTCCCTCAGGCGTTTCTTTACTTTACATTGTGGAAAGCAAAAGGCGTAGTGTTTTCTTTGCTTTTCTCATGCTTCTAGCCTGCTGTGCTTTGGCCACTCAGCAAGATCTGAGGTCTTGCATGTGCTGCTAGCAAGCGTGATGGTCTGAAGATTGGTTTGCGCTTTTGCCCTTGCATGGTTGTCACGACAAGTGCATTTGGTGACACACCTGCTGCTGGGACCTGCTGTTCATGAAACACATAAATCAGCTGGCCTGCTGTCATGTCCAATGCTTGCTCCTGACACCTGCAGGTGGTCGAAAGCGAGCAAAGAAGGGGCCAGAAGATCATGATCTTCTGCAACACTTTGGACAGTTGCAGAGCTGCAGACAAATACTTGCAAGAGCATGAACTGCCCAGCCTGAGCTATCATGGTGATGTCCCCCTTGATGGGCGACGCCGGGCTATTGCCACCTTTGCAGAGGGAGGCAACATTGCTGATGGCAGTCATGATGCAGGCAGGCAATCTTCAAGTCAGCCAGTCTTGGTCTGCACAGATCTTGCCGCCAGGTTTGCTCCCTATTTTACTGTCCGTTTACAACTACTGAGCGCAACATATGATATCAGACGATTTGAGAGTTTTGATGAATGAACTGAGCTGGCTGGCGCCTATCTTTGTATGCTCACTACCAGCATACCTGATCAACAGCAGTATCAGAATATGTGCTTTGACCATGTAGCCAGAACTTGATGTATTGCATTGCACTCATGGTGTTGCTGCCAGCTGGACAGTGTCCCTGCACAGTCGCATGCCAAAAAGGCTATTTGCTTGAGACATCTGAGTTGATGTGTAGTGAGCTAAAATAGTAATGGCACGAGGAAACACATCTTGTGACTGAACACTTATGTAGAAGAGCCTCCCTCCATGTCAGACATCTCAGTTCAAACTTGATGCCATGTGATCACATTGCAGCAGCACTTGAAATCTATTTTGTCAAGGAATCTAACAGCTAGCAATCAGTCACCCTGTTCAACTTGCTGATAAGCTGCCCAATCTGATGCACAAGTTGTGGATGTGCAGAGGTCTAGATATTCCAGGGCACGTGGACCACGTAGTGAACTTCGACTTTCCTTACAACCCAGTGGACTACATCCACAGAACAGGGCGCACAGCAAGGGCAGGGCACAAGGGGCGTGTGACAAGCCTGGTGGCCAAAGGTGATCAGGTGCTGGCCAGCAGAATTGACCAGGCTCTCCAGCAAGGCCTGCCAATGGATGAACTGTCAGCCGACAAGAAGTCCCTGCCACCAAAC
>JAABUS010008589.1_pt1 | contig 11141 bp, 9 predicted proteins | sample 5560161 | NCBI WGS metagenome assembly JAABUS01 (sample SAMN10711885, study PRJNA513376) | rock metagenome | isolation source: Antarctica rocks | place: Antarctica: Victoria Land, Trio Nunatak nord | collected 2016-01-04
GGCTTCTTGACAATGACAGGCTTCTTGCGCTTAACATTCTTCTTCTGAAACTTGGGCAGAAAGCGTTCCCAGTTTTCTGTGGCCAGATTTGGATCCTTGGCCAGCTCACGCTTGATCATGAGGGTCTTGATGTGGTAGATGGGATGGACATTCTTGATGCAGTCCTCAACAACTCGCCTCACCTGCAAGTAAGCCTCTCAGTGAGTGCTGTTGCTGTGGAGTGCAGCATGCAAAGCAGCAGGCACAGCATTCTTTGCTCCTTGCATGTGCAAGCTGTTTGTCGTGCAAGCTGTCTGTTGCGCATGCATACAGCGCAGCAGCAGCACGTGTTCCTGCAGCACTGCTTACAATTGTACGGCCAGAATACCTATTCTCAGGTCTGTCTTGTGACAAGCAGGTATGTGAGAGCTGACCTGTTTGATGCCCTGGTATGAGCCCATGGCAGAGACAGTGTTGCCCTGAACCAGCACGTAGCAATTAGTCAGCAGCTCCAGAGCCTTCAGGGTGGCTCCATTGGGGCCCAGCAGCCGCTGCCGCCGCTTCACAAACTTCTCCTGTAAAGTGTGGCACACAGAGATCAGCAGCCAGGACATCAGGCATGAGCCTACAGACGTGCGAATGTCTGTCTGGACTCATGTGAGCATGCACACGAATGGCATCCAGGAGAAACAGGCTGCAGCAGAGAGACATACCTTGTTTCTGATGATTCCCCCAATCTTGATGACATCACACTGTACATCATCTGCCAGAATCTTCAATGCCTGAAGCAGAAGTAGAGAACAATCTCACAGCGCAAGGGGTATGGTCACCAAAGGAAGGTGGACTTCTATTACACCAAAACCACACCTGCTGGGCAGGAACACTCCTGGCCAACAACTTGAGCAAATCTCTGGCTTTGATGATCACAAAAGGATCAAAGGTCTTGCGGGTGGTTTTGACAGTCATTGATCCCTCAACCTGCAAAGTACAAGCCAGATTGCAAAATGGAGCCCACGTTGCTCGGGCAGCGTCAGCAATAAATGTGTGTTACAAGCGATTGCACTTACCAGGTTGAGCTCGCATCCAATGCCCAATTCTTTCAAAGATCGCGTCACAGCTGGCCATACTTCCCTAAGGTATTTTTCTGCAGAGAGATATGTTTCAGCATTGCGCAGGCTCAGTTTGACATGAGCCAAACTGCTGATCGAAGCACAGTTACTCACCCCTATATCTGGGATACAAAACTGCAAAAGAGCTCTCCTCTAAGATGCCTGTAGGGTTGTCTTCCTTTGTAAACTTTGGGACTGTCCAGTGATCAATGCCCTCGTGGTCCCAAGGTTTATCTTTCTTATGCTGCGGCGAGTTCAGAGACGATTGAAATCATGGCGCAGGCGAGGATCACAGCAGCTACAGTGAGCTACAGCTGTCACAAGGAGATGCTCACTTTGCCCTTCTGCTTAGGAGGCCGAGTGTCAGTGGCCTGTTGAGGCTCTTCCTCAGAGCTCATCAGCTGGTGTTAGCGCCTTGGTCAGTGTGAGTTCTCGTTCTTTTAATTGTGTTGCTGCTACTGGGTGCAGATTTGCGAGTCAGACGTCGTGGAGTAGTGTGACTATCGAAATGTGACACAGCAAAAACGTTACAGGCCTAATTTAAGTTCGGCAACCTGAGCAGTGTTATACCGGCATGAGAGGGCAACCAAGACAAAGTCACAGACTGTGCCACCGCTCGAGCAGCGCAACAACAAAGTTGTGACGAGTTCCGAAACCTCTACGGAACCAACGCAGACTACAACCCTAAATGCCACTGGAAACCCTACAGAGAAATAGAACACGAACAAAGGAGAGCACCATTAGTCACACGATCAAAATTCGTCAAGACTGTGCAGTCATCAGGCAGATCCAGCGTGCGAAAAAGTCTGACTTATAGATTTGCGGACAAACATAGTCTGTATTTGCAAGCCAGCATATTGATTGTAAACGGTGTACTCTGCGCTTGATGCTCGGCACCGCCCTACGACAAGCCCGTTCGAAAACGTTGACCAGCCTGTGCTGTAGGTAAATATGCTAGTGCCCTGCGCATTTGTGAGTATTGTGACTCATATGAGTTGGCTTCAAACCCCACAGGAGCGGTGTAGCTCAGCTCACCCAAGCCAGCTCTTGGATTGGTTTTGGAGACAGTCAAGATGCATGCATGCAGCATGGATGGGCTGCAGTTCAGCAGGCCTCCTTTGCTAAAGCCAGCAAGAGTAAGGCGAGGCTCTTGTCTGCCAGCTTTCGCGTTTGTCCCTGTTTCTTCTTTTCGTGTTTAGAGTGTTGTACTGTTCCGCAGAAGGCAAGAAAGACGGCAACACAGCAAATGCCCTAGCAAGCTTTGATGCATCACAAGCAAGCAGGTCTGAAATCTGCTGTTTGACTGTGAACCTGACTATATGAATGCGCTAATAGTCATGTACCAAGCTGGAGGTGCTGACAAGGCACTGGCTGCAGTGAAATGACGCGCGCGGTTGAGTATTTGGAGCAGGAGCTAGCAAGCGTGCGCACAGGCCGGGCATCGCCAGGTCATAGCAATCCCTCTCCCTCGTCCTGTTTTTCTCTTAGTGCTATACACCGTATGACTCACACTATAACATTCAGGACTTCTGGACAGCTTGAAAGTCCAAGTGTATGGGCAGAGGATGCCTTTGAAAGCAGCAGCCAGCATCTCTGTGCGGGACTCTCAGACCTTGCTGGTCACAGCTTTTGATCCATCGGTACGTTTTGGCCCCAGTGCAGATTCCAAAGCCACAATAGCTTCAGTTTGCTCAATGTTTGGAATGCAATTTTTCACAGTATAATTGATATCACGCTGCACAAGACTACAGACACTGGTGCTGTTGATGCTGTGACTGCAGTGCTAACAGGCAGTAGCGTATGTTTGTGTGCTGACTGCAGACTGTGGCGGCCATTGAGAAGGCCATCACTTCCTCCAACCTCAGCCTGAACCCGAGGACGGAGGGTCAAGAGCTGGTCATACCTATACCCAGGTATCAGATGCCAAGCTGCTTAGCATCAGGACCTGCTTGTTGCCAAGCATTCTTGACTAGACGTCCAATCCGGCCCACAATCTTGCATCCTGGTGGCTCCGTTCATTGCTATTGTGTACCCATTATCCCCGACAGTTCTGCTTGCATGACTTCCCTTCATGCCGCTTCTGATGCAACACAGGACCAACAATGTGCAATGTTTTGCAACTTGTCATTTCAATGAGATGTTGCGGTGTACCTGACTGCATGGCACATGCATACTTCATAACACCTACACTCCTTGTGTGTTGACAACTAGGCTTTGCATACGTGTTACAGATGAAACTCAAGAAGGTTGCTTGGTGTTGTAGGGCAACAAAGGAGACATTGGCTGCCATGGGTAAAATCATCAAGCAAGCAGGTGAGGCAGCCAAAGTCAAAGTTCGGCAAGCCCGCAAATGTGCTGTTGATCTCAGCAAGGACCTACCCAGCGAGGATGATCAGAAGAAGGCTGAGAAACAGGTACATGTTGGTGCACTCCTTGGAACTGCCTTGTTGAGGTTGGTGCTTTGCTTCTGCTCATTTGGTCATTTACACATGCAGGTGCAGAAGATGACTGATCAGGTTGTTGTAAGCATTGACAAGATATGCAGTGCCAAGGAGAAGGAATTACACGTACTATAGTCAATACATGACTCAGCTAGCGATTTCATTCCGTAAGATCTTGAGCCCCTGAGTGGCTGTGGGCATCATGCAATGCTCTTCTTTGGTTAGTGCTGTGTTAGCCAAATGCAGCAGCTGCAGCATCACAAGTACTCATGTTATGTAGACAGCCAGCTGTCTCATGGCATTGATTGAGCCTAATCAAAGTGAATTGCGTCTTCAAATAGGCTTCACTGCTGGCTGCACAGTACCTCCAAGCTGTGCATTGACGTATGCCCTCTCACTGTTTCCTCTTATATAATGAAAATCTCACAGCATTCTACACACAACTCTTAATGCTTTGCCAGGGCACTAAAGCAAACTGCCTTTCATGTCGTCCACACTGTTCTAGAGCTTCTGCTTGTTGCCAACTGATGGTTAATGGAGCATGTGTTGCTTACTGACCATCAAACTGTGTTATTCGGACGTGCAAAAGCTGGCAGCCAAAGTTGGAGCGCACCCTCATCTGTTCAAGTGCAGTGGGGGTGAACCAGTAAGTTGCAAATAAGTTCATGCTGAGCATAAAGACTGCACTTGGGTGTCCACCATGCTCTAAAGTGTCTCACATATGTGCACTTCATCCCAACCACGTGGCTCATTTGCACTGTAAGCACGCATTTACCTGTGACTACGGTACCTTTACATACTGATACATGTCATCTGTAGTTCCTCGCAAACTATTGGCTTCTTCATTATACAAACAAATGTTGTCTGTCAGTCTGGACAATGAAGTTGGACAAGTGATGTGCATTGAAGGCCAGTCCTGCTGTTGGAAACAGAAATGCAAAGGGCTCTGCAGAGGGGCTGCATGTAATGCCCTGCACATAGTGAATCAGATGCCTTCGAGTACGAGTGAAGGCAAACTGATCAACTCAGGTGCTCACCCAATTGTGAGTACTAAGCAAGGTCGGCTCCATATAACAGTAGCTTTCCTGCAAGCCGCATGCGCACACTGAGCTTACATGGGCTATCTGAGCGAATGTCAGACTGATATGACAATCATCATCCTACCAAAGGCTTCTTCATGCAAACAATGTCTGACAAGTTTTAAACCAACTTCCAGATCATACAGTCTCAGAGTGTGGGCTTTCAGGCATGTTGTATTCTCTTTGCTGATGCTGCTCTCCTTGTGTCTGCTGCTGATTTGTTGACAGTCTTCTGCTGGGCTCCCAATGCTCTGGCAGCTGCTCAACGTTACTGTCTATGCATCAAGACTGAAACTAATACACCCTAGCAGCAGAGTAAGCATAGTCTTTTCCACATCGTGTGCACTTCATGTGGTCACATCCCTGCAACAAACACAGCTGCTGAGTGGCTATCACCAGATTGAGCAGCACAAGGCATTCAAGAGTTCCTGTTGAGATGGCATTACCTGCATCTTCTGTGTGACAATTCTGCAGCCAGGACATCGTGCCAAGCCTTCCTGCCTTGCAAGGGCCAGCACTGCCATGTCATCTGGTGCACCCTCATACCGGTCACAGCTCACACCATCATGCCAAATACATTTGCACTGTACACACACTGGCTGCCGGCAATGAGGGCACGTCTGCTGTTGTACTTTGTAGTCTCTGCCGGTGTCAAGCAGTGAAATTGCTGAGCATGTAGGGTAGGGGCAAATGAATTGTATGTCTGCTGGAAGTGATTCCATGACTGCAAGATCTGAAAGCTTCTCAAAAATCTGCAAACAAACTTGAGGTGGTCATGCACAACACAGCAATCAGAAAAACAAGCCGGCAGAGCATCAAGCCAGTAAAAGCAGTACTGCATGCAGGATTGTATGCAACATGAGCATGCAAAAGACCATTGGCTACAGCTCAGACACTAATGCTGCTGTTGCGCCAAGCAGATGCATGCACATTTGTGTCAAAGTGATGAAGCTTTCACCCAGGAATGGCAGTCAGGGGGACAGGCTGGACTGACCGGTTTGTGTTGATGCAGCACCACCTGACACTGCTCCATATCGAGAGCTTGCTGGCATTGTGGCATGACACATCGCAGGTTTCTGTTGTCACCTGCCTCACTTTCAAGGTATTGTATCAAACAAGCTTTGCATAGCACATGCTTGCAGCCATTCAGAACCACGCTGTGTCTCCTTGATACAGATTGCAAGCAAACAGGACAGGGCAGCACCTTTCGCATTCTGTTCTGAAGGTCAGTGAATCTAGGCATGCATAAGTTCAAGTGAGTTGTCAATCTGATGACGGAAAAGGGTGCACGTAACTGAGGAGTGTAAACCCATGTCAACAAAAATTGCTTGCTGATTTGAACAACCGCCAAGAGTGTTTGCACACCTTGCTTGTAAAGTGCTATACAGAGAACAAGCATTGTCGTCAGCAGTAGAAGCAGCAGACTGCATTGTAGTAAGAGCATGGTCATATCGACAAGATTGCCTTCAACAACGAGCAACAGCCTTGCTCCGTTACTGGTCCCCCATGCTGATAGCCAGAAGTGATCCTCATTGATGAAGTGATTGGGTAGCTTTGTTGAGTGGCAGTGCGAGATCAGACTTGAAAAGAGGCTCAGAACTGGCGAGGCAGCGTATCCGAGCGGCTGTGTCTGATACATGGCACACGTGCCGCCCAACGTCACTGAGGTTGCCTGCACATGTCTCTGCAGCCGGACTGTTGAAATTCAACAGAGTAACGAAGACGGGGCTTCAGAGTGACATATGCCACTATACAGGTGTTGAAGCAAGCAAGCGCTGTTGGTGGTGCATCTCACTCACAACATGTACAACCTGTATACTTGTAGCTCTGGCCTTGGCTGCATCTATTGATCTCACCTTGCAAGAGTAGAGGAAAGCTAAGAAAGAGAAGTCGGCACCAACTTGAATTTTTGGCCTAAATTGTTCTCGTCAGTGCAGCCACGGCCGGTAAACTCTTGGGACTTGCGCTTCGAGTAAAGCTGTACGTATACCACCAGAATAGTCTTCGAAGAAGGGTGACGAGAGCTGCCGTGCCCATACAGCGAAGGACTTCGGCTCGTTTATGGGCTTAACTTGACACCGCATTGCCAAGCAATGCATACAGCTGCAAGCGCTATGTGTATTCTCGTCTACTTCGAGGCAATCGGCTCCTGTGTTGCATCGAACAAAATCTTGATGTATCCGCACGTGACCCGATTATGTCACGTAAGGCACGTGCAGGCTCGTGAGCTCCAAGTTCGAAAGGGCTTTCTTGCTGCAACTGCCGGCGCGATGGTCTTCACCTGTACGATGCGCATACAGACGAGCCCTTGCAAGAAGTGCTGGTCCTATTGAACACTTACCGTCACACAGGCATCACGTTCGTCAACTGTGCACCTTGAAGCCTTCATAGAGCGCTGGCGTTCTTTGACCCAGTGGACGCCGTGTTCAAGACACACGCAGCCGTACTCGATCCACTGAACTGCCACTGAAGGTACTCCACCGTGTGCCTCAAAGTCGGGCTTGCACGTGCGACGACCTGTACATGTATATACTGCAGCGTTGCAGCGCTCACGTGAAATGCGCACGTTCTGCACCGGCCTTGCAGTGTCTCGAGTGCGCTACGTGCATCGAAGTTGCGAAACGGCCGCCATCCTGTTGCAATGCAACGTTGCCAAGTCGGTAGCAAAAGGGTGCACTGCAGTCAACATAAATGCACGCGCATGTAGGAGCGACACATACGTGTACGGTGCACCACTTTAAGAGCGCAATGACCGCAAGTGATGACCCCGCTTTTCTCAGCGCCCCTGCTGTTGCACGCAATCCTGTGGGACCTCTGGTCACAGGCGAAAACGCTTTGGGCTCTAAAGAAGAGTACCGAGTTGTCATCAATGAAGGTGACAACCTGGATGCTCCTGGATCCAGCATTGCGTTGTGACCAGCAGCAGCTCAGTTGCATGAGCTCAACAGACTCTGGCTCACCTGCAGTGTGCTTTTTGCAAGGCAACAAGCTGTGCAACACTCTCACAGGTGGAGGCGCTAAATCTGGCTGGTCACAGAAAATGCGTGGAGTCCTCGGAGGGAATGCTGGCTCTTTCTTTGACGGCGTGCTTACCACTTGTGCATGACAGGTACAATGCTGATGAACTTTGCTCATGGTTGTAGCAGTTGTTTCTGGGCAACAGTACATGAGTGCATTTACAAATATGTCATGTGCACATCACGTGATCCCAGCAACAAGCAATGAAGTAAGAAGAGTGAGCAAAGCATTGCGGCAAATTGCGGCCTTTGTTCACACCACTTATTGCAACTGCAGGTCGGCCAGATCATGCTGACTCTGCCAAACGCAATAGCCAAAACAGGCTTGATTGCTAGCAGCGCTGGGCTCTTCCTGGCTGTCAGCAGCGCATGCATGTCCCTATGGACAATGTACATGCTGATTACCCTTTATCTAGAAAAAAAGAGGCGACTGGTAAGCATAAGAATTAGAAGTTGCCACACACCATGCTTAGCAAGCGTCTGGCAGGTTCCTGCATGAGTGCTCAATGGACATTGAATGAGTGTCATCCAGTTACATGACTTGCCTCACAGCTTTCTGCTGTAGCGCCTTTATCAGGCACTTTTGCCAAAGTCGTACATGTACAACTCTCCCCATGAGCAGTCATCTTGCTTTGCTTGTGGACATACGATTGTTGGCAGCTAGCACTGTGGCCATGCATATATGCTGCATGCATGAAAGCATCAAGTGCAAACCCCCATGTGCAGCAACATGTTACTGTACAGCTTGCAGTCCTTGTTTGCAAGCAATGCAAAGTCACAGGCTCTCCAAGGTCATGCAATTTGGCAATAGACATCTAATCAATAAGGACTACATCAAAAGTTCCCATGCTGTGCAGATTCAAAAGGGCCTTTGGTTTGATGCAAATGGCAAGCGTGCAATCATTACGCAGTATCATGAGGTCATCGGAAGCCTTCTGGGCATGTGGGCACAAATTATAGTCCAGATTGTGATCATCATCTCTCTTGTTGGAACCTCCTTTGCCCAGATTGTGGCCTGTGCATCTGATGTCTACTACTACGACTCATCCAAAACCAAGCGTGAATGGTGAGCATCCTGCACCACACAGCTGGTCAGCACAGCTGCATTACTGATAGTGTGGCTTATGAGTAACTCTGGCTCACAACCTTGACTCAGAACCCCGATTCATAGCCTGAGCTGGCAAGGTGTGTGATGTGCACAGCATGGGTCTGCAACATGACTTGGCTTCAATACTCAAGTGCACACATCTGTAGCATGTTTGTGTTGGAAGCAAGCATTCTCATGAGCTGGTGCATTCCAGGCATGCATGCGGTGCAGGACACTGATATGGGGTGGCATATCTATGGTGGCAGTACTGCTGCCCACACTGCGCCATTTCAGGGTTGTCAACATTGTGGCTCTCATCGGCACCACCTACACTACCTGGTTCATTGTGGCTGCTGCAGCCAAGCATGGCATCACACCAGGAGCTGCCTCCAGGTGGGCCACATACCCTGCTCCCTCCACTATGCACAATGCCTGCCAGCCAATGCAGCAACAAAGCATGATCAACAATAGTGCACATGCTTCGATTTTGGGAAGTTCTCAAACATCATTGATGCTGCGCACAGCTGTGCATGAGGCAAACTGATGGAGAGTGCAGCATGCTTCTTTGCATTGCAGACTGTATGTTGCAGACAGCGTTATGATGCCTATGAGTGCAGCAGCTCATTCTGAAGACTACTGCTGGTGCTGGTGCTTGTGTGGAGATGTCAGTGGTGTAATGAAGCTTGCTGCTATGGGTACCTTGATGTGAGGATGTAGTGCTTCTTGTAGGGGCCCTCAGAACCTGCAGGGCTTTTATGTTGGGGCGTCTGTACTCTTCAGTGCATTTGGAGGTCATGCCATGGCCATGTAAGTGCCGCCCCACCTCTGACTTTGTGCTTTCATGCAATGCTATTCATGACTTCAGCAAAACGATGAGCTCCAGCATATGTTGAGGCTAAAGAGCAATGGAGATATAGCTACACCGTCGTGATTTAGCCTGCCAGCAGCAGGCATTGTTGTTTTATATGTGAGCACTTTTGTGTCATTGTCAGTTGTTGCTGCAAGCAACAGCTAGCTCAGCAGCAGTTGCCACCCACCATGTCTTCACCTCTCATATATGCTCTTGCTTGTGAACTATGGAAGTCATCGTATGTAAGTCATTCTCAGAAACCTTAACCTGCCCAGCTACAGTCTGTACCTCTGCTTTGCCTTTGTCTTTTGAGGCACATTCAACTTGCCTGGCCTTTGCTTTTCCCTGGTCTCAAATGCTTCCAACAAATGCACTGCTGTCCATTTGCTCATTTTGTATCTGCGTTTTCAATGACAAAACCCAATTGTGCAGGCTCACTACAGCAATATCATGGAGTGTATTATTATAGTGTGTGTGTGCATACAGGGAGATCATGGATGCCATGTGGGTGCCGGCCAAGTACTCCAAGGCCTACCTGGCCAGCTTCTTCTACATCTTTGTGCTCACCCTGCCCCACTCCATCTCTGTGCAGCTTGCCTACCCGGATGCCAACCTCCAAAATGGTACCTACTCTCAGCTGCTGCTGCTGCTGCTGCTGCTGCTGCTGCTGCTGCTGCTGCTGCTGCTGCTGCTGCTGCTGCACTCTTCTTGCTGCCCTGCATTCGTACACCCTTGTGTTGTTGAGTTTGTGACAGCTGCACAATCCCCATTTGGTCGAAGAGCTTTGAGTTAAGGCAAGGTCTGCTGAGGAGCCAAGGGTGGTGTTGCTGATGCCCTCATAAGGTGTGGTCATGCATGCAGGGAATGTGTATGGGGTGCTGCCCAAGACAAGGGCAAGGGACGCATCCATCATCATGATGCTCATGCACCAGCTTGTCGCTTTCTGTCTCTACAGCGCTCCCCTCTACTATATGTAAGCACTCCAACTGACAACCAGCACTGCTTCTCTATGCCATGACTGCATTCAGATGAACATTCTGCCTCATGCCCTTGCAACTGCCCCTGAGGCCTGCCAGCGGTTAATTACCACACTGCTTGTAGATAGGTTACATTACATGAAGTGAGCATTGTCTCAATGAGAGTAAGTGTATGTGTAGGCAGCTTGCTGCTGTCTGTGATGGCATGACTGAATTCATTGATTCGAATCATTGATTCATTGATTCGAATCTACAGTTAGCTGCCACCATCATGCCTGCGTCATGCACCTGTAGTTAACTTCATATACAGAGTGTCACACTGCACAGTCATATGCTAGCTTTGCATGCCTCACAGCTTTGCTCATGGCACTTTGTTATTGCATATGCTGTCAATCAATTCATTCATTGATTAGCATGGACAACGAATGCTGGTGGCTGCAGGTGGGAGAAGCTGCTGCATGTCCACAGCAAGTCCCTCTGGCTGAGGATACCATTGAGACTTCCTGTTGGTAAGCAACTGCTCATACCCCTTCAGACTCATGAAACACCATTTTGCATGAGTTGCAGTGCCATTGTGCTCTTTGCAGGTTGCAGCAACATGC